>Ga0209550_10000680_pt1 | contig 32423 bp, 33 predicted proteins | sample LauGreSuBDMM15SN_2_FD_187567 | JGI IMG/M metagenome (GOLD analysis project Ga0209550, IMG submission 187567) | Freshwater lake microbial communities from Lake Michigan, USA - Su13.BD.MM15.SN (SPAdes) (version 5) | ecosystem: Environmental > Aquatic > Freshwater > Lake | place: Lake Michigan... | reverse complement strand
AAATCATTGCGAGATTTAATTGCACAACATCCAACGAGCGAATTGATTCCGAATGCGAAGCGTCGTTTAGCTGTATTGGAATCCATTAAGAAATAAGCCATCAGCTTCAAGCGAAGCTTCTTAAATTAAATATGTCCTTACGCATTTTCGAAATTTTTTATTCATTACAAGGTGAGTCATCTCGTGTTGGCTTACCTACGGTATTTGTGCGCCTCACGGGCTGTCCTTTACGCTGTGGCTATTGTGATACCGAATATGCGTTTCATGGCGGCGCCACACAAAGCTTTGATGAAATTTTAGCTAAAATTGCCAGCTATCAAGCGCAATATGTGTGTGTCACCGGCGGTGAACCGTTGGCGCAAAAGGGCTGCCATGAACTATTGAAAATGCTTTGTGATGCAGGCTATAAGGTGTCGATTGAAACCAGCGGCGCAATGGATATTAGCCAGGCAGATCAGCGTGTTTCCGTCATTATGGACATTAAAACCCCAGGTTCTGGTGAAGAAAGCAAAAACCTTTGGAGCAATATTGCGACTTTGTCTGTAAAAGACGAAGTGAAGTTTGTGATGGTGGATAGAGCTGATTACGATTGGGCGAAGCAAATATTGAGTCAGTATGATTTGACTTCGAAATGCCCGGTGTTATTTTCACCAGTTTATAAAACGCTTCCGCCAGCAGATTTGGCGGCTTGGGTATTGGAAGATCATTTGCCAGTGCGGATGCAAGTTCAACTACATAAAATTCTTTGGGGCGAAAAGGCTGGCGTTTAACACCAGAAAGAGATCAATGAAAAAAGCGGTTGTTTTACTTTCAGGTGGATTAGATTCGGCAACAGTGTTGGCGATTGCAAATAGCCAAGGCTATGAGGGTTATTGTTTGAGCCTAGATTATCATCAGCGCCATGTGGCTGAATTGCAAGCCGCAGATCGGGTAGCAACTGCACTTGGTGCCAAAGCCCATAAAATCGTGCAATTGGATCTTTCAATGTTTGGAGGATCTGCACTCACCGATAACAATATTGAAGTGCCGGAATCGCCAAGCGATGGTATTCCTGTGACGTATGTGCCCGCCCGAAACACCATCATGCTGTCTTTAGCTCTGGCGTGGGCTGAAACCCTAGCTGCACAAGATATATTTATTGGTGTAAACGCGTTAGATTACTCAGGTTACCCAGATTGTCGTCAAGAGTATGTGGCAGCATTTCAGCGCATGGCCAACTTGGCGACTAAAAGTGCAGTTGAAGGCAAAACTATTACTGTTCACGCGCCGCTCATTGATATGACGAAAGCGCAAATTATCCAATGTGGCCATTCATTGGGCTTTGATTATGGCATCACGGTTTCTTGTTATCAGGCTGATGCGGAGGGTCTCGCATGTGGATTGTGTGACTCTTGCCGATTCCGTAAAGAGGGTTTTTTGTTGGCTGGACTGCCTGACCCAACGCACTATCAATCCCATGCTAACCGAAGACAATGAGATAAATTTGCAAATAGCGCATATTTACCTTGCCAAAGTATTCGAAAATAACGTAAAATCCGCCCCTTTCTGTAAAAACGATTAGAGAACAAAATATTATGGTAATCATTCGACTAGCCCGCGGTGGCGCGAAGAAAACCCCTTTCTACAGCGTAGTAGTTGCAGATTCACGTAATCGTCGCGACGGCCGCTTTATTGAGCGTGTTGGCTTCTACAACCCATTAGCTAAAGAAGGCCAAGAGGGTCTTCGCTTAGATACGGCACGTATCAGTCATTGGCAGAGCAATGGCGCGCAATTATCTGATTGCGTAGCTCGCTTGGTCAAAGACAATACTAAAGGCCCAGAATTCTTCGCTGCTAAAAAAGCAAAAGACGCTGCAAAAGTTGCAAATGCTAAAGCCGCAGCTGAAGCTAAATTAGTCGCTGCTGCAAAAGAAGCTGCCGCTGCTAAGAAAGCTGAAGAAGAGGCTGCTGCAAAAGAAGCTGCTGAAGCTGCTGCCGCTGCACCTGCCGTAGAAGAAGTGGCGGAAGTTGTTGCTGAAGAGCCAGTTGTTGAGGCTGTTGCTGAAGAAGCCGCTGCCGCTGCTGCCACTGCACCCGCAGTAGAAGAGGTGGCGGAAGTTGCTGCTGAAGAAGCTGCTCCTGAGGCAACTGACGCTGAATAATTATTAAGGCTACTTGCGTAGCCTTAATGAAGCGTTGTTGTAAAACAATCAGTGAGTAATATGGTAGTCATGGGGCGCATCGTCGCCCCTTATGGCATTTTTGGATGGCTTAAAGTGCAAACTAGCACAGAGTCTATCGATAGCCTGTTGAGTTACCCTGATTGGTGGTTGGGAAGAGACGATAATTCTACCCAGCCGGGCATTAAAAATTCACCTTGGCAAAAATATGTGGTTGAAACAGCAAAAGTACATAACGATACTTTGCTGGTGAAACTCAAAGGGGTGAATGACAGAGATACCGCTTTAGCCCTGAAAAGTAAACATGTGGCAGTGTCACGTGAAGCGTTTCCAGAGGTGGATGAAGGCGAGTATTACTGGTCAGATTTAATTGGATTAAATGTGACTAATCAACAAAGCGTAGTGCTTGGTTTGGTAAGTGATGTGTTTGAAACGGGCGCGAATGACGTGATCGTTGTCAAAGACCCAATAGATGGCAAAGAGCGTTTACTTCCCTTTGTTGATCAAACGATTTTAGAAGTGAGCATTGCAGAAAAAACGATGTTGGTCGATTGGCCGATTGAGTGGGATGAGTAAGTGATTCAGTTTGATATTGTCACACTGTTTCCGCCGATGTTTGATGCGATCAGTCAGCATGGCATCTCTGCAAGAGCGCTAGAGAATAAGTTATACAGTTTGTCTTTGTGGAATCCGCGGGATTACACCACTGACAATCACCGAACGGTGGATGATAGACCATACGGCGGCGGCCCTGGCATGGTGATGTTGGCGGAGCCTTTAGAACAAGCAATACAAGCGGCTAAAGCAAGACAAGTTGCAGCAGGCGTAGCAAAACCCAAGGTGATTCATATGTCACCAAGTGGCAAGCCCCTCACGCATGAGATTGTGATGGACTTAATTGCCGACTTAGCCTTTGCTGAGCAAGGATTGGTCGTGTTAGCTAGTCGATATGAGGGTGTGGATCAGCGATTGTTAGATCGTCTGGTCGACGCGGAATATTCAATTGGTGATTATGTGTTGTCTGGCGGTGAGCTGCCAGCCATGGTGTTGATAGATGCGATTGTTAGACAATTGCCTGGTGCATTAGGAGATGCTGATTCTGCGATAGAAGATTCGTTCGTGGACGGCTTACTAGATTGCCCGCATTTCACTAGGCCTGAAGAATATGCAGGTGCAAAAGTGCCTGAAGTATTGACCTCAGGTAACCATGCAAAGATTAAACAGTGGCGTTTAAAAATGTCATTGAAAAGAACTCGGGACCAACGTCCCGATTTATTGGCCGCAAGGTCGTTGTCAAAAGAGGAATCTCGTCTGCTGGAAGAGTTGAAGCAGGAACAAGATTCGCATAACTAGAAGGAGCACGAAAGTGGCAAATATTATTGAGATGTTAGAAAAGGAAGAGATTGCGCGTTTAGGCAAAACGATTCCTAACTTTGCACCGGGCGACACAGTCGTTGTTGGTGTAAACGTTGTTGAAGGTACACGTAAACGTGTGCAGGCTTACGAAGGTGTTGTGATTGCTATTCGCAACCGTGGCCTTAACTCTTCATTCATCGTTCGTAAAATTTCATCAGGTGAAGGCGTGGAACGTACATTCCAAACGTACTCACCATTGATTGCAAGCATCGAAGTGAAACGCCGTGGTGATGTTCGCCGTAGCAAACTTTACTACTTGCGTGAGCGTTCAGGTAAATCTGCACGTATTAAAGAGAAATTACAATCACGTGACCGTGAGGTTATGGCGCCAGAAGCAGCAGAATAAGCAGAATAAGCGAAGCTGTAATAATCAAAGTTTTAAAATTGAAAGCCTCAGACGAAAGTCTGGGGCTTTTTTTATTATCTGTAGTTTTCAAAATTAGGCTAAGATTAAGCGCATGGTTAAGCCGAGTACTCAATATCAGGTCGTCATTATCAATGCACCATTTGGCACGGTTGGCATTAAAATAAAAAATGACTGTGTGACTGAAGTTACCTTATTTCCAGCTAAGCAAACTGCGAGCGATGTTGATGGTTCATTTGCTCAACATGTGAAACAACAGATTGCTCAATATTTTCAAAATGCAGATGCAAAAATAAGCGTCCCTTTTAAAGTTGCTGGTACTCCATTCCAACAAAGTGTTTGGAAGGCAATATCTGCTATTCCTGTCGGTCAAATGCTGACATATTCACAGATGGCTGAAAAAGTGGGTTCTGGCCCTCGCGCTGTAGCGAATGCTTGCGGCGCTAATTGCTTGCCCTTGCTTATTCCTTGTCACCGCGTAGTGGCTAAAAATGGTTTGGGTGGATTTATGCAAAGCGTCCCAGATGGATTGAAAATTAAAGAATGGTTGTTGGCACATGAATCAAAATAACCAAGCGATTCTCGATGAGTTCATCGACAGAATATGGCTAGAAGAAGGCCTTGCTCGCAATACTTTAGATAGCTACCGTCAAGATTTAGCACAATTTGCGGTTTGGTTAGAAAAGGACGCGGCTAAGGATTTATTGCAAGTTGAGCAGTTTGATATCCAGCGCTATTTGGCAGTTAAGTTCCCGATCAGCAAGCCGCGCAGTATTAGTCGTTTAATTGCGAGTTTGCGCCGCCTTTATCGTTTTGCTTTGCGTGAAAATAAAATTACACAAGACCCGAGCTTACAAATTGAATCTCCCAGGTTGCCTCGCTCATTGCCAAAAAGTCTCAGTGAAGAAGACGTTGAGTCTTTATTGGGCGCGCCAAATTTAGGTGATCCGATTGGCTTGCGAGATAGAGCGATGCTTGAACTTCTTTATGCAAGTGGTTTGCGGGTTTCGGAGTTGGTGGGAGTAAAAGTAACAGAAGTCAGCCTTTCTGAAGGCGTGGTTCGCGTGACTGGCAAGGGGAGTAAAACCCGCTTGGTGCCGATGGGCGAAGTCGCGGTTGATTGGCTTATACGTTACTTAAAAGAGGCGCGTCCAGCGATTTTAGAAAAGCGGCTCAGTGACAGTATGTTTGTAACGCAGCGCGGCGCAGCGATGACGCGTCAGGCGTTTTGGTATTTGATTAAACGTTATGCTTTAGTGGCGGGGATTCATAAACCCATGTCACCTCATGTGTTGCGACATGCTTTTGCAACACATTTATTGAATCACGGGGCGGACCTTCGTGTGGTGCAGATGTTGTTAGGACACTCGGATATTTCAACGACGCAAATTTATACCCATGTGGCGAGAGAGCGGTTGAAGCAGTTACACACCGCCCATCATCCAAGGGGTTAATTGGGGATGCATCCTCGCTCAATCAACACGCCAAGTGACTTCACGCCAGGCAAGATGCCCGGCTTTGCGACTTTAATTTTTACCCAAGGGGCTTTGAACTCCTTGATGATGAGTTGGCAAAGATGCTCTGCCAGCGCTTCAACTAACTTAAAACTTTTTTCATTTAAAGTATCACGTAAGCGCCCAACCACAAGGCCGTAATCAATGGTGTCACCAATTTCGTCTGTAGTGCAACTTTGGTTGTGTGGCATGGCAATTTCAATATCCAGCACGATAGTTTGCGGCACCATGCGCTCCCATTCGGGCACGCCAAGTTTGGTTTGAATTTTGACTTCGCTTAAAAAAATGATGTCCATGCCGATCATGCCTATATGGTTTAGAATAAGTCATTTGGATTTTAGAGCATCTCGCCATGAATGAGTTAGGTTTTATTGACGTTAGTCCAATTGCATTAGTACAAATCGTTGCGGCGTATTTGCTTGGGTCTATCGCATTTGGTATTTTAATCAGCAAACTTTTTGGCTTACCTGACCCCCGCACTGTTGGTTCAGGAAATCCTGGTGCAACCAATGTGCTGCGTAGCGGTAAAAAATCAGCCGCGGCATTAACCTTGGCGGGTGATGCTTTCAAAGGGTGGTTCCCAGTATGGTTTGTGATGCAGCCAGATGGCGGATTGATGTGGGTGACCTGTGCCGTAGCGACTGCTGTGTTTTTGGGGCATTTGTACCCTGTGTTTTATAAGTTCAAGGGTGGCAAGGGCGTAGCGACTGCTTTGGGGATTTTGCTTGCGATTTCACCTTGGCTCGCGCTGCTGACTATGCTCACTTGGGTGTTGGTATTTGTGGCCACTAAATATTCATCATTAGCCGCTATTGTTGCCTCAATTTTATTGCCGATTTATGCAGGCTCGTTAAATTATTTTGAAGCTTATCGTGATTACGAGATTGTCTTTGTGTTCTTGGCTTTAATGCTGGTTTGGCGCCACAGAACTAACATCCACAAATTACTCAACGGCACCGAATCAGGTTTCGGTAAGAAATAATATTAAAGCTATTGCGGTTTTTGTAACTCGGCTAAATCCCATCTCGGGCGCACAGTAAAGCTGTGGCTTGGCTGAGTTCCTTCAAGCGCTTTCAGTCTCATTGCCCCAGCAAATGCAATCATCGCGCCATTGTCGGTGCAGAACTCCAAGCGTGGATAGTGCACGTGGCAAAGCTTACGCTTGGTCGCGAAGTTAAGTTGTTCACGTAGGCGCTTGTTTGCACCAACGCCGCCAGACACAATCAAATTATCTAGCCCTGTCTCACGCAAAGCAGACATGCATTTTGTGGTGAGAATCTCAGTGGCTGCTTCTTGGAACTCATAAGCAATATCAGCTTTGGTCTGCAAATCAAGTTCGTTTTGATTTGCTAATGTAAGCACTGCAGTTTTTAAGCCGCTAAAGCTGAAATTGAGGTCGCCACTATTGAGCATAGGGCGCGGCAGTTTGAATCGACCTTTTGTGCCTTGATTGGCTAATTTTGAGACGGCTGGGCCGCCTGGATAATCAAGGCCAAGTAGTTTAGCTGTTTTATCAAAAGCTTCGCCAGCGGCATCATCAAGGGTGTCACCTAGAAGTGCGTATTCGCCTATGCCAGTGACTTTCATTAACTGGGTATGGCCACCAGAAACAAGCAAAGCAACAAATGGGAATTGCGGAGGATTTTCTTCAAGTAAAGGCGCAAGTAAATGGCCTTCTAGGTGGTGTACGCCTATGGTTGGCACATTGAGCGTAAAAGCCAAAGATTCTGCGATAGAGGTGCCAACGAGCAGCGCTCCAGAGAGCCCCGGGCCTAGCGTGTAAGCGATGCCGTCAATGTCAGACAATTCAAGCTTTGCATCATTTAATACTTTTTGAATGAGTGGTAAGGCGCGTCTAATATGGTCGCGCGAGGCGAGCTCTGGCACCACGCCGCCATATTCTGAGTGCATTTCAATTTGCGAGTGAAGCGCATGCGCAAGCAATCCACGTTCAGTATCATAAAGTGCGATACCTGTTTCATCGCAAGAAGATTCAATTCCTAAAACAAGCATATTTGAGCGTTATCTGAATGATGATGCGTTTTTGAACGCAAAGTGTTTGATAAATTGTGGTTTACCCGATAGAATAGCAAACTTTTCCGCAATTTCGACCAAAAATTTAAGTAAAGAGAGTTCTATGTCTAGTGTACGTGTAAAAGAGAATGAGCCGTTTGACGTTGCGCTACGTCGCTTCAAACGCATTATTGAGAAAACTGGTTTGTTGACAGATTTGCGTGCTCGCGAATTCTATGAAAAACCAACATGGGAACGTAAACGCAAAGCTGCTGCTGCTGTTAAACGGCACTATCGTCGTATTCGTAACCAAACTTTGGCACCAAAACTTTACTAAATCTTTAAGTTGTTGTTTTAAGTTTGTATTGAGTTAATTAAGAATTTCGAGGTTGTAGTGTCACTAAAAGCGCGTATCACCGAAGACATGAAAAATGCAATGCGCGCTAAAGATAGTGCGCGTTTAGGTGCTATTCGTTTATTGCAATCAGCCATTAAGCAACGCGAAGTCGATGAGCGTATTGAGCTTGATGATATGCAAGTGATCGAAGCAATCGAAAAAATGCTTAAACAACGTCGAGATTCAATTTCACAATACGAAGCTGCTAATCGCCATGATTTAGCTGACGTTGAGAAGTTTGAAGTAACTGTGCTGCAAGAATACTTGCCACTAGCGTTGACAGACGATGAAGTAGGCGCAATTTTAGAGCAAGTCATTGCTGAAACTGGCGCTGCAGGTATCAAGGATATGAGTAAAGTGATGACGGCGGTTAAACCACTGGTCGTTGGGCGTGCGGATATGGGAAAAATATCGGGATTTATTAAAACAAGGCTCAGCGCATAATTTCACAGTGTTAAAAGTAAGTTTAAAGATGAAAAAAGGAGCTGCAAGCTCCTTTTTTGTTTTGTCTGGCAATGCGTTATGATATTTTATAAGGTGAAATTTCCAAGCCTTAGCCCTCAACGATTTTGATACGATAAGCCTAAGAATATGATTCCAGAAAGCTTTATCCAAGAACTTATTAATCGCGTCGATATTTATGACGTGATTAACAAAAGCGTTCCGCTCAAAAAAGCAGGGGCAAATTATTCTGCTTGCTGCCCTTTTCATAATGAAAAATCCCCCTCTTTTACAGTAAGCCCTACTAAACAGTTTTATCACTGCTTTGGTTGTGGTGCCCACGGCACCTCCATTGGCTTTTTGATGGAATACCAAGGATTGAGTTTCGTTGAGGCGGTTCAAGAGCTTGCTAAAATTGCGGGGATGATTGTCCCACAAGAAACACGTGATACTGATAAGCCGCAACAAAAGCTGATTCCTGGCATGCAAGAAGCGCTTCAAACGGCGCTTAATTACTATCGTGCCGAATTAAAAAAATCACCTAGTGCTATAGAATATTTGAAAGGTCGTGGCCTGAGCGGTCAGGTTGCCGCGAATTTTCAAATGGGTTATGCGCCTGCAGGCTGGCAAAATTTACAATCTGTATTTCCTCAATATGAGAGTGAAGTGCTGGAAACAATAGGCCTTGTGGTGAAGAATGAGCAGGGTAAACGGTATGACCGTTTTCGTGATCGCATTATGTTTCCAATTCACGACCAAAAGGGTCAGGTCATTGGTTTTGGTGGTCGCGTGATTAATCCTGAAGATACGCCTAAATATTACAACTCGCCTGAAACGCCTTTGTTCCAAAAAGGGCATGAGTTATACGGCTTGCTTATGGCGCGTCGCGCGATGCGAGAAGCGGGCCGAGCCTTAGTCGTTGAAGGTTATATGGATGTGGTTGCGTTAGCGCAATACGGCATTGAGTATGCTGTGGCGGCCCTGGGCACGGCGACGACACCATTCCATATTGCTAAATTAATGCGTCAGACAGATGAAGTAGTATTTTGCTTTGATGGTGATAATGCAGGTTTAAAAGCCGCATGGCGTGCGGCGATGAACGCATTGCCGGCGCTGAAGGATGGCCTGAAGCTTAGTTTCTTATTTTTGCCTTCAGAACACGACCCAGATAGCTTTGTGCGCGAGTTTGGCAAAGAAGCCTTTGAAGCCAAAATGAAAACGGCCTTGCCACTTTCTCAATACATTATTCAGTATTTGAGCGCAGATAATCCATTGCAGTCTCAAGAGGACAGGGTTCGCTTTTTAAATGACGCTGAGCCTATTTTGCAGCAAATTCAAGCGCCACGCTCACGCTTATTTTTAAGCAAGCGCATTGCAGAGTTAACGGGTGTTTCGCAAGAGGAAATGCAAAGCATGATCCGCTTGCCTAATCTTCAGCGGCAACAGCAGGCAAGGCCTAAGCAAACTCGCACGCCCGTTTCAATCCAGCGTCGGTTCTTATTGATGTTGCTGATGCGACCTGATTTAGTTTCTGCACAGGATTTAGACTGGGTGAAGGGTGATACCGAAGAGGATAAGATGTTGCGTGCGGGGATTGATGCCGCAGTTTTGTATCCAAGCTCAAAGCCAGCAGCCATTTTGCATCAAATGCAAGACAAAGCGGATGCCAAATTAATGCGTGAAGTTGAGCGTGAATTACAATTATTAGACGAAAGTTTGGATATTGCTCTTGAAATGAGCGGTGCAAGGACGCAACTATCAGAGATGCAACAACAGCGGACGCAAAGCCATTTGTTCGATAAGATTAAAGAAAAAAGTTTAAGTGAGCTGACAGAAGAGGAGCGTGCTTTGCTTCGCGGTTTGGGTAATTCACAGAAAAATAGCTTGTGATTTTGAGGTATAATATTGGGTTTTCCATCACCAGTTCATGTTTACAGGCATGGTTTTAGGATAGAGGTCACGCATGGCAAAAGATAAAGATCAGCAAAACGAACAAAATATTGATAACAACGAAGAGCAGGCGGTTGATGGCCGCACGCGTCTTAAATTACTGATTGTTCTTGGTAAAGAGCGCGGCTACCTCACGTACGCCGAAATCAATGACCATTTGCCTGATGATGTTCAGGATTCTGAGCAAATAGACGGCATCATTGGCATGATCAATGACATGGGTATTCAGGTCTACGAAGAAGCACCTGATGCTGAAGTGTTGTTGATGTCTGATGCGCCAGCAGCGGTGGCTGATGAAGACGCGGTTGAGGAGGCTGAGCAAGCTTTAGCCACTGTAGATTCTGAATTCGGTCGAACCACCGACCCTGTGCGCATGTATATGCGTGAAATGGGTACGGTTGATTTGTTGACCCGTGAAGGCGAAATTGAAATCGCTAAGCGTATTGAAGATGGTCTAAAACACATGGTGCAAGCGATTGCTGCTTGCCCAACCACGATTGCTGAATTGTTAGCAATGGTTGATAAAGTTGAAGCGGATGAGCTGAGCGTTGATGACTTAGTTGATGGCTTAATTGATTCAAATGTTGGCATGGATGATGTGATTACGGCTAGCAGCGAAGAAGAGGAAGAACCTGAAATTGAAGAGGAGGAAGAAGATGATGACGGCGCAAAAGCGGCTGCGATCTCTGCTGAAGCCTTAGCTAAGCTTAAAGAAGAAGTATTGATACGTTTTGCCGTTATCCGTGAGTCCAACAAGAAAATGACGGTGATTCTTGAAAGCAAAGGCTCTCAAGACCCTGAATATCAAGCCCTGCAAGCAGCAATTCTGGAAGAGCTCACTGCATTCCGTTTCTCAGCGAAACAAGTGGAAGCGCTTTGCGGAAAAGTGCGTGACATGGTGGAAAGAGTCCGCGGTCACGAACGTAAAATTATGGAATTCTGCGTTGATAAATCAGGTATGCCACGTCCGCACTTTATCAAATCGTTTCCAGGCAATGAGTGTGAGCTCACATGGCTTGCTGGTGAGTTAGCTGTTGATAAACCTTATGTAGAAAAATTAGAGCGTTTCAAACACTCTATCGTGGATCAACAACAACGCTTACTTGATATGCAAGCTGACGTTGGTTTACCAATCAAAGAATTAAAAGACATCAACAAGCAAATGACTACTGGCGAAGCCCGTGCTCGTCGCGCTAAACGTGAAATGATTGAAGCAAACTTGCGTTTGGTGATTTCGATTGCTAAAAAATATACCAACCGTGGTTTGCAATTCTTGGACTTGATTCAAGAAGGCAATATTGGCTTGATGAAGGCGGTTGATAAATTCGAATATCGTCGCGGTTACAAGTTCTCAACATATGCAACATGGTGGATTCGCCAGGCGATTACCCGTTCTATTGCTGACCAAGCGCGCACCATCCGTATTCCTGTTCATATGATTGAAACGATTAACAAGATGAATCGTATCAGCCGTCAAATTCTACAAGAAACAGGCTTGGAGCCTGATCCAGCAACGCTTGCTGAGAAAATGGAAATGCCAGAAGATAAGATTCGCAAGATTCTTAAAATCAGCAAAGAGCCGATTTCGATGGAAACGCCGATTGGTGATGATGATGATTCGCATTTGGGTGACTTTATCGAAGACAACACCACGCTTGCGCCAGTGGATGCAGCGGTTTATGCGAGTTTGCGTGATGCAACTAGTGAAGTCTTGGAGTCACTCACACCGCGTGAAGCTAAAGTATTGCGCATGCGTTTTGGTATTGAAATGAATACTGACCACACGTTAGAAGAAGTTGGCAAACAGTTTGATGTCACGCGTGAGCGTATCCGTCAAATTGAAGCGAAGGCGTTACGTAAATTACGTCACCCGACGCGTTCAGAACGTCTGCGTAGCTTCTTAGAAACAGGCCAAGATTAATTCATTGAAGTTTTTGAGCCTCTAGCCCGTGCTTGGTTATAGCAGCGGACTCATAATCTATTTAAGAAGTTGAGTTTAGGTAATAAAGTATTTATTAATCAGTAACTTAGGTTTGTAAAAAGTAGTGAAATTTGCTTCCACAGTGCTTCCACACTTTCTGTGGAAGTAAAAAGTAAAACTGTGGAAGTAATTTAAAAGTTTCGGCCCCTTAGCTCATGCTTGGTTAGAGCAGCGGACTCATAAAAATTGTGCCATACGTTTGGAAACTGCGTATGGGATGGTGTCAAATTCGGTGAAACCTGACGGCAGTAAAATGCACAAGGCAATGCCGAGCGAAGCCTAGTAGAAATATTAGGAACGTGTAGAGACTAGACGGCACCCACCTAAAGCGCGAGCCATGGTGAAGGCATAGTCCAGGGAGTGGTGAAAGCCACACAAACCAGAATCCGTTGGTGCTGTGTTCGACTCACAGAGGGGCCACCATTAAAGCAAACCCTTGTCAGAAATGGCAGGGGTTTTGTCTTTTTGACCGTTACTTAAAGTAACGCTTAATTAAATTAGTTTAAACATTTTCGTTTCTAGCGAGCGCGCTTTGAAACTTTTTGTGCCTTCGCTCTAGCTCTTTCTCTAGCTTTGGCCTCACTTGCAGCTTTTCTAGCTCTGGCTTTAGCCTCAGCCTGTTGCTTTTTACGAGCTCGTTCTGAATCTCTCTGTGCCTTAATTCTGGCTCTTTGAAAGTAGCTTCTGGCGCGAATGTCAAGCAGAGACTCTAAAACTTGCTCTGATTGCGTCATAAATTTTAAGCCTCCTTTGTAGGCGAAAAATAGCGTCAACAAAGCAAATCCCATCGTAGCAAGATTGCGGCTGATGCCTCCAATGATGCCGATAAACTTTTGGTCAGCATTCATCAGAAGGGCATGCGCTTCGTTTTTAAACTCTATTGGATTCGCTAATACTTTTGTAAGCCAAGCGTTGATATCCGTGCCAACGAAAGGAAGCTCAGCGATAAACTTAGGCAGAACAATCCAGCCATTAGCTAATTTGACAGTGAATATGGAGGTGGCGATACTGAGTTCGGCTTTTAAAACCCAAAATAACCATAAAATAGGTGTAATTACTGCGGCCGCCATGACAGTCGTCATGAGTAAGGATGCGATCGTGTCTTTTTTGCCTAATTTATTTAATAGCCAAATGTAGAGAGGCCAGCTTACATAGGCAAGAATACAAGCCCAAGCAATCGCGGTGAAAAAAGGCGCAAGAACTATCCAGACGCCAATGCAAATAATGACCACGAAAAGTGCAAATAAAATTTGTCTGACGGTATTGTGCGTAATGTTTTGCAATGCGATCCTCTAAGCTTTCATTAAGTAGTCTTGAGCGAACAAAGCTGAATTATCTCTAGCAGTATAGATGATAAAAACTAATGCATGAATAAAGACGGCGCTGTTATAGACTGTTAATATTGGTTTATTGAGTTAACTCTAAGGCGCTTGATTGATGAGCCAACATAAGCATAACCATAACCACTCGCATCAAATGTCGTTTGATGATCCTCGCCGCTACGCACTTTCAAAACGATGCACATGGACCAGTGTATTTGTGAATATTGCCCTTACGATTGCGCAAGTGGTTGCCGGTATATTTTCACACTCCCAATCTTTAATCGCCGATGGCGTGCATTCGCTTTCGGATTTAATTTCTGACTTTTTGGTATTAATCGCTAGTTATCACAGTAAGACCCCGGCTGATGATGACCATCCGTATGGGCACGGTCGTATTGAGACGGCAGCGTCTTTAGTGTTGGGTGCAATTTTAGTCCTGACTGGCGTTGGCATTATCTACGGCGCCGCTATTAAGTTAGAAAATATCGGTGACTTGCCGCCCGTGACCTCTTTAGCTTTGTGGACGGCTGGCTTGGCCTTGATTGCTAAAGAAGGATTGTTCCGTTATATGCTTAACGTTGGGGAGCAATTAAGGTCGCCTTTGTTAATTGCCAATGCATGGCATGCAAGGTCTGATGCGGCATCTTCGTTGGTGGTTGCCGTTGGTATTGCTGCAAATATGATGGGTTTTATCTATGCGGATTCGATCGCCGCTATTTTAGTGGGCTTTATGATTGTGCGCATGGGCTTGGTCTTTGTTTGGGAAGCTTTCCAAGAATTGATTGATGCTGGACTCTCATTTGAAGAAGTCGCGAGTATTCGTCAAACACTCATGGATACGCAAGGGGTTCAAAATGTTCATGAGTTAAGAACAAGAAAAATGGCGCATCGCGTTTTGGTGGATGCGCATATTTTGGTGGATTCAAAAATTAGCGTGTCTGAAGGACATAGCATTGCCGAAAGGGCCCGTAAGCGCGTGATTGATACACATGAGTCGGTCAATGATGTTTTAGTCCATGTGGATACTGAGGATGATGCAGGCTTCGGCGAGGATGTTCCGATGGCGTCACCAAGTCGCGAGGCATTGTTGGCGTCGCTAGAAACTGTGTTGGAGGGAATGCCAGCACCGGAGCAAGTTACTTTTCACTATTTGGCTGGCAAGGTAGAAGCGGATGTTTTAATGCCTTACGACGCGCTTAAAACTAAGGCTGCCATCACTAAGGCAAACCAGTTGATCGCAGATAGATTAACTAACCATGTCTTTTTCAGCGAAGTAAGGCTTGCGGCTAATTTGAGCTAATTAGTAGTTACTACGCGCGCTTGATCCCACGCTAGGCTTCAAATCAAAGGCGATGCAAATACGCTCCTCGCTAGAGGTGAAAGGAATCGTTCTGTGGAAGAGCGAAGATGGGAATAAAACAATCTCGCCCACATTAGGAACAACCGTGCCCACAGGAAAGTTGCCGTGTTTTTGCGGATAATCGTCACCATGGATACCGTATTCAAAAGCGCCTTCTTCTGGAGACTTTTTATCTGAGGGCATCGCAAGATAAACCGCCCCGCTAATCCAGCCAATTTCATGAATATGAGCATCTAAATGCCCGCCTTGGCGCATTTTTACATACCAAGAGCTGGTAAATTCAAACTCTTCTGGGAATGATTTAATCAGCTCGCAATCTGCGCCAGCGAATTTATTTTTGTAGTTCATAAATTCTTTTTTGACCAATTCGCCCAGCGTCCTAAATGAAGCCTCTGGGCGCTTAAACAAATTGCCTGCGGACTGCTTGCCGTTATGAAGCATGCCTTGCACGCGTTCCGCAATCTCCGCATTGTGAATATCGTTGAGCAAAGCCTTTAAGAGTGGGCTATCGGCTTGTGAAAGCTCAGGAATCGCCGCGTTATAAACAAAATCAAAACCGTTTTTGCAAAAATTATAGGGATTTTCAACCCCAAAATTGACAGTATAGTGCGTGGATAGCGTCGCAAGAAAGGGCGCGGTATGCTTGCCAGCGTTGACGATTTCATCTAATTTTCTCTTAAAGTCATCAAAACGTTCGGCTTTATATAAACAATACATGCTGCGTTCAAGCCAATCATCGAGTTGGCTGCGTTCAAAATGTGGAATTGCTTCATCAAAGCGTTTGGCGAGATACAAAAACTCAGCCATGTTGTAATTGGCGCTAGGATGGTTGGGATTAAGCGCTAATGCGTTTTGATAGCTGGTAATCGCTTCTTGTATATTACCTTGGTCACGCAAGGTTTCGCCCAAGTTGCTATGAGCATCTGCGTAATTGGGAAATAGGGCAATCGCTTGTCGATAGTGCTTGATTGCTTCGTCTAGTTTGCCTTGGTCGCGCAGGGCTGTGCCAAGATTAAAGTGCCCGCGTGGGTCTTCGTTAATAGAAAGGGCTTTGCGGTAACTAGCCACAGCCTCATCTAACTTGCCTTGTTTTTGCAGTAATGTGCCGAGGTTGCCATAAGCCTCAAAGAATTTAGGTTGCAAAGCAATTGCTTTGCGGTAGCTGGCGGCGGCTTCTGTGAATTGGCCTACATTGCTGAGCGCAATCCCAAGATTGAAATGTAAATCAGGCATGTTAGGTTGTAATTTAAGCGCATTGCGATAGCTATTGATGGCGCCTTCATATTGGCCAAGGCCATCTAATGCAATGCCTAAAACATTGTGCAAAATAAAGGTGTTTGGATATTGCGTCAGTAAAGACTTTGCCATATTGGCTGCATTGGCGAGCTGCCCTGCATTAAGCTCATTAAGTACTGGTTGAATTTCTTGCTGGCTAGGTTGTTTATTTGATTGGGTGGCCATGATTGAAGTCTAAATTACGGTTGAGTTTGTTGACTGTTCTTTAATTGTAGCGCCATGTGCTTCAAAAAGCGCATGGCAACTTTAGGCTCGTTCAGAATAAGCGTTTGGATATTGTTCGCATTGATTACGATAATATCGCAAAAATCTGAGTCTACAACTGCATCAGCAATCCGCACGCCATCTCCTAAAATCGCCATTTCTCCAAAAAAGTCGCCTGCCGTTAAGTGCCGTACCAATCTGTTTTCATAGACTAGCTTAACTTTTCCATACGCAATGTAATATAAGTCATGGCCTTCGTCACCAATATTGAAGACCACTTCGCCGTCTTGGTAAATGCAACCGTGGCGCGACATCACTTTAGTAATGAAGTTAGGGTTCTTTCTGATGGATTCATTAAACAAGCCTCTCAATAAAAGCGTGTCACGTTTTTTAAGCGTGGAGATTAGCTCAGTGCCTAATAGAAAGATTGCGAATGTGTAATAAAGCCAGGCCAGTGATATGAACACGTTCTTCATCCCTCCAAACACAGCGCCGTAAGTATGATTCAGCGAGAGAATTTCACTAAATAATGGCCGCATCGCCATCCATAGGATGGCAGTGATTATCGAGCCAGTAATAATAGTTCTTAGTGAAGCGCTGGTTGGCAAGAAGGCGCGATAAAACAAGGTGAGCAGGGCGGTAATCGTCAGTAAACTGCCCGCGCTATCAAAGACGCTCGAATGACCAATGGATGACCCAAGTAACTGTGAAGCCTTTTCAAGCAATAAGTCGAAAAAGGTAAACATAAAGAACATCAACAAAATACCGATGACCGATAAGATGTCCTGAACAGATTTGCGAATAAATGATGGATGCTCGGTGATGCCAAAAATAGTTTGGAAAGCTCCGCGTAAAGTGCTCGCTAGCGGAATTGCAAACCAAAATAGCGCAATCGTACTCAACGTGCTCCACGCAGTTTTATGTTCAGCCACTTTGTGAATCTCAAGCATGATTCTTCGGCTGAGTTTTGGCTCTAAGCTGCTGGTGATGCTGGCCAGATTAACGACAGCGTTGTGCGAAGAAAACACCAAGTGCGACAAAAAGAAAAACATCAAGAGCGCCATCGGGATGATGGCAAACATCGCATAAAACGAAAGTGAGGCGGAAAGCCCCCAGCCATTGTGTAACTTAAAAGCGCTCAATGTTTCGCGCATTACAAATAGCGGTGTGTCGTAGTGATGTTTTGCCATATGCGCTTTTGGCATTGCAATTGCAGGGTATGCGCTAAAGCTGTTGATGGACTTAAAGTGAATCGTCAAAATAAATACTCTATATATAATGTTTGTTATTGATGGCTTATTCTAAAAGCTTCGGTGGCCTCTACCAATGCTGAAGTGATGCCAGCTTCCATAGCGGAATGTCCTGCATCTGCAATCATTAAGAATTTAGCATGCGGCATGGCATTTTTTAATTCCCAAGCACTAATGGGTGGGCAAACCATATCGTAACGACCTTGAATAATCGTGGTTGGAATTGCAGATAAAGCTTTTGCTTCAGCAATTAAGTCGCGATGACCCACAAAGCATTCATTTAATATGTAATGAATTTGTACTCTGGCGCGCGCAACTTCGATATCAACTGGCGTCGTGGTTGGTGCTGATGAGGTGCGAGGTAATAAAGACATGATGCTACTTTCATAAGCATTCCATTCGGTAGCAGCAGGGCCAGCTATTTCAATATCATCTGAAAAAACTCTAGTGCCATATGCTTGCAGTGGATTTGAGCGCTCATTTTCAGGAATAAATGATAGGAGTTTCTCCCAGCAGTCGGGATAAAAATGTCTCACTTCTCCTAAAAACCAATCGAGTTCACACTGTCTGCTTAAAAAGATGCCGCGCAAGATTAAGCCTGTGACTGAGTCTGGATGAGCGATTGCATAAGCGAGAGCAAGAGTGCTGCCCCAAGAACCACCAAATACTAACCACTTTTTAATACCTAAATGATGCTTGAGTTTTTCAATGTCGCTAACAAGAGCGTTGGTATCATTATCTTCCGTGCATCCCAGTGGTGTGCTCTTACCGCAGCCGCGCTGATCAAACAGAATAATGCGATAAAAGCTGGGGTCAAAAAAACGCCTCTGGGATGGGTTACAACCACTGCCTGGGCCGCCATGAAAAAAAACAACGGGATATCCCTCAGGATTGCCACATTCCTCGTAATAAATGTCATGTTTTTGGGTGACAATGAACTTTTCAGAGTGAAATGTTACTAATTCAGGGAATAAATTGAAGCTTGTGAATTGCATGGTAAATAATGCTTTCATGTTGATTATTTTGATTTATTTTAGATATGATAACATCGTAAAAATCATGAATAAATTTATTTCAATTAAATGTAAATAAATTGTTAATAAACTATTGCAAATCATTTTTACCTGTTCTAATATCACATTGCACTCACTTAAAGTGAGGCAAAAGCGACAAATTAAAAAATGAGGATAATCACATAAAATAAATGTGGGCCTCGTGATTTAAAAAGTCATTTTTGTAATTAACCCTTAGTTCTTACCACTTTGGAGATTTAAAATGAAGATTAGTAAAATTAATCTAGCTCTAGGTCTAGTAGTTGGTGCATCATTGGCTATGCCAATGGTAGCTTCAGCTGCAGCTGATCAAGAAGCTGCAATGAAAGATTCAAACAACTGGGCACACCCACGTGGCCAACACAATAACCAAGGTTATTCAGCATTAGCACAAATCAACAAGGGCAACGTTAAAAACGTTAAAGCTGCTTGGACATTTGCTACTGGTGTAAACCGTGGTCATGAAGGTGCTCCACTTGTTATTGGTAACATGATGTATGTACATACAGCATTCCCAAACAATATCTACGCTCTTGATTTGAACGACAATCAAAAAATCGTTTGGTCATATTTCCCTAAACAAGACCCATCAGTTCAAGCAGTTCTTTGCTGCGACAACGTTTCACGTGGTCTAGGTTATGGCGATGGCAAGATTTTCTTGAACCAAAATGATGGTACTTTAGTTGCTCTTGATGCTAAGACAGGTAAAAAAGTTTGGGATGTTAAGAACGTTGATCCAAAAGTTGGCGCTACTAACACAAACGCAGCTCACGTAATCAAGGACAAAGTTTTAGTTGGTTGTTCTGGTGCTGAGTTCGGTGTTCGTTGCTTCATGGCAGCTTACAACATCAAAGACGGTTCATTAGCATGGAAAGCATACTCAACAGGTCCAGATTCAGAAATGTTGATCGGTGCTGACTTCAACAAAGAAAACCCACAATATTCAGCTTTGTCAGTATACGAAGATGTTAACGGTGGTAACAAACAAGGTGGTTCATTCAAGAAAATCGCTAACGACAAGTTAAAAGTTGGTGAAAAAGACCTTGGCATTAAAACATGGTTGAAACCACAAGCGGTTAAAGATGGTTGGCAACATGGTGGTGGTTCAGTGTGGGGTTGGTACCCGTACGATGCTAAGTCAAACTTAGTTTACTACGGTACAGGTAACCCATCAGTTTGGAACCCAGACGTACGTCCAGGTGACAACAAGTGGTCAATGACTGTATTTGCACGTGATGTAGATACTGGTATGGCTAAATGGGGCATGCAAATGACTCCACATGACGAGTGGGATTACGACGGTATTAACGAAGTTATCTTGTTCGACAAAGGTGGCAAAACATATGCTAACCATATGGACCGTAACGGCTTCGTATACACATGGGAAGCTTCAAATGGTACTTTAGTTGTTGCAAACAAAGTTCACTCATTCGTGAACTGGGCTAGCGACATCGATTTGAAAACTGGTGTGCCAAACAAATTGGCTACAGCTTCAACTCACCAAGACTACAATGCAAAAGGCGTTTGTCCAGCTGCTTTGGGTACTAAAGATCAACAACCAGCTGCTTACAGCCCACGTACAGGTTTAATGTACATTCCATTGAATCACGTATGTATGACATACGAGCCAGTAGAGTCTAAATATGTTGCAGGTCAACCATGGGTTGGCGCTACATTGACGATGTTTGCTGGTCCAGATGGCGTAATGGGTGGTTTCACTGCTTGGGATCCAATCAAGGGTAAATCAGTTTGGTACAACAAAGAGAAATTCTCAGCATGGGGTGGTGTATTAACAACTGCTTCAGACTTAGTTTTCTACGGTACTCTTGATCGTTGGTTCAAGGCTGTTGATGCACAATCAGGTAAAGAACTTTGGAAATTCCAAGTAGGTTCTGGCGTGATTGGTAATGCATTCACATACGGTAACAAAGGTAAACAATACGTTGGCGTGCTATCAGGTATCGGTGGCTGGGCTGGTGTTGCGATGAACCTTGGCTTAACTAACCCAACAGACGCTCTTGGCGCTGCTGGTGGTTATGCTGAATTGACAAAATACAACGCTGCTCCTGGCGGCGGTGCATTGAACGTGTTCAGCCTATAATTAATAGTTGAAAAACTGTAGTTATAGAACTAACCGTTAGTTAGTTTGTCATATAAACACCCCGCTCCGGCGGGGTGTTTTTTTAGTTTTAGATTTATGCAATCTAACGAATAAAGGAAGAACAAATGTTAAGAAACCTATTACTGTCTATGTTGTTGAGTAGTGTAGTTATAAGCAACGTGATTGCTGCAGAAATGCCAGATATTCCAGCAATTAATCCTGATGAAGGTCGTCTTGGTGAAGTGCGTCGTGTTGATGACCCAACGGAGTTCAAGGTCTGTGCAGATCCAGACAACATGCCTTACTCAAACAGTAAGCAAGAAGGTTTTGAAGACAAGATTGCTGAAGTGTTAGCAAAAGAATTAGGTAAGAAGCTTTCATATCAATATGCTTACTACCGCCAAGGCTTTTTAAGAAATACACTTAACGCAAATCGTTGTGATTACGTCATGAGCACCACTTCAGATAACGATTCTATGCGTACATCAGTGCCTTACTACCGGTCTGGCTATGTATTTGTTTATCGCAAGAGTAGTGGATATAACATCACAGATTGGAATGCGCCTGATTTAAGAAAAGGCATCATTGGGATTATTGGGCAAAGCCCACCAACACGTCCTCTCGCGGATAATAATTTAATGGGCAATGCACGCCCATATCGTCTCCAGCGCGATCTTAACTTTCCGCCAAGTCAATTAATTGATGACTTAGCAAAAGGGGATATTGATGTTGCGATTGTTTGGGGTCCGATTGCTGGCTACTTTGTAAAGAAATCCTCAGTGCCACTAGTAATGAATCCTATTCCTGAATACGAAGATAAGAACGTAAAAGGTAAAGAAAACTGGAATATCTCTATTGGGGTGCGCAATAAAGACAAAGCGCGTGCAGAAGCTTTAAACAAAGCGATTGCAAATCGACAAGCGGATATTGATAAAATTTTAGAAGAGTACGGTATCCCACATTCTCCAGTAGTTGTAGGGGATAGTTTGGAGAAAAAGGCACGGGAAAAAAGTGTTGGTGAGAAGGTTGATAAGCCAATTTAACTTTTATATGGTTGGCCATTCCAGATGAATAAAGTCAACCATATCTCAGCGCTTTCGTTATAAAATAATGCTTCAAAATTAATTTTTTGTTCTACATATAAAATAGAAGTACTAATTATAAATTTAGGAGATGACATGTTTAGCAACAACGCAATAAAAGCAGTTATTTTAAGTTCAGTATTAGCTTTGGCTGGTTTAATGCCACTTCAAGCAAGTGCTGGCTGCCAATTAGTTTCAACCAAAGACGGAAGCCCTTTAAATATTAAGGCAATAGCGGAAGATACGCCTGAAGCCAAAGAGTTTTTAGCAACATGTGTAAATCCTTACACCAAAAAAGCAGTTGCTGATGCTGATGTAGCAAAAACTGGTAAAAAATTGTTTGGTTATTGGTCATGTACACAATGTCACGGTGGTAACGCAGGTGGTCAAACAGGCCCGAGCGCTACTGACGCTACATGGCAATATTCTAAGCACGTAACTGACAAAGGATTGTTTGAAACAATTGCTGGTGGTTCGAATGCTGGTATGCCAACATGGCATGCGCAACCAGCAGCTAACGTTGAGCTGCTTAAAACTGATGAAATTTTAAGAATTATTGGTTGGTTACGCACAATGTATGTAGGTGGTGGCGACAAACCATGGTTGAATGAAGCTCCACAAAAGTAATTTTAATTGGTTAGTTAAAGGCTGCCTTCGGGTAGCCTTTTTTGTTTTATGGGCATTAATAAGATGGGGTAAAATAGGCCTGCAACAACCAAAAAAATAAAAAATAACGGGGGAGGCTATATGCAAACAAAATTATTAATGGTTTCAGTGATAACGATGGCTCTTTTGGCTGGGTGTTCTGGAAAGTCTGATAGTGGTTCAGCATCATCAAGCGGGGCTATGGTAGCTTTTGTGAAAACTCAAGATGGCAGCCCGCTAGAAATTAAAGCAGCATTTTTTGATACAGCACAAGCCAAAGAATTTAGTACCACAGGGAAGAATCCCTATATTGGAAATGCTGAAGCGAGTGTAAAAGGCAAAAAACTCTTTCAAATGTATTCATGCACGCAATGTCATGGTGGTGATGCTGGTGGTCAAACAGGACCTAGTCTCCACGGACCAGACTTTACGTATGCCAAGGACGCAACAAATAAAGGCATGTTTGAAACCATTTGGAATGGTACCAATGGCGGTATGGGCGCAAAAGGTAAGGGTTTGATGGACCCAACAGATCCAAGCAATGGGTTAAAGCCAGATGAAGTGTTACAAATTCAAGCATGGATTCGCAGTCATAACGACAAGCTCACAGGTAACGAATAAAAAGATTTTTTTAATTTTAAGGCATTCAATTTTTATGCGATTCAAAAAACGCGCTAGTACGGAACTTCATCAAGTCGTGATTGTAGGCGGGGGTGCAGGTGGGCTTGAACTTGCTACGCGCCTAGGTGATTGTCTAGGCCGTAAAGGCAAAGCGGAAATCACTTTGATTGATCGAACAAGAACGCACGTTTGGAAGCCCTTGCTGCATGAGATTGCTGCAGGCAGCATGAATCCGGACAAGCATGAACTTGACTATCTAGCGCAAGCTCATTGGCACCATTTTAATTTTAGACTTGGTGAGATGGATGGCTTAGATCGTGCTAAACAAGAAGTGTATATCGGTGCAAACTTTGATGAAAATGGCGCTGAGATTATTCCTAGGCGGACGATTAAGTTCGATACCTTAATAATTGCGATTGGAAGTACGACTAATGACTTCGGGATTAAAGGCGCTAGAGAAAACTCAATTGCGCTAGATACGATGGATCAAGCCGAGCGATTCCATAGACGACTCCATAATGCCTTGGTGCGTGCGCAAACTCAGGCTGGCCCAGTTCATGCTGGACAGTTGGAGGTTGTGATTGTTGGTGCAGGGGCAACGGGTGTTGAGCTGTCGGCTGAGCTACATAATACGACGCGAGAATTAGCAGCTTACGGACTAGACAAGATTGATCCTGATAAAGACATCAGTATTTCAATAATTGAAGCCTCTGACCGGGTGTTGCAAGCATTGCCACCTAGTCTGTCAAAGGCGGTTGATTTAGAACTTCGCAAACTGAGAGTGCACGTGTATGCAGGAGAGCGAGTGACTGAAGTAACCGACAAAGGTGTTTACACACACAGTGGTCGATTTATTCCTTCTGAGCTTGTGGTCTGGGCAGCAGGGATTAAAGCACCAGACTTTTTAAATGGTTTAGATGGCTTAGAATCAAACCGTATTAATCAGTTGGTGGTTAAGCCGACACTGCAAACAACAGTCGATGAGAATGTATTTGCCTTTGGTGATTGCGCTGCCTGCCCTAGGGCAGGCAGCATTGATAACGTGCCACCGCGCGCGCAAGCAGCGCATCAGCAAGCTTCTATGTTAATTAAAACAGTTAAGGCGAGGCTGCATGGTAAAGCTTTGCCAACTTATGTTTATCGAGACTACGGTTCACTAGTAAACCTTGGTCGTTACTCAACCGTAGGCAGTCTAATGGGTTCGCTTTCTGGCGGTACGATGCATATTGAAGGCTTATTTGCGCGATTGATGTATCAATCACTTTATAAAATGCATTTAATCGCTTTGCATGGATTTTTCACAGTTTTCTTACAGACGCTAGCTCGAATGATAACTCGTCGCACTGAGCCACAAGTTAAACTCCATTAAGATGCTTGATAGCTTAAACAAAGAAACCCAATTAAATTAAGATGGGTTTGTTTGTTTGATGTGCTTGCGATAAAGGAAAGCAATAATGCTCATTGAAATAATGACAAAAAGTCCGAAAATAATGATGATATGATCTAACTCAAAATTTCTACCTACCATCCAAGTATAAGCGCCGAGCATGAGTAAGATGCCTATATTCTCATTGAAGTTTTGTACTGCAATAGAGTGGCCTGCGCCAAGCAAAGTATGACCACGATGCTGTAGGAGTGAGTTAAGTGGCACCAAGAAAAAACCCGCCAAGATGCCGATTGAAAATAAGAGGAGGCCAGCTACCATAGGATTATGCACAAACACCATGCACACCACCAATAGCCCCATATAAATGCCTGCGGGTAAAACGTTTGCCGCTTTTTCTAGTTTCACATACATAGATGCAATCATAGAGCCAACAGCGATCCCAACCGCGAGAACAGCAATAAGTTTTGTCGCGTCAGTTTGATCATAACCAAGATTTTTGTCAGCCCACCTTAGCACCACAAACTGTAGGGTGGCACCAGCTCCCCAGAACAGCGTTGTCACAGCAAGTGACACTTGCCCCTGCGTGTCTTTCCAAAGTGTCGTAAAGGCGTGCCAAAAGTCCTTCATGAGGAAGTTGAAGGAGCGCTGTTCAACACAGTGATCGATGGGCATCTTAGGAATGTGGTAGTTAAAAAATGCAGCCAACATATAAATGGCAGTAATAATGGCAATACCAAAATAAGGGTCAGTAGCTGAAATGGTAGATCCAAATACTGGCCCCAATATAATCGCAAGAACTGTAGTGCCTTCCATCCATCCATTCGCTTTAATTAATTGATTGGGCGGAAGCATTTCAGTCAGAATACCGTATTTGGCTGGAGAGTAAGCCGCTGCGCCTATGCCCACAATGGCATAAGCATAAAGTGGCGGTACACCGAGCAAGGCTAGAACACAGCCAAAGAACTTAATACCATTACTTAAAAACATGACTTTGCCTTTTGGCAAAGCATCTGCAAAAGGACCGACAAAGGGGGCGAGCACAATGTACGATATAACAAAAAATTCTCGTAACAAGGGCTCGTGCCACGAAGGTGCGTTGAGTTGATTAAGAAGTGCAATGGCAGCAAAGAGCAACGCGTTATCCGCCACTGCAGATAAAAACTGCGCAATGAGTAGCGTATAAAACCCTTTGCTCATTGCATTTTTCACTTAGAGTATCTCAGCCGCAAAATCGGCCAAGCGAGAACGTTCGCCACGCATCAGTGTGATATGACCGTTGTGTCCCCAACCCTTAAATCGGTCAACGACGTAAGTGAGGCCTGAACTACCCTCAGTTAAGTAAGGCGTATCAATTTGCGCGATATTGCCCAAACAAACTACTTTAGTACCAGGACCTGCGCGGGTAATTAAAGTCTTCATTTGTTTAGGTGTAAGGTTTTGCGCTTCATCAATGATTAAGAATTTATTCAAGAATGTACGGCCACGCATAAAGTTGAGAGATTTAATTTTAATGCGAGTGCGAATCAAATCTTGTGTCGCAGCCCTTCCCCATTCGCCAGCATCATCATCAGATTTATTCAGCACATCCAAATTGTCCTCAAGTGCCCCCATCCAAGGTGCCATTTTTTCTTCTTCAGTACCAGGTAAGAAGCCTATGTCTTCGCCAACAGAAACGGTAACACGGGTCATAATGATTTCACTGTAGATTTTTTTATCCAGCGTTTGCGTTAATGCGGCAGCCAATGTGAGCAAGGTTTTTCCGCTACCTGCTTGGCCGAGCAATGAAACAAAATCAACATCTGGGTCCATCAGCAAGTTAAGCGCAAAGTTCTGTTCACGATTGCGTGCAATGATGCCCCAAACGTTGTTTTTGACTTGCGTGAAATCTCTAATAATTTCTAAAACCGCGGTATTGCCTTCAATACTTCTAACGATGGCTTCAAAAGGTTTTTCAAATGCATAAAACACAAACTCATTGATTAAAAGGCTTTTGCAAAGCGGCCCAGTGATGCGGTAGAACATACGACCTGCATCCTGCCAAGACTCCATTGCCTTGCTGTGTTTATCCCAAAAATTCTCAGGCAACTCTTTCATGCCCGAGTAAAGCAATTCGGTATCTTCTAAAACTTTGTCGTTAAAGTAGTCTTCGGCTGGCACGCTTAAAGCGCGGGCTTTAATGCGGATATTGATGTCTTTACTGACAAGGATCACTTCACGTTCAGGGTATTTCTTTTTTAAGGCGAGGACAACTCCTAAGATTTGGTTATCAGCAATACTGCCAGCCAGCATCGGTAAGGAGAAATCCATCGCATCCGTTTGTAGGAATAATCGGCCTGTCGCATGCTTATTGCCTTTAATCGAAAGCGGGCATCCCTCGTCAAGTTGGGCTAGGCTGGCACCTACAATTTCTTCTAAGTTGCGGCTAGTTTGACGGGCATTTCGTGCAACTTCAGTAATCCCTTTTTTGTTGTTATCCAGCTCTTCAAGGGTGACCATTGGGAGGTAAATATCGTGTTCTTCAAAGCGGAATAAACTTGAAGGGTCATGCATAAGAACGTTAGTATCAAGAACAAATAATTTATTGCCAGCTGACTTTTTCTTAGCCATTCGATTGGTTTCCCCTGAAATTACTAAAAATGAAAAGATAACTCACTATAAAGAACAAACAAAAGCTAACACCTCGGGGATGTGCCCATCCACTTTGACCCCACGCCATTCGTGTATTAAAGCGCCTTCTGTGTTGATAATAAATGTGCTGCGCTCGATGCCTCGCACCTCCTTACCGTACATTTTTTTCATCTTGATGACACCAAATAATTGACAGGCCAACTCTTCAGTATCAGCTAATAAATCAAATGGGAACTCGAATTTTGCTTTGAAATTTTCATGTGACTTAACGCTATCGCGAGAAATGCCGAAAATCTGGGTATTTGCTGCAGCAAAATCTGCATAGTGGTCACGGAATTGTTGACCTTGTGTCGTGCAACCTGGGGTCGAATCTTTAGGGTAAAAATAAATAACTAATGTTTTGCCTGAATGCTCAGAAAGTTTGAAAGTTTTACCGCCGGTAGAAGGGAGTTCAAAGTCTTGCAGGCTTTTATTGTTCATGATGTTTATGTGAATGCGCTTATGCTCATTGTTGTTAAAAAAAAAGATTAACGCAAGTAAGATTTATGAAGATTTGAAGACACCTTCAACATTTCATTTTTTTGTGCTATTCAAGCTTAAATGAAACAGGCACCGTCACATTAAATGCGCTACTTTTTAAGACTTCCGGAGGCATAGGGAAGTTCGATTTTTTAACCATCTCTAGTGCTTGATTATCTAGCACAGGAAATCCGCTGGAGGTATGGATTTTTTGGCTTAAAATTTTGCCATTCCCATCCAATTGGAAATCAATTTCAACCACGCCCTGCCAGCCGCGCATCTTTGCTATGCCTGGGTAGTTAATGTGCTTAGCAATTTCGCGGCTTAATGCGCTGCCGTATTGATTGCGGGCAGAATCAAGGTCGGCTTGATTAACGGTTGGTTTTGGTGGTTCTGGCTTCGTCACAAGCGGGGCTGGCGCGACAAATGTTGGTGGAATCTCTGCTTTGGGCGCAGCAGCAATCACTGGTGGTGGCAGAGGCTCGCTAATTGGTTGAGCCGTATTCACTGGCTTCACTATCGGCTGTGGAATAACTTTTGCTTTTGGCGGTGGGACCACATTGGGCTTAACTGGCTCAGGTGTTGCTGGTGGTTCAGGTTTAGGCTGCGCTAGTTCAATAATGAGCTCAGCCGGTTTAACCATTGCCTCAACAGAAATATTAGGTATACCTATGGCAGCAATGATGTGCATCGCTATAGAGATAGCTAATGCCCAAACAAATGCATGGTCACGATTGAATGACTGTGGAGAGGAAATGGCCAAAATGTAAAAGCAATATTTCTATTTGTGAAGTTTGAAATTATTTATAAATTATCTATTGATTATACATGAAGCCTTCGGATTGCTTCCTCATACGCGGTCAATTTACTCCCACTCAAGTGCGGGGTAAATATTGTTCACATTACGCCGATTCACAATATCAAAAAGTTGCCAGTAGCTGCGTTCAGAAGATGCTGCTGTTCCCATGGCCTTTTCCATCACCTCGCCTTTTTTGATGCTGGCGCGAATGTCGTTTAATAGCGTCCATAAATAACGCTCTTGATCATTTAGCTGCTTTTTCCAATTCGCGTCTTTAAGTGAACTGCTGTGCCCTGGAATCGCGAATTCTGCTTCGTTATTTTTAAGCTCATTAATCAACGCTAACCAGCCTTTGATGTCCCCATCAATTGAAGGAGTTCGCTCTACAAAGAGCAAATCTCCAGTCCAAAGCGTTGAGCTTTTTTTATCAAGCACCGTTAAATCAGTATTGGTATGTGCAACTGGATAAGCCGTCAGTAAAAGCGTTCTGTCACCCAAGTCTAGATTGGCCGTTGTTTTAACCAGCATACTAGGTTTAACAATTTCACTGCCAGCAAAGGCTTCGCCCAGCCATTGTTGATTAATTCTGAGATAGTTTTCACGGCGGCGCTCCATTGCATCAGGAAGTTTCTCATGCCCCACAAAAGTGGCTTTGTCTTGTGTAAATGCTGCGTTACCAAAAATATGGTCTGGATGCACATGGGTATTAATCACATACAAAATTGGTAATTCAGAAACTTGCCGAATAGCCTCACGCAAAGCTTGGCCAGTTTTTAAGCTGCCGCCAGTATCAATCACCGCAATACCCTTGCTGCCAACAATAAAGCTGATATTGCAAATATCAGCGTGGTAGCCTTCGGACATATCTTCATGCACGCCGTGATGCACGTAAATGCCGTCGCCCAAATTTTCCATGGCTAATGGTGTGGCAAGCGCTAATGAGGCATTTAAGATTGTTGCTATCGCTAGCATTATTCTTTTTAACATTTAAAATCCTTAGGGGGATTAAATTCAGGTCTAGCAAGACATGCGTTTATGATGCAATATAGCACGCTAAGTTTAAGCGTTAGTACTTTAAAGGAGAAAACTGATGACACAGAATCAATATACAAAAACCGCCATTGTTTTGCATTGGCTGATTGGGATCGCTATTTTGGCGATGTTTGCTTTAGGTTGGTTTATGGCGGATATTCCTAAAGACCAACCAAAATCGACTGCTTTCGATTTGTTTGATTTAGGCATCTTCACATGGAACTTGGCGACTGAGGTTACGCCAAGAACTTTCTACTTTAATTTGCATAAATCAGTGGGCATTACCATCTTAGCGCTTGTTGCGTTCCGTATGTTCTGGCGCATTACACACCGCCCACCAGCGCTGTTAGATAGCATGTCACCAACAGAGAAGAAACTTGCCACAGGTGGTCATCATCTTCTTTACTTGCTTATGTTTGCTTTACCAATCTCAGGTTTGGTCATGGCGATGAATAGCAAATTTGAATATGGCGTTAAATGGTTTGGTATCAGCTTGATGAATGGCCTAGATAACAAGGGCATTCGCGAATCATTCGTCGAAGTCCATGAAGTGGTTGGCATCATCATGTTGGTGGTGATTGGCGTTCACGTTTTGGGTGCATTGAAACACAAGTTTATTGATAAAGATGGCACGATGAAACGCATGTCATTATGTGGTTTGTTCTGTAAGGACTCTTGCAAGAAGTAAGAGTCTGGTTGGCAAATGAAAATAGGGCGCGTAATCAGCGCCCTATTTTATTGCTTAAAAATTCCTATGATGCTTAGTTTTTCACATCTGTTTGATGGCTAAACTCTTTTCCATCGTTATCAACCGCTTTCACGGCAAGCACGCCAGGCGCGCTAGGGATAAAGTTAAAGCGTAAGTACGGGTCTTCGCTAGTGCCCACACCAAAATCAACATTCATTACAGTTTCGTTGTTGTAAGTAAATGCAGCTTTTTGAATAAAAAACGCGGGCACAAAACCTTGCGATACTAAATCACGTTGCAAACCTGTGCGCATGGGGTGTTTGATGATGAACGTAGTTGAGGTCGCATTGCCAAATTTCACAGGGCTTTCCACATTCAGTTTAATTTGGCCCGCCGCAGCGCGAATAGCAGTCTCATCCCCATCTACCGTGCCGCCACAGCCTCCAGCCGCACGAATTTCCACAGAGGCTAGGAATAACTTGCCATCAGCAGTTTCACCCACGGCACGGATGTATGAGTCCATCTCCATGCGAATGCGCGTCGCAAGCTTAAATTTACCCAACTTATTGGTTAGGTGGTAAGTAGCCGTCAACGGAATAGGGTTGGAATCTACTAAGAGATAAAGTGCTTTGATGCCATTCGCATCGGCTTGTGTTTGGTCGATAGCAATTTCAAGCGGCACTTGCGCGCCACTCTCGGCACGGCGTGGCGCAACAAAGGTAATAAAAGGCGCATCCGCCATCGGCCTTTGTGCAAAGAAAGCCTCTCTCACTAAAGGCCATTTTTTAGGGTCGGATTCAGCGTGTGCGACATTGCCAAAAGCAATTAAAGACAAGCATCCAATAAGCAGGCTACATTTTAACATGGGGACTCCTGTGTATTTTTTATAATTTTAACTGTGCAAACAAGATTACTTTAATTTGCAGATAGTTCAAGTTGTTTGAAAAGTCTGCCGAAATGCAATTTAATCATTATAGCCAAGTTATTTGAAAATCATTAATTTCGCGCTTCGTTGAAGCAGCTCCGGGAAGTAAATATTTAATTGGTGTTAATACGAATTATCGTTTCTAATTGGATTAGTAGCTTATAAAAGAAAATACTCATAATTTGAAGGTTTTTTATTGATTCTAAGGAGTCTATTTTGGCAGTGTTAGGATTTAATCATTACAACTTACGCGCGAGCCGCGCCATGATGGAGCAGCTCAAGGTATTTTATCGCGATGTTGTTGGCTTGCAGATTGGTGAGCGTCCGCAATTAACAAGCTTTGGTTATTGGCTGTATGCAGGAAGTAAAGATGTGTTGCATTTGTCTGAGGCAAAGCCAGAAGAAAAGCGCAAAGAAAATGTAGCCACCACTTTTGACCATGTTGCATTCACCGCTACCGATTACGATGCGACGATTGCGCGTTTGGAAAAGTTAGCCATTAAGTTTAGCGTCCACCAAATTACTGATACAGGGCAAAAACAGATATTTTTTAGCGACCCTGCGGGCAATGGGATTGAGCTTAATTTTTCCTAGAGCTGTTTCTCAAAAAGAGTCTAATAATTGAGGCTGCTACATTACGCCATCAAATAGTTGTACTTTGACTAAAGTGCCAGCTTCTTCGTTGCCCACCTCATCATCTAGCACAATAAAGCAGTTGGCTTGCGACATGGAGCTAAGCACACCTGAGCTTTGATTGCCTGTAGTTTTAACCTGCCAATGGCCATCTTCACCCACAAATAAAATCCCACGTTGAAACTCCGTGCGACCTTTGAGCTTTCTAATGGGGCTGGTGCAGACTACATTGAGCATGGGGATGGCGGCAGGGCTCGCTTGCCCCATAAGCACTAGCATAGCTTGCCTTACAAATTGATAAAACGTCACCATCACGGCGACAGGGTTGCCTGGTAAGCCAAAGTAATGGGCATCAGCAATTTTGCCAAAAGCGAGCGGACGGCCAGGCTTCATGGCGATTTTCCAAAACAGAACTTGGCCGAGCTTTTGGAGGAGCTGCTTCATGTAATCCGCTTCGCCAACGGATACGCCGCCGCTGGTTAAAATCACATCAGAACTTTCAGCCGCTTTGATGAGTGTTTGCTCTAATAAAATAGGATCGTCTAGAATCGCGCCTAGGTCTTGTATCTCAACGCCCATGCGGGTAAGCATGCCAAATAAGGTGTAACGATTGCTATCAAAAATCTGGCCAGTTTTTAAAGTGC
>Ga0209550_10000679_pt1 | contig 32429 bp, 26 predicted proteins | sample LauGreSuBDMM15SN_2_FD_187567 | JGI IMG/M metagenome (GOLD analysis project Ga0209550, IMG submission 187567) | Freshwater lake microbial communities from Lake Michigan, USA - Su13.BD.MM15.SN (SPAdes) (version 5) | ecosystem: Environmental > Aquatic > Freshwater > Lake | place: Lake Michigan... | reverse complement strand
CGTTCAGCATTGCAAGCCTAACATGGCTCAATTGATTGAAATAGCAAATTCTCTTTACCCAGAATTAGAAGCGTCAAAAGTTGATTTTTTAGTAGATTGCGCTAAAAGTAAAATAATCACCAAAGAAATTTTTGTTGAAAATTTTTCACTGTTCAAAGACTTTGTTGCCTCAATTCAAAATCAAGAATTAATTTTACATTTTTTTGAAGAATTATTACAAAATGAAATATCGCTAAGCGAGCTTCAAATTCTAAAAATTGTCGAAGGAAGATTGCGCCGCAGATATATTTTTTTGGCGGAAGTTATCGATAAAATTTCATTTGATGAAGGTGGAAATCCAATCTATCTGTCTAAATTATTAACCGCAGAAGGTTTGCAAAATATCACAAATTTATTTGGCGATGCGGAAGAAAAAATTTCTTTGTCAGAATTATTCGCTTATTATGTTTTTAGAGGAGAGATCGCAAATTTAGTCGGACATCTTTCTGCTGAAGTTAAATCTAAAATTCAAGATAATTTTAAATTGCCAGACGACATGGCATATTTAACTCAACTCGAATATCAAGAGATGCAATCTTTGCTTGAAGGCAGAATTAATATGTCAGAAGCAGCTTCTCTTTGCAGCTATTTGCAAAGTAAAGTTGCTATTCCTGAATTTATTTTAAATGAAGATTCATATCAAATAAATTTTACCGATTCTAATCTTGCTTCTGCGATTTTGGAATATGAAAGACTTAAGGCTCAGTCAAAAACCCCCGAGACAGACAAGACTGTTGCTCGCCCAAGATCGCCTTCGCCAGAGCTTGCAAAGCAAACAGAAGTTGCCTACAAAGCCGCAGAAGAAGAGCAGAAAAAAAATGCCGAACTTAATGCAAAATTCATTAATCTTTTAAAATTACCAAATCCAACTGCAGAAGAAGTTATGAATGGCTTTGGAGTTTTATTCGATGCTGAATTTGTAAATCTTTTGTCTGAAAATTTATCAGAGCGTGGTAAATTTTGTGAATTTTTTAATCAAAATAAAAATAAAATTGCAAATCTTTTAAGTCAAAAAGATGGTTTGATGAAGCTATCCTCTTGTCTTGGCGCCTTAAAAGACGGCTGTGTTCACAATATTACCACGCAATTTAACATGATTTTATATGATCAATATATTCACAGCGTTTCTGACAAAATGGTATATTTGTTATTTTTAAGAACCGTAGTTCAAGACCTTTCGGTTCGACAAAATGTTCCTATTTTTGACGACGTAGTAGAAAGTCCTTTGCAAAAAGAATTGATAAGAGAATGCCGCATTTATCCACGCGGATTTTTCACTGCCCTAAGAAGAGAATTTTACGATGAACGAAAGTCAAGAGACCAAGCAAATCAAGACCCATTGCAGTTTTTAGAAAAAATGGAAGGCGATGAATTAAAAAAAATGAAAGATGAAGAAATAAAGCGCAATCCGTCAGCGCAATTACTTCCGCTTGAAGAGGGATTTTTTCAAAAAATTGTTTATGGCGTGATAAATGAAATGTTTAAAGGTCGTCTAGAATTAGAGCAAGAGGCCATTATGGATAAAATAATAGCAATGCAATCAGCTTTAGATAAAATGCTTTTAGAGAAAGATCCTGAATATATTGCGCTAAAGCAACAGCTTGCAGAAAAGAATGCCGCATTAGAAAGCTTGGATTTGCGAAACATAATCGCCACATTTTCCGCATATTCTATATTTTCTAAAATTGCAGCGCAGCAAGAGGGCGTAGCGACAACATTGCATTCTGCAGATGCTGCGGCGGAAGATGTAAGATTTGCCGCAACATTATTAAGTCATGATTCTTTAAAAGATGAAGTTGCAATGTGTAAGAAAATTAAAGATCTAGTGGCAGAGCAAGTTAGCGAGGCCATGCATAGCAAGATTGAACGCCCTTCAAGAGGTCTATCCCATTCTTCGGTTTTAACTTTGGAAGGCTCTGGTCTTGGTCTTGGCGGCGCAGATCTTGGCAGCAGAGGCTAAATAAACTAGCGCATTCTGCCATGCTCTCTGCCAGCAGCTTGCTCTTGCGCTTCAATCATGCTAACCCAAAAGCCTTGATTCCCGCGTTTATTAATAATTTGCGCAGATTGAATTAAGTAAGTTAATTTTTGTCCTAAAATCATTGAAGTCCAAAAACCGATTGGCTTAACAATGTCAACAATCGCAACTTTATTCATCGCTTCTTTTTCTTTATCTTGCTCGTCTGAAGTAATTAGTTCGTAGGTGTGCGCCGACATAGGTTTGCCAATTTTTCCAGCCCTTGTTTCAGAATGCGCTTTTGGAATCGCATCTAATTTGCGCAGCAATGTCTTCCTCAAGATGTTTCAAAATATTTTTTTGCAAATCAATATCGCCTAAACTTTGCTCCCCTTGAATTCCAAGCTTAGAAAGCAAACCTGCAAAATAGTTTGCTTTATGGTCTTCGCGGGCTGGCGAACTTTTTACTTTTTCAATAATATATGAAAAATAATCAGTCATTTCTTTAAAAAGCTGACTATTTTTGCTATAAGCTTGCTGCGATTTAATTGCGAAAGATGCGTTAAGAGCAGAGCCGCAAGCAATAATTCCAATCACCAAAGCATTGCCTAAATCTGTAAATGGTTTTTCAAGTTTTGCATAAAAAGGCAAAGACGCAGGAACGGCGCCAGCGCAGATGTTGGTCATGTTAGAAAATGCTTTAGTGAAGCGATCAAGGTAGTCATTTTTTTGCGCCTGTGGGCTTGCGGCTTCTTCATTTGGAAAATTTATTTCGATATTTGCAAAAATTAATCGTCGTGAAATCTCAAAATTTCGATCTAACGTCATATCAATCATACTATCTTCGGGAGGCGTGTATCCATGGTATTCGCGTGTGTAGAGGCGAGGAGCAGTTTTTTCTGATTTTGACATATGTTAAATGAATTATTTATTAATAGGGTCTCTAAAAATCCTAAATAAAAATTCAAATGCAATTCAAATGCAGTGTTGTCAAATTCCGAACAATGGCGCTACCAAATTTCTAGACAAAATTTTATAATTTCTATTTTTTGAAATTATTTTAGACGCCTCGCAAGGCTTTGAAATCAACATTTCCCAAGAGAGTAGGGGATTGCCAAATTGCAACAACCCCCTATTTACAATTCTCTATTTCTTCAAATCAAAACGATCTGCATTCATAACTTTCACCCAAGCTTTCACAAAATCTTTGACGAATTTTTCTTTAGCGTCATTGCTTGCATAAACCTCGGCGATTGCGCGAAGTTCAGAGTTTGAACCAAACATTAAATCAACAGAAGTTGCTTTCCATTTAAGCTGGCCGCTTTTGCGATCAAAGGCTTCAAAGACATTTTCAGATTCTTTAGATTTTTTCCATTCAACTGACATATCAAGTAAGTTAACGAAAAAATCATTGCTTAATTTGCCCAGATTTTTGGTTAAAACGCCTTGTTGAGAATGTTGAGCATTCGTGTCTAAAACGCGCAGTCCGCCAACTAAAACAGTCATTTCAGGGACTGTTAAATTTAGCATGTAAGCTCGGTCAATCATGGCATTTACTGGAGAGATTTCTGCATTGGCGCTGTAGAAATTTCTAAAGCCGTCAGCTTTTGGTTCAAGTGGGGCAAAAGAAGCTGCGTCGGTTTGTGCTTGGCTTGCGTCAAATCTGCCAATTGCAAAAGGAACTTTCACGTCAAATCCAGAATTTTTTGCCGCTTTTTCAATTGCCGCCGAGCCCGCAAGAACAATCACGTCGGCCAAAGAAACTTGTTTGCCGTCTTGTAAAGACTGGTTAAAATCTTTTTGCACTTTTTCTAAAATGGTCAAAGTTTTTGCCAATTCTTGTGGATTATTTACCGCCCAATTTTTTTGCGGTTCTAAGCGAATTCTTGCACCATTTGCGCCGCCTCTCATGTCGGTTTGGCGATAAGTTGCAGCAGAGGCCCAAGCCGATCTGATTAATTCAGAATTGCTTAAACCAGATTGCAAAATTTTAACTTTCAAATTGGCAATGTCAGTCGCGTCAATTGCTTTATAATTTGCTTGCGGAATTGGATCTTGCCAAACCAAAAATTCTTTTGGAGAATCTTTTCCAACATATCTGGCTTTAGGCCCCATATCGCGATGCGTTAATTTAAACCACGCATGCGCAAAAGCTTTTTCAAATTCTTTTGGATTTTCTAAAAAGCGTTTTGAAATTTCACGATATTTTGGATCTTCTTTTAGCGACAAGTCGGTTGTAAGCATAACTGGCGCGTGTTTTTTGTTTGCATCATGCGCATCTGGAACTGTGTTTGCCGCTTGGTTTTTTTCAGGAACCCATTGAATTGCGCCAGCTGGGCTTCTGGTTTTAACCCAATTATAAGCAAACAGAGTTTTTAAATAACCCATCGTCCATTTGGTTGGATTGTTATTCCACGCACCTTCCAATCCACTGGTTACGGTATCAACGCCTTTGCCGCTGCTGCATTTATTATGCCAGCCAAAGCCTTGTGCTTCAAGCCCGCTTGCCGTAGGATCGGCGCCAACGCATTTATCAACTTTATGTGCGCCATGATTTTTTCCAAAAGTGTGGCCGCCAGCAATTAAGGCAACGGTTTCTTCGTCATTCATCGCCATATTGCCGAAGGTTTCACGAATTTGCGCCGCCGCTGAGATTGGATCGCCATTACCATTTGGCCCTTCAGGATTTACATAAATCAAGCCCATCGTTGTTGCGCCAAGTTTTTTAACCAACTTTCCGTCTTTGTCGAAGCGATTAGAGGCCATAAATTTATTTTCAGGGCCCCAATAAACTAAATCTGCTTCAAAATCATCAGCTCTTCCGCCCGCAAAACCAAGAGTTTTAAAGCCCATTGATTCAAGAGCTACATTGCCCGAAAGCACCATTAAATCAGCCCAAGAAACCTGACGGCCATATTTTTGTTTAACCGGCCAAAGCAAGCGGCGAGCTTTATCTAAGCTGGCATTATCTGGCCAGCTGTTAAGTGGTTCAAAGCGTTGCTGCCCACCACCAGCGCCGCCGCGACCATCTTCAAGTCTATAAGTTCCGGCCGAATGCCACGCCATGCGAATAAAAAATGGGCCATAATTTCCGTAATCAGCGGGCCACCAATCTTGCGAAGTCATCATCACTTTTTTTATGTCTTTTTTTAGCGCTTCAATATCAACTTTGGCAAACTCTTTAGCATAATTAAAATTTTCACCATAAGGATTTGATTGCGGAAATTGAGCGCGCAGCGGCGATAAATTTATTTTATTTGGCCACCAAAATTCATTTGATTTTGCTTCAAAGCCATGTTTTGGCATTTGGTTGTGATTAGTTGCGCATCCCGCAATTGTAAGGGAGGTAATGATAAGAAATTTGTTTATTTTCATAATAAAAGTTTATTGTTAAGCGCAGAAATAATTTTTAAGATAAGCATGTTAATCGCAAAAAATTATATAAGTAAAATATAAATTAATTATTATTGTAACAGGCTTTGATTGTGTATTCTTGTGATTCAAATATTACGTTTAAGGTCTTTAAAGGGGGCTCGATATTGTAACTACCAAAGCCATAACTGCTAAAAACTTTCTCATCCCAATTAATTATCTGAATAATTTTATATATTCCTCAAAAACAAAAATTCTGTTGCGCTTAAGCCCAGTTATTTCGATTAGAATTTTAAGTTTAACAAAATCTTCAATCAGGCGTAATGCAGTAGAAAGACTAATTTGCAAAACCTTTGCTGCATCACCCGCATCAATGCTAGGGTTGCTTAAAGATGTTGCAAAAACTCTCTTGCCAATGCCTGTTTTTTTCCAAGTTTAATTATTTTATGTTCAACTTTGCTTCTCAAAGCGATGATATTTTTAAAAGTTTGAATTGAATTTTCCGAAGTGCTGCGCACACCTTCTAAAAAGAATTTTAGCCACAATTGATTGGTTACCAAATATATGTAATTATTAAGCGTCCAATTCTGCCGTTGCCATCTAAAAATGGGTGAATAGTTTCAAACTGATAGGTATTAATAACAGCTAATGAATATATAGATCTACCTAGAAATTATAATTGGTTTGGTCGTTATAGCTTAAGTTTTAAAATAGACTTTTATTTAAATAGAAAAAAGCTTCGCGCACAAAAGTTTTCTTGATTTTGGGTAAATGGGGTCTATTTTCAAAGAAAGAAGGTAGTTACTAATTTTAGTTTTTTGATGAAATTCTATAATTATAAGCAAGGCTCAAGAATCAATAGAATCAAAGAATCGAAACTATGTTAAATTTAGAAAAAAACAAACCGGTAAAAATAATATTTTTTATTGCGCTATTGCTAATAAATAAAAACTCTTACTCAAAAGAAGTTAAATATAAAATCACAGAAAGCGCTGGAATGATAGGCTGTATAAGCAAAGAAGGATTTCAAAGAGCTATAGACCTTAGTTTGTCTAAAAATATTGCTGCGATGCAGGCTTTAATTTCAAGCGGAGAATGTCTCTATTTGATAAAAGATAGTGTTTTATATGGCGAACCAAATCTTTGTAGCAAAAAAGATAAGGCTACTGATATATTTCAATTTAGGCTAGATGGCTTAACTAAGAAAATATTTTTACCATGCGCTGCTATAAATTATGATATTTCAAAACTTTAAATAAAATTTTATGTCAAAAACAAGTGCTTCTGCTGCTAAAGGTTATGAATGCAGCATTTCTGGAATAGTTGAGGCTGTTCAAAAACGTGATCTAAGTGTTGCTGCATTAGAGAGTGGAGCAATTTATCCAGTTCAAGATTTTTCTGCGGCATTTGTTGATGCCTTTGCCAGGATGCCAGATGAGGAAGATTATGAAATGACAAACTGCGCAACATCTTTTTCAAGAAGAGATTTTAATGATGTCGCTGGGGAAGTTAAGCTAACTCAAGTTTCTATAACTCATCGTCCTGCCGAAGGAAGATCTTCAACTTTTTCTGTTTTGTGTAGTGTTGGCGGAGCGGGGCTAAAACAACTTCTGGCAAAGAGCGTGGGCGCCATGATTTATTAAGTTATTCTTCGACGGTTTCTGGTCAGGCCCGTCCGAGGCTTTTGGTGTCTGAAGAAAAGTTTATTCATGAACGTGACGAAAGAAGGCTAATGCAAGTTTTGTCTGAAGATAAAAGCATTGTGCCAAAGAGGGTGGAGTTTCAGTTGGCATTTCAAGGCTCTGCCGAAATTTTTGCAGATCGGTTATTAAGAGGGCGCTATCCTGTTGAGATAGTTGACGCGGCTAGTCCTGGGGCCGCAGCAGCAGCGGCACCAGATTTAGGCGGCGAATCTTTGCTTAAGGCAATGGCTTTATTTTCTATACATAATCCTGAGCCTTTAGAGGAACTTATAACAAGAGTTGGTGGGATTGTAGAGTTATCTAAAATTTGCGATGATACCGGGCGTAATGTTTTTCATCATATTGCTGCGCTTAAGATTGAAGACGCCGATCCTTTGTTAGAAACTCTTTTAAACATAGCCAAAACTGATCAAGATAAAAGCGCGCTAAGTGAGGCGCTTGTTCAATGTGACATGTTAAAATTTCAAACTCCTTATAGTGAATTTGTTGCACTTGCAGAGAAAAATCCTAAATGGATGAAGGTTCTAAAAACATTAACTGAAAATATAATCTCTAACTCATCTATCAATCAGGGTGATTTTAGAAATAATGTAACGCCTCTATGTCTTGTGGCGGCACAATTTGCGAAAAATCCAAATCTAGATTACTTGGATTTGATTGCAAAAATGATTGAAAGGGGCGCCAATCCTAATGTGAGAGGCATTTCTGCGCATTCAAAATCTGCGGTAGAAATTATTCATCGGGCTTGCAAAGAGGCAAAATCGGCAAGACTAAGCCCTGAAAATATAAAGATTTTAAAAAGCGCCGAAGCTTTGATTTTGCTGCAATCTTTGTATAAAAGCGTTCTTCTTAGTGATCGTCCGTTAACTGCAGAAGCTCAAGAGCAGATAGAAACAACTAGGTCAATAGAGCAGAAACTCTCGGAGAAGTTATGCTTTGGTTATGATGCGCAATCTCATACGCCATATTTTAGATATAGTAATGACACAGGAAAAACCTTCGAAATTTCTATTGCGGCAGGCGAGGTAAAGTTATTTGAAGTGGTTACTACTAGAGAAGGGGTTGAATTAATTGATCAACGTCTTAACCAAGATCAGGCTATTGCTCAAATTTCTGCAATAGCCATGATGGCAAAAGATGCTGGAAGAGATGTTAAAGGCGGTGGTTTAGATATCTCTACTATATCATCAGAAGAAGAAAGATTAAGGGCGTCATCGGTAGGTGCGGCCGCCGCAAAAAGGGTTGGTCTGTTATCAAGATTAAAATCTGCCATTAGGCCAGGGGGATCTACCCCATCTCTTCCTACTACAGATGAAGCAGCGGCAGCAGCCTCATCTGGGGCAGAAAGTCCAAGCCCAACTGCGGTTAGGGCGGCAAGAAGCGCGACCTTTAGTGCTGCTCTTGGTGGCGGCCCTAGGCGAGGATAAAAATACAATATTGCAAGATTCCTGGTATTGGTTCTATGGGCTTAAAATCTGAGTTTGTGAAGAAAGTTTAATACCGCAAAATTTATAAAAACCAGCCACATTAGTGCAAAAGTTCGTGATTCATATTTTAAGCGATTAACATATTATGCCTCCAAAATCTGTCGACGAACAAGAATCATTCATTAAAATTAGTGATGATTTTTATAGAAAATTATTAACAGACAAAACTACAAAAGTAGATGATCTTATAAAAGAATTTGAAGGTTTATTGGGTGGAAGCGGAGATTTATCGAAGGAGCTCGCAGATTTTCGTGGTGATGATAAAAGAAAGAAAGAATTCCTACATCAAATCATAAAAAGAATTTGCAGCTTAACAGAATCTAGCTTTGCGAGTGCTTTGCATAAAGCTACAGCTATTGCTAAAAATTATTCAATATCAATAGAGTCGGATGTTTTTGACAAAAAAATCGCAACTTTAAATGCGCAAAGAATTAGCATTAATTGCTTAATTAGCATTTTATCTAGCTTAAGCAATGCTGGTTTTAGCGAAGAGAATTTGCGCGAAAGCAGAGGATTTTTTATTGCAGCCCTCAACAGATTTGCCGATGCGGGCAATCACGATGAAAATTCAATAGAATGCTCGGTACATTTTTTGCTACATATAAAAAATTTAGGATTTATTAATGATGAGTCTTTAAAAGGCTTGGTTAGTGTAATGCTTGAAAAGATTAGTAATTTTTATTCTCAACGAGATGTTGGTTCAAGAATTTTAAGGCCGCTTTGCGAAGTTGCAATTTATTGTCGAGATGTTTTAGGTGTTAAAATTCCGCAAAATTTTGAAGATAAATTAGCGGCGCAATGGTCAGTTAAAGATCAGTCAATCACTTCATTTTTGCAGCGCAACGTATTTGCAGATCTTCAAAAATATTTAGAGACGAAAGGGGGTGATTGGAAGCATATTCCAAAGCTAGCACCAAATATTTGTGCAATAGGCGATTTTACAATTGAGCTTGAAGGCGGATATGGCTTAATTGGCAGTGATAAATTAAAAGCGGTTAAATATGGCGATATTGTCGTTAAAGATAGAGATGAAAAAATAGTCGCAATCGTTGAAGTTGACGGCCCATCGCATTATTCAATAATTAACTACAAAAGGACCTATGTTGGTAGTTCTAAGGCACGCAATGAATATATTGCGAAATTAGTTGGTGCCGATGGTTTGGTTTGCGTTGATTATCAAGAATATGAAAAATCGTTGAGCAGCGGCGATAGGAAGAAAGAATATTTTGATGGTAAATTTTCTTTTATAAATAGATTGTTGCAAATGCAAGAAGATGAAGCTGCCTTTGCTGGCAAGTCTGCGCCAAGCTTTGCTAAAGCAGAAGTTGTATTGACAAGCGAAAAAGCAGAAGTCTTAAAAGTGCAAGCTTCGACAGCTGAAGGCGCCGTTGCGGCAGAATCTAAAAAGAAAAAAAGAATTCCTGTTCCAGAGCTTGCGCAAGAACTTTTTGATCTTCTTACAGTGAGACGAGGCAATTTTGACCTCGATGAAATTGCGCGATTTTTAATTCAACATGAAAAAAGTGCAGCCGGAATTTTAAACTGCACTCCGAAAGGTAGAAAATATCCTATGGAAATCGCAATCGGCTTATATTCAGAAAGTGCGTCAGATTATTGTGCAGATCTAATAGTTTTGCTAAAAGTTTATGGTTTTGACGCTTTACCAGAAGGCTACAAGCCGCTAGCAGAAGAATCGTATCCACCTAATTTTTTTGCTTTAATGGGTTGGTCTGTAAAATCGAAAAAGCCCCATAAACAAACAGAATCTTTAGATGATTCTTTGGATATAGATTATTCATTGCGTAGAAAAATAATAAAAATTAGAGGCGGTGAAGTTTCGAGAGTTGAAATGACTGTATCATTAGTTTCGGCTATTAGTGCTGGCAATTATTATTTGGCTAAAGCTATCATAGATCGTCTTTTTGTAGATGATAAAATAATTAAAGAAGGGCAGAGAGATTTATTCAAAATTTTAACTTTGGCAATTTCTAGTCATCGAAATGATATTTTATTGTTATTGATGGGTGCGATAAAAAAAGTATTGGAATCAGAGCCATTTGTTTTAGGGCACGGAAAATATGGGGTCGACAATATTCCAATAATAACGGTAGCGCTTATCGAAGATAATGATTACGCAATAAGATTGCTGGCTGATGCTGGATATGATTTGAATGCAGAAAAAGACGCGAATTACTTGAGCGTAATGATATCTTCTGATATCGAATGCGTCAATACGCTTTTAGATTGCGGGTTAAAATTGAGCAATAGAATTATTGCAGATATAATAGCTCTTTCGCAAAGAGTTAGAAATTATTCAATATTAAAAGAATTAATCGCTGGTCGCAGATTTGATATAAATAAGGAAGATGAAGATGGGGTCACTTGGTTGGTAAGCGCTATTTTAATTGGATATAAAGAAATAGCGTTATTATTATTAGATGCTGGGATGGATGTTAATTATCTTTTATCTGGAGGTGGTCTTGATAAGGCGCTTCCTCTTTCTGCGGCAATCTATTCTTATGATAAAAATCCTGAGGTAGCCAAAGAAATCATGGAAATTCTTTTGGATAGGGGCGCTAATCCAAGTTTAGAATTTCCAATTGAGATGGAGGAGGAAGATGATTTTCCGATGTCGCCGTTGTTAATTGCATTTGGTGCAAAATCATATGAGTTATTGCAGATAATGTTAAGTAAAAAAGGGATATCATATAAAGAAGATAGAAATTTTATTGATGTGGTAAAGTCTAGCAACGAATGCACTTCGGAGATGAAGAAATCTATCCTTTCTTTTATTATAGATAGAGATTTGCAATTGGAAGGGGCTGCGCAATTACCTGTCGATGAATCAGAAAATCCAAGAGCGGAGGATGTATCCTTGAGAAGCGTCGATGCCGTGAGGCCTTCTAGCCCTAAGGTTGCCCAAGATAGGAGTTGAGCAGAGATAAATTCAATTAAAAATTGAAACAATTTCTATGAATCACAAGCGTAAAGATTTTTTTAAATTTGCCTCGATAGTATTTATATCTTCAATTAAAAACTCTTCGCGAATTACTCCTTTTTCATCAATAATATAGGTTGTTGGCAAGCCAATTACTTGAGGAAAGTTATTAGATTTTGCATCACGAAAATAGGCGTTTTTAAAAGCTGGTTTTAATATTTTTAAAAATTTTTGTGCGTCAATATCGTTATCTTGCGGGTTAAAATTTATTGCGATCACCTCGAAACGTTTTTGCTTAGTGTTTTGCAAATTATATAGCTTGTTCAAATCTTCTAATTCTTGTCGACAAATATTACACCAGCTAGCCCAAAATGTTACAACCACCAATTTGCCGCGCTCTTTGCTTAAATCGAAAGATTCGCCATTCATGGTTTTGATATTAAGATTCATCGGCGCTGCAGCCTGGCTAGCATTAAGGCAAAAAACAAGAGATATTATTAAGGTAATAAGAAATTTTTTCATATCTAAGATTATTGGCTAATTATTTATTAGTGGGCTTTAACAAATTTTCTGACTTATTCTTATAAATTGCAATTTTTTACATCATTGATAAGGCAAGGTTAGGTAGATAAAAAACTAAACACTTGACTTCTTTGGTAAAATTTAGAGAACTTTTTTGTAACCGAGATTTATTTCGGTTGAGCTTATATTGATTCAATTAAAATTTATAAAATGCCTCCAAAAAATTTGCTAAGTGTTGTCGAATCTGCCGTTCGAGCTATAGGAAAAGCCGCGGCACCAGCGGCTGCTAAAGGCGCAGTAGGCGCTGCTGCCTCGTTGCCGAAGCAAGGTTATATTGCGACCAAATGGCCTCAGGAAGCCCCTTTATTTTCTCAGCAAGCACCAACCAGGCCTTTTTCAACTGCAGCAGCAACCAATCCTTTGCCAAAGAAAAAAACATTGCTGTTTATTGGCGCAGGAAAAATGGCGATCCCTTTATTAACAAGAATTCATAAGCAATATCCAAATTACGAAATTATTGTATGCAGCCCTAATGCAGTTGAAAAGGGCTTACCTAGCGATGTAAGGTGCTATAAAAACTCGACAGAAATTCAAGAAAAAATAGATTACATTATCGCTGCGGTTAAGCCACAAATATGCGCAGGTACCCTGCCTTTATATAAAAAAAATGTAGAAGAGGGTCGTACTGTAGTAATATCGGTAATGGCCGGCGTTACTACTGCTACGGTTGAGGGTTTGATTGGGGCGCCAACTATTCGCGTTATGCCAAATACTCCTGCGGCGGTTGGTGCCGCAACTACCGGAGTTTTTGTTGGTAAGGGCGTTGTTCCTGAGCAAACAAAAGAAGCAATCGGCATGTTTCGTGCGGTTGGAGAAGTGATCGAGGTAAGCAAGGAGATAGACATAAACAGCATTACGGCCTGTTCTGGAAGTGGTCCGGCATATTTTTGTTATTTAGCAGAAACAATCAACGACGCAGCAACTAACGCTGGCTATTCGTGGCTAGATGAAAAAAAAGTTTTTGAGATAATGAATAATGTTCTTGGTAAAATTAAAAAAGGTCAAGCTGTAAAAGATTTTTATGAATCTCATGATCGTTTTAAAGAAATAAATGATTTAACTAGTGAGGGAAAAGCAACTTTATCGGAGTTTGCCAGGAAAATATTCGCAGAACTAGCAATTACTTTGCCAAATGAAGAAAGTGCCACTACCGAAAAGGGTTTGTTAGCTATAGAAATGGTCGAGGCTTATATACTTCGTGTTACGCAGGCTTTTATTGAATCTGCGGTTAATGATAGCGGTGAAGTAAAGTTTGCAAAAGAAGAGGCGAATATGCTGTTTTTAAATACCGCAAAAGGAACTGCGCAAAATGCGCTATCAGACACAAACTCAACAAAATCTGCGGCAGATTTAAGAGAGGAAGTTACTAGTCCAAGAGGCACAACGTATTATGGTTTAAAAGTTTTAATGGATGCCTGTGATACGCTTGACAATCTTTGCGAAGGAACCATAGAGGCTGCGCGCGCTAGAGCCGACGAGCTTGGCAAGGTTTCGCCGCAAAAAAAAAGTTCTGGTTTATCTGGTCCTGATTTTGTGCCACATAAACCATCAGCTTCCGAAGTTTTGGTGCGTGCCCAAGAAGGTAAGGTGGCGTAACCGGCGTCTGACTTTATTAATTGTTGTTAACTAGTGGCGTTCTTGCAATTGTTACGATAGTAATTTTTTTTGCGCCAGCTTTTTTTAGTGTTAATGCGCAGTTCTCTAAGGTTGCGCCAGTGGTTATTACGTCGTCTATCAACAAAATAGATCTGCCATTTATTACATCGCGATATTTTTTATTTACCGCAAAAATTCCCCGCAAATTTTCTTCTCGTTTTTGGCGATTTAGCTTCACCTGCGCCTGCGTATATTTTGTGCGCAATAAAATATCTGGAAAAAATCTTGGAGATTTTAAGTTGCAGGTTTTGTTAAAAAAACTTTGCCAAGCGTTATTTTTATAGTTTCTAATTTTAAAATTTTGTGCATGCGCATTGCGCAAAATTTCTCGAGCCAGCAAAATAGATTGATTAAACTTGCGTTCGCGCAGCCTTTTTTTATGAAGTGGTACGGCGATAATTAAATCGTATTTCTCATTTTCTGCCAAAATTTTTGTCCATAATATTTTTCCAAATTTCTTGCTTATGCTTGTGGTATCGCGATATTTCATGTCGCCGATAATTTTTTTTAGCAAATCATTATAATGAAAAATTATAATACTAGAATCGTAAGATGGCCTAACCGCAGAGCATTTGGCGCATAATAACGAGTTAGAATCTGTAAGGCAGGCAGAGTGCGCCTCGTTAGCAGAGGTAAATGGCTGCGAACAAATCTGGCATTTTGGATTAGTAATAAATTGCAATTTTTGCCAATCGTCATTGCAAAATAAGCCGTCTGCGCCTATTGTTTTATTGCATGCAAGGCAATGATTAGGAAAAATTATTTCTAGAATTCTTTTGAAGATTTTTTGCATTATGAACGAAATATTCGATCGAAAATTATTAAAACAAAACCAAATGCGCGCTTTGGCGCGATATTGTGAGCATAATTTTTTATATCACGAAATTGCAAATAGAATTGTCGAAAATGTACAATCTTTTTCTCGTGATTTTAAAAACTGTTTAGAAATTGGTGCGCGAGATGGCTATTTAACTAGTTTGCTGGCGCAAGAGCAAAATATTAAAAACACTAGCCAAATTCTTGATGACGAAATTTTACTTTGTTTGCAAGAAGATTTTGATCTTGTTGTTAGTAATTTAAACTTTCATCATATTAACGCGGTGCCGCAATTTTTGTTGCAAATAAAAAACCTTCTCAAGCCAGGAGGAATGTTTATCGCCAGCTTTTTTGCTGAAGAAAATTTGCCCGAATTACACAAAACAATTTTTGAAGTAGAAAGCGAAATTTATAACGGAATTTCTCCAAGAATGATCCCGACAATAGATGTAAAAACTGCTGCAAATTTGTTGCAAAAAGCGGGTTTTTCTCACCCAATTTCTAATCTTGAGCGCATAGAAATTGAATATCAAGATCCATATAATCTATTAAAAGATTTGAAAATGATGGGGCAGGGTAATATAATGCACAAGCGAAGTCGTCGGTTTTTTACCAAAAGTTTTTTACAAAAAGTTTTGCAATATTATCGCCAAAACTTTTCTAACCAAAATGGTTCGGTCAAAGCAACTTTTGAAATTGTTACAATTGTTGGATTTAAAAAAATTACTTAAAAATGAAAAAGTTACACATCAAAACCTATGGCTGTCAAATGAATGTCTACGATTCTGATCGTATGGAAGACTTAATGGTGGCAGTGGGATACGAAACCACGCCTACAGCAGAGGGAGCCGACATGGTCATCATCAATACTTGTCACATTCGCGAAAAAGCTTCAGAAAAACTTTTTTCTGATCTAGGAAGATTGCGTCCATTTAAAGATAAAAAACGCGATGCTGGCGGCGAAATGATTGTTGCGGTTGCTGGTTGCGTTGCTCAAGCTGAGGGTGCAGAAATTTTTCGTCGCTCGCAAGTTGTCGATATTATTGTGGGGCCAGAAAGCTACCAAACCTTGCCAGATTTGGTTGGAAAAGTAATTCGTGAAAAGAAAAAGCAAATCAATCTAGAATTTACTCCAAATGATAAATTCGATTTATTGCCAGAATCTAAGGCGGGCACAGGCGCCAGCGCGTTTGTAACAATACAAGAAGGCTGCGATAAATTTTGTACTTTTTGCGTAGTGCCATATACTCGTGGTGCCGAATATTCGCGCGAAGTTAGCAAAATTTATGATGACGCTTTGCGTCTTGCAGATCAAGGCGTGAAAGAGATTTATTTTCTTGGACAAAACGTTAATGCCTATCACGGAATTGGCCAAAATGGCGAGGCTGCAACTTTAGCAAAACTAGTAGAAAAAATCGCCGAAATTCCGCAAATTGAGCGCATTCGTTATACCACCTCGCACCCCCGCGACATGACCGACGACCTAATCGCAGCGCATCGTGATATAAAAAAATTAATGCCATTTTTGCATCTGCCAATTCAATCTGGATCTAACAATATTTTGAAGGCGATGAACCGAAAACATACGCGGCAAGATTATTTTAAAACCATCGAAAGACTTAGAGCGCAGTGCCCTGATATGGGATTATCTTCTGATTTTATCGTGGGCTTTCCTGGCGAAACCGATCAAGATTTTGAAGATACACTAGATTTAGTGCGACAAATTGGCTTTACGCAATGCTATTCTTTTAAATATTCGCCGCGCCCAGGAACGCCAGCTGCAGAGGCTAAAATTCAAGTTGAAGAAAATGTCAAAGAAGAAAGATTGGCTCGTTTACAAAAATTATTAACCGAGCAGCAAACTGCATTTAATGCAAAATTTAAAGGCAACACAATGCCAGTATTATTTGAGCGCGAAGCCCCAAAATCAAGTGGTGCGCGTAGCAAAAATTCTTCTGCGGCTCTATCTAATAAATTTCAACTTTGGGGCAAGAGTCCTTGGTTGCAGTCGGTAATTGTTGATGTAGAAAACGAAGAAACGGTAAAAAAATATCTAGGACAAATTGCATCAGTAAAAATTTTGCAAGCGCGCCCAAGTAGCCTGGTAGGAGAGTTGGTGCGTTAGTTTAAATGATTCTATTTGTTTATTTGGCGCTGCTCCAGCTTCTTCAGCTAGGAGAGCCACGGCAGCGAAGTCGCAAACCACATCAAAAGCTTGTATTTTGCAATAGAATTAAGGCAATGGCAATGCTGGCAATGCAGGTGCGCCCTTGTCAATTGCGGTGGTAGAATTTTTGTCTATTTCTTGCTGTAAAAATATTGGTGGAATTTTTATTTCTTGATTTTCTGTAGCGCTATTTGCAGCCGAGGCTCTTGTTCCTTGTGCCGGCGTTATTGCTACACTTGGAGCCTGAATCACAATTTGTGGCGATACTTGAGTTATGGCATTTTGTGTTGGCATCTGCGCTTGACCAGGAGCCTGATTTCCAGATGCTGCATTTGGCCCCGTTGCGGCAGCTGTTGCATCTTTTTGTACATAAAGATTTTGTAAATAATTACTTAAAGCTGGATCTTTTTTTATACGCTCTTGCCTTTCTTGAACCTTAGCCTCCAAAAGCTTTTCTTCTTCTGCACTTTCTTTATCAAAAATTTCTTTGTAAGAAGCGATTGTCAGGCATTGATTATTATGCCAGCAGCGCCCCTTGCCGCAATCGCAAGCAAAGGTGAGGGCGCGGGTGCAAATTTCGTATTGATCAAATTTGTTGGTACAATTATCGCCGCAGCCATTGCCAAATTCGCGCCAAAGGCCTTTATTTTCATTGCAAGCCTGGCGATCATCAAATGTAGTAGAGCGCGTTACCTGAGCCTTTGTGGTAGAAGTAATTAAAAATGTTATGAAAAAAAATGCAGCGAGCCAAATAAATTTTTGTGCAATTTTCATGTTATAATTTTTATTATAAAGTTGCCCAATATTTTTTATTGTAGGGCGCTTTATTTTGCAATTATTCGGGCTTTATTATTGCGCCCAAATGAAGAGAGTTATTAATTGAGTGCAATACCTTGTGTTGCACTCAATTTTTTACAACACATTTTTTAACTCACTTAAAATTTCTTCACCCATTTGCGAGCAAGAAATTTTATTCTCTCCCGCTTTAGCAATATCGACAGTGCGAAGGCCTTTATTTAAAACATTCTCAATCGATTTTTCAATCGCGTCGGCTTCCTTAACATAGCCAAATGAATAACGAAACATCATCGCCAAACTTAAAATTGTAGCAATTGGGTTAGCGATATTCTGCCCGGCTATATCGGGCGCCGAGCCGTGCACTGGTTCGTAAAGCGCATGTTGTTTGTCATTAATTTTTGCACCCAAAGAAGCTGAAGGCAACATGCCCAAAGAGCCTGTTAACATTGATGCCACGTCAGATAAAATATCGCCAAACATATTGCCAGTAACCATTACGTCAAACTGCTTAGGAGTGCGCACCAACTGCATTGCGGCGTTATCGACATACATGTGAGAAAGTGCAATTTGTGGATAATCTCTAGCGCCAATTTCGCTAACCACTTGGCGCCACATTTCTGTAGTTTCGATAACGTTTGCCTTATCAACCGAGCAAAGTTTTTTGCCGCGAATTTTTGCTAAATCAAAGGCAACGTGAGCAATTCTTTCTACTTCGGTTGAGGTATAAGTCATGGTGTTGAAGCCGCGCCTGGTGCCGTCTGGCAAGGTTTCTACTCCGCGTGGTTGGCCAAAATATAAATCGCCAGTAAGTTCGCGCACAATCATTATATCTAATCCTTCAACCAGCTCTTTTTTTAGAGAAGAGCTATCAACCAAAGCATCAAAAACTTTTGCCGGACGTAAATTTGCAAAAAGTTCCAACTCTTTTCTAATGCCAAGCAGTCCGCGCTCTGGACGATATTTATATTCTAAACTTTCCCATTTAGGGCCACCAACTGCGCCAAGCAAAATTGCATCCGATGCGCGCGCAAGGTTTAAAGTTTCTTGTGGAAATGGCGTTTTTAGCTCGTCATAAGCGCATCCGCCCAATAGCGCATTTTCTGTTTCAAATTTTTTATCAGTGTTTTTATTAAAAAAATCGATGATTTTTTTTGCTTGCGTAACTACTTCGGGGCCAATGCCGTCGCCATTTATTAGTAGAATTTTTTTTGTCATAGTTCTTTTTAAAGCGTTAAATTAATAAATAGATTGTAACAATTTTAAATTATGAGACTAGCTATACTTATATTGTTAAAGCAGCAGTCTAATTGACGTCAGTATTATTATAGTATCCTTAGCGCTACTCCAAATGTAGCTAGTTCAGTGAATAGTTTATCATGCAACTCTTCTCCTTTGGCGTTTAGCCACTTGCGCGCAACTACATCAAAATAAAAATAATCTGCTCCGCTTAGTGGCGAAGAATACCAAATTTTTTGATTAGCGCTATGGCGATTAATTACGTATTCTTGATCGGTAGCGTGAATTAATATCGTTAATATTCCATCAGAATATTCAATATCAAAAACAGAATCAGTATCTTGCGCTTCAATTGAATCAGCAAGATTAAGAAGAAAATTTTCAGACTGTTTATAAAAGGCTAACATAAATTATGGATAAAGTTTAGTTACTTCCCAACCTTTGCCAGAATTGGTGTAAAGATCTCTTTGGTGAATACGAAATTCGCCTTCTTGCCAAAATTCTATTTTTTGTGGAACTACGCGAAAGCCAGACCAAAATGGTGGACGTGGCACGTCTTGATTAGAAAAATTTTCGGTAATTTCGGTTAATCGATGCGCAAATTCTTCATCATTTTCCATGCTGCAAGATTGTTTAGAGGCCCAGGCGCCTATTTGACTGCCACGGCGACGCGACATAAAATAATCGTCGGCTTCTTTGGCAGAAACTTTTTCTACCTCACCTTCGATGCGCACTTGTAAACCTAAAATTCCCCAATAAAAACACAGGGCAACATGCTGGTTATGCGCCAATTCTTTGCCTTTGCGACTAGTAAGATTGGTAAAAAAACAAAAGCCATTTTCATCAAATTTTTTTAACAAAACCATGCGCGACGATGGATGATTATTTTGATCAACGGTAGAAAGACACATGGCTGTAGGTTCTACAATTTCTGATTTTGCGTTTGCTTTTTTAAGCCAACTAGCAAAGATGTCGAATGGAATTTTGTGATCAACTATTGTCATAATTATGTCAAAAAAACAGGCTATAATTTTGTTGCTAACTGCAATATTACTAGGTTTTTTAATGATTCAACCTTTTAATTATATTTGTCGTATTACCGATAAATGCTATCCGATAATTTTATCATACTATTTACCAAAAAGCACGGGGAAAGAACAGTATGAAGTATTTTTTATGGCAAAAGATTACCTAAAAGAAGTGCAGTTTGAGCCAGTAGAAAGGTCTAAAATAGTTACTGCAGGAGATGACGTTTCGATGGTATATCACGCAAAAAATATTTCTAACCACGATATAAAAATTCGTCCCATTCCTTATTTAGAGCCAGAAGAGGCTAGTAAATACATTAAATTTTACGAATGCTTGTGTTTCCGTGAGCATAAAATTAAGGCTGGAGAATCAATTGATATGGTCGTGCGGCTTAACATTAAGCGCGCTATTGAAGAGGATCAGTTCTTTAAAGAAAGTAGAATTATTGTCACCGGTTACGAGGTGAAATAAATCAAAACATTCTTTTTAAAACGTCATGTTCAGGCTTGTCAAAAAAGCGATGCTTTAATGCGCCAGCAACGTGCAAGCCAATTGCGGCAATAATTGCATAAGCTGCATATTTGTGAGTTTTAGCAAAATAAATTCCAATTTCTGGCTGTGCGGCAATTAAATTGGGCATCTCAAGGCCAAAAAAATGCACTGGAAAACCATAAACATTAGACATCAAATATCCAGAAAGAGGCACGACAATCATTAAAATATAAAGTGCCAAATGAACAAAATGCGAGGCAAATTTTTCTATTGCAGGAAGGGTGGCTGGCAAAGCTGGTGTTGATCGCAGGGCACGATTAATAATTCTAACAAAAATTAAAATTAACACCATTACCCCAAGTGATTTATGTAAATCATAAATTTGAAATTTGTTAGATGAATCAGCGGGTAAAAAATCGGCCATATAGATTCCAAGACCAAGAAGGAAAAGGATTAGCAAGGCCATTATTGCGTGAAGGATTCGCGACGAAATATGATATTTTTCTGTCATAATATTTAAGATTTAGTTTAATAAAAGTTCTTAAAATAATTACTTGCAGCTTTTGTCTTATTAAAGACGCAGCGTATCTTTAATAAAACTTACAGAGAGCGTTTTTGCTCAACAATTTCATAGCATTCAATAATGTCGCCTTCTTTAATATCTTCAAAATTTTCAATTGAGAAGCCGCATTCAAAGCCACTTTTTACTTCTTTAGCATCTTCTTTGAAGCGTTTTAATGTTTTGAGAATGCCGTCGTGAATTACTACGTTATCACGAAGTAGGCGAACTCTGGCGCTGCGTTTAATTATGCCGTCGGTAACTGAAGCGCCGGCAATTTTTCCTGAGCTAGAAATTTTAAACACTTGGCGAATTTCGGCTTTTCCTAAATATTCTTCATTTTTGGTTGGCTCTAACATGCCAGAGAGTAGCAATTTAAGATCGTCAACGATGTTATAAATAATCGAATAATATCGAACATCAACATTTTTTGCTTTGGCAATTTCAGAAGCTGCTACATTGCCGCGAACGTTAAAACCAATGATGATGGCACTAGAAACTGCAGCAAGATTAATATCGCTTTCGGTGATGCCGCCCGCAGCTTGGTGAATAACCTTAATGGCTACTTCATCGGTGTTTAATTTGGTGATTGCACCGCAGATTGCCTCAACAGAACCGTGAACATCGGCCTTAACAATAACATTAAGGTTTTTGATTCGACCTTTGCCAGATTCGCGAAAAATATCGCCAATTGAGCGCGCTGCATTTTTAAGCGCCTTTTCTTCGCGTTCTTTTCTTTCGCGATAAAGAATAATTTCGCGCGCGTGTTTTTCTTCGCTAACTTCGAAGAATTTATCTCCGGCATTTGGCGCTTGATTTAAGCCAAGAATTTCAACCGGAATTGACGGGGTGGCAATTTTAATATTTTTGCCGATATCGTCAGACATTTTGCGCACACGTCCAAAAGACGTGCCAACAACAATAAGATCGCCAATATCAAGAGATCCTTTTTGTACCAATAAAGAAACAACAACACCTTTTGATTGATCAATTTTAGATTCAATTACTACGCCAGAAGCTTTGCCTTCGTAGGGTGCTTTAAGGTCTAGAACTTCTGCTTGTAGCAAAATTGCTTCTTCAAGTTTATCTAGATTTAATTTTTGCTTTGCAGAAACCGGAATAAACATCACGTCGCCGCCTAAATCTTCGGCAACGATTTCGTGAGAGAGTAGTTCGTGCTTGACGCGTTCAGGGTCTGCACCCGGTTTGTCGATTTTATTTACCGCCACAATAATCGGAACTTTTGCTGCTTTGGCATGGCTAATTGCCTCGATTGTCTGTTCTTTAACGCCATCATCTGCAGCAACAACTAATACGACAATATCAGTAATGTTAGCGCCGCGAGAACGCATTTCGGTAAAGGCTTCATGGCCCGGAGTATCTAAAAATGTAATGAATTTTCCGCTCGGGGTTTGAATACGAGAAGCGCCAATATGTTGCGTAATTCCGCCAGATTCACCTTGTACAACTTTAGTTGAGCGAATTGCATCTAGCAAAGAGGTTTTGCCGTGATCAACGTGTCCCATAATAGTAACTACGGGTGCGCGTGGTGATTTTTCTAGGCCAGAATCATCTTCTTCGCTCAATACGCTTTCTACGTCAGAGTGCGAAACTCGTTTAGTTGTATGGCCAAATTCTGCGACGATGAGTTCGGCGGTATCAGCATCAATCACTTGATTTGATGTAGCAACCATGCCCATCGAGAATAGTTTTTTTACTACATCGCCAGTTTTTTCTGCCATGCGATCTGATAGATCGGCAACGGTGATAAGTTCTGGCAATAATACTTCGCGGATAATTTTTTTGTATTCTTTTGCTACTTGCGCTACATGCGAATCGCGTGATTTTTTTCTTCTGCGAAAGCCGCGGCCATCGTCAGCGTCTTCATCGATGATGTAGGTTAGTTTGCGGGTATTTACTTTATTTTCTTTGAAAGAATCTTTGAAGGCCGGCTTTTTCTTTTGGTTAGCGTTTTCAAAATCGTCGCTAAATTTTTTGCTTTTTGCGCGAGCTTCTTTTTCTTTTTCAAGTTTTTCACTTTCTTGTTTGCGGCGATCTTCGAGTAGTTTTTCGCGCTCAGCTTTTTGGCGATTAGAAAGATCTACGCTTTGTTTAATTTTATCGCGAATACTTAAGCTGTCTATTTCTACGGGCTTAGATTCTACTGGTGCAGCTGGCGCCACCTCTTCAATAACTTCAATTTTTTCAATTACAACCGGAGATTCTTCGACAACAACTTCTATTTTCTCCTCAACAACTTTTGCTTTTTTGCTAGCAGTGCTTTTTGTTAATTTATCGAGAACATTGTGATCTTCTTCAATTGTAGCAGCGGCATTGCTGGTAATTGCTTTGATTCTAGCTTCAAATTCGCTTTTATTTAAACCTTGGTGATCGGCCTTATCAGCGGCTGTAGAGGTTTTTCTTCCTTTAATTGTAACTTGAACAGAAGATGATGCTCTTTTTTCAACAGCCTTTGGCGCAGCAGTTTTTGTGGTATCTAAACCTAGCTTAGGACTAAGTTTTAAGGTAAGTTTAGAGCGCGATGCTGTAGAATTATCTGTCGTTTCGGTCATTGAAGAAACTTTAATTTTTTTGGCACAATTGCTAGAGCGCAAAGCACTCTAGCATAAATTTATTACGCTGTTTTTTGTAAATATTCTTCAGCTCTTTTCTTGATTTCTTTAGCAACGTCTTCGTCAAATCCTTCGATTGATCCGATTTCGCTGATTTCTGCCGAAGCAAGATCTTCAACGCTTAAGAAGCCTTCAGAGGCAAGAAGGTTGGCAATCATGTCTTCTACATCTAGCGCTTCAACAAACAATTTAGAAGCTTGGTTGAATTCAGTAGTGCGACGGGTTGATTCTTCTTCTTCGGTGATTACATCGATTTTGTAACCAACTAATTTTGAAGCGAGTTTTACGTTTTGCCCGCCGCGACCAATAGCAAGGCTAAGTTGATTTTCGGCAACAACAACCTCGATTAAGTTATTGTCTTCGTCAACAATAACTTTGTTAACCTTTGCTGGAGTAAGGCCACTAATAATAAATTCGGCAATATTTGGCGACCATTTGATGATATCAATTTTTTCACCACGAAGCTCGGCGCTAACAGACTGAACGCGGCTACCGCGAATGCCGATGAACGAGCCAATGATGTCGATATCGTCGCGGCGAGAAAAAATTGCGATTTTAGCGCGAGAACCAGGATCGCGAACAACGGCCTTAACCTCGATGTTGCCTTCGTAAAGCTCTGGCACTTCTTGTTCAAATAATTTAACCAAGAATTGCGGATGGGTACGTGATAAGAAAATTTGTGCGCCAAATGGTTCTTTTTTTACGTCTTCAATATATACACGAACGCGATCACCAACTCTTAGAGACTCTTTTAAAATAAGGCCGCTTTCATGAATAACTGCTTCATAGCCTTCAACTTCCATAACAATATTTTTGAGGCCAACTTTTTTAACCGAAGCGCTAACAATATCGCCAATACGATCTTTAAATTCGTTATATTCTTTATTTTTTTCAGCTTCTTTAACTTTTTTAATGATCTCGTTGCGCGCTACTTGGGCAACAACGCGGTTTAAATCTATAGGAGGAAGTTCTTGTTTGACTTCGTCGTCAATTTTAATTGTTGGAGTTTTTTGTTTGGCGTGGGCCAAGGTAATATGAAGCTTTGGATCAAAATCTTCTGCATCATTTTTAACAACTTTAAGCGAATTAAATAATTTAATTTGCCCAGATTTTTTATCAATTACGCATTCGATTGATAAATTATGGCCGTATTTTTTCTTGGCCGCGGCTTTAATTCCTTCTTCCATGGCACTAACAACCTCTTGAGGTGAGATGCCTTTTTCGTGGGCGATATTTTCAGCAACAAGAAGTATTTCTTTGTTTCCCATTACGGTTAGATTACTAGCCATCTTTTAAAGTTTTTATTGTTAATAGTTACTCACGATCATTGGTTTTCAAAGCGATTTCAACTTGATTTAATGATTGTTTTTATAAGGAGAGATCAGCTTTATGAAGTGATAGTTAATATACTAAGCGTCTAACTTTTTAAATCAACAGGCTTTTCACTCTTTATTTTGCGATGATTTTTATAGTTAAGAATGGCGTTGTTAATAATATTTCGTGAAAGCATTAGCAAGCCGCAACCAAGACCAAGTAAAAAACAAGAGATCATCATTACAAAGACGCGAGTTTCTATAGTGAATGGCAGTGGAAAAAGATGAATGGTAATTTGTTCGCGATTATTAACCATGAAGGCGATAATGCAAATTAAAATCAACCCAAGAATGATTGATTTTGCAGTACGAAATGTAGATTTTATTATTTTTAACATAACTATTTTTGATTTTTATTGTTGATATTTTTATGCTTTTCCACCCAATCGTTAATACATTTTTCGATAATTTCACGCTTAATTGGTTTTGTAATAAAATCGTCCATTCCTGCATTTAAACATTTTTTTCGATCTTCTTCTGTAGCGTTGGCTGTAAGAGCGATAATAGTAATTGGAGGCAACTTATTCTCTTTTTCAAATTTACGAATTTCTGCTGTGGCTTGATATCCATCAACAATTGGCATCATGCAATCCATTAAAATTATATCATATTTTACGTGTAAAAATTTATTAATTGCTTCCTGACCATTTTCTGCTGCATCAATTGTAAGATTGAGGCGTTTTAAAATCATCATCGCAACCTTCATGTTTACCTCATTGTCTTCGCACAATAATACGCGTATTCCGCCGCCTTGATTAGTTTTATTTTTTTCGGTTGACGGAGATTTCTCGAGCGCATATTCATCTTCATCATGTTCAATACTAAAGATTTTAAACAGCGAGTTAGTAATGCGCGAAGTCTTGATAGGCTTAAGCATAGAGTGGTTGAACAAAGCTAATTTATCTTGCGATATATTAAGCTTATCTTTGGTGGAGGTCATTAAAACCAGTGGCACATTTTTAAGAGTTGCGCTTTGTTTAATATGCTCTGCAACTGCTACCCCATTCATTCCGATAGCTTCATTGTGATCGATGAAAATTATATCAGGATTAGTAAATTTTGCAATTTCTGCAAAAATAATTTTCATCATATCGCGTGGCAACATCGCAATTGAAGGAACTTTTGTGGTTACGCAATTAATGCCAAGTTTTTGCGCGCGCCCCATGAAGGCTAGGCGCGCAATCTCGTTGCTTTCAATTAAAGCGACATTTTTGCCGTTAAGCTGCTTGAGTTGTTCGGCGTCTATATCATCTTGAATTGTGCCGGTTGGAAGTGCTAGAGCAATTGTAAACCAAAAGTTCGATCCCTTGCCAAAATCGCTTTCAATGCCGATTCGTCCGTGCATTAGCTCAACCAACTCTTTGCAAATAGAAAGCCCAAGCCCGGTGCCACCATATTTGCGCGTGGTCGACATATCGGCCTGCGTAAACCTTGTGAACATTCTGCCAATTTTTTCTTGCTCAATTCCGATGCCGCTATCTTTAATGTTAAAACTAATTAAGTGGCTTTTTCCTTCAATTTTAGCTAGCTTAATATGAACAAAAACTTGCCCGTGAAAAGTAAATTTAATCGCGTTGTTAATTAAGTTTGTCAGAATTTGACGAATGCGCCCCGGATCGCCATTAAGATAAACCGGCACTTCGGGCTCGATATAGCTTATAACCTCTAAACCCTTGCTATTAGCAGATTGCGACATTAAATCAGAAATATCATCAACCAGAGTTGTTAAATTAAAATCGATGCTTTCGAGATCAACTTTGCGCGCCTCAATTTTTGAAAAACTTAAAATATCATTCAAGATTAAAAGCAGTGCATCAGCCGAGCGATAAATTACGCTGGCTTGTTCTAATTCTTCACTTTTTAATTGACGCGATTCTCGCAAAGCTTGGCTCATGCCCAAGATGCCATTCATTGGCGTGCGTAGCTCGTGACTCATGTTAGAAAGAAACTGACTTTTTACTTTGTTAGCATCTTCTGCGCCAATTTTTGCAAAGACCAATTCTTTTAAAAATGGCCCAATTTTTAATTTTCTAAATAAATAAAATGCCGCCAATAAAACAAAAGTAATGCCAAAAGATTGAATAATTGTAGTTAAAATTTGAAAGCTAAAATTTTGTAGCACAACTTTTTTATCATAGCCTACCAAGGTAGTAATACCATAGCTAGAACGCCTGTAATAAGTTAAGTCACAATTTTTGACTTCAATTTTGTTATTAATAAAACCAAAGCGGCTGCTGGTTTTATTTTCAACTACTGTTTTGGTAATTGGATTATCTTGAAAAAATTTACGACTATAAGGATCTAGATCTTCAGATTGCGCCACCAGATCGTAGTTTTTATCAATTACTACGTAGCATAAATCGTTTTCACTTAAGCTATCGCGAATATTATGCTGAATGCGATCGACAGGAATTTCGGCTAACATTGTGCCAATTGGCACGAAGTCATCGGTATCAATCGACATCGCTACCGGCAAATAATCGTAGGAGGCGATATCGCTTTCAAAATGCTGCATCTTGCCAATTTTAAAGCGCCACGGGTCAATTACTGCGGGCGCCACCGGAAAAAACGCTTCTGGGTTACGCGGGTCTTTTAAAATGCCTTCTGTCGTAGAAACGCTAACCTTGCCAGTTACGTCAACAAATTGAATTGTTAGCCACGACGAAATATTTTTCTGCAAAATATCGCGATTAGGCGTTTTTTTTAAAATATTTTTCATCGCTACTAAATTATGCTTAGCATCGAATACTAAAGACCTATCGCCAACATAATTGAGATAATTATCTACCGCGTTCATCATGTTGGTAGAAACTAAATCTATAATATTGCTCTGTGTTTCAATTTTATTTTTGGTGCTGGTAAAAAAGTTGCGATACATCACGTAAGAGTTCATCAATGTCCATAGCAAAGAAATTGCCAATACCGCGTAAACCAGGCCACTAAAAGATTCGTCGAGATCAAGTTTAATTTGTCCGCGAATTCTTTTGGTTTTTAAGCGCTTCTGATATCTTTTTAAAATGCGCGGAAATGCTTTTTTGTAATCGGGATTAAGTTTAACTTTTCGTAAAAACTTTCCTTTATAATTGCGATCTTCGCTATTGGTGGTGATAAAATTAATTATGGTATAATACAGGGGAAGGGTGATGAAAAGTCGAAAAAGACGCCTAGCTAATCCGATATTTTTATATATAATAAATGGCAGCCGAATTGGCAAAGTAATAACTTTAAATAAAACAATAAATGGCACTAAGATTATGAGTAGCGCCCTACGCCACGCAAGATTCTTCAGATGCGATAGGTTTTTAGTAGATATGTTTGTGATGGTATTTTTAGATTTCATCCACAAATTTTATTTGTATCATTTTGAGACATGCGTTTTTTTTAAATAAAATAGAATTCTTGATTTGAAATGCCGCAACGGCTTTGATTCATTGGTTCTAAACAAAATTGCTTGGCGTTATGCCAAGCGTTATGCCAAGATAGAGTGAAAATTTTTATTAAAATGTAACTCTAAAATTTACAAATCTGATTTTTAAAATTAGAAACTAAATAACGCAAATAACAATCATATTTTTTTTAAAAGTGATTCGAATTCGTTACCACAAATTAAACCCAAATAGGAGAAATTTTTTATGATGGCACTACATGAAGCGAAAGCGGTTTTCAAGCAAAACCTTTTATCAGAGGCTGCGGTAGCCGATGCAGTAGAGGGTACTAGCACGATGCGTGTAAAAAATTATTATAGCGATCTGACTTTTTCTGAAGCTAATCATATTTCAAGTAACGAAATAAAAGAAACCACAGGAGCCAGCGAAATGATAAATAACAATATAACGTCACAGCAAAAATATGTTGATGCTAAATCATTTTTAACCACTGATAAAAATTTGCTAGATCAATATTATAATTTGCGTCACGAAGCCTATCGCGATGAAAATGGCTGGGCCAATTATAGCGGCATGGAAAACGAGTACGATCGCAAAGGAAAAATTTTTGTTGCGGTAGTTGATGGTAAAGTTGTTGGTGGCGTACGTCTTCTAACCTCAAAGCTAATTGACTATTCTGCAAATGAAGAGCCCAACAGTGAGTTTGTTTACAAAAATATTTTCAAAAAATTGGGCTATTCAGAAGATAGTTCTTGGGCAGAAATAGCTGCTCTTGTTGTTGCAAAAGAATATCGCAATCGCGTAATTACAACAAAGCTATTTCAAATTGCAACCGAAGAAGCAGTTAGAACAGAATGCGATTACATGATTGGCGTAGCTGTTTCGGCGGTGTGCCGTGACGATCGTTTGCTTTTTAGATCTTTGGGTTACGAGCCAACTATACTTTTAAATTTTCCTTGGATTAAAAGAGAAACTTATAATAATGTAAAAATGTTTCCGATAATTGCCTCAATAAAGAAATTAAATTAAGTAAAATTTAATTTAACTCTCTATTAAGGTAGGTTTTCGCTTTTTTGTGAGTTGTATTAATTAAGAAAAATAACTATGAGAGGAAAAATATCCCGCTATATCACCACGCTATCATTGCTATGCTGCTCGTCGCTTTCGTCTTTGGCTGCAGAAAGTAATAGTGGTGGAGGGAAGAATTTCCTCTCTTCAGATTTTTTCTCTCTTTCTAAAAAGAAAGAAAGTTCGTTCGATGCTTCGGCAGCAGTTTATGTATTATCGTCTGAAGATATTCGCCGTTCGGGTGTTACTTCAATTCCTGAGGCGCTAAGAATGGTTCCAGGTTTGCAAGTTGCAAGAATCGATGGCAATAAATGGGCGATCAGTTCTCGTGGTTTTAACAGACAATTCTCTAATAAATTGCTCATCATGATTGATGGTAGAACAATTTACACTCCAACATTTTCTGGTGCATTTTGGGATAACCAAGATTATGTAATCGAAGATATCGAAAAAATCGAAGTAATACGCGGGCCTGGCGGCAGTATTTGGGGAGCGAATGCGATGAATGGTATTATTAACATCATTACTAAAAGCGCCGCCGAAACCCAAGGCGTTTATGTTTCGCAAATTGCTGGTAACAACGATAAGTCTATTACCGAAGCAAGATATGGTGGCAAAGTTGGCGATACCGATAGTTATCGCGCTTACGTTAAAAGAGCGGTTCGCGGCGCCTATAACAAAGTTAACAATAATGGTCAAAGCAATTACGATGGAATTGTGCAAAATCGTGCCGGTTTTAAATATGATTTAAACTCTGTTAAAGATAGCACGGTTAGTATTCACGGTGATTTTTTCGATGGTAAATCGAACAATTATTTTTCTACTTTAAATAATCCAGAAAAAAATGATAAAGATTCTAAAGGTGGAAATATTGCGATTAACTGGAATAAAACTTTTTCGAAGAAATCGAGCTTAGTTGTGCAATCTTATTACGACTATAGCAATAACGATATTCCGGTTTTAGCGATTACCGAAAAAACTTTCGATTTTGATTTTCAACATTTTTATAATTTTTCATCAGAAAATCAATTTATTTGGGGTTTGGGTTATCGAAATATTCAAGATAATATAAAAGAGTCTCAGGTTAGTTTATCTACTACGCCTTATTACCCAGTTCACTACTCTCCTAATACTCGCAACATCGAGATTTATAGCGCTTTCTTGCAAGATAAAATCGGTTTAATTGCAAATGAACTATATTTAACTCTTGGTTCAAAATTTGAGGCTAACGATTTAACTGGTTTCGAATATCAGCCAAATGCAAGATTAACTTATTATCCAACTCGTAATCAAACCTGGTGGACAGCGGTTTCTCGCGCCGTAAGAACTCCAACCCGAGCAGAAGATAATATTGAAATCAGAGTTTCTCCTACTGCGGTAGTTAATCAGGGTAGCAACATCTATAAATCGGAAGATGTGGTGGCTTATGAGTTGGGTTATCGCGTGAAGCCAACATTGAAAACCACAATCGATATTTCTACATTTTATAATAGCTATACAAATCTAAGAACGTTTGACGGCGTTAGTTCGGTGCCAACTGCCTCTAACAAAGGTTCTGGTCAAACTTATGGGTTTGAAATTGATGGAAAGTGGCAAGTGCTTGATATTTGGCGCTTAGAGGCTAGCTATGATTATTTAAAATCAACATTGCATGTTAATGCCGCTTCAAACGAGTTGAATACCTCGCGCAACACCGATCCACTAGAGCAGTCGGAAGGCACTTCGCCAAGAAACCAGTTTAGGGTGAGATCTTTGTTAAATTTAACTCCAAAGTTTGAGTTTGACAATAACGTGTTTTATGTCGATTCGCTGTCAAAAGCAGGTACTGCCAGCAGTGCAACTGCTACACCGGGATTCAAAAATTATGGAACTGGTATCAAGGCTTATACCAGATGGGATACTCGTTTTGGATATTTAGTGAATCGTAATTTTGATGTAAGTTTTGGCGCGCAAAATGTTTTAAATCATAAGCATCAAGAATTCACAGCAGGTTTGTTTGCTCAAACTATTAAAGTGGGCAGAACCTACTATCTAAAAGCAACCCTACAATTTTAATTTTACCACGCCAACAATAATTAAACCGTGAAAAGTTCGAAAAACCAAATAGCCCGAATACTGATTTCGTCGGTGTTCTTAATATATTTTATGTCGCTGAAAGCCTTTGCCTACGACCCAGAAGTATCGCAGGCATTTGCTTCGTTTATAGAGACAATGTTTATTAGTGCCCAAACTACAAATAAGGCTGCGGCAATTTGTGTTTATGGTAATGATGATATTTCTTTGCGAATAAAATCTCAAACTCAAGCAAAAGTAGTTATGCTTGAGTCTGACGTTGCTTCAAAAAAGAACCGCTACCAAGATTGTCGCGTTATTTATGTTGCAAAAGATAACGAAAAATTTGTAAAGTCATTTATAGCAACTCTTAATAAATCGGGAGCCTTAACTGTAGCGGCGTTCGACAGTTTTGTAAATGATGGGGGCATGGTATTCGTTGATCTTGGGCGCCGAGATTTTGAATTAACCGTTAACTCTCAGGCTTTTAAAAGTTCTGGCGCTAAGCTAGATTCTTCAATCACTGCACTTATTATTAATAATAAATCTCGTCAATAATTTATGAGCGATAAAATAAAAAGAGCGATCGATATAGAATTCTTAAGAAGCGTTATCGAAGATGATCGTGAGTTTGAAAAAGAATTATTTGCAATTTTTACCGAAAATGCTCAACGCAATATCGTAAAAATGGAAGATGCAATTAAGAAGGGCGATAACAATGATTGGTATATGGCGTCTCATGCATTTAAAGGTGCAGCGGCTTCTATCGGTGCGTTTGAATTATCTAGATCTTTAGAATATGCGCAACGACACCCCGAAGATAATATGGATGAAAAAATGCAAATTTTGCAAAAGATTCGTGATGAATTTAGGTTGGTGTTAGATTTTATTAATGAAGAATTGGGTGTTACGTAGGATGTTTGGTTTGCTTTTTAAAAGGGGCTGGTTGCGCCCCTTTTTTATTGCACGGTTTTTGGTGATCAGGTCAGGGCAAGGTACCCCAAATTTAACACACCTTCCCCCTTCTTAAATTGATCAAAAAAGCACATTTAAAACTTGTTTTAAACGCGCTAAATTTCATCAATC
>Ga0209550_10000677_pt1 | contig 32492 bp, 25 predicted proteins | sample LauGreSuBDMM15SN_2_FD_187567 | JGI IMG/M metagenome (GOLD analysis project Ga0209550, IMG submission 187567) | Freshwater lake microbial communities from Lake Michigan, USA - Su13.BD.MM15.SN (SPAdes) (version 5) | ecosystem: Environmental > Aquatic > Freshwater > Lake | place: Lake Michigan... | reverse complement strand
GAGCACGGTTCGTTTGCGACCATGATCGAGTCGCAGGTGCCGGCCTTTGGCGTGCGGCAGGAGGATCGCTGTGCGTGGTGGGCCTCCTGCGCGTTTGACGCCTCGCTCTCGGAAATCTTTCTCGCGCTGACGATCGGCGCGACCTTGGTCATTGCCGAAGACAGCGAGCGCGAAGACCCCGCGGCCTTCTTGGCGTGGCTCACGACCCGCCACGTGACGGTGATCACGTTGCCGCCGGCGTTTCTTCGGTTGTTCCAACGCGCCGAACTCCCGCCCTTGCGCGTGCTCGTCACCGCCGGAGAAGCCGCCGACACGGCGGACTCACTGCACTATGCGCGGAGCATGGAGACGTACAACGCGTATGGCCCGACGGAGACCTCCGTGTGCGCGACCGTCCAGCGCGTGGTAGCGGAGGCCAACGATGGCCGCGCGATTCCCATTGGCCGACCGCTCGACGTGGCATCGGCCTACGTGCTCGATGAGGCTCGAAAGCGCGTGCCCGTCGGCGTCCCGGGTGAACTCTTTCTGGGTGGGCGGATCGTCGGCCGCGGCTACCGGGGTGCACCGGCGCTGACGGCGGAGCGCTTCCTGCCGGATCCCTTCGCCGGGCAGGCTGGGGCGCGCATGTACCGGACGGGCGACCTCGTCCGCTGGCGGGACGACGGCACGCTGGAATTCATCGGCCGCGATGATGGCCAAGTGAAGATTCGCGGCTTCCGCATCGAGCTCGGCGAAATTGAAAACGCACTCCGGAGGGTGCCGGGCGTCCGCGCGGCGGCGGTGCTGGCTATCGAACGGGCTGGAGCCAAGTCGCTCGTAGCCTATGTCGTGGTGGATGGACTCGACCTCGAAGACGTGCGCGCGGGGGTCGCGGAACGGTTGCCGGACTACATGCGACCGGCGGCGTACGGATGCGTGGAGCGCCTACCCATGACGCCGAACGGAAAGCTGGATAAAGCGGCCTTGCCGCCGCCGGACTGGGCGGAAAGCAGTGCCTTCACGCTGCCCGCGACAGACCGGGAGCGGGTGCTGGCGCAGGGCTGGGCAGCTTGCCTCGGGGTGGAGCGCGTGGGCCGGGAGAGCGACTTCTTTGCCTTGGGTGGCGATTCAATCAAGGTGCTGTCGCTGGTGGCCCGGTTGCGGACCGCCGGTTGGATGCTGAGCCTCAAAGTAGTTTTTGCGCACCCCCGACTGCGCGAGCAGGCCTCGCACCTGCAGGTCGCGGTGGCAGCGGAGACGCGTACGGTTACCGGTCTCGTGAAGCTTACGCCGATTCAGAAATGGTTTCTGGAGAAAAACGCGAACGGTCCGCTGCACCACTTTAATCAAGCGCTCCTTTACCGGGCGGCGGAGCCGCTCGACGGACAGCGTTTACAGCGGGCGGTGCAGGCGGTGTGGACCCGACATGCGGGTCTGCGGGCGGTTTTCACGAGGGGGGCGGATGGCTGGCGGCAGTTTATTCAAACGCCGACGACGGCGGCTCCGGAGGTTCGCTGGCTGGCGGTCGCGGACAGTGACGACGAGGAGGCGATCGTGAACACGTGGGTGCGCGAAATGCAGACTGGCATGAACGTGAGTGTCGGCCCGCTGGTGCGTTATGGAATAATCCGCCGGGCAAGGGGCGACCGCATCCTTTGTGTGACTCACCATCTGGTTTCGGATTGGGTGTCCCACCGCATCATGCTGGAGGATCTCGAAACCGCCTATCGCGCGGCGGTGCCTGAAGCCGTGCTGTTGCCACCCGCCGAGACCGAGCTGGACGAGTGGATGGACGCAGGTGCGCGGTGGGCGGCGGATGAAGCCGAGCGCAAGCCTCTCATCGCGGCGTGGCACCGCCTGGCCAGCGCCTCTCCTGTGTGCTTGGGACGGGAGCCGGCGGGGCTCTATGGTGACGTGACGGTACTCGGACGTCGGCTCGATGAATTCAGCACAGGGAAGCTGCGGGCGGTGCTCGCCGATCGCGGCTCCGGTGCGGTGCGAGATGCCATCCTTGCGGCCTTGGTGGATGCGGAGGGACGGATCTTGGGCGCGAGCAAGGTGGCGGTGCAACTGGAGGGGCATGGCCGCGATGGCTGGGGGGCCGCACTCGACGTGAGTCGCACGGTGGGGTGGTTCACCAGCCTCTACCCTTGCGTGCTAACGCCCCAACGAGGCGAAGCAGCGCTGGCCGCGGTGGCGAGGGTTCGCGAGACGCTGGCGGCGTTGCCGGACTCGGGTGCGACGTACGCTTTGATCGGGGCTTATGGCCCGGCGAGTGCGACGCCCGAGGTCGGCACACGCATAGGATTTAATTACTTGGGTGAGTTTATTGCGCCGACAGGGCAGGCCCTGTTCCAAATGGACGATGAGCTGCCGCATGGTTCCATCGCTCCGGATCTTCCCCGGGACCATCCGGTCGATGTGACGGCGTGGATCTTCCACGGCCAGTTGAATGTGCACTGCGCGTTCGTCGGCGATGCAGCCCGCGTGGCCGAGAGGGATCGGTGGCTCGGCCACCTTATGGACTTCTTAAGGGAAATTTCTAACTGACAAACGTTCGCACGCTGGACCTTAAGTGTCCCGACCGTGGCGGAAGGAAAACCGCTCAAACTGGGCGGTTTGAAAGTCGGTCACGGGAAAATTCCGAACTGCCGGTTTCTGGTCGTGTTGCCTCCGCCACTCTCCGTTGTTCGGCCACCGCCGCCACGACGCAATTAACCCGAACGCCGGAGTTGAGCGCGAGGCGGGCTTCGCGCTCAACTTCACCAATCGGTGATCCAGCAAACGTGTTCGGCACGAACGTGCCATAGCTGCATATCATGGTAGGGGTTGCTCCCTGGGCAAAACGTCAGGGGCTGGCGCCGGCCGGGACCGTTGCTGGCAGCACGGAATCTAACTTCGGCGAAGTGAGCGGCGTCCATTGCAAGATGGCGTCCAAAAGCGGCCTATGCTTCGCGAGGCCGCCCCAGGCCTGCGATAATTTGAGGGCGACCTGCTTGCCGGCCAGCCCGAGGATCGCCCCGGCGACGAAGACCTGGCTGCGCAAGGTGGCCGGCTGGCGATACGGGCGCGCGGGGTCGAGCTGGCGTTGGTAGAGGCCGAGCAGGTTGAAGGCGAACAGCACGCTCAAAAACGCCGCCTCGGTGCCGAAAAACTCGCGCACACAAAAGCCCCCCGCCGAGAGGTCGTGCTTGAGTTCCTCGATGCGCTGTTCGACGCAGGCACGCCCGTTGTAGTCGCGCCAGATGACTGCGCCCGCATCGCTCCGGTTGGTGACAAACACGCGGTAAGTGTAGCCGGGCACGTCGAGCAGGAGGCGACCGACCGCGGCCTTGTCGTCCCGCACCTGTTCGCGCACCACGATGAAGCGGCGCGCCTTCGCCCACCCCTGCAACTGTAAGGAGATCTCCCCGACGGAGTAATTTTCGTCGACCTTGGTCCAGGCGCTGTCCGGCAAACCCACGCAGCCGCGTTTGACCGCGCTGGTCAGGCGGGCGACCACGACATAGGACAGCGCGCGCGACTCCAGAAACGCGAGGACGTCGTCGGCGAAGAACCCGCTATCTGCCCGCACGCACCGCACCTTCAGCGTGGCCGGCGCGAGGGCCAAGGCTTCCTTGAGAAACTCCACGGCGCCCCGGGCCGAGCTGCAGTTGCCGCTGCGCAGCCAGCCGTGCAAAATAAACGGTGCCTCCGCCAGCACCGCCAAGAGCGGATGGTGGCTGTTGCGGCCCTTGCGCCGCGGATTGTAGCCCTTGCGCGCGCCCTCCTGCTGGCCCTCGCGGCCAATGACGGTCGAGTCCAGATCGAGGTGAAAACCCGCCGGCGGCGTGGCGAGCAAAGTGAGCGACCACGTCCACAGCGGCCGCCAAAACGCCTCGACGTGCCCTTGAGTGAAGCGGCGGAAAAACGCCCGCACCGTGTCGTCGCCCGGGAACCGCGCGATCCCCAAGAGCGCGTGCAAAGCGCGATCGCCGCGCAACCAGTCGGTGTGAGCGAAGCGGCTTGCGCCGGTCACCACCGCAAAGAAAAATGCCGAGAAGGTATGGGCCAGTGGGATCGCGTTGGGCGAAGTCGGCGCGGCGAACGGCAGCGCCTGTGCGACCTTTGCGCCGAAGCCGATTTGCTGGAGAAACGCGATGAAACTGCAGAGCCCACCGAACGGCGTCACCGCCTTCGGTGTCTCGGCCAGCAGGATCTTCGCACCGCCGAACAACGGGGTGAAAGTCGCGGGAGCGGTCGGCGCGTTCGCGGTGGGCGTCGACGTGGAGGTTGCGGCGCCAGCAGCGGCGGTTTTGGAGGCCTCGTCCGAAGGGGTGGTTTCCATGCCAACCTCTTTGCCCTACGGACCTTCACCACGTCGACCTCTGCTTCAACTTCGGCGTTCGGGATTAATACATTATTACAGCCGGTATATTACGAATTTGAGCTGTTTGTTACGAGTTTGAAACGCAGATATTCGCGCTTGCCCTGATTCGATTTAATGAACGGATTCTGCGCCGGCATCTACCGTTTTCAGAAATCTATATTCAAATCTTGCTTCAGTTCTCGCTATGAACTTATTAAAATTTAGTCGTTTCCGTCGCGCCGTTGAGCTATTCAGCGTCGCGTGTGTCATCATTGGTCTCCAATCTGCGATTGCCGCCGAACCGTCCCGCATCGTCAGCCTGGCAGCTCGCGGTTCAGTCGGCACAGGTCAGGATGTCCTCATTGGTGGCTTCGCTATTGCGGGCACCGCGCCTAAGCAAGTGCTCCTTCGCGTGGCCGGGCCGGCCCTCGGCTCGTTTGGCGTGACGACCAGCCTCAGCAATACGAAAATCACCGTCTTCTCTGGCACGCGGGAAATCGCATCCAATCAAGGCGGCGCCTCGGCGAGTTCGGCCGATATCGCCCAAGCCGTCGCCAAGCTTGGCACGTTCCCATTCCCAGCCGGCAGTCTGGATTCCGCGCTCTTGCTTTCCCTCGAGCCGGGTAACTACACGGCAGTGGTCTCATCGACCGACGGCACCCGCGGGGTCGCCCTGCTCGAGGTCTACGAGCTTCCCGCCTCGTCTGGTGCCATTCTGACGGCTGATAACCAAGCCAAGATTCAGGCCCTCGTCGATAAAGCCATCCGCGACTACTCTATCCCTGGGATCATGTACTCGGTGAAATTCCTCGGCGAGCAACCGTGGACGCAGGCTCGCGGCGTCCGGGATCTCGCTAGCGGTCAAGCGCTGCAGGCCGACTCTTATTTCCGCATTGGTAGCGCCTCGAAGACATTTATTGGCATGGCCGTCTTGAAGGCGATTCAAGACAAGCGGCTCACGCTCGATACCACCCTCGACAAGGTTCTGCCGACAGCCATGTTGAACAATTACCCCAAGAATATCATCAACATCCGCATGCTGCTGTCCCACACTTCGGGTATCAATAGCTACACTAACTTTATCGACGACTGGTTCTTCCCTTATATCCTGAACCGCACGCGCGTCTGGACCGATGCCGAGCTGATCCAACTTGTTAATGCTAAGTTCAAGGACCCCGAACTCGGCCAGATCGCGACTCCCGGAGTCATTTGGGCTTACTCCAATACCAACAGCGTTCTTCTGAGCGTGATTCTCGAAGGGTTGTATAGCAAACCGATCCGCCAGATCATTGCGGAGAACCTCCTCGCTCCAGTCGGCCTCACCAAGACAATTTACCCAGCTCCCGGCCAGACCACGATGCCCGAGCCCTACGCCCGCGGTTACATGAACTGGGCCAATTATGTCGGTGTGCCCTCCCTACCCAGCACCGACCTTGATGTGAGTGCTTATGATGCCTCAGGTGTCGGCGGCGCCGGGGCGATGGTTTCGACTACGGGCGATCTCTCGCGCTGGATCGAATCGATGGTGAATTTCAGCACCGGCAGTCCGGACTATCGGCGCGGACACATGGATTGGAAGCTCTACACCGGCTTTGGCGCCGCCTCCGTCACCGCCGGTTACGCCCAGAACAGTTACGGTATGCACGTAGCGCACGAACCGGACACCACTAACAAGGCCGACTACTGGATCGTGGGACACCGCGGACAACTTTCAGGTTACGATACGTCCATGATGTACCTTCCTGAGCAAAGCGTTGCGGTCGTCGTCTGCTGCACGCGGTCCCTCAAAAATGGGGCAGGCTTCCCCACGAACGCCAACGCCACCGCACTCAACGGGATTGTTAATATTCTGTTCCCTAAGTTGATCACCGATAGCAAGGCCAACCTCTTCTCTGCGGAGGAAGTGTCCACCTTGGCGGAGCCGATCTCCGAAGCGGGTCCTGCGCGGGCCCGGGCTCCTCGCAGCGATTTCAGCCGCGGCCTGCCGCTCTCCGAGTATTGAGGCGCGTCAGCGGACCTCTCGCCACCGCTCATTCTTGAGCCTTGGAGCAGACCATGGCCACCGTCAGATCCTCTCATCATCGCGCCGTCAGATCCTCTCATCATCGCGCCGCCAAAGCGGACACGATCATCGAGGATCATACGACGGTGGCCATGTTGGTTAGTGTCATTCCGATTCCGCTGGCCGAGTTCGCGGCACTCAGCGCTGTACATATGAAGATGGTCGAGCAGCTAGCCAGTTTGTATAAAGTCGAGTTCAAGGCACACCTCGCCAAAGCGTTTATCGCGTCGCTGCTCACCGCTTATGTTTCGACTGTGGCGGGGATATTCGCAGTAGGCAGCATTTCCAAATGGGTTCCGGGGCTGGGCGCGATGGTCGGTGTCGTCGCGCTGGCTCCCCTCGCCGGTGGTCTCACTTACGCGATGGGACGAGTGTTTGTCTGGCATTTTGAATCTGGCGGTACGCTCAGCTCACTGGATCAGCCTAAGGCCCAAGCCACCTTCCGACGGGAAATGGAAATGCGCACGGCCGGCTGAAAAACTGGGTGCGATCCGACTCAGCCAACGTGAAATCAGGGCCCTGTCTCCCAAGCAAAAAATCTCCAGTAGATCGTCCGCTGTCGGTTGCTTTTCGTTCGTCATCCTTCGCTCAAGTTAACCTGTCAGGAACTCTTATGCAGTCGGCTCCTTCAATGATCTCTTCTTTCGCAGTCAGTTCGGATCGACCTTCCCTGCCATCTGAACCACAGAATCAAAACTTCGCCAATAAACAGGCGTGGGACCAACTATATGCGTCGACCGCGGATTTGGTTTGGGGGGCAGAACCAGTAGGGTTTCTCGTAGATTTTCTTCGCCCCGAAATCGCTCACGGGCGATCATTTCTTCGTGGCCTCGATGCGGCTACGGGCGAGGGTCGCAACCTGCCCTTTTTATCCAGTCTGGTGGATGAGCTCTCCGCTTGTGATTCATCGGAGGCCGCGTTGATGAAAATGCCAGCGGATATCAAACGCCGCGTCCGACTCGAGCATTGCGATCTTGCCCGGACGCCTTTCGCTGATGGGTCTTTCGATTTCATTCTGCTCTGCGACACGGTCGAGACCCTTCCCGACGCGGATCCCGTTTTTCGCGAGATGAGGAGAATCCTCGCCCCCGGTGGCGCCTTGGTGTGCAATATTCCAGGGCCTGAAGGTGACGTCGCCGGCATCGAAATGACCGAACTCGGTGAAGAAAAATATCTCTATCAAGGCCGCTACTTCTTTAAGTTTTTTAACGACGATGAGGTCAGCAGGCTGCTCTCAGTCACGGGCTGGCAGGCCACGCGCCGAGAGACCATGACATGGATGGAAGCTCCGCATCCTGGCTTCCGTACCGCCGCCCACCAGCACCGCAGCCGAGTTTACCTCCTTACCACCGTGCCTGAGCAATCCACTCCCGCCTCTGGAGCGCCAGTTCCTTTGTGACAATCAGATCGCATTTGAATCTGATAATTTCTGGCTCGTGTAATTACGCCCACCCTTCGTGACAAGTCGCCACCGCCTGCGCCCCATGCTCCTTCGCCCTTACACCTGCGGACCTCTCAGCTACGCCATCCCCGCGCTCTTGCTCGCCTGCGTCCAGTTGCTGATGCTCCCTCTTGGTAGTCGCTTATGCGCGGCCGATATCGAGGAAATTGTGACGGCCAAAGTGTTACGGGTCGGGGTGCTGGCGGGTGAAACCCCTCCATTCCTGCAAGGTCCTGCCGGCGGGGCGCTCGGGGGCCTCGAGGGCGAGTTTATCTCGGAAGTCGCGCGGCGCATGGATGTGAAACTTGAAGTTGTCCGGACGGCACGCACGGGAGACGAATTGATTGCTCAGGTCGTCAGCTCTCGGATCGACGTAGCGATCGGCCAACTCACTGACTCGCTCGAATGGGCCAAGTCGGTTCGCTTTACCAAACCCTACCTAGTACTGCAGGAGGTGCGACTCGTGGACCGTCTCGCGGCGACCCGGGCAGGCGGCTCTACTCGGCTCTTGGCAAGCAAGACGGCGCGCGTTTCAGCTGTGGCGGGCAGCGTTGTTTTACCGGCGCTCCAGGAAGAATTTGGCGACCGGCTCGGGATTGTGCCGACGCTCGGTTCTGCGGTCGATGAAGTCCTTTCGGGGAAATCGCTGGCCGCCGTCGGGGACGATGTTGCCGTCGTGCGATGGCTACAGGCTAATCCTGCCCTCGGCCTTCGCCTTGAGCTGAGCACCCGCGGGGACAGACGTCCTGGACTCGCCATCGCGGTGCCTTGGAAATCAGACGATCTCCAGGCCTGGCTCAATCTATGCATCGATAAATGCAACCTCGATGGAACACTCAAAAGTTTGGTCGCTAAGTATTTGGGCGATCCACTAGCTCGTTAAGACCCATGATGCCCCGGTTCCTAGGTCGCTCAGCTAAGGTGGTCTGGTTTTTATCGGCGTTCGCTGCCGTTCTTGGGCTGGCGCGCGCACAATCGGAACGCCCACCCGACATCGAGCGCATCCGGAGTTCTGGCGAGCTCCGCGTGGCCATGACCACAGATTTGTGGCCACCCTTTTTCTTCCTGAACAAGAACAAGGAACTCGTGGGGCTGGACGTCGATGTGGCCACCGAGATCGCCGGTCGGCTGGGTGTACGCGTCCGGTTTGTGCGCGAAGCCAAAACTTTTGATGAGATCGTTACCATGGTCGTGGATCGTCGCGCCGACATTGCCGTTGCGTACCTGAGCGACACCCTGGAGCGGGCGCGGCTGGTGCGGTTCACCCGCACTTATGTTCAAGTTAAGCCCGCGGTGCTTCTCAACCGTTCTTTGGTCGGTCTCTCGAGGCGCGGGCCGGATCTCAAAAATCTCTTGAACCACGCCCAGGCGAGAATCGGCGTCACCAAGGGGTCCTCGGCCGAAGGTTTTGCGGCGGCGGATTATCCCCTCGCCAAGATCATTTCTTACGAAAATTGGACAGATATCACGCGGGACGTCGCTGCAGAGAAACTGCTCGCGGGTGTCTCCGATGAGATCGACGCCAAGAGTTGGCAGACGGCTAACCCCGAAGGCGCCATCGCGATAGAGACCATCATCCGTCGAGGTCCTCCCGACACCATGGGTATCGCTGTCCACCGTGACGACCGGCATTTGCTGTACTGGATTAACCACTTCCTCGCGATGAAGGACAGCGACGGTACCCTCGGGAAACTTCATCAAAAGTATATCGAAAACGATCTATGGAAAAAAGATATTCAGTGACCGAACGCGTGAGTCGCGCGATCCTCAGTCCTTGGGCTACTGGCGCTGCCATTGGCTTGGCGGTCTGTTTTGGCCTGTGGCTGCCGAAGCTCTCCGTAGGCCTCAAGCCGCTCGGGGAAATCTACCTGGCCCTGCTCCAGATGTGCTCTTTGCCACTGGTTATTTGCGGCGTGGTTGCGAGCATCGGGCGAGTTTTGCGCGACGGTCAGTCTAAGCGTTACTTGGGCCGGCTAGTGATTGTGGTGGTGGGAGGACTCTTCATCACGGCGGCGCTCGCAATCGCACTCGGCCTCATCGTCCGCCCCGGCTCCGGTCTATCGACCGAGGCTAGCCAGACGCTGGGGCGCTTGCTGTCCGCGACCGAGATTCAAGGCGGCACCGGCGCTCCCCTTAAAGAGGTGTCATTCGTAGATTTCCTGACCAGCGCCGTGCCAAAAAATATTTTCTTGGCTTTGAGTTTGGGCAGCCAACTCCCCATTCTCTTTTTCTCGATCGTCTTGGGGATTTCTCTCGGCGTCACCGGAGCTTCTCGATCCACCTCCGCGCTGGAGTCCTTTGAGGCCACTTTCGACGCTCTCTTGAAACTCATCGAGTGGTTGTTGTACGCCTTGCCGTTGGGACTTCTCTCCCTGCTATCCGCCCAAATCGCCGAGGCCGGGCTCGGCATATTCGTGGCGATGCTAAAGTTAATCCTGCTGATCAATGCCGCGGTCCTGATCTCCCTCGTTGCAGGGAATTTCATTATCGCGCGGAAGACCGGGCGCCCCTATTTCACCGTGTTGCGTCAATTGCTTGAGAGTCTTTTGATCGCATTCGCCACCAAGAGTAGTTTCGCCAGCATCCCTTCGGCCCTGAGTGCGATGCAAAAATTGGGAATGAATCGTGGTACCACGGATTTGGTCATCCCCCTGAGTGTCAGCCTGAATCCGATCGGCAACGTTCACTACTACACCATCAGCGCCATTTTCATCGCCCAGCTGTACGGCGTTTCCATTCCGCCATCGGCCATGGTAACATTTCTGATCGGCGGGGTCTTGGCCGCCGTGGCCGGAAGCGCGCTGCCCAGTGCGGCCGCCATCGGCGTGATTTCAATTCTCCTCGAGCCGCTGGGCTTGCCCGTCGGTTCCGCCGTAATTTTGATCTTGGCGATCGATCCTTTCCTCGACCCCGCGACAACCGCACTGAACGTCCACGGCAGTTGCGTAGCGGCTAGTTTAGTCGACGACGGTACCGGCAACAGCGAGCGCTCCGGCGCAACCCGGTCACCTTTTTCCACCACCTGACATTACCTCCATTCGTCTCATGAAAACTGCATTCCGCCTGAACTTCATTGCCTTGATATTGGTCCTCGCCAATACCTGTTTCGCAGTCGATATCGCCACCAAGGTCGGCTTCGAATCCGCCTACGTATCCTATGGAACTAAGTTCGCTGAGGAGACTTGGATTCCGATGCTGGATATCTCGCAGGGAGACTACTATGCAGGAATCTGGGGCTACCTGCCTACGCAAAAGAAAAAATCCTTCGAGGGCGAATGGGATTTTTTCGCTGGTCGCACGCTAAAGGTTAACAAGCTCCTTTCGTTCGATTTGGGCGCTACCGTCTACCGCTATCCGCGGACCGACGTCGATAATACGACGGTTGAGGGCTTTCTCTGGGTGAATTTTGACACCACACTGAGCCCTAAACTGAAGTTGTTCTACGATGCGACCGTCAAAAATTGGATCGGCGAGGCGATGGTCGCTCACACCTTCGCCCTCAACAAGACCACGGCCTTCTTGCTTGAGGGGCGTGGGGGCTTCCGCCGGCCAGAGTCACACCAGGAGTGGTATTATGCGTCCGCCAAGGCCGATGTCGTGTTTACGCTCTCGCCGAAGGCTAAGCTTTCGATCGGCTTACGCTCCACCAATAATACCGACAAGGCCGCCGTCGGCCATGGCTTGGTCAACTGGTTCGGAATGAATCTCGGCTACAGCTGGTAGGTCCCGCCGGCGATGTTGTCTGTCCTGCCCATTCACTGTTCTCGTGCGGTCTTTTGCCGGTGAAGTCCTCATACGACTGGCCGGCTGCGGGAGAGCCGCCGGCCCTTGAACTCGGGGAGATCCATCTCTGGCGCGTCAAGGTGCCGGATGAGGGCAGTGTGCCGACTGATTGGTTGGGTTTCCTCACCGCCGAGGAACGCGACCGTGTCGCTCGCAAACGCATCCCCTTAGATGCACGGCGTACGCTCACCAGCCGCGCCTGCCTGCGTCTCCTTTTGGGAATGTATGTCGGGCGCTCACCAGACCAAATCGCGCTCGAGGCAACCCTCGAGGGCAAGCCAATCCTGCGGGGACGGGGCGAGCCTGACAGAATCGAATTCAATGTATCGCACTCGGCCGAGTGGGTCATGCTGGGCTTTTCGCGTGGACCGGCATTGGGCCTCGATGTGGAATGCCACCGCGAGCTCGAGTTCGACGATCTGGTGACCGGTTTTTTTTCTCCCATTGAGCGCAAAGCCTGGGCGAGCCTGCCCCTCACCAATCGATGCGAGGCTTTTTTTGCGGCTTGGACCCGAAAGGAAGCCTACCTGAAGGCGCTCGGGGTTGGGTTAGCGAAATCTCTCGACAGCTTTAGTGTCACCCTTGAGGCGGGATCGTCCGGAAAATTGGTGTGGTGTGCCGATCACCCCCGCGCTCCACAAACGTGGCGCTTCGTTTCGATCGATCCCGCACCCGGTTATGCCGGTGCCCTCGCGCTGGATTACTCTTCCAAGACCTTGCGGACGTTTTCATTTCACGCTCCAGAAGGGTGGTCCTTTTGACCCGCTGCCGTCGTCGAAGGCCCCCGTTTTCAATCCCCCTCATGCTCAGCCCTGAAGTAAGTCCGCCTCAAAAAAACTTTGGCTTGTCCGGAGAAAAGAAGCCTCGGTAAGCTCTTCATCGCTTCCCTCTCCTAGACCCGTGCAAATGCCGATCACCTACATCCGTCGCCAGTGGCAGAATTTCCGTGCGTGGTGGCATTCGCGTTATCCGCTGTTTCGTAACTATTTTATCGCCCTCGGGCTGGTGGGATCATTCCTCCTCGTATTTTTCTGGCCGTACTTAAACGAGCGAGTTTTCATGAGTCTGCAGTCCGGCGAGGCGGGCGTGTTATGGCAACGGTTCTCCGGTGGCACGAATCTAAAGTATACCTATGGGGAGGGCTTTCATCTCGTGATGCCTTGGGATCGTCTATTTGTATATAATGTTCGTCTGCAGCAGACACCCCATAAGATCGTGGCGCTGTGTAAAAATGGTTTGCCGGTCGAACTCGAGGTCTCCATCCGCCATCGCCCGCAGGACGGCAGGCTGCCGCTCCTCCACACCGTGGTCGGGCCAAATTATCTCGAGGTCGTCGTAAAGCCCGAAATCGAGGCTCACGTGCGCGCGGTCGTATCGCAGTTCGAGCCCAATGAACTCTACACCTCGGAGGGCTACATTCTCAATCTCATCTTGCAGGGAGCCCTGCGTGGAATCGGTGAGCGCTACATCTCGCTCGACGACCTCCTGATCAAGCGGGTCGTTCTACCCACCAAGGTGGCCGACTCGATCGAATCCAAACTCATCGAGGAGCAGCGCGCCCTTGAATTCGAATTCCGCGTGCAACAGGCGAAGCGGGAGGCGGAACGTCGGGGAATCGAAGCGAAGGGTATTTTAAGCTTCCAGGAAACGGTCGCGGCGGGCGGCTCGTTCAAGGACTATTTGCGGTACGCCGGCATCCAAGCGACGGTAGAACTCGCGAAGTCCGAAAACGCTAAAATTGTGGTCATTGGCGGTGCAGACGGAGGGCTGCCGCTCATCCTGAATATGTCTGATGACCTCGACCGGTCTTCCTCTGCCGCGACGCGGAAAAACCCGCTACTATCTCCCAAGTCCCCGGACATTCTCGCTCCGCCTACCTCGGCCGACCCTCGGGCCCTTGCCGCCACGCTTCCGCCCGCTTCCGCGCCGTCCACCCCGTCCACCCCGTCCGTCCCTCCGCCCGCCGTCACGACTCCGGAGAGCTTGAGGGTTGCTCCGGTCCCGGAAAAAAAGTCCGGCACACCATGAGGAAGACAGGAGTGAATTCCGCTGCCCCCCCCGTGGCCTTGCGGCCGTGGATCGGGGCTGCCATCGGTATGCTCGCGATTCTTTTCGCCTCCTCCTGTGGCTATCGGGAGCCCACGGGCGAGCGGGTCCCGCCCCCCATTTGGGCGCAGCTGACTGAGTTCCCGGTTCCCAAAGTTCCCTTGTCCGAAAAATTGCGCTTATTGATCTGGCGCGACTATCTAGATCCCAAGATACTCACATTCTTCGAAGAGCGCTATAACATGAAGCTGGAGATCGTCTATTTTGAAAATAATGCCGAGCTCAAGGAGATCTTCCGCAAGCAGCCCAATGATTTCGATCTCTTGATGCCGAGCGACTATGTCGTCGAGGGCTACGTGAAGGACAAGGAGGGCCAATTGCTCGCCCCGATCCGCAGGGAAAACGTCCCTAACCTCGGTCGCGTAAAGCAGATCCTCTTTCGTTCCCCGTATGATCTGGAGCTGGTGTACTCTGTGCCCATGTTCCACAGCTGCCTTGGAATCACATTCAATATTAAGCAGTTGCAGCACATCCCGCGAAATTTTACTTTGCGGGCAGCCAGCGATGAAGAGAATATGCTACTCTTTGGTTATCGGGCGCTCTTGGATGAGCCTCGCGTTTCGCTTTCCGCCGCGCTGATTGACGATGGGATTGATCCCAATGCGCCGTCGCCCGAGGCCCTCACCGCCACCGCCAATCGTCTCATCAAGGACGTGCGCTCCCTAGGTATAAGCCTTATGGCGAGTACACTCCCGGAGAAAATGATCAGCAATGAAATCATGCTCGCCGTAAACTGGAGCGGCGCCGCGGCGGTCGCTGCACAGAAAAACGCCAACATCCGCTTCGTGCTTCCACAGGGTCGCAAGTTCGTCCAGGTCGACAGCTTTGTAATCCCCGCGACGTCGAAGCGTCGTTATTCGGCTGAATTCTTCCTCAATTTCCTGCTCATCCCGGAGATCTCCGGCGCGTTGACTAACTATAGTCTCTACGCCAATTCCAATAACGATTCGACCCAGTTTGTATCCCGCGAAATTCTCCAGGGCCCCGCCTATATGGAACCGCAGTTCGGCTCCCGGATCTTCTTTGCCGACCTTGGGAAACTCGAGGCAGATTTCGAACGGGAGTGGATCCGAATCAAACAGGCCAGCCCTCCCGCCAAGGCCAAGATTCCCTCCCTCCTCAAGTCTGCAGAAGAAGACCTTCGAAAAAGAGACATGGCGCACTAACCGATTGCGTTTCCCGGGCCTGAGTTCTCTCGCTGTCCTTCTCCTCACTCCGTTCCAACGCCACACCCCCTCTATGACCACTGTCCTCACTATGACCACTATGCCCAGTACCACTTCGTCCCGCCTCGCCGGCCTGTTTACCGCCCTTGGAGTTTGCGCGATTCCCTTCGCCCTCGCGCTCAGCGCCCGCGGCGATACGGTCAAAACGCCCAACGGTGAAACGCTTAATGGCACCATCATCCAGACGACCGAGGCTTTCATCCTGTTTCGTTCGGCCTCGTTTGGCGAGATCAAGATCCCGCGAACCCCAGGTACGGAGTTCACGCGCTCCGCCGCCGCGGCCCCCGCCGCCTCCGCCGCCCTCGCCGGTGCGCCCGCCGGTCCGGCCGGTGCGCCCCCTCCGCCCCCTCCTAGCCTGATTAAAAGCATCTTCAGTCTCTCGGATCGCTGGAGCGCAGAACTCGAGGGCAATCTCATGATTCAAAACGACTCGTTCAAGGTCACCGCCCGCGGCACCGAGTTGACCATCGGTTATAAGGTTCCCAACGCGACCAAGCCATCCCAGCCCTTCCACGACTTCGGCCTGTTCGGTGCCTATAATTTTCAAAAGGTAAACGACACCGTAGTTGGCGAAAATTCCGAGTTCGCCCTGCGTTATTTCTACCAACCACTCTCTTCTTGGTTGCTCGTATCGCAGGCCGACTGGTCCCGTGACCGCATCAACGGCATCGACTTCCGCAGTAACGTCATCGCTGTTCCTGCCTATCGCTTTATCGACTCGAAATCCGCCCGCTTATTCGCCGGCTTCGGGCCGAGCTTCAACTCGGAATCTACGATTATTTCGAGCAGTCCCAACGGTCTCCGAGAGGAGAGCAGCTTCCGAGTGGCTTTTTACCAACTCTACCAGCAGACGATTACCCCTGGTCTCACTTTCCGACAGACCTTGCTGCTCCTCAGTCGTCCGAAGGATCCGGGCGACACCTATAACCTTCGCCTCGGTGCATCGCTCCGGCGCATGCTGACGCCGAATCTCTCCCTCAGCCTGTCTTACAATTACTTGCTCACTGAGAACGACTACGTCCTTCCCGACAAAACACCGGTGCCCTCGCAATCGATCTCCACGCTCAAGCTCATGCTGGGCTACCGCCTCTAGCCCCCAGTCCTGCCCGTGAAAAAATTCATTACGTTTATCAAGACCGAGTCGCAAGAGTTTCGCGGTATACTCGTGCTGATTTCCGTCCTGTCGGGCATCGTCAACGGCTTCGCCGTCAGCCTTGCTATCCAAGCCGCGAAAAGCCTCGAACCGGGCAAGCTGCAAATCCGCGAGTTCCTCTTGTTTTCGATCTGTCTCATCGGATTTTGGGTTTCCAAGGAGTACGTGCTCAATCGGACGACCGGCATCGTCGAGGGCATCATCCGCGACATCCGCATGCGTATCATGCGCTCCATCCGCACGACCAATCTGATGGTTTTCGAGAAGATGAACCGGGGCCGGATCTACTCCGTCCTCTCGACCGACACGCTGACGCTCTCGATTTCCTCGGGGGCGATTATCAACGCCACTTCCTCCGCGTGCATGCTCCTGTTCGTTGTCGTCAACATCGGCTTCCTCTCCGGTTACGCGCTCGCCATCACCCTCGTGTTCATCACCTCGGCGGTTTTGATCTACATCGGCAAAAGCCAGACCGTAAATACTGAGCTCGCGGCGGCCGGCCGCCTCGAAAACGATTTTTTTGAAAACCTCAATGGGCTCCTCTACGGCTACAAGGAGCTCAAGCTGAGCCGTCCGAAGAGCACCGATTTCTTCAACGCGGACCTCTGGAACGTGATCACCTCGACGGCCACGTTGCGCACCAAGACCGGCAGGACCATGAATCAGTCGGTCCTGATCGGGCAGAGTTTCCTCCTCTTCACCGTAGCGGGCGTCCTGTTCCTCTTGCCGAATATCAAGCCCGAGGATGTTTCCGTCGTTGTCCCCGTGGTCGCGATCGTGCTGTTCGCCGCCGGCCCGATCGGCGACGTCGTCGTCGCCATCCCCGCGCTCGCCCGCGCCTGCAGCTCCATCGACAACATCTACAACCTCGAAAAGGACCTGAAACAAAGCCAGAACGATGTCGAAATTTTCGCCGAGCAACAGGCTCTCCACGAGGAGCCCTTTGAATCGCTCAGCTGCAAAGGACTCAGCTTTTCTTACCCGACCGCGCCGGGTAACGGCGCCGATTCCTTCCGACTGCCTCCTTTCGATTTTACGGTCAAAGCGGGCGAGATCGTCTTCGTCGTAGGCGGCAACGGCAGCGGCAAATCCACTTTTCTCAAGCTGCTGACTGCCCTCTACCAACCCGTGTCCGGACAGATCGAATGGAACGGCCGTGTCGTGACCGCCGACCGCCTCGCCTCCTATCGGAATCTGTTCACCCCGATCTTCACTGATTTCCACATCTTCAAGCGGATCCTCGGCGTCCCAAACCTTGATGAGGTCAAGGTACGGGAGCTCATCGCCCGTATGGAACTCGTGGGCAAGACCGACGTGGAGAATAAGCGTCTCACTCACACAGACCTCTCGACCGGCCAAAAAAAGCGTCTTGCGCTGATTCTTGCCAAGCTCGACGACCGCCCAATTTATATCTTTGACGAGTGGGCCGCTGACCAAGATCCGATCTTCCGCCGGTTCTTTTACACCACCCTCCTCCCTGAGATCAAAGCGGATGGCCATGCTGTCATCGCCGTCACGCACGACGATAGCTATTTCATTTACGCCGACCGCGTACTGAAGATGGAATACGGTAGCTTCCTCCCCGGCGACCGCCACGCCAAGGCCTTCGCCTAACAAAAGCCCGCAGCGAAAGCCGGGCCGAGTTCACCTGCGGCTTCAAGGGTGTTTTGTTATCGGGGTAGGCAGTTGGCCGAGGTGTGCTCGTCGTTGACCAGACTCCCGCGAGCAGCGCGTGAAAGCCCTGCCAGTGGGGGAATCCACGCAACGGCACGAGGTCGCCGTGTCCGCTAACTTTCTGGTGAGTGAACCCGATTTGGATCGTCGCACCCGCTGCCGGCATGAGGATAAATTCGGGCACGGTTTGGTGACTGGCTGGCGCCGCAGGAATCGGCGGTGTTTTTATTGGCCCCGCAATCCTTTCCCAATCGCGCTCACTGTGCGCACTGCATCGTGACGTATTGGCCTAGACGGCGACGATGCTGCTGCCGCTGAGTGCGAAACCGCCTCGTGAAAGCGTGTCCAGATCCAGCGCGTCGGTGAGCATACTTCCCCCGATACCATCGACCGTGTTTCCGAAGCTGATACAGAATTTCCTCAGCGGGCAGCGGTGGCGGGTTTTCACGGTAAGGCGAAGGGCTAATGGTTGCCCGTGACCAACTTCTTCCCTCGCGCGCCATCGGGCTTTCCGGTTTACTCGCTGTCGCGGCACGCTAGCGTCGACCGAACAATGCCTAAGAAAAACTCCGCCACGCCTCTCAGCACGAACAAGCACTTGCTGCGCTGGGTGGAAAAAATGGCCGAGCTGTGCAAGCCCGACGCGATCCACTGGGTTGATGGCTCGCAGAGCGAGTATAATGCCCTGTGCGCTCAGATGGTGGCCGGCGGCACGTTCATTAAACTCAACCAGAAGAAGTGGCCCAATTGTTATCTCGCCCGCTCTGATCCGAACGACGTGGCCAGGGTCGAGGATCGCACGTACATCTGCGCGCTCTCTAAAGAGGCCGCGGGGCCGACGAATAATTGGGTCGATCCGTTCGAGATGCGGAAGACGCTCAAGGGGCTCTTCTCGGGCTGTATGCGGGGCCGCACCATGTATGTGTTGCCGTTCAGCATGGGGCCGATCGGGTCGCCAATGTCGCAGATCGGGGTTGAGCTCACGGACTCGCCCTACGTCGTCGTCAATATGCGCATTATGGCGCGCATCGGCAAAAAAGTCTTCGAGTTGATCGACAAGAATTTTAAGCGCGTGGTGCCGTGTATCCATTCTGTCGGTGCGCCGTTGGCGAAGGGGCAGCAGGATGTCGCTTGGCCGGCTAACAAAGAAAAATACATCGTGCACTTCCCGGAGTCCCGCGAGATCTGGAGCTACGGTTCCGGCTACGGTGGTAATGCGCTCCTCGGAAAAAAATGCTTTGCGTTGCGCATCGCGTCGGCGATGGCGCGCGACGAGGGCTGGATGGCGGAGCACATGCTCATCTTGGGGGTTGAGAATCCGCAGGGGCAAAAGACCTACGTGGCGGCGGCGTTTCCCAGCGCCTGTGGCAAGACGAACTTCGCCATGCTCATTCCACCCCCGCATTTTCAAAAACAAGGTTGGAAGGTCTGGACCGTCGGCGACGATATCGCGTGGATCAAGCCCGATGCTCAGGGGCGCCTGCGCGCGATCAATCCCGAGGCTGGCTTCTTCGGCGTCGCCCCCGGCACGTCGAACCAGACCAATCCCAACGCGATGGCCTCGCTCGCGAAGAATACCATCTTCACGAATGTTGCGCTGACTCCCGGCGGGGGCGTCTGGTGGGAAGGTATGACCGCGGAGCCGCCGGCGACGGCGACTGATTGGCAGGGGAAAATCTGGACGCCTGAAATCGCGAAAGCCACCGGAGCCAAGGCCGCGCATCCGAACTCGCGGTTCACTGCGCCCGCGAAGCAATGTCCGACCATCGACGCGGAGTGGGAAAATCCCGCTGGCGTGCCGATCAGTGCCTTTATTTTCGGCGGCCGCCGCGCGACGACGATGCCGTTGGTCTACCAGGCCTTCAACTGGTCCTGCGGCGTCTATGTGGGCGCTACGATGGGTTCGGAGATGACCGCTGCTGCCGCCGGTACGATCGGCAAGGTGCGCCGCGACCCGATGGCGATGCTGCCGTTCTGCGGCTACAACATGGGTGATTATTTCCGCCATTGGATCAGCATGCAGCGCAAGCTCACCGAGACGCCGCGGATCTTCCACGTGAATTGGTTTCGCAAGGATGCGGACGGAAAATTCATCTGGCCCGGCTTCTCGGAAAATATGCGGGTGCTGAAATGGATCTTCGACCGCGTGCGGGCGGGTGGCCGCGCGAAAGAGACGCCCATCGGCTGGGTGCCGCGCTACCAAGACATCGATTGGACGGGCATGGATTTCCCCCAGGAGAAGTTCGACGCGTTACAGGCCTTCGACCGCGCTGCGTGGCGCGCCGAGGTGCTCGGTCACGAGGAATTGTTCCTCGATCTGCATGCGCACCTGCCGAAGGAAATGATCTACGAACGCGAGCTCCTGATCTGTCGGATGTAGTCGCTTCGATGGGGCACCCCGAGCGCCGATCGATGGCGCTCTTTTTTTACGCCAGTCATTACAGTTTTCATGAACCTCGGTCGTTTTTTTGAGCGGGGAGGTCGCGGCTTGCGGAACTGTGGGGAGCGCGCATGGTCTCCCGAGAATATGCGACGTTTGCTCCTCATTCTATTTTTGGCCGGCGCGGTGAGTGCCCGCGAGCCACTGCCGCCCTTGCTGCAAGCCGCGGTGATGAAACTCGCCCAAGATACGGACCGTTGGGCCTACACCCAGACGGCCATCGAGAAGGACAGCAAGGGCAAGGCCAGGAGCGACGTGGTGGTCCGTTTTGACCCTTCGAAGCCTTACGCCGAGCAGTACATTCCGCTGAAGATTGATGGGAAGGAACCCTCGGAAAGTCAGATTAAGAAATACCGTCGACAAGGTGAGAAACGCGGCGAGCGCATTGAGGAAGAGGCGACGACGGGCGTCGTTGCCCCCTCTCGGCGTAAATCGGTCGGTGAGCTGATGGACTTGGATAAAGCGACCGTCATTGAAGAGGACGAAACGATCATCACTTACGAGGTGCCGCTCAAGAAAGAGGGTAATGATCGTCTGCCGCCGGAAAAGTTTTTGGTGACCGCTCGCGTCAACAAAGTGTTGGTGGCGCTCGAGAGTGTTTCGGCCAAGCTGCGGTCACCGTTGCGGGAGAAAATCGTGATCAAGGTGAGCGCGGGCGAGGGGCACATCGAATTCAAGACCGTCGATCCCAAGCACCCTCCGCAGCTTTCCGAGATTCGGGCCAACGGCTCGGGCTCGATTATTTTTGTACCCATCGGGCGTTCCTATGAGCTGCGCCGGGACGAGTACAAGCGGGTGAAGCCCTTTGGGGATCGCTTCGAGGTTCAAATCGGCGCCCTCAAGGCGATCGATTTTTGAGCCGCGGACGGAAGAGTTTTAGGCAGGCCGTGAAAGGTGCCGAGAAGGGACACGCGCGAAAGCGCACGTACCCCTGCCGCGATCACGTTTGGGCGGCTGCGGAACCTCTTACAGGATCCCTACACCGAGATGGAGTCGATCGTGGACCTCGTGCGCCGCAGTGCTCGCGTTGCCCGCTTCGCCTTGGATCTGCCGGGCGAGAGCGGCCGGCGTGAGCGAATCGGATTTGGCGACGTGCGCCAGTCCCGCACGCGATCGTTACGCAGCGCTCTGCGCGAGCGTGGAGTAATCCCACCGTCCTTTTTCCATCCGAACGCGGCCACGGGCTTGTCTCGGGGAACGTGGGCCTTGATAAGATTGCGGATGCACCGCTTCGGCCTCGACACCGTCGCCTACCGCGCGCTGTACGTGAGCCGCTCAACCTTCAATCGTCCGTTTCTATGCACGCTCCGGCTCTCCCTGCCATGACGCCTTCCCTTCGCTTCCTCTCGGTTGGCGTCGCCGTCGCGTTCTTTTTCACGCTGACGCTGGCTGCGCTCGCCCAAGAAAAACGGGCCGCATCGCCCGCCGCAGCTCCGCCCGTGGCCGAGGCCTCGTCGGGCGAGGCGGTCGTCACAGTATTTTCTGATGCGCTGCTCGAAAAAGATAAAAAAGCCGAGGCCGTTGTCGCGGTATTCGGCAAGGCGACGGCCGATGGCGAAGTCCTCCATGCGGTCGTATCGGTCTTTGGCGACAACCGTGTGACCGGTCCGGTCGGTGCGGCCGTCGTCGCCGTATTCGGCAATAGTTACGTCAACAGCACGGTCAAAAAGAGTGTCGTCGTGGTGTTCGGTGATCTGGAACTCGGACCCGACGCGCGCATCGCCGGCGACGTCATGTGTATCGCCGGCTCGATCAAGCGCGACGGGACGGCGGTGGTCACGGGTCAGGTCAGAAATATTGTATCCACTCGAGCCGCGTGGCTCCTCGCGTGGTTGCGCGAGTGTTTTTTGAAAGCGCGCCCGCTCGCCATCGGACCGAACCTCGGCTGGGCGTGGGCGATCGCTTTGTCCTTTCTGGTTCTTTACGCGCTCGCCGCCTTACTTTTCCGCACCGGCGTCGAGCAGTGTCTCACCACTCTGGAAACGCGTCCCGGTCTCTCCGTGCTGGCGGCGTTGCTGGTGGCGCTCATCACGCCGGTGTTGACGGCGCTGCTCGTGTTGACCGGATGGGGCCTCATCGCTGTGCCGTTCGTTGGTGCGGGGATTTTGTGCGCGACGCTCTTTGGCAAGGTTGTGATGTGGGCTTGGCTCGGCCGGCGCCTCACCCGCGTCTGGGGTGACGGGCCGCTCAACCACGTCGCCCTTGCGGTGATTTTCGGCGGCGTGATGGTGCTGGCCCTCTATACGGTGCCCGTGCTGGGTTACGTCGTCTTTAAACTTACTGGCTCGATCGGGCTGGGTGCCGTTGTCACTACGATCGTGCTCGGGATGACGCGGGAAAAAAACGCGACCCCGCCACCTGCGTCCGCCGGCTCGGCAGGGAATGCTTTTGTTCCGAACACACCGGCTCCCGCGCCAGCGTCCGCGCCGCCTCCGCCACGGCCGGCGATCTCGGCGGCGACGCTCCCGCGGGCGGGGTTGGGGATTCGCATGGGTGCGCTGCTGCTCGATCTCGTATTGCTGGGGATGATCGCCGGCCTGACGTCCAGTGTGTTTCCGGGCTTGATGCACATGGACCTTGGCCTAGGCGCCTGGTTGCTCGTGCTCGCCATCTACGGTGCCGCGATGTGGAAGACCAAGGGCACGACGATCGGGGGCATTGTCTGCGGCTTGAAAGTTGTGCGCCTGGATGATCGCGAAATCGATTGGCCCACGGGTATCGTGCGCGCCCTGAGCTGCTTCCTCTCGCTGGTCGTGGGCGGCCTCGGCTTTATTTGGGTGATCTTCGATGCCGATTGCCAGTCATGGCACGACAAGATCGCGGGCACGACGGTGGTGCGGGTGCCGAAAGGCGGTTCGTTGCTCTGAGGTGGCGTAGGGCTGGTTTGGTGACAAGTGGATCGCTGTCGCGACTTCGGCGTCCCGCCGCTCCGTTCTCCTCGTTAGTCAGGGAAACGATCGGGGAGATGATAGCGTGCGCAGGCACGGTGGCGGGCAGGTGTGTTGAGGGTGACGAAGCGTGCGCCGGCGAAGCTTGGAAACACGCGCGGCTCGGAGGGTGGCCACGCGGGGCGCATCGGCCGGTGGGCGGTGCGGGGGGGAGGGGCGCTTTTCCCAGCGCCCAGTTTGGGGGGCGGCGGCCCTTCGGTGATGGGAAAACCGCCGCTGCGTTGCGGACGTGCGCTTACGGCGTCAGCGTAAGCGTGTGTGCGGTTTTTCCGGGGAGGAAGGGGGTGGGGTCGCCGCGTTCCCAACGTTCGTGGCCCGCGCGGTAGAAGGGCGAGAGTGGGTGGCCGCTTTGGCCACCGGGCATGTGATAGAGGCCCTCAGCTTCGTGGCCGGGCGAGACCACCATTCTCATGCTGGCACCGTGCCGGGGGCTTTGCACGCGGGGCACGTCGTGGTCGCCGGGCAGCGCGGTAGCGGGGAAGTTCAGCCAGCTGGTGAGAAAGGCGGGCAGGGAGTGGCTGAAGGGGTGGCGCATGCTGAGGACGTTTTGTTGGCCCCACGTGGCGCGAGCGAGCGGCGTGCTGGATTTCTCGACACCGGTGACGACCTCGTCGGCGGCCGCGAGGAGCACAGCGTCCCACGTCGGGAACGCGGGGTTTAGCAGGTGGGCGGGTTTTTCACGCAGCATCGTCCACAGGGCGCTTTCCAAATGCAGTTTCCGCCAATTGAAAGCCGGGCCGGTGTCGATACACGGATCAAAAATAGCCGGGAAGATGCGCTGGTAAACGGCCTCGCGAAAATCGCGCACGAGGCGGTAGCTCACGGAATCGAGGCTGGCGCGGCCTGCCCAGTTTTCAACGAGGCCGCGGAGTTCGGCGCGGGATTTTTTATCGGCGGTGGCGGTGGGCGTGAGGGTCTCGACGAGGAGCTTTTGCCAGGCGGTGAGGAAGAGCGCGCGGTCGTCGAGTTGGATCGCGAGGAGGTCTTTGGGCGTGGCGCGTTCGAGCGGCGTGAGGGCGTCGCGGATTTGGGCGGCGCGGGCAGGGCGGGCGTAACCACCGTCACCGAGGGTGGCCAAGGAGGGACCGCCGATCTGGCGTTGATTCGCGGACCAGAGCCGCCCGGACGGACTGAGGATTTCGGCACGGTTTCCCGTGGGCTTGGTGGTGACGACAGGGTAGTCGTCCGGCGGTAGAAAACCCTCCCAGCGGCGGTCGCCGAAGGACCAGTTGGTGGGCACGCGGCCGTCGTAGCCCACGCGCCGGGGAAGGGCGCCGGCGACCGTCCACGCGATGTCACCCGCGCGATCGGCGACGAGGAAATTTTGCGCCGGGATGCCCGACCGGTGGGCGATGGCGACGGCTGCGGGGACGGTGGTGGCGTCCTCGAGGCCGAAAAAAGTGAAGTTCGTCGCCGCGGGCTCGTGCGCAGTCCAGCGATGGATGACGGGACGTTTTTTTTCGTTCTTCGTCACGATGGGGCCCCAGATCGTCCACTCGTAGTCGGCGGTCACGGCGTCGGAATCTTTGACGAGAATGGTTTCGCGGCGTTTTTCGATTTCGAGGAGTTCGTCGTGGCCGGGCGCGGTGTAGAGACGCGGTGAGATGGCATTCACTTGGAGAACGATGAGGTCGCCGGTGTCCGCATTGGCGACGGTGAGGCCCCACGCGATGTGGCCGTTGCTGCCGATGACGACGGCGAAGATTCCGGGCAGGGTGACGCCGGTGATCCGATGAAGTGGAGCGTTGAGCGCGGAGGGTTGAGAGCCGGGAACCGCTGGAGGGCCGGGCCACTCGAGTGAGGCGCGAAACCAGATAGTGGGTACGCCGTGGTCGAGGTGGGGATCGTTTGCGATGAGAGCGGCTCCGGTGGCGGTGTGCGCGCCGGAGAGGGCAAACGCGTTGGAACCGAGCACGGCCTCGGGATCGCGGGGCAGGAAGGGAAAACTCGAGGCAAAATCGGAGGCCGAGAACGCGGAGGGTGCGTTGACCGGGAGGCGTGGTTCGAGTGAGGAAAGGGGTTTGGGACGTTTGCGTAGATCGATGAGCTGCGGGCCGGGCAGGGGGACAATCGGTGCCGTGGTGCCGTCGAGCGCGGCGTCGGCGGGGGTCAACGCGGGTGCGAAGAACGCGACGGCTTCGTCGCCAAGTTTATCGCGGAGCGTCATGAGCGTTTGCTCGTGCAGGCCGACTTCGTCCTGCAAATCGAGGGTCATCGCGTAGACGACGAGGATACTGTCCTCGGGGCGCCAGGGTTGCGGCGTGGTGCGCAGGACGAGATATTCGAAAGGTTTGTCGCCGAGTGCCGCGAGCCCGGCGTTGACGCCCGCGGTATAGGCGTCGAGTTGCGTGCGCTCGGCGGGAGAGAGTTGGGCGAGCACGCGTTGAGCGAGCTTGCGAAAGCCGTGCATCCGCGTGGCGCGGTCGCGGGGGAGGGCGGCCTTGCCGAAGAGTTCGGCGAGTTCTCCCGCCGAGCTGCGGCGGAGGAGATCCATTTGAAAGAAACGCTCCTGCGCGTGCAGCCAACCGAGAGCGCGGGAGACGTCGGCGCGGGATTGGCCGCGGAGCGTGGGCACGCCCTGCGCATCGCGTTCGACGGTCACGGGCGCGCCCAAGCCGGCAAGGGTCGTGGCGCCATCGAGGCGGGGAAGGCTTGCGCGGATCCGAAAATAGAACCCACCTGCCGCGAGGGCCCCGACCAGTAGCAGGACGCTGAGGGCGCTGGCGAGGAGGCGGAAGCGTTTCGCGACGGCAGGAGTCATGGCGTGCCGCGGCGGGGCCGATCAACGGAGCGGTTCACTGTTCCCACGCGCGCGGCGTGACGGAATCGCGGCCCTCGTCGAAGTCGAGGTAATCGAACATCGTCATGATGGGCGCCGCCTCAAGGGCACTATCTTTAATGCGTTTGGCGAGGATCTCGGCCCCTTCATCGCGCCAACCGCGTTTCATCATGAATCCGCACCAGATTTCGCAGTCTTCGTCGCTGCGGGCGCCGCCGGTTTTTTCGGCCCAAGCAAGTGCGGCGGCATCGTCAGGGGCCGCGGCGGAAAGGACGTGGGCGGTGAGCTCGTCGTAGGCGATGCGGAGAAACGTGCAGGCACGGGCGTCGAAGGCCTTGCCGAGATTCTTAATGTAATCGGCAGGCAGGGCACCGCGCGCGTGGAGGCGGATCTTGTCGATCATGCGCCCGAAATAGACGAGGCGGCCGACTTTGCTATAGGGTGAACGGAGACCGGGGACGTTGGGCATGGGTCGGCAGCGTGCAGGGAAAATGAGAAAACCGACAACAAAAATGCGGTTCGGCGGAGGGCGGGCACGTCCGATGCCCGCAGGGAGCGTGGCGTGTGCAGAAAGGGCGCCGGGCCGCGCCCGCCCACCGGCTATCCGCGTCGTATGCGCCAGAAGTAAATTCCAGTGGCGAGGGTGCCGAGCAGCCACGTCGGAAAATTTATCCAGAGCTGGTGAAAGGGCACGGGATAGCGTTGGCAGACCCAAATGATCGCGACGTGTTTCACGGCGATGAGCATCCAGCAAACGAAGATCACCCACTCCGCGCGGGGATTGCGGGCGTCGCGTTCGTGCACGACCACCTCCCTGATAAACGGGTCATGATTGGCCTCGGAGGTGGCTCGGCGGGCAAGGAGGTGGAGAAAGCTGGTGAACATACGGCAGCGGTTCGATCATAACCACGGCCGAGGAAAAGAAAAGCGGAGGATGCAATCGCGCCGCAGCTCGGGTGTAATAAAAGGTCTGGCCGCAGACCCTAGAACCATTACTCCACTCCCACTGATGAACTATGGCCTGAACATCCGCCCCGCTGCTGCGCTCGATTTCGTTTCACTCGGTGCCTTGGTCAACCGCCTCGATCCGGGGATCATTCCGTTTCGCAAAGCGACGCACTGCGACATCCACGTGAGCGGGGGAGAATTCAATGTCGCGGGAAATCTGGCCGACTGTTTTCGCCTCAGGACCGGCGTCGCCTCCGCGATGGTAGATTATCCCATCGGTCATTTGATTGCGGAACGGGTGCGCGCCATGGGCGTCACGGCATTCTACAAACACTTCCAGCATGACGGCGTGCATGGGCCCAATATGGCCACCGTTTACAGCGACCGCGGCCAGGGCCTGCGGGCGCCCGTGGTGTTCTATAACCGCAGCAACGAAGCGGCGGCGCAGCTCAAGCCGGGCGATTTCAATTGGCAGGAAATTTTCGCGGGCGGGGTGCGCTGGTTTCATAGCGGCGGGATTTTCGCGGCGCTCTCCACGACCACAGCCGAGGTGATTATCGAAGCCATGCAGGCGGCGAAGGCGGCCGGGGCCGTCACGTCCTTTGATCTCAACTACCGCGCCAAGCTCTGGAATATCGCCGGCGGCCCCGAGCGTGCGGTCGCGGTGCTCGATCGCATCATCCGCCACGTCGATGTGCTCGTCGGCAACGAAGAGGATCTGCAGCTCGGCCTCGGCATTCCCGGGCCGGCGGTCGCGGCGAAGTCCAAATTAGATCCGAGCGCGTTTTTCAGCATGATGGGAAATGTCATCAAGAAGCACCCGCATATTAAGATTGTCGCGACGACGTTGCGCGAAGTGCACTCGACCAACCGCCACTCCTGGGGTGCGGTCGCGTGGATCGATGGTGCGACCTATGTCTCGCCGACCTGCGAACTCGACGTCGTTGATCGCGTGGGCGGCGGCGATGGTTATGCGGCGGGTTTTTTCTACGGGCTGCTCGGCGGCGAATCGCCGCAGGACGCGGTCAATCTCGGTTGGGCCCACGGCGCGCTGCTCACGACCTTCCCCGGCGACACCACCATGGCGACGGCGGACCAAGTGCGGGCATTCGCGCACGGTGGCTCCGCGCGGATTCAGCGGTGAGGACTGGGCGCGAGCCTGAATGATGGCGAGCTGCGCGGAGTTGAATAACGGTCTTTCCCCGCCAACGTCGCCGCCATGATCCCGCCCGCCGTGCCCGCTGCGCAACCGCCCGTCGAAGTCGCCGACATCAAGCTCGGCGCGTCGAGCGGAGCGGCCGGAGGACTGCAAGCGGTCGCCGTCACCACGGGCCTCACGTTGGGTGAAATGGGCGCGGTGCGCGGAGCGAAACTGTTACTCGAGGTGAACCAGAAGGACGGCTTCGACTGCCAGAGCTGCGCGTGGCCGAGCCCGGATGGCGATCGGCATACGTTTGAGTTTTGCGAAAACGGTGTAAAGGCCGTGGCCGACGAGGCGACCCCGCGGCGGATCACGGCGGAATTTTTCGAAAAACATACGGTGGCCGAGCTCGCTGCGCAGAGCGACCACTGGCTCAACGCGCAGGGGCGGTTGACGGCGCCGATGGTGCTGCGCCCGGGTGCGAGCCACTACGAGGCGATCTCGTGGGATGACGCGTTCGCGCTCATCGCGGACGCACTGCGGGTGCTGTCCACGCCGGATGCGGCGGCATTTTACACCTCGGGCCGGACGAGCAATGAAGCGGCGTTTCTGTGGCAACTCTTCGCGCGGCAATTGGGGACGAATAATTTACCGGACTGCTCCAACATGTGCCACGAATCGAGCGGCGTCGCGCTCGGCGAGACCATCGGGATCGGCAAAGGCACCGTGAAACTGGAGGACTTCGAAAAGGCCGAGGCGATTTTTGTGATCGGCCAAAATCCCGGCACGAATCACCCCCGCATGTTGACTGCGCTCGAAGCCGCCAAGGCACGCGGAGCGAAGATCGTGTCGGTGAATCCGCTGCCCGAGGTCGGGACGGAGCGGTTTAAGAACCCGCAGGATTTCTTGAATCCACTGAAGGCGTTTACGACGCTCCTCGGCGACGGGGCGCGGCTCGCGGATCTCTGGCTGCAGCCCCGCATCGGCGGAGATCTCCCGTTGTTCAAAGGCATCATGAAGGACATGCTCGCCGTGGAGGAGGCGGGAGCGTTGCCCGGCGCGGTCTTCGATCACGCGTTTATCCGTGCCCACACCCACGGTTACGACGCGCTCGTGGCTGATTTGCGGGCGACGTCGTGGGACGAGATTGTGTCGGCGAGCGGCGTGGCGCGGGAGGAGATCCACGCGGCGGCGCAGATCGCGATGAAATCGCGGGCGACGATCTGTTGTTGGGCCATGGGTCTGACGCAGCAGCCGAATGCGGTGGAGACGATTCAGACCATCGTAAACCTTCTCCTGTTGCGCGGCGACCTGGGGCGGCCGGGGGCCGGGGTGTGTCCCGTACGCGGTCACTCGAATGTGCAAGGCGATCGCACGATGGGGATTTTTGAGAAAATGCCCGACTGGTGGCTCGACCGGCTCGACGCGGAGTTTGGCCTGAAGTCTCCCCGTACCCACGGGCTCGATACGGTCGATGCGATCCAGGCGATGCACGCCGGTCGCGTGCAGGTGCTGGTCGCGATGGGTGGAAACTTTCTCTCGGCCACGCCGGACACGGAGTTCACGGCGGCGGCGCTGCGGAAGTGTGCGTTGACGGCCCATGTGGCGACCAAGCTCAACCGCTCGCACCTCGTCACAGGTCGCACGGCGTTAATTTTGCCCTGTCTCGGTCGCACCGAGCGCGACGTGCAGGGGAGTGGCGAGCAATTTGTGACGGTGGAAGATTCGATGGGCGTGATCAATTCCTCGCGCGGGCGGCTCGTCCCGGCGTCGGCGGAATTGCGGAGTGAAGTGGCGATCGTCTGCGGGATCGCGATGGCGGTGTTCGGAGCAGGGCCGGTCTCTGATCCGCCCTCGGGCCTCGCGGCTGAGTTAAAAGAGCGGGTCAAAGAGCTGCCCTCCTGGCCCACGTTCGCGGGCAATTACGATCTCATCCGCGACCGCATTGCCCGGGTGGTCCCGGGGTTCGAGGATTACAATCGGCGCATCCGCGAGGGTGTTTTCTATTTGCCCAATGCGCCCCGCGACGCCCGTGAGTGGCGCACGCCGACGAAGCGGGCGAATTTCACGGTCGCACCGATTCCGCGCCGCTCGCTCGCGGCGGACGAATTCGTGATGATGACGATCCGCACGCACGATCAGTTCAACACGACGGTCTATGGTCTCGATGATCGCTATCGCGGCGTCTTTGGCGGGCGGCGGGTGGTGTTCATGCACGAGGAAGATATTCGCACGGCGGGTCTGATGCAGGGCCAGTTGGTTGATCTGACGAATCGGTTTGGCGACGTGGAGCGGGTGGCGCGTTCGTTTATGGTGGCGCCGTATCGCATCCCGCGCGGCTGCGTGGCGACGTATTTTCCCGAGGCGAACGTCCTCGTGCCGATTGGCAGTGTCGCGGCGAAGAGCAACACGCCGACGAGCAAGTATGTCGTCGTGACAATCGCGGCGGCGATGCGCTGAATCGCTCCGGCGCTCGCCCGGGAACATTCCTGTGCTATCGTTCGTCACAGTCCCCACTATGAAAACGATCCGAATACTGCTTTTGTCTGCGCTGGCGTCGGTGGGTGCCGGGACCGTCTCGGCGCTCGACACCGTCAAAGGCCCCTCCTGCGTTGAAGTCGTGTTTTTCGAGCCCGAGAAATTTATTGACGTCCGCGACAGTTACATGGGCTCCGACAAAGGACGGGACGCCACGTTGGAAACGCTGAAGGAGTATCTTACCACCCGCGGCGTGCGGGGTCTCCTGCCGGGTCAGAAGCTCTCCCTCACGATCACGGAAGTGGATTTGGCGGGAGATTTTGAACCGTGGCGCGGCGGGCAGTGGGGCGATGTGCGCATCGTGAAGGACATCTATCCTCCCCGCTTCTCGCTAGTGTTTCGACTGACGAACGTCGACGGAACCGTGGTGAAAGCAGGAAAACGCGAGCTGCGCGACATGGCCTTCCTGATGAAGCTCACGATGGGATTTCGCGATGATCCGCTTCGGCACGAGAAAGCGCTGCTCGACGACTGGTTGAGCGCGGAATTCCACAGCGGGAAGAAAATTTGAACACGAGCTCGTGAGAAACGGATTTGCCGCTGGCCGTGCGTCTCCCCCAGATTTGCGGTCTTTTTCATTTTTCCCGCGTGACCTCACTTCCTGAAGCCGACCGCTCTGCCGCCCGCCTCGATAAATGGCTCTGGGCGATGCGCGTGTTCAAGACCCGGCCGCTCGCGACCGAGGCCTGCCGGGCCGGCAGCGTGGAGATCAACGAACGCGTGGCCAAGCCGGCGCGCGAAGTGCAGGCGGGTGAAGTCGTGAAGGTGAAGCTAGGCTTGTTTACGCGGACGTTGCGCGTGGTGGGCGTGCCCCGCTCGCGGGTGGGTGCCAAGCTGTTGCCGGATTTCTGCGTCGATCTGACCCCGCCGGAAGCGTTCGAGAAGCTTCGCGAGCGCAGCGTGCAACAGATACTCGCGCGCGCACCGGGCAGCGGGCGGCCGACGAAGCGGGATCGGCGGGAGATCGACGGCTTCTTTGGCTAGGCTGCGGCCGCTGCGAACGGAATGTTGCATGAACGTTTTTTCCAAATTCGAAACCGAGCTCTCGGTCCGCCCCGATGACATCGACCTTTACCAGCACGTGCACTCGACGCGTTACCTCGACTACGTGTTGGCGGCACGATTCGAGCAGATGGAAAAAAATTACGGCATGTCGATGCAGGCGTTCGCCGATCGTGGGCTGGGCTGGTGGATGACGACGGCCAACATCCATTACAAACGCCCGCTGGGCTGGGGTGACCGGATGACGGTGCGTTGCTGGATCGAGCATTTTTCCGAAACCGGTTGCCGCGTGGCCTTTGAGATTGAGAAGAATCCGACGGGCAAGCGCGTGTGCGACGGCTTTTGTGATTACGTGCTGGTGACGTTGGCGACCGGCCGGGCGACTCCGATCCCCGAGGACGTGAGGTCGAAGTATTCGATCTGAGCCGCGGTGTCGGCGGGGTTGTCGTCCGGCACCGCAAATTCCCGCATCTGAGAATTCGCTTGCTATGGCCGGCGCACCGTGTGTCTTAGCGACTCGATCGTTAGAGATAGCGTTAGGCGACAGTATCTGGTGAGTCGTTGGCTGAGCGTTTGGCTTAAGTGATGATTTCGAAACCCAAGTTGGGAACGGACTGGTAGCAGGACGAAGGATCTACGAGACATCACATGAGCAACTCCAAACTATACGTCGGCAATCTGTCCTTTAAGACCACTGAAGACGAACTCCGTTCGGCCTTCGGTCAATTCGGCGCCGTCACCGACGTTTACGTCGCGATGGACAAGATGACCGGTCGCCCCCGTGGCTTCGCGTTCGTCACCATGGGCACTGGCGACGAAGCCAAGTCCGCGGCTGAAAAGCTTAACGGCACCGATCTCGGTGGTCGCCAACTCACCGTCAATGAAGCCCGTCCGAAGGAAGAGCGTTCCGGCGGCGGCGGCTTC
>Ga0209550_10000676_pt1 | contig 32493 bp, 30 predicted proteins | sample LauGreSuBDMM15SN_2_FD_187567 | JGI IMG/M metagenome (GOLD analysis project Ga0209550, IMG submission 187567) | Freshwater lake microbial communities from Lake Michigan, USA - Su13.BD.MM15.SN (SPAdes) (version 5) | ecosystem: Environmental > Aquatic > Freshwater > Lake | place: Lake Michigan... | reverse complement strand
GATCGTGCGCACGGCCGGTGCCAAGCGCACCAAGGCAGAGATCAAGCGCGACTATGAATATCTGCTGCGCCTGTGGGAAAATATCCGCGATGTGACGCTGCATTCCATCGCACCGGCCCTGATCTATGAAGAAGAGGATCTGGTCAAACGCGCCATTCGCGACATGTACGACAAGGAGCTTGAGGGCATCTGGGTCGAGGGCGAAGCGGGCTACCGCGAGGCCAAAGAGTTCATGCGGATGCTGATGCCGTCGCAGGCCAAGAAGGTCATGCCATACCGCGAAGCCACGCCCCTGTTCGTCAAGCACAAGGTCGAGGACCAACTGGCGGCTATCTATACGCCGGTCGTTCCCCTGAAGTCGGGCGGCTATCTGGTCATCAACCAGACCGAAGCTCTGGTGGCTGTGGACGTCAATTCCGGAAAGTCGACCCGCGAGCGCAATATTGAGGCGACAGCCCTCAAGACCAACATGGAAGCCGCCGAAGAGGCGGCTCGCCAGCTTCGTCTGCGCGACCTGGCCGGTCTGGTGGTCATCGACTTCATCGATATGGACGAGTCCAAAAATAACCGAGCCGTCGAAAAGAAGCTGAAGGACTGCCTCAAGGACGACCGCGCCCGCATTCAGATGGGCAAGATCTCGTCCTTCGGTCTGATGGAAATTTCTCGCCAGCGTCGACGCTCCGGCGTGCTGGAAGGCACCACCCACATCTGCGAACATTGCGCCGGTGTTGGCCGTGTTCGCTCGGTCGAGTCCAGTGCCCTAGCGGCCCTGCGCAGCATCGAGATGGAAGCGGTCCGCGACGGTGCAGGCTCCATCACCTTGAAGGTGCCGCAGGCTGTCGGTCTCTATATCCTCAATGAAAAGCGCGTCTATCTCGAGCGCGTGCGGTTGGCCCAAGGCCTGTTCGTCACCATTCAGATCGATGACGCCCTGTCTCACGCTGAGCACGATATTGAGCGTACCGAGACCCGTGAGTTTGAACCGCGTCCAGAAGACCTTGCCCTGCTTGGCGGCCCCCTCTCCCTGCCCTTCGATGACAGCGCCGATGATCACATCGTCGATGATGACGAGGAAGAGGACGACGAGATCATTTCTTCAGACGATGAAGATGATGAGAACGAAGTCTCAGAAGCCCCTGCCCGTGCCGCATCGCGCGGTTCTACCGAGCGCACCGAAGAGGCAGGTGATGACAGTGAAGCCGGTCGCCGGCGCCGTCGTCGTCGTCGTCGTGGACGGCGCGGTGATGAGCCCTCCGATCGCGCGGCAACGACCGAGGCCGATGGTGAAGGCGAAAGCGCCGAAGGTGACGATGAAGACGGTGCTGAAGGCACTGAAGCGCGTGAGGGTGAAAGCAGTGAAGCCGAAGCCGCCCGCCGTCGCCGCCGCCGCGGTCGTCGTGGTGGTCGCCGGACGCGTGAGGATGTCCGCACCGACGAGCCCTACGGCTGGACCCGCCCCCGGGGCCCGGATGGCGACCCTTACATCTGGTTTGATCCCCTCCAGCCGCGTCAGCGCCCCGCGCAATCGGAAGATCTGGCGGCGCCAGTGGTTACGGAGCAAGCACCAACACTGGCCTCAGCCCCAGCCTCTAATGATGAGGTCATGGTCAACCAGGACGCCGTGAAGCCCGCCAAGCCTGCACGCCGTCGTCGTCCGACCAAAGCTGAGATCTTGGCACAAACCCAAGCCGATGAGGCAACCATTGCGGCGCCCCAAGCGGTCACCGACGCTGAAGCGCCTGCTCTTCTTGCGACCGAACCATCGGTCGAGGCAGACATCTGGGTCGAACTCCCATCTGTCGATGAGGTCAAGGCTAAGCCCGCTCGGGCTCGCCGCAGTCGCGCCAAGGCCCAGCCTGAAGCAGAAGCGCAAGCCGAAGCAGCAGGTGAAGTCCCTGTTGAAGCGACCTCTGTTGCGGCTGAACCCATTCCAGCACCCGCTGAGCCCGTGTCTGTTATGCTGGCAGCGTCAGCACCAGATCCAGCACCAGAGCCGGCACCCGATCCAGCGGCCGTTATTGCGCCTCCATCGCAGCCTAAGAAGGGCTGGTGGCGGCGCTGATAAGGCGCTAACCTCCTCTTAGGGGCAGTATCCCCCGCGTCCTAACCGGCGCGGGGGTCAATTTTGGAGCGGTAAGTTTGGCCCCTCGGATGTCGTCAAGCACAGCTATGAGCGCACCAAACCCTATGGGTTCGTCCAGATCCCTGACGCAGCAACTCATGGCCTCTATCAGGGTCGGGGCCCTAGCACTTTTACTTATTTTAGCCCCCGATCTGGCCAGGGCTCAAAACGCCACGTCTCTCATTCGCGACACGGAAATCGAAGAGATCCTGCGGGCCAACGCCGATCCTGTTTTGATTGCGGCCGGGCTCAATCCAAAAGATGTCCGAATCCATCTGATTGGCGACAAACAGATCAACGCCTTTGTCTCTGGCGGCCAACAGATGTTTTTCAATACAGGGCTGATTACCCAGACCCGAACCCCCAATGAGCTAATTGGGGTCATGGCACATGAAACCGGCCACATTTCTGGTGGGCATTTGGCGCGATCAGGTGACGCCAGCAAGGCTGCGACAGGCACCTTTGTCATGACACTCGGCCTTGGCCTCTTGGCCGCCTTGGCCGGAGCGCCCGATGCCGCCGCCATGCTGATTGGCAATAGCAGCTATTTTGCGACCCTGTCGGTGCTAGGCTATACCCGCGTGCAGGAATCCTCTGCCGACCAAGCCGCTGCCGGGTTCTTGGAGCGGAGTGGACAGTCCGGCAAAGGTCTCGTCGAGTTCTTCGACAATTTCCGCTATCAAGAAGTCTTCTCGGAGGCTAAGCGCTATCCCTTTTTCCGCAGTCACCCTCTGTCATCTGATCGGATCGAAGCCTTGCGGGTAAGGGTCGAGGCCATGCCAAACTATAGCAAGACCGACACTGCTAAGGCTCAGGCAACCCATACAATTATGGTGGCCAAGCTCAAGGCCTTCATGAACCCACCCCAGCAAAGCTTCATCGAGTTCAAGGAAAGCGATAGGTCCTATCCGGCTCGCTATGCGAGGGCCATCGCCTATTACCGCGCGCTTGAAACCGAAAAGGCGCTCAAGGCCATAGACGCCCTAATCAAGGACTATCCGGACAATCCCTATCTGTGGGAATTGCGTGGTCAGGCCCTGTTTGAATCGGCGCGCGCGGCGGAAGCAGAACCCGCCTATCGCCGCTCTATCGAGCTAAAGCCGGATGCGGCCCTGCTCCACCTCGCCCTTGGTCAAACCTTGCTTGCGCTCGACAATGACAAGCGCGTCGATGAGGCTATTGCCCATATCTACAAGGCTTTGGAACTGGAACAGGACAACCCCTTTGGCTGGCGTATGCTATCTGAGGCCTATGATCGGCGCCGCCAACCGGGCATGGCAAGGCTGGCTGCCGCAGAACAGTATTTCGCTCTAGGTGTACCCAGTGAGGCGCGCATCTTTGGCATGAGAGCGCGAGTTGAACTGGTGAAAGGCTCGCCCGAGTGGCGGCGTGCAACCGACATTGTGCTGGCCTCTGAACCGACTGATGACGACCTGAAAGATCTCGCCAAGGAAGGCAGTGCTGCGCCCCGTAAGCGCTGATGCCCCCTCATAAATCTCACCTTAACCGCGCGTGGCGGATGGTGGGAAAACCACAATCCAAGCGGAACATCAACATGCGCCTTCCTACCCTCTTGCTAACAGCCGTTAGCTGCTTTGCCCTGACAGGGTGCGGAATGGTCCAGAACGAAAAGGCCTTTGGAGACCGCGTCCGCGCCTATCTGATCACCCATCCAGAAGTGATCGAAGAGGCGATCAATCGGTTACAGGAAAAGCAGGCCGCTGAAGCGTCTCAATTGGCACAGAGCAAGATTGCAAAGAGCCGACAGGCCCTTGAACAGGACCCACGCGACTATGTCGGTGGCAACCCCAAGGGCACCGTGACCGTGGTCGAGTTTTTCGACTATCGCTGCGGCTACTGCAAGTCCGCCCAGCCGCAGGTGGTCGAGTTACTAAAAGCCAATCCTGATGTGCGGGTCGTCTATAAGGAGTTCCCCATCCTGCCTGACCGCGACGGCAAGCTCGGCCTATCCCTGCGCGCAGCCCGCTTCGCACTCGCAGCCGGGGCTCAGGGCAAATATGGCGCGGTCCATGAGGATCTGATGGCCGAAAAGGCGCTGGATGATGCGACCATTGCCAAGATCCTATCGGCCAATGGCATTGATCCCGCCGCCGCGAAAAGTATCGGAGAATCTGACAAGGTCACAGAGCACCTGACCGCTGTGCATAATCTTGGCCTCGCCATCGGCATTCAAGGTACGCCCGCCTTCATCGTTGGGGATCAGTTGATTCCCGGCGCCGACATGGAAGCGCTTAAACGCGCCATCGAGATCTCCCGCGCCAAACAGATCAAGCCCGCCGCCTAGATCAAGCCCGCCAAGGGTGAGGATGGATCGGCATACATCCGCCGTGGCATTCGCCCTGCCCTATAGGACAGACGACCTGCGATAACGGCATGCTTCATGGCCTCGGCCATCAAGATCGGGTCCTTGGCTTCGGCAATGGCGGTGTTCATCAAGACGCCGTCGCAGCCAAGCTCCATAGCGATGGTTGCATCAGACGCCGTGCCCACCCCGGCATCGACCAGCACCGGCACCTTGGCCTGCTCGACGATGAGGCGAATATTGACGCGATTTTGGATGCCCAGACCCGAGCCAATCGGAGCGCCGAGCGGCATGATGGCGGCAGCACCAGCCTCTTCGAGCTTGCGTGCATAGACCGGATCATCAGTGCAATAGACCATGACGTCGAAACCCTCCTTGACCAGCAACTTCAAGGCACGAAGGGTCTCTTCCATGTCTGGATAGAGGGTCTTAGTGTCGGACAGGACCTCGAGCTTGACCAGGCTCCAATCGCCCGCCTCCCTCGCTAGCCGCAAGGTGCGCACCGCATCTTCGCCGGTGAAACATCCCGCCGTGTTGGGCAGATAGGTGAAGCGGTCCGGCCGGACAAAATCAACCAGCATCGGTTGGCTAGGATCAGACAGGTTCACACGGCGCACGGCGACGGTGACGATCTGTGCGCCAGCGGCCTCAGCAGCGGCCGCATTGGTCGCATAGTCCTTGTACTTGCCCGTGCCGATGATCAGGCGTGAGCGAAAGGTTCGGCCCGCTACGGTCCAGGTGTCTTCGCCGCTCATATCAGCCGCCTCCAATGAAATGCACGATCTCGATTCGGTCCCCGTCACACAGGGCTGTCCTGTCATAGGCCGAGCGGGGCACAATTTCGAGGTTGCGTTCAATGGCCAGCTTTCGACCGTCCAACTGCAGCGCATCGACCAAGGCGGCAACGGTTTTTACCCCGTCGAATGCCCGATCCTCGCCATTTACAATGACCCTCATATCAACCCCATTTGCCGCGATCAGAACGGCAAGCTTGTGACCCTAGCCAACCAGAGATACAAGACAGCACCTAACGACGGCGAGGGCGCATGTCCAAGATCATCTTCGTATTGAGCGGCCCGAACCTTAATCTACTCGGAACCCGTGAACCAGAAATCTACGGATACGCGACGTTGAAGGACGTTGAAGACCAGTGCCGCTCAAAAGCTGCCAGCCTTGGTTTTGAAATCGACTTTCGTCAGTCCAATCACGAAGGTGTGTTGATCGACTGGATACAGGAGGCTCGCCTCAAGGCCTGTGCAGTCGTACTCAATCCTGCAGGATATGGACACACCTCCGTGGCTATTCTTGATTCGTTGAAAACCTTAGCGATTCCTATCGTTGAGTGTCACCTGTCCAACCCGGCTGCTCGCGAAGAGTTTCGTCGGTCAACCTATGTCTCTTTGGCTGCAACGGGCATCGTGTCCGGCTTTGGGGCCAAGAGTTATGAACTCGCTATAGAGGCTGCTGCGGCACTCGTCGCGAAAGCCAACCTCTAGAGCACTCAGACAAGGCTAACTCCCTATGACCACACCTAAAGGTTCCGGTGACCCCATCGATGCGCGTCTTGTCCGCAAGCTTGCGGACATTCTGCACGATACGGGATTGACCGAGATCGAAGTCGAACGTGGCGATCTGAAGATTCGGGTCGCCCGCTCCGTGACGGTCTCCGCTCAAGCCATTGAGGTCGCCGCTCCGGCCCAGCATAGCCACGCGCTCGTTGCTGCTGCCCCCGCAGCCGTCGCCGCAGCGCCAGCCGTTCGTGCAGGCGATCTGGTCAAGTCGCCCATGGTCGGAACGGTTTATCTTCAGGCCCAACCAGGCTCTGATCCCTTCTGTAAGCCCGGCGATAAGGTGGTTGAGGGTCAGACCCTCTTGATCGTCGAAGCCATGAAGACCATGAACCCTATCCCCGCGCCTAGGTCGGGCACTGTTGTCGAGATTTTGGTGGCCGATGGCGACCCCATCGAGTTTGGCGAACCCCTCGTGGTCCTAGAGTAGTCCGATGTTCACCAAGATACTGATTGCGAACCGCGGCGAAATCGCCCTGCGGATTCATCGCGCCTGCAAGGAAATGGGCATTGCTACTGTGGCCGTCCATTCCGAAGCTGACGCCAGCGCAATGCATGTGCGCCTTGCGGACGAAAGCGTCTGTATTGGTCCTGCCAGCGCGGCCAAAAGCTATCTGAACATTCCCTCGCTCATCGCCGCTGCAGAGATCACAGGCGCTCAGGCCATTCACCCCGGCTATGGCTTCCTTTCGGAAAATGCCCGCTTTGCCGAGATTGTTCAGGCCCACGGGATGACCTTCATTGGTCCCAATCCCGATCATATCCGCATGATGGGTGACAAGATCACCGCCAAACAGGCCGTCAAGGAAGCAGGCATCCCTGTAGTCCCTGGTTCTGAGGGCGCGCTTCAGACCGAAGAGGAAGCCTTTGCCGCTGCTGAAGTCATCGGCTACCCCGTCCTGATCAAGGCCGCTGCTGGTGGCGGTGGCCGAGGCATGAAGGTGGCCTTAGACCGCGAGTCCCTGTCCGAAGCCGTTGCGACGGCCAAGGGCGAGGCTGGCGCGGCCTTTGGTGACGACAGCGTCTATATGGAACGCTACCTCCAGCGCCCCCGTCATATCGAGATCCAAGTTATAGCCGACTCCTTTGGCAATGTGGTGCATTTGGGCGAGCGGGACTGTTCACTCCAGCGCCGCCACCAGAAGGTCATGGAAGAGGCCCCCTCACCGGCTATCGATGCGACCACCCGCGCCAAGATCGGCAAGGTCGTGGTCGATGCGATCAAGGCTATCGGCTATCTCGGCGTCGGAACAATCGAGTTCCTTTACGAGAATGACGAGTTCTTCTTTATCGAGATGAACACCCGCCTCCAGGTCGAGCATCCGATCACCGAGGCCATTACCCGCATCGATCTAGTCCGCGAACAGATCCGCATCGCCGCTGGTCTGCCGCTGTCCTTCACTCAAGAGGACATTATCTTCGAAGGTCACGCTATTGAGTGCCGGATCAACGCCGAAAATGCGCGGACCTTCACGCCGTCTCCCGGACTGGTCACAGACTTTCATGCGCCGGGCGGACTGGGCGTGCGCTTGGATTCAGCGCTCTATGCGGGCTATTCGATCCCGCCCTACTATGACAGTCTTGCAGGCAAGCTCATCGTCCATGGCCGTGACCGCGCCGAGTGTATCGCGCGCCTGCGTCGTTCGCTCAGTGAGATGGTGGTTGGCGGCATTGAGACCACCATCCCCCTGTTCCAAGACCTGCTCGTGCAGCCGGACATCCTCGCCGGTGACTATCACATTCATTGGCTGGAAGACTGGATCAAGGCGGGCGGCTAGTCAAAAGGACGGGGCCAGAGGATAGGGTCTTGGAAGACTTCACGGTCGACGATCTCATCGCCTGCTATGAGCGCGGCGTGTTTCCGATGGCGGATTCACGACTAGACGATGATATTTTCCTCGTCGATCCCGAAAAGCGCGGCATTTTTCCACTGGACCAGTTCCACATCCCGCGCCGTCTAGCGCGTTCGGTTAGGTCCGAGCCCTACCAGGTCCGCATCGATACGGCATTCGATGCTGTCGTACGTCAGTGCGCCATGACCAACCCCAATCGTCCAGACCGTCAGGACACCTGGATCAATGGCCCGATTGCAGCCCTCTATGGCCAGCTCTTTCAACGCGGCCTCGCCCATAGCGTTGAATGTTGGCAGGACGGTAAGCTGGTCGGCGGGCTCTATGGGGTCACCCTTGGTGCGGCATTTTTTGGCGAGAGTATGTTCTCGCTCGCCCGCGATGCCAGCAAGATTGCCCTCGTCCACCTGGTGGCGCGGCTAAAATTGGGACGGTTCCAACTGCTGGATGCCCAGTTCATGACCGACCATCTGGCCCAGTTCGGGGCGGTCGAAATCAACCGGATCGATTATAAAAGAAAGCTTGGGTCGGCGGTCATCAGCCTTGCCGACTTCTACCGTCTACGGGCCTATGCCGCGGGTTCCGAGGTCTTGCAGGCGATCAACCACGCATCATAGACCGGGTGCTGAAACGGGTTCAGGCCAGGTGTTGAGGCGAACATCCAGCCTCGGAACAGTTGCCGTCCCGGTGTAATCGCCCGATCGACACCGCGCGTGGCTTCAGAATCGATCTGAATATGGGCGATGGAGTCTCGCACCGGCTCGTTTGACGCCGAGGTCTCGCAGGTCCGGACCGAAAAAATCAGGGATCTATACCGGATCGGCTGATTGATCGGCACTTCAAAGCGCATGGTCTCAGCCGTAATCTTGTCTAGAACCTGCATAACTGCGACCGCATAGCGCTTGCGCTTTGGGACCTCATAGACCCGGCGTCCAGAACTCGAACCGGGCAAGGCCGCCTCAGTTGGATCATTGGGGACCGGCTCGACAACCACGTCAGTAGAGATTTCGGGCTTAGGCTTGCCGGCGTCCTCAGGATTGGCCTGCGTCGTGCCCTTGGGGGGCAAGATCCCTTGAAGGAGGCCGCCAATAGGGTCCGCCGCCTGTGCGTGCCCTAAGGAAACGCCCAAACCGCTTGCTGCCATTAGACCAAAGACTATTAACCAGCGTGCGCGCACGAGACCTAGTCCGGCTTCCAAGCCTGATAGTCACCGGTTGCCTCGGGGCGTTGACCACCCCTACCAATAGCGCCCTTTGGCCGCCAAGCGTGGATGGTACCGGACAGGTTTGGTTTGTGATCTTTTTCCCAAGACTGCCGCTTCAGCGGCTCATTGATGGGATGATCATCGAAAGTGTAGTGCAGCCAACCATGCCAATCGGGCGGAACCTTTGAGGCCTCGGCATAGCCGTTATAGATCACCCAACGGCGCTTGCGGCCGTCATAGCTGTCGCTGTTATCCTTGGCTTCGAAATAACGGTTACCCGTTGCGTCCTGACCAATAAAGATACCGCGACGTCCGATCGTGAAACGTGCGCCAATCGTGGCCCCGTTCCACCAGGTGAAGATGGCTTTCAGCACTTTGAACAGACCATTGATTACAAGGTTTGCGACTCTGCCAATCCGGCGGATGGGCTAGGCTGACTATAGGTGGCCGTCCGCGCCGCGTCCAGCTTAGCGCAACAATCGGCGAGAAATCTCGCAAGGCCAAAGTACAACAACATCTTGTGGATAGGCTTGACCTTTCTTACTACATCTATTGCGAACACAGGCTTTCGGCCCTAGCCTTGGTGCTAGATTTGGGAGGCGGTTATGCGCTTTGACTATCGGTACACAGCGCCGCAGCTCAGCGGCGGGACCCTCCAGACCCGCTGGATCGATCGGACCGACGATGTGGTGGCCGTGAGCGCACCGCGCGACTGGACCTCTGTGCGGGTTGAGTCATGGCTGGACTGGGCCCAGAGCCTGCCTAACGACTTTCCAGAGGTCGATCTGCCGGCGCCGCTTACCAAGGACGCCCCCTATAGCGCAGCGCTCGAAGAAGGCCCGGCCCGTTACGCCCGCCGCATTGCCGCTTGGGGATGGGCCCTTGGCCTGTTCGACCGTGATGTCGATGCCGTCAGCTTCCATGACAGCCTGCTCAGCAGCATGGTCGAGGGCTTGGCAGCACCCGGTGCGGCGAGAGCCTTTGGTCCACGCGTTCCGCCCCTCGTCGGCGACGGTAACCGTCCACTGACCGAAGCGCGCGCCATCGACTTAGAAGATGTCGAGTTTGCAGAGACCATCCGGTCTCACGTCGCCAAAGTCCGCAGCCACGCTGCGACCCAAGACGCCCTTCTAGCGGTCAATAGTCGCCTGCAAACCGTCATGAGTTCCATTTTGCGCTGTGATGGGGACGCAGGACATTGTGCAGATCCCCTTCACAATATCGCCCTGGCCCGAGCGGCGCGGGACGCGCGCAACAGCGGCGTATCAGACGCCCTGATCCTTACGGCCATAAACCTGGCGAAATCAGGCGAGCGCGAATGGCACGGCATGGGTGAACCCGCCAGCCTCGCCCTCGAGACCTTAATCATCACCGGCATTCGAGATGAGGTCAAGGCAGGAAGCCGGGCTGCGGCGCAAGCCGCAACGGCTGGATGGGAAACCGGCCAGGTGGTCATCACCTTCGACCAGCGCGATGGCGAAGCCATCTCGCGCCTCAATCACGCGCCAAAGGCCGCAATAGACGCGACACGCTTCTGGAGCGACGACGGATTTGACGCCGACGGATTTGCCGCTACGGTCCGGCTCTGGACACTCGCGCTCGAGATCGACGGGGCGGCGGGCTATAGTGCGTCCTCCTCTGACGCTGCTTCACGCTATCGTTGGCGCCCACTTGGCCTAACCTTGGCTGGCCTATCCGAACTGCTGATCATGCAGGCCATCGCCTATGCCTCTGACGAGGGCCGCAATGCCGTTGGCAGCCTCTATAGCCTCGCCTTCGCCGCCTCACTGCAAGCCTCAGCCGAAATGGCCGCCACTGCAGGATCCTACCCCGAATTTGATCAGGACCGCGACGCTCGTTTAGCCTCGATCATGCAACGGTTGGAAGCCAGCGCCTTGCTGGCGAAGGGCGAAGAGTTGGCTGCGATGGCCGTTCCGCTGATGAGTGATGCCTTGACCAAGGCGCGCGAGACGGGCCTGCGCAACGCCGAGGTCCTTGCTCTGTTCAATGATGATGAGATCAAGCTGCGACTGGGGGGTATCAGCCTGGCCGCCGCACCTTGGGCCGGGGCCGTAACGATCGCCGAGACCGAAGATGGCACCATCATCCGCACCCTCTCACAGGCTACCATCGAGGGCCTGCGTCATCTCGAACTCAATATCGATTCGGCTGCTGTTCACGTGCTGGGCCATGGCGACCTTGCTGACGCACCGGTGATCAATCCTGCCGCGCTCAAGGCCAATGGCTTGACAGACCACGAGATTGACGCCGCCGAAGCGGCCCTGCGTTTGACCGGCGACATCCGCCTCGCCTTCTCGCCCGCCGTGATCGGCGAAGGCTTCCTGAAGGACATTTTGGGAGCCGATGCCGAGGCCCTCAGCGCACCAGATTTCAACACCTTGGCCCATCTTGGCTTTAGTCCAGACGCGATCAAGCAGGCCCAGATCCATGCCTGCGGCACCGGTGATCTGGATAGCTGGGCAGGACTGTCGAGCCCCCACTGGGGTGTTTTTCGCAGAGCCGATGGCCTTGAGGGACCCGACCTTCTCGCACGCTTGGCCATGACCGTCGCCGCCGAGGCCTTCACCTGCGCCCCCGCCATCACGCCCTTGCCTCTGGCCTATGGGGATGACCCGGCCATTGCCAATCGTCTTCAGTCGGCAGCGGCGCGTGCTGGCCTCAGAGCGGTAACGCTGCGCCGTGCGCCAGCACCGGCCAATCTGACCCTCAATTTGCCCGACATCGAGGATGAAGCGCCGCGGCGCGAGGCGACACGCCGTGCTGAGCCACAACCCGAACCCATCATCAACGAGCGCATTGTTGAGCGGATCGTCGAACGCGATCGCGTGCGCCGTAAGCTGCCAGATCGCCGCAAGGGCTATATCCAAAAGGCCGCCGTTGGTGGCCACAAGGTCTATCTCCACACCGGTGAATATGAGGACGGTGAGGTCGGCGAGATCTTTATCGATATGCACAAGGAAGGCGCGGCCTTCCGCTCTTTGATGAATAATTTCGCTATCGCCATTTCGATTGGCCTACAACATGGCGTTCCGCTTGAAGAGTTTGTCGACGCCTTCGTCTATACGCGCTTTGAACCGGCAGGCACGGTGACAGGCAATGACTCGATCCGTTCTGCCACCTCAATTTTGGACTATATCTTCCGAGAGTTGGCCGTGTCCTATCTGGGTCGTGATGATCTGGCCAACACTGACCCTGACGCCTTTGGGACCGATGGACTGAGCAAGACCGCCTTTGAGTTGCAGTCAGACGATCCCCTGCCCGTGCTCAAATTCATCTCGAAGGGCTATTCACGCGGCGCGACGCCGGACAATCTGGTGTTCTTGCCCTTCGGCGGGCGTAAGGCTGATGCCAGTGAAACCTTTGATATGGCCGAAGCGGATGTCTGCCCGTCCTGCGGAAACCTGACCGCCACCCGCAAGGGCGGACGCCTGATCTGTACAACCTGCCATGCGCAAGATGAGGGTAGCATTGGTCGATAGTCATCACCATTACGGCGAATTAAGGTGCGCGTTGGGGGTTTAGCCCCCACAAAAAGGTACGGCGGCGGATCTCCTGCGCCAGTTCGGTTCCTCAATAATGATTAGAACGGTAACCTCTCTTGCGATCTTGATCACGTTGCTCGTTGTCGCTGCGACTGCGGCTAATGCGGCTGACACCGCCACCTCGATCGCCCGGCTGAGGTCCTTTGGCGGCTCTTGCGAGGGCTGCAACCTGGCCGGACGGCAACTGACTAACGCCAGCCTCATCGGCGCGCAATTTTCAGGGGCCTCGTTCATCGGTGCCGATCTGCGCGGATCGCGCTTTAAAGGCTCTGACCTGTCCAAATCAGACTTCAGCAAGGCGGATTTGCGCGGCGCGGACATACTCGGTTCAAACTTCGATCGTGCTGATTTTAGGGGTGCCAACCTGTCGGGCATTATCGCCAAGGCTAGCAACTTCGAAGATGCCAACTTCAATGGTGCGCGCCTAGAGGCGGCAACCTTCATCGGTTCGAACCTTGACTCAGCGCGCTTGGCAGGCGCTGACCTAAGCCACACCAGCCTAACCGGCGTGAATCTCGAAAACGTGGACGCTCGCGGAAGCGATTTTAGCTATAGCGCCTTGCTTGGGGCAAACCTCGAAAAGGGCAATCTTAAAGGTGCGCGCTTCATTCACAGCAGGTTGGACGGAGCCGACCTCGCCAATGCCCGCATGGACGGGGCCAATCTCAGCCATGCCTCGATGGTCAAGACTTGGATTGGTGGAACAGACCTTAGCCGGGTCACTGGGCTGACCCAGGAGCAGATCGGCCGAGCCTGCGCCAATGCCCAGACCCGGCTGCCTCCAGCCTTAAAACCCCATATCTGCCCGAAGCGATAGGTCGTTAGACCTTGATCGGTGGCGCAATACGAATATGCAGTTCTTTCAACTGCTTTTCGCGCACTTCTGATGGTGCATTCATCATCAGGTCCATGCCCTGCTGATTGAGCGGGAAGGCAATGACCTCACGCAGATTTTGCACATTGGCCAGCAACATGACGATCCGGTCAATACCGGGAGCCAAGCCACCGTGCGGCGGCGCGCCATAGCGGAAAGCGTTCAGCATGCCGCCAAATTCGTTTTCTACGACATCCGGGCCATAGCCAGCGATCTCAAAGGCCTTGAGCATGACATCGGGGCGATGGTTTCGGATTGCACCAGAGCAAAGCTCAATTCCGTTACAAACGATGTCGTACTGATAAGCCAAAATATCCAGAGGATTGAGAGTATTTAGAGCTTCAAGTTCACCCTGCGGCATTGAGAAAGGATTGTGTGAGAAGTCGACCTTCTTCTCCTCGTCGCTCCATTCATACATGGGGAAATCAACGATCCAGCAGAACTTGAACTGGTTCTCATCGACCAGACCCAGATCGAACCCAACCTTGTTACGTGCCGCGCCCGCGAACTTGTAGAAGATGTCCGGATCGCCGCCAACGAAGAAGGCGGCATCGCCGACCTTTAGGCCCAGTTGCTCACGAATGGCTTCGGTGCGCTCGGGGCCGATATTCTTAGCAATCGGACCAGCCGCGCCATCTTCGGCTTCACGCCAGAAGATGTATCCCAGACCAGGTTGCCCCTCGCCCTTGGCCCAATCGTTCATTCGGTCACAAAAAGCACGGCTACCACCGCCAGGCGCGGGAATGGCCCAGATCGCCGATTTGGGGTCTTCCAGCATTCCGGAAAAGACCTTGAAGCCCGAACCTCGGAAGGGGCCTGACACATCAGCCATCTGGATCGGGTTGCGCAGGTCGGGCTTATCTGAGCCATAGAGACGCACCGAGTCGCGATAGGCGATGCGCGGGAACGGATAGGGCGTTACCGACTTGCCCTTGGAGAACTCTTCAAAGACACCGTGAAGCACCGGCTCAATGGCCGCGAACACGTCTTCTTGGGTAACGAAGCTCATCTCTACATCGAGCTGATAGAACTCGCCGGGCGAACGGTCAGCGCGCGCATCCTCGTCTCGGAAACAGGGGGCGATCTGGAAGTAGCGGTCAAAACCGGCCACCATCAGGAGCTGCTTAAACTGCTGCGGAGCCTGAGGCAGGGCATAGAACTTTCCGGGATGCAAACGCGACGGTACCAGGAAGTCGCGCGCGCCTTCTGGGCTGGAGGCGGTCAAGATCGGGGTCTGGAATTCGGTGAACCCCTGTCCGACCATGCGCTTGCGAACCGAATCAATAACATTGGAGCGCAAGACGATATTGCGGTGTAGGGTCTCGCGGCGAAGATCGAGATAGCGATGCTTGAGACGCAACTCTTCTGGATAGTCGGGTTCACCAAACACCGGCACAGGCAATTCAGCGGCTTCGGACAGGACCTCGACACCTGCAACGCGGATTTCAACTTCGCCCGTGGGCAGTCCGGAATTTACCGTATCGGCGGAACGGGCCAAAACCGTGCCGTCGACGCGAATGACGCTCTCGGCGCGCAGACGCTCAACATGGGCAAAACCAGGCGTTTCAGGGCTGAGCACCAACTGGGTTAGACCATAGTGATCGCGCAAATCGATGAACATCAAACCGCCGTGGTCGCGCTTGCGATGGATCCAGCCCGATAGGCGCACCGTTTGACCGGCATCTAAAAGGCGCAGGGCGCCGCAAGTATGTGAGCGATAGGCGTGCATGGATTCTTCTTTTTTCGACCGGCGAAATAGGGGCGGAAGGGCGCATTGTCCCCGGCTTTTGTCAAGGTTTACAGCAGGAGGTCTAGGCTATGCAAAGGCCAATGGGGCCGATTGTCCAAAGCTTATCCCCAACCATAGGCCCGCTATCCCCTAGCCATAGCCCCTTTCGGCCCTGACGTAATCGATCTTTGCGCACTTTTGGCCTAGGAAAGAGCTTAGAGTTTTCAAATTGGACAGGAACTTGGGCCTGCAACTTCGCCTCGATCTTAATCGGTCAATCCGCTTCAGCGCTGAGGACTTTGTTGAGTCGTCCTCCAACGCCGAGGCTGTGCGTCAGTTAAATAGCTGGCCCAATTGGCATTGCGGTGTCTTGACCTTGGTGGGACCGGAGGGCTGCGGCAAAAGCCACCTGGCCAAGATTTGGCAAGATCGTGTTGGGGCTGTTCGCTGGCAACCCCTTGAAGCCCACAATTTGCAACTGCTGCTGGGCAAGCCTGTCCTGATAGAAGGCGACGTGGATCAGGTTCCCGATGAGATACTGTTTCACCTGATCAATATGGCGGCCAATACTGGCGGCGGCCTCTTGATCACGGAACGGAGCCTACCCACCAACTGGCCCACAAACCTGCCGGACCTGCGGTCGCGTTTGAACGCCCTGCCCGTCGCAGAGATCGAAGAACCGGACGATGCCGTGCTCGCTGAGGTGATTCGAAAATTTTTCCGTGAACGCAATATCCGACCGACAGACGATCTGCTCCCCTACCTCTTACGGCGCATCGAGCGCTCGGTGCCCAAGGCTCAAGAGATTGTCGCGCAGCTCGATGAGGCCGCAGATGCGGCACAACGCCCCATTTCACGCGCGCTAGCGCGACAGTTTCTTGAAAATAGCAGCGATACGCTCGACCTGTTCGCTTGAAGGCTTGCCGCCTTGGCCTGGCTCGTTCAGAACCAATAGCGAAACCCAGTGGCTGCGATCTTCGCAGCGGACCTCGGATCTAGGCGACCATGTCCGAACAGATAAAAGCCGACGCTGCAGACACGCCCCACCCGGCCGCACCCTTTCCGCCCACCATGACGGTGCGCCAAGACGTGGCTTTGAACGAAGATCTGATGGCCTCACCTGAGCGGTTCTTTAACCGCGAGATCTCATGGCTGAGTTTCAATCAACGGGTTATCGAAGAAGCCGAAAATCCCCGCCATCCCCTGCTCGAGCGGCTTCGGTTCTTGTCGATCTCAGCCAACAATCTCGATGAGTTCTACATGGTTCGCGTCGCTGGCCTTAAGGGTCAGGTCAGCGAAGGTGTTCGGGTCATTAGCCAAGACGGTTTAACCCCGCGCCAGCAACTGTCCCGCGTCAATACGGCAGCGGCGGAACTGATGGCTAGTCAGCAACGTATCTGGCTTGATCTACGGGCCAAGATGGCGGCTGAAGGGCTGCGCGTCCTTGAGGCTAGGGATGTAACGCCCGCCGATATGGACTGGCTGCGTCCGGTCTTTACCAGCCAGCTTTTCGCGGTTCTGACCCCATTGGCTATTGATCCTGCCCATCCCTTCCCGTTCCTTCCCAATCTTGGCTTTGCCTCGGCCTTGAAGCTGAAGCGCCGGTCAGACGGCAAGCCGCTCTATGCGCTGCTGCCCATGCCCAACCAAGTGGCTCGGTTCTGGGAACTGCCCTCGTCGACGGGACGAGGCCGCAAGGTCGAGCGCCGATTCATCAGTCTTGAGACGTTCCTGTCGCTCTTTATCGATGTCCTGTTCCCTGACTGCACGGTCGATGCACGCGGTGATTTCCGTCTGATCCGCGATTCAGACATGGAGATCGAGGAAGAGGCCGAAGATCTGGTCCGCGAGTTTGAGGTCCGCCTCAAGCAGCGCCGCATGGGCTCGGTTGTGCGGGTTAAGATCGAAAAGGCGATGCCCGAAGAGCTCAAGCGCTTCATCGTTGAGAACCTGCATGCTGAACCGCAAGATATCATCATGGTCGATGGCATGCTTGGACTATCACAGGTCGCCGAACTGATCACGCCAGATCGGTCGGATTTGAAGTTTAAGCCTTTTGAGCCGCGTTTTCCCGAACGGATCAGAGACCATGGCGGCGACTGTTTCGCTGCGATCCGAGAAAAGGACATCCTTGTCCACCACCCGTTCGAGAGCTTTGACGTGGTGGTCCAGTTCCTGCGCCAAGCCGCCACCGACCCCAATGTGCTGGCCATAAAGCAGACGCTCTATCGGACCTCTAAGAATAGCCCCATCGTCGCGGCCCTCATTGAGGCAGCCGAAAACGGCAAGAACGTCACCGCTCTGGTCGAGATCAAGGCGCGCTTTGATGAGGAGGCAAACCTTAAATGGGCCCGCGATCTGGAAAGGGCGGGCGTCCATGTCGTGTTCGGCTTTGTGGAGTATAAGACCCACGCCAAACTCTCCATCGTCGTTCGGCGCGAGGGCGGCGGACTTAAGACCTACTGCCATTTTGGCACGGGCAACTATCACCCGATCACGGCACGCATCTATACCGACCTATCGCTTTTCACCACAGATGCAGGCTTGGGCCGAGATAGCGGGCGGCTGTTTAACTATATTACTGGCTATTCGCAGCCCGACCATCTGGAAAAGCTGTCCTACTCTCCCGTGACCCTGAAGCAGGACCTGATCGGTCTGATCGATCAGGAAATCACTAACGCCAAGGCCGGGAAGCCCGCGGCAATCTGGGCCAAGCTCAATGCGCTCGTCGACCCCGTGATCATCGACGAGCTCTACCGGGCTAGCCAATCGGGCGTCAGTATTGATCTGGTCATTCGCGGCATCTGCTGCCTGCGCCCAGGCATCAAGGGTCTGTCGGAGAACATTCGCGTCAAGAGCATCGTGGGCCGGTTCTTGGAACATAGCCGTATCGTCTGCTTTGCTAATGGCGGCCCTATGCCCGGACCACAGTGCCGAGTGTTCATCTCATCTGCCGACTGGATGCCGCGCAATCTCGACCGACGAGTGGAGTCTCTCGTTCCCATCGAGACGCCGACTGTTCATCAACAGGTTTTGAACCAGATCATGGTTGCCAATCTGAAGGACGAGGCCCAGAGCTGGGCGCTTAGTTCTGATGGTCACTACCACCGCGTGCCCGGATGGAACGTCAAACGCGCCTTTTGCGCCCATGAGTATTTCATGACCAATCCAAGCCTGTCTGGACGTGGCCAGAAGGCCAAGGACCGACCGAGAGCGATCGAAAATGTGGGCAAAGGCCGATAGACCCGCCCGCGATGCGGCGGTCATCGATATTGGTTCCAACTCTGTCCGCTTGGTCGTCTATCGGCTTGAGGGTCGGGCGATCTGGACGGTGTTCAACGAAAAGGTTCTGGCCGGTCTTGGCCGTGACCTCGCGCGCACCGGCACCCTGTCTCCCGAGGGCATAGAAACGGCTCTGGCGGCCGTCAGGCGCTTTAGGGCGGTGCTAGAGTCTGTACAGCCCGGGGCGGTGTTCGTGGCCGCAACAGCCGCTGTGCGCGACGCCATCGACGGCCCAGCCTTCGTTAAGCGCGTGCAGGATGAGACAGGCTATCGGATCCGGATCCTATCAGGCTTGGAAGAGGCCAACTATGCGGCCCTTGGCGTCTTAGCCGGTGCTCCGCTTGCCCACGGTGTCGTCGGCGACCTTGGCGGCTCAAGCCTAGAACTGACAACGGTCGGACAGGGCCGGGTCGGCGAAGGCATAACCCTGCCTCTTGGCCCACTTGCTCTTGCTGCATCCGGCCCCTTTGATCCCATCAAGGTTCGGGCTGCAGTTGAGGGCTGCCTCAATCGGGCCAATGCTGGACGTTTCAAAACTGCCACCTTCCATGCCGTCGGCGGAGCATGGCGCAACCTTGCCCTTCTTCAGATGCGGATGTCGGACTATCCGCTGCGCATCGTCCATCAATATGCCCTATCTGCCACGGAGGCGCAGGACGCCGCCCGTTTTATTGCCCAACAGTCAAAGGGGTCGCTTGACCGGATCGAAGGCATGTCGCGCAAGCGGTCTGAGACCCTGCCCTATGCCGCCACGGTTCTGGACTGCTTAATCGATCATCTGAACATCCAAGAGATCAGTGTGTCCGCGTTTGGGCTTCGCGAAGGCCTGCTGTTCGAAGCCATGTCCCCAGGCGACCGCGCCCTTGATCCCTTGATCGAAGGCTGCGCCGCATGGGGTACACGGCAGGGTGTAGCCGAAGACCTTGGCTTGGCTCTCGAAGACTGGCTTTCGGCGGCCTTTGCTACCCTGCCGGACCTGTTCTCCACGACCCGTGATCGGATTTTGCTGACCGCCGCTTGCCGGCTTGCAGATATAGGCGCGAGGCTACACCCCGACCATCGCGCCGATCTTGTGTTCGAACAGGTGCTGCGCGCGCCCATTTCGGGAATGGACCATGCCGAGCGCACCTTCTTAGCCCTGACGATCTTTTCGCGTCACGCCCCGACGGGAACCCCACCCGATCTGGACGTGATCAATCGGCTCTTAAGCACCGATCAGCAAAGACGGGCGCGGGTACTAGGAGCCTCGATGCGATTAGGATGTGACCTGTCGGGACGCAGCCCAGCCCTGCTCTTAGCCGCAAAGTTAAGTTTTACCCCCAGCGCCGTAGTTCTGACCGCCTCACCGGCCTCAGCCGACCTATTGCTCGGCGAACAGACCGCCAAGCGCGGCGCTATGGTCGCGCAGATTTTGGGCCGCGAGATCGAGATACGGACGGCTTAACGGGCATTTAGCACAAGACGATACACTTCAAACCCATCGCGCTTCATGGCCAGGCGCAAAGCGAAGACGGGGGCCTTTTGTTAGGCCTTAGGCGCGCGGCGAACCTCGACAACGCGCACGCGAGTGCCATCGAGCACCAGCGCTAACTCACCGCGCTTGAGCTTCAAGGCGTCAGCGCCAAAGGCGTCATAGCGCCAGCCAGTCAGGGCCGGGCTGTCAGCATTATCGTCATTGGCGATCTTCTCGAGATCCGAGACCGTCGCGATCAGCTTGGACGCCACACCGGCATCTTCAGCCCGAGCCTTGAGCAGAACCTTCAGCAGCTCGACAACAGCACCGGCAGCGGGCGACGGCGGCGTGCCGTTGCGCTCGATCACAGGCGCATAGCCCTCAGGGGCCGAAAGCCCCATCTTGATCGCATCCAGCAGGTCTGGACCATAGCGCGATCCGGCAAAGCCCTTGGGTACCGAGCGAAGACGGTTTAGACCGTCGGCATCGATCGGGGTCTGGGTCGCCAGTTCGTCAATGGCGTCGTCTTTCAAGATGCGTCCACGTGGCTGATCACGATTTTGCGCCGTCCGTTCGCGCCAAGCCGCCACGGCCTTGAAGACAGACATATATTTGGCATTGTGTTTACGAGGCTTCAGCCGCCGCCAAGCCTTTTCGGGATCAACATCATAGAGCGCTGGATCGATCTGGGCGGCCATCTCTTCAGACACCCAAGCCAAACGGCCTTGCTTTTCTAGACGCGACTTCAGATCGGGGAATAGCTTGGCCAGATGGGTCACATCGGCCAAGGCGTAGTCGAGCTGCGCCTCGCTCAGGGGGCGGCGGCTCCAGTCGGTGAAGCGGCTCGACTTGTCCAGATCGATTCGTAGCATGTGTCGCACGAGGGCATCATAGGCGATCTGGTCGCCAAAGCCCGCTGCCATTCCGGCGATCTGAGTATCGAACAGGGGCTTTGGCATCGCGCCAAGATTGTTGAAAATCTCAACATCCTGCCGCGCGGCGTGAAAAACCTTCTCGATGCGCTCATCTCGAAGCAGATCAAGGAAGCATGCTAGGTCCAAACCCTCGGCCAGCGGGTCAATGACCGCTGAATCCTTTGGCCCAGCTGCCTGGATGAGGCATAACTTAGGCCAGTAGGTTGTTTCCCGCATGAACTCGGTGTCGACGGCAATAAAAGGCGCGTCAGCGAGAAGCTTGCAGAAGGCTTGCAGTTCGGCGGTGGTGGTTATTGGCGTCATAGGCTAGCTATAGCCCGGCCAAGCGCCCTGCGTACAAGGGCGACGCGATAAATTATGTGTTTTTTCCGCTGAAAAGCGGTTCAGGGAATGTTTGAACCATGAGCGAACGGCCCAATGGCCTTACCTACGCCCAAGCTGGGGTAGATATTGATGCTGGCACCGCCCTTGTTGAGGCCATCAAACCCTTGGCTAAGGCGACTCGCCGCCCGGGTGCGGATGCCGCACTGGGGGGATTCGGCGCGCTTTTTGATCTTAAGGCGGCAGGCTTTGTGGACCCCCTCCTGGTCTCGACCACAGATGGGGTCGGCACCAAGCTGAAAATCGCGATCGAGACAGGCCGTCACGACACGGTCGGCGTCGATCTGGTCGGCATGTGCGTCAATGACCTGTTGGCTCAGGGGGCCGAGCCCCTGATGTTCCTCGACTACTTTGCCACCGGCAAGCTGGACGTCGTGGCCGCAACCGCCGTGGTCAAGGGCATTGCCGAGGGCTGTAAGCAGGCTGGAGCGGCTCTGGTCGGCGGCGAGACCGCTGAAATGCCCGGTATGTATGCGGGCGGCGACTATGATCTGGCTGGTTTCTCTATCGGTGCGGTCGAACGCGGCGCGGTCCTGCCGCGTCTGGGCGACCAGAAGGCCGGGGACCTATTGATCGGTATCGGCTCAGACGGCCCCCACTCTAACGGCTATTCTCTAGTGCGCCGCGTGGTCGAACGCTCGGGCTTAAGCTGGACCGACCCAGCCCCCTTCGCGCCGGGTCAGACGCTGGGCGAAGCGCTCATGACCCCGACGCGCATCTATGTGAAGAGCGTCCTGCCACTGATCAAGGCGGGCCTGATCAAGGGTGGCGCTCACATTACCGGCGGCGGCCTGATCGAAAACCCACCCCGCGCTATCGCTGAAGGGCTCGAGCCACAGTTCGACTGGAACGCTTGGACGCTGCCCCCTGTCTTTGCTTGGATGCAAGAGATTGGCGGCCTATCTGATCATGAACTGCGCCGGACCTTTAACTGCGGCGTCGGCTTTATGCTGATCGTCGCGGCGCAAGATGCCGAGCCCGTCTTGGCCGCCCTGCTCAATGCCGGTGAGAACGCCTTTGTCTGCGGGCAACTGATTAAGCCATGAGCAAGGCGCGCGTCGCTGTCCTGATCTCGGGCCGAGGCTCCAACATGGCCGCGCTGATTGAGGCGGCTAAGGCTGCGGCCTATCCGGCTGAGATTGTGCTGGTTCTATCCAACATCGCCGATGCAGGTGGTCTTGAGCTTGCTAAGGCCGCTGGGATCGAGACCGCCGTCATCGCCCATGGTCCGTTCGGCAAGGACCGCGAGGCCCATGAGCGGATGATCCACGCACGTCTGCGTCAATCAGACGTGCAGATCGTTGCTCTAGCGGGCTATATGCGTGTCCTGACGCCCTATCTGGTAAAGACCTGGGCCGGGCGAATGATCAACATACACCCCAGCCTCTTGCCCGCCTTCCCCGGGCTACACACCCATCAGCGCGCCCTAGAGGCTGGCGTGGGCGAGCATGGCTGCACGGTGCATCTGGTGACCACAGGTATTGATGAAGGCCCGATCCTTGGCCAAGCCAAGGTCGATGTGTTGCCCCATGATGATGAAGAGATTCTGGGTGCGCGGGTGCTGGCCCAGGAGCACAAACTCTATGCTCACTGTTTGGGGGAGTTGGTCCGGGATCTGGGGCTTTAGGGCTTCGTTACGCGTACGCAAGCAAGCTCAGCAAGAAGACATACTGATATATTTTCCCGCGTCTTTGCGAGGCGCAGTGCGCAGAAGCAACCTAGGGCAACATCAACCTAGGTTCGCATCAGTCAACTGGGTTGTTTTGCTTGGCTAAGCTCTCAATAACGCGGTTGAGTAGGCAGCAATCAAAAAAGGCCCTCACCCAACCCTTGGGCAAAGGAAGAGGGCTCAGAAAAATAGATAAAGCCCTGCCCCCCTTTGGGGGAGACAGGGGTTGGGCAAGGAGGTAGTCCCCCCGCCCGTTTAGCCAACAATTTCCAGACCGCTAAAGAACTGTGCAATCTCGAGGGCGGCGTTTTCTTGGCTGTCTGAACCGTGGACGGTGTTTTCACCGACCGATTCTGCAAACAGCTTGCGGATGGTACCCGCGTCGGCATTGGCAGGGTTGGTCGCGCCCATCACTTCGCGGTAGCGAGCGACGGCGTTTTCGCCTTCGAGGACTTGAACGACCACGGGACCCGAGGTCATGAATTCCACCAGTTCGCCGAAAAACGGACGCTCGGAATGGACTTCATAGAACTTACCGGCTTGAGCTTTGGTCATCTGGATGCGCTTTTGGGCGACGATTCGAAGGCCAGCAGCCTCGATCACGGCATTGACGGCACCGGTCAGATTGCGGCGCGTCGCGTCAGGCTTGAGGATAGAAAAGGTATGTTCGGTCATGATTTCGCATCTGCTCACTGAAACGTTGGCTTTGGGAAGGTGGCGGGCTTATAGCCCTGCGCAACAGATCCGCCAACCTTTGGAAATCAATCTCTTCGATTGATTGCAGCGCCTGCGCCCAAAACCGAACCAAAAAGACCGAACGCCTCCATGCTTCAGATTAAAGATCTCAACTACACGGCCTGGGGCCGTCGCTTTTTTGACGATGCCACAGTCAGTCTGCCCACAGGGTCCAAGGTCGGACTGGTCGGCCGAAATGGCGTGGGCAAGTCCACCCTGTTCAAGCTGATCCTCGATGAGCTGGAAAATGGTGGCGGCAGCGGCATCACCATGCCGCGCAATGCCCGCGTCGGATCGGTCAGCCAAGAGCATCCGGCCACGCCTGTCACCCTGATCGATACCATCCTCGAAGCGGATGTGGATCGCCATAGCCTATTGCAAGAGTTAGAGACCGCGCCCCCCGAACGTCTGGGCGAAATCTATGGCCGCCTGATCGAGATCGACGCGGACCGCGCCCCCTCGCGTGCGGCGGAAATTCTATCGGGTCTTGGCTTTTCCACTGCAGACCTAACCCGCACCATGGCCGAGTTTTCTGGCGGTTGGCGCATGCGCGTGGCCTTGGCGGCAGCGCTGTTTGCCGAGCCTGACCTTCTGCTGCTCGATGAGCCGACCAACTATCTCGACCTCGAAGGTGCCCTCTGGCTCGAAGCGCGCCTAAAGAAATATCCTCATACGGCCCTGATCATCAGCCACGACCGCGAACTGCTGAACAATTCCGTCGATCACATCCTGCACCTCACCGATCGCAAGCTGGAGATCTATACGGGCGGCTATGATGATTTCGAACGGATGAGGGCCGAGAAACTGCGGCTCCTCTCCGCCAACCGGGTCAAGCAAGAGGCCGAACGCGCCCACCTGCAGGCCTTCGTAGACCGCTTCCGCGCCAAGGCCTCCAAGGCAGCCCAGGCCCAGTCGCGCATGAAGCGTCTGGCCAAGCTGCAGCCCATTGGTGCCACCATCGAAGAGCGGGTCGCGCCCTTCACCCTGCCCTCACCGCCCCGGCCATTGGCACCGCCGCTGGTGCGTCTGGACAATGCCTATGTCGGCTATGATGGTAAGGCGATCTTGCGCAACCTCAACCTACGCATGGATATCGACGACCGGATCGGTCTGCTCGGTGTCAATGGTGCCGGCAAGTCGACCTTTGCTAAGCTGATCGCGGGCGCGCTCGAGATCCAGCAAGGCCATATCCACCGGGACAAACGCATGCAGGTCGGCTGGTTCCACCAGCACCAGATCGAGGCCATGGACCCCGACGATACGCCGCTCGAAATCATGCGTCGGGCCATGCCGGATGCTAGCGAAGCAGCCCGCCGATCCAAGCTTGCTCAGTTTGGCCTTGGCTACGACAAGACGGAGACCACGGTCGAAAACCTGTCCGGCGGCGAGCGGGCGCGGCTTTTGCTGAACAGGGTGGCTATGAAGGCTCCGCACATGCTCATCCTCGACGAACCGACCAACCACTTAGATATTGATAGCCGCCGCGCCCTGCTCGACGCCCTGAATGACTATGAGGGTGCCGTGATCCTAATCACCCACGACCGGTCACTGATGGAAATGGTCGCCGATAGGCTCTGGCTGGCCGCTGACGGCTCTGTGAAGCCCTTTGACGGCGATATGGACGACTATGCCAAGTTCGTGCTCGACCGGGCCCGAGTGGCCGCTAGGGCACCGACCCAGATCAAGGACGAGCCGGCCAAGACCAAGTCAGCGGCACACATAGCGCCCGCAGCGCCGCCGGCCAATCGCGACGCCCAAGGTTTGGTCGCGCCTCTGAAGCGTAAGATGGAATCGGCCGAGGCCACGCTGGCCCGCTGCACCAAATCGCTTGAGACCCTTGATGGCCAACTGTGCGACCCGGCCCTGTCGGCTAAGCATGCGGACCTGAACCGCCAAAGGATCAAGGCGCAAGAAATGCTCGACATTGCCGAGGCCCGTTGGATGGAAGCGGCGGAGAACTACGAAAAGGCTAAGATCGCGGCGGGGCTTTAGTCTGCTGAACTTCTCCGCGTCATTGCGAGGCGTGCAACGCAAAAGCAACCTAGGCCAACATCACCGACGGCCCTCGTCAGCCGTCTGGGCTGCTTGGCTGCACGCGCAATGGCGCGGGTAATACAAAAACAAGGCCATCACCCCTTTAGTCCCTAAAGCGCGCCCGCATCCCTTAACCGCTCTAACAACCGTTCCCTCGGAGCGGGCAGAGGACGGTTCATAGCTGCGAAGACGAACTGTTCGAGGAAGTGCCCCGTCAAGGCCATGCCCGCGCCAATATCACCAGGATTTAGTCCCCCTTGAGCCGACAGCATGAAGGGTGGCAAGATCAGCATCTTATCATGATAGGGCTCACCTGCAGACCGGCTTACCGCTCGGCCTGTGCGCGGACTGACATAGACCAGATCATCAACAGAGCCCGTGGCCGCGCAACGCGAAAGGTCAAGACCAAAGCCAAGGTCCTGCAACAGCCCAGCCTCAAACCGCACATAGACCGCTGGCCAGACCTCCGTTAGGGGCAGGCAGCCAGTCAGGGCTTCAAAGGCAAGGAAGACACCGAGATGGGCCTGACGTTCAGGCAAGGCCCCCGCGATCACCGCCGCCGCTGACGATAGTCCCGCCAAGGCGAGTGGATCATCAAACAGGGCCGATGGGCCCTCTCCTATTGGCTCTAAGGTGGCTGAGCCAAGCTGATCGGGCACGCGTGCGCGATAGTTGACCACCACCCGTGCGCCGGCCTGTAAAAAAGGCTTCATTCGCCGCGAGGCTGCCCCGGCCACATGGGCCGCATGACGGCCATGGGTCTGGGTCAAAAGATCCACAATCGCCCCGCTCTCACCGTGAGCGCGGGCCGACAGGACATAGGCGTCGTCTTCCCATTCGGTCATGGACGAACCTTTGAAGCCTAAGCCTATTCCGGCGCGCGGATGTAGGGCTCGACTAGGCCTTGCAGTTTGATGGTCATGGGATTGCCCTTGCGGTCGACTGTATTGCCAACGCTCAAGCGAACCCAGCTTTCGCTGACACAATATTCTTCAACATTGGTCTTATCGACGCCCTTGAACAGAATGCCGATGCCCTGTTGGAGTAGGTCCGCATTGTAGTAGGGGCTCTTTGGATTGACGCTCAGGCGGTCAGGTAAGGTGTCAGACATGGGAGGCTCTCTTGGTCGGCAATAGGGGGATAGGAAGGGTCAAACGTCGAAATCAAGGCCAAGATCGGCATAGAAGGCCCGCTCTTCTTGCCAGTTTTCGCGGACCTTGACGTGCAAAAATAGGTGAACCGGCCGATCTAGAATTTCGATCAGGTCCTTGCGCGAGTTCTCACCGATCCATTTCAAGGTCTGGCCACCCTTGCCCAAGATGATGGCGCGCTGGCCTTCTCGCTCGATATAGATGGTCTGCTCGATGCGCACCGCTCCAGCCTTGGCCTCTTTGAAGGAGGTGGTCTCGACGGTCGCGGCATAGGGCAGTTCTTCGTGGACACGCAGATAGACCTTCTCGCGCGTAATCTCGGCAGCCAAGAGGCGCACGGGCAGATCGGCGGTCTGATCTTCAGGATAGAGCCAAGGCCCCTCGGGCATGAGGCTCGACATATGGTGTTTGAGATCATCGACGCCCGAACCATTGTGGGCCGAGATCATAAAGACCTCGGTATAGACTCCATCTTCGAAGAGGGCGTTGGTCAGGGCCAGCAAGGCGTCGCGCTTGACGAGATCGATCTTGTTCATGGCCAAAATCGCCTTACGCCCGCTGGACTTCAAGGCCGCACGGATCGTGGCCGTATCGTCAGCGCAGCGCTTTTCAGCTGCCTTGGCCGTTCCATCCTTGACGGCAATCTCAGCGTGGGCGTCGACCAGATGCACGACCGCATCAGCATCTTCAGCGCCGTTCCAAGCCGAACGAACCATGGCCCGGTCTAAGCGACGACGCGGGGTGAAGATACCGGGCGTATCGACCAGAACGATCTGGGACGCGCCATCCATACAGACGCCCCGCACGGGAAAGCGCGTGGTCTGGACCTTTTGGGTGACAATGGAGACCTTCGAGCCAACCAAACGATTGACCAGTGTCGACTTGCCCGCATTGGGCGATCCGATGATGGCGACGAAACCGGCTCTGGTTAGCGCGGCAGTTGAGGTGTTCATTGCAAACCTTCCCGGCTCAGCAACAGGCTGGCCGCGGCCTTTTCGGCCTCTTGACGTGAACGGCCTTCCGCTTTGGCAGGTTCAAGGCCGTCAACCTGTACCTCTACCTTAAAAACCGGCTGATGATCAGGCCCTGATCGTGCGACGACGACATAGGTGGGGATGGGCTTTCGCTTGGACGCCGCCCACTCCTGCAGAAACGACTTGGGATTGCCCATGGCCGCGCTGCCAATGGCCGAATGGCTGAGCGTCTCGATTTCATCGGCCCAGTAACGCAGATAGACCTCACGTGCGACGTCAGGGCCACCATCGACATAGAGGGCTGCAAGCACCGCCTCGCAGGCATCGGCCAAGATGGTGTCATGCTCGCGACCGCCGCGCTTGGACTCGCCCCCCGCCAGCCGAAGGGCCGGACCAAGGCCCATCCGCCGCGCGACACGGGCGCAGGCCTCGCGATTGACCAGCATATTGTAACGCTGCGAGAGATCCCCCTCTGGCGCTGTCGGAAACTGAGCCATCATCACTTCAGCCGTAAAGAGACCCAAGACCCGATCGCCTAGAAACTCCAGCCGTTCATTATTGAGCACCTTGCGCGCACCCTCGCCGACGCTGGCATGGGTCAGCGCCTGCTCCAACAGGTCTGGCGATGCAAAACTGTGGCCGAGCCGAACTTCAAGCGCAGTGACTTCTGCCGCCCTAGCGTTCATCTATTTCAGCACATGGCCAAAGCGGCTCAGGCGCGCTTGGGTGAACCAGGTCCAGGGCTTGAAGAGAGACACGCCCCGGTTCCAAGACAGCAGAATGATCCGCGCCCGACCCACGAGATTGTCTGCCGGAACAAAGCCAACGCCGATTTCTTCGGGGAACCGGCTATCGAGCGAATTGTCGCGATTGTCACCCATCATGAAATATTGGCCCTGAGGCACGACATAGACGTCGGTGTTCTCCGCATCGCCCTCGGTTCCAAAGCTGTAGGTCGCATAGTCACGACCTTCGGGATTAGTTTCCTTAAAGCGCTCAGCAGGCTGACCAAAGCCGCCGCCCATATCGAGCACGACCTTACCTTCGCCCAAACGCGGCAGGGGCTTGTCGTTGATATAGATAACGCTCTTCTTGATCTGAACCCGGTCACCCGGAAGCCCGATCAGGCGTTTAATATAGTCGGTATGGCCATCACGCGGCAGCTTGAACACGACAATGTCGCCCCGCTTGGGCGGCGTGTCCATGATCCGGCCCGAGAACAGCGGCGGGCTCATCGGGATCGAATGGCGGCTGTAACCATAGCTATATTTGGAGACGATGATGTAATCGCCTTCCAGTAGGTTCGGTTCCATCGAGGCCGATGGAATGGTGAAAGGCTGGAACAGGAAAACCCGCAAAACCAAAGCAATAAGAAGAGCATAGACGACGGTCTTGACGATCTCGACGAACTCGTTGGCAGGGGTAGAGGGCTGCACCCTTTGCGACTGATCAACAGAACTCATGATCTTGGGTCTCTCATCGAACCAATGGACACTGGGCCGCCGGGCGGCCGTTCACAGAACCTATATACCAGCAACGGAATTCAATCTCGTTAAATTGCTGTCATCGGGCAAGGCTTCAATAATAACAAAGGCTTGAGCGTAGGGGTGATCGTCAGTCATGGTCAGGTGCACAACGCCCTTCATGCCCGGCGGCAGCATCTTGGCTAAACGGGCGGCAGCGCCCCCGGTGAGGAAGAGAGTCGGTTGGCCGCTGCGCAGATTGGCAACACCCATGTCGCGCCAGAACACACCTTGGCGAAAGCCGGTTCCCAGAGCCTTGGAACAGGCCTCTTTGGCGGCGAAACGCTTGGCATAGCTGGCCGCACGGTCGGGTTTACGTTCGGAACGCGCCCTTTCGGTCTCGGTGAAAATACGGTGAGTAAAACGATCCCCAAATCGGTCGAGCGAGCCCTGAATTCGGCGAATGTCGCAAAGGTCAGAGCCTAGCCCTATGATCACGAGGCCGCCCTCGCCGCCTGCATTAGGCTGCACATTTTGGCCATGGCGTCACCCAGCCCGACAAAGATCGCTTCACCGATCAGGAAGTGGCCGATATTCAACTCCACCACCTGCGGGATCGAAGCGATGGCGGTGACGGTCTCATAGTCGATGCCATGGCCGGCATGGACCTCTAGCCCCAGATCAGCGGCCAAGGCTGCACCATCGCGCAGGGTCTGCAACAGAACCTCGGCCTGATCGGTACGGCCCTCGCGCAGGGCATCGCAAAAGGCCCCAGTGTGAAGTTCAACCACCTGCGCCCCCATGGAGGCCGCTGTGGCGATCTGGTCAGGCGCGGCCTCGATAAAGAGGGACACGCGAATGCCGGCATCGCGCAAGGTTTTGACTATGGGCGCGATGGTGTCGTGGCCCCGGACCACGTCGAGCCCGCCCTCGGTCGTGCGCTCTTCGCGCTTTTCGGGCACGAGGCAAGCAGCATGGGGGCTGTAGCGCAAGGCGATGTCGCGCATCTCGCCCGTAACCGCCATCTCGAAGTTCAGCGGACGGCCGAGATCGCGGCAAAGGGCCGACAGGGCCTCAATATCCGCATCGAAAATGTGGCGCCGATCTTCGCGCAGATGGGCGGTGATACCGTCGGCGCCGCAGTCTATCGCTAGCCTTGCGGCGCGCAGCGGATCGGGGTGGAGCCCGCCGCGCGCATTTCGCACCGTGGCCACGTGATCAATATTGACCCCTAAACGAAGCGGCAGGCTCACTTGGAAAGCCTGCGGCTACCAGGGTCAGTCGTCGGGATGGCGGCCAGCTCTGGCGGCAAGGCATCGGCGCGATAGGCCGGGACATCCAAGGTCGCCAAGGCGATCAGCGGCACGCCGACATCAGCCCGGCCACCGGAGCGGTCAACAATACAGGCTGCTGCAACAACCTCGCCGCCCGCCTCTTGGATCGCGGCAATACATTCGCGAGACGATAGGCCGGTCGTGACAATATCCTCGACCATGACCACTTTTTGGCCCGGCTCAACGCTAAAGCCCCGGCGCAGTTTGAAGGCACCATCATCGCGCTCGACATACATGGACCGCACGCCGAGGTGACGGGCGGTCTCGTAACCGGGGATGATCCCGCCCACGGCTGGGGAGATAGCCACATCAACCCGGCCAACCGTCGCAATGATCTTGGCCGCGAGGGACTTACAAAGGCGCTCCGTCCGCGAAGCATCCATGAAGACGAGGTTTTTCTGCAGGAAGACGGGGCTGTGCAGCCCAGAGGACAGGACAAAATGGCCCTCTTTCAGCGCACCAGCAGCGCGGAACTCTTCAAGGACGTCTTCGGTTGTCATGGCTTATTCTCACAGAAAGGTTGGACCGTTTTTGCGCTGGATTCATCGGCGGACGCAAGCCCTGCTCCATCCAGAAGGATCAATCCTGTGCCCGGTCGACAACATCAACTTCAGGACAGGCCCTTAGGCCTGCAGCGACATGGGTCAGGTGGCGTGCATCGCGAACATCTAGGTCGAAATCAACGTCGAAATAGCCCGACTGACGGTGATGCATGCGTAGGTTCATGATGTTGCCGCCCGCCTCGCCAATGATGGTGCAGGCCTTGCCCAGGACGCCCGGCGCATTCTTGATCGTGGCCCTAAGGCGGGCATGGGAAATGGTGTTGCGTTCTGCCTCCGGCGTCCACTGAAGGTCGCGCCACAGGTCTTCCTTATCTTCATATGCGGCCAAACGCGCGCAATCGATGGTGTGGACCGTCAAGACCTCTGACTCAGGATCGACAATGCCGACAATTCGATCGCCCGGAACTGGACTGCAGCAGGAGGCAAAGGTCAGCTCCGTGCCCGTATGGACGCCGCCGCCTCGCACATAGAGCCGCGCACCCTTGCCGCTCTCAATGGGGCTTCGGGCTGTCGCCGCCTCGCGCTCAACATCTTTAAGGCCGGGGAAGACGGCATCGAGCACCTGGCTCGCAGTAATCCGTCCGCGACCAACCGCTTCAAACAGCTCGTCTGGCGTCGTCATCGTGAACCGGTCCAGTGCCTCGCGCAAGGTCACATCGGCCCTAGAGCGCCCTGCCCGCTCAAAGGTCTGATCAATCGAGGCCCGACCAAGCCGCAAGAACTCGTCTTTTTCGGTCAGGCGAATGTGGCGACGAATGGAAGAGCGGGCTCGGCCTGTGACCGTCAATGAGCGCCAGTCGACCGGCACAACCGGCTTAGCACCGCGAATGACCTCAACCACATCACCATTGGCCAAGGCCGTGCGGAGCGGACGCAGTTCGCCATTTATCTTCACGCCCAAGGTGGTATCGCCCACATCCGTATGGACCGCATAAGCAAAGTCGAGCGGCATAGCCCCCCGTGGCAGGCTGATCAAACGACCCTTTGGGGTAAAGACGAAGACCTGATCAAGGAACATTTCCAACTTGGCATGTTCGACCAGTTCATCCACATCGCCGCCATGTTCCAGCAGCTGGACCAGATTACGCAGATTAAGCAGGGGATCGCGCCCGCCAGCCGCCTCAGCCGCTTCAGCATCAAAGCCGTAGGACGTATCCTTATAGCGCCAGTGGGCCGCGACGCCCTCTTCGGCGATCCGGTCCATCGATTCTGTGCGGATCTGCATCTCGATGCGCATGCCCTTTGGTCCGACCACGGTGGTGTGCAAAGAGCGGTAGTTGTTGCGC
>Ga0209550_10000675_pt1 | contig 32494 bp, 24 predicted proteins | sample LauGreSuBDMM15SN_2_FD_187567 | JGI IMG/M metagenome (GOLD analysis project Ga0209550, IMG submission 187567) | Freshwater lake microbial communities from Lake Michigan, USA - Su13.BD.MM15.SN (SPAdes) (version 5) | ecosystem: Environmental > Aquatic > Freshwater > Lake | place: Lake Michigan... | reverse complement strand
CCCGCCGTTCGCCGCGCTCACTACGCGTCGTGGCAAACGGCCTCTAGCCTAGCTCCGTCCGCCAGCAGTTTATTTCACTTTCTCCGCGTAGCCTGGGGCCGCCTTGAAAATCGCGAGACAGGCCCCGGTCGTCGTGTCCCAGATGCGCACTTCGCCGTCGTAGGCGCCGGTCGCGAGCCGGTTCGCCGCGGGCTCGGCATCGAGCGCATAGACCCAGTCACGATGGCCCGCGTAGGCACGCACTTCCTTCAACGCCGCGAGGTCGAATTCCTTCACCATGCCGTCGGCAGACGCCGCGAACGCCTGCCCACCGCGCACCGTCAGCGCGAAGACTTCCTCCCGAAAACCGTGCTCAATAAAGCGCGCGTGGCTTTTCTTAGCGAAGCGGTTTTCCATATCGGCGGCGGTGCCGTTTTCGTCGCGCGCTTTTTCCGGCTCCCAAATTTGAATCCACTGCCCGCGGCCGGCGCTGCACGCCATCGCCGGCTCCGCTGTGAACTTCACATTATAAACGGGATTTTGCCCCGCATATTTTCCCAGCATTTGGTTGTGCCCGTTGTAGGTCGTAAAGAGCACACCGGTCTCGGCCTCGTAGATTTTCACCGTCTTGTCCTTGCTCGAACTTGCGAGAAACCGGTTGTCAGCGCTGAAGCTTACGCCCGTCACCCAGTCGGAGTGTAGTTTATTGCTCCAGAGCCTCCGTCCGTCGCTCGCCGCATAAACCCGCGCCGTCTGATCAGCGGAGCCGGCCGCGATGCGCTGGCCGTCGCCGCGAAATCCAGCCGCGAGCACGACGTCGTCGAACGTGTCCAGCACCCGGGGCTTTTTACCACCGGCGAAATCCACCAACGCGAGCTCTCCGTAGTCGCCCGGTGTGCCGCCGCCGACGAGCAACGCGCTGCCGTCGTGGTTGAACGCAAGGGCTTGAATCCGCTGCGGCAGAAAGCCGAGCCGGCGCACGAGCCGGCCGGTCGCCGTATCCCAGACCGTCACTTCGTGATAGCCACCGACCGCCACTTCCTTCCCTCCCGGCGCCAACGCCAGCGCGAGCACGGGGGCGGGAATTCGATACGCGACCGGCGCCGCCGGGTGGACCCGCGGGCCGAGTAGCGATTTCAGCGTGGCTTTCCGATCGGGTCCGTCGAACTTCGCCCCTTCGGCGATCCACGCGCGAAACAGCGCGATCTGCGGGGCGGTGAGCGCATCATCGTCCCTCGGCATGCGCTCGTCCTCGTCCTTCGCCGCGAGGAGAGTGAACAGCTCCGAATTTTCCGGCTGGCCAGGCACCACCGAGGCCAAGCCCGATCCGCCGCTGCGCATCAGCTGCTCAAACGTGTGCAGGCGGAAGTTACCGGAGTCCTTCCGTTCGCCGTGGCAACTCGTGCAGCGCTTCACGAGCAATGGCGCGAGCTCGCGCACGAAGCTGACCTCGCCGCGCACCGCACTCGTCAGTGCCACCACGACTGCGGCGGCCGCGAGCAGCGGAGCGATTAACGGGCGGGCAACGCGATGCCGAGGTGGTCTGGCCTCCGTGTGACGGGGCCGGGGTCGCAGCGAGCTGGCGCGCGATAATCTCGCCAAAATCGCCAGCAAGCAGTCGCCGGCATCACGGAAAAAATCGCGGCATGGGTTGCGAGCAGGATCATCTTGCAGGGCTAGGCTCATGGCTCAGTGCTCAGTGCTGGAAAAGAAATTCGCGCGTGTTGAGGACCGACCAGAGCAGGTCCATCACCGCCTCGCCGCGTTTCGCCGCGCCGCTGAGAAACGCCTGGCCCGCCTTGCGTTCGGCGATGCTCGGGAATCGCGCCAGCGCGGAGAGGTAGAGTTCCTCGAGCAGTTGCTCGTCGCCGAGCTGTTCGTAGTTTCTGCGGCCGCCTTTCACGGCCCCGTGCATGACCGCTCCGTTGAGGAGCTCGAGCGCCTGCAAAAGGGTCGGCGAACGTGAGCGCTCGCAGCTGCACGCCGTCTCGCGCTTGGGCTGGCCAAACGCCGTCATGAAGGGTTGCGTCTCGGGATACGGCCGCTGGGTCGCGTAGTCGAGGCGCTGTTGCTGGGTCGCCATCCGGCGATCAATGGCCAGATACGTTTTATCCATCTGCGGGTAGATCTCGCGAATGGCCGCGCGGTTTTCGGCGTCGAGCGCGGCGCGGGGGTGCGCGGCCGGTTGCGCGGGAGAGGTCGCGTCGGATTCCGTGGCGGGCGCTGCGGCGGGTCGCGCGAGCAGCGCGATCACCGCTGGCGTGAGCGGGAGCCGTGCGGGCGCAGCAGAGCCTGCGGGCTTCGGTTCTTCGATGCGAAACCGGAACTGCGGGTCGTCCTGGCGGCTCGCAATCTTCATCACGAGTTGATTAAGCCCGGCAGCGAGTTCGATCGGGATGCGACGCTCGCGCGTGAGCGCCTGCCGGAGGGCGGATTTGCCGTTGACCCAAATCGTGGTCGCTCCGCGTGCCGTCACCTGAATCGTGAGGGGTTCGCGCGAGTAAATCTGACGGGCGAGGTAAACGGTGGAATCTTTCGGGCCATCGATCGTGTAGGTGGGCTCCGGATCGTTCCATTCCGGGCGCGAGCGCCAACTCCGCCGGCCGTCGTCGAAGGTCGCGGTAAAATCGACGGGGAAATTCTCCGGTCCGAAGGCTTGCTCGCGGTCCGCCGCGGTAAACGGACCGACCGCATACCAACCTCCAGCCCAAAAATCGCGCGTCGCCACGTCGGCGGTCGCTTGCTCAAGCCAAGCGGGGAAATCCGATTCCAGTTCCGCACGACGCTGGTCGAGCGCGGCGCGGCTCGCCGCGATTTGCGCCGGCACCGCCTGCACGGGTGCGAGCGTGCGGGCAGCCGTCCCGACGGCGTCCTTGAGCTGCTCGGCCGTGAGGAGCCGCGGGCGGGCGTGCGAAAAAAGAATTTCGTCCGAGGCGTTGAATGCGTTCGTGGCCATTGAGCGCTGGTAGGTCTGGCTGTTGCAGATCAGCTGGACGATCCGTTTGCGCCGGTAGCCACCCTTGACGAATTCCTGCGCGAGTGCGTCGAGCAGCGGCCCGTTAGCCGGGGGATTCGAGGATCGGAAATCATCCACGGGATCAACGATGCCGCGGCCGAGGAGATGCGCCCAGATGCGGTTCACCTCCACGCGCGCGAAGAACGGATTGTCGGGCTGGGTCAGCCACGCGGCAAACGGTCCGCGCCGGTCTGCGTCCAGCGCGGCGTCCGCTCCGCCCCAGGGCCGCACCGGTTGTTGCGTGGTCGGGTGCAACGTCTCGCCGGTCGCGGCGAGTTGCACCACGTCCTGATCCACGGTGGTGCGGGCAAACACCGCGCCGAGACTGTAGTAGTCGCGCATCGTCCATTTCTCGTAGGGATGGTTGTGGCACTTCGCGCACTCGAGCCGCGAGCCGAGGAAAAGCTGCGCCGTCATTTCGGTGCGCTCTTCGGGTCCAGGAATCGCGACAAAGAAATTCGCCTCGGGCACCACGCGCGTGTCGCCCACTGCGGTGAGCAGTGTGCGCGCGAATTCATCGTAGGGCAGGTCGCGCCGTTGAGCCTCGACCAGCCACTCTGAAAACGCCTCGGCGCGGCCGTGCTTGAGCCGCGTTTTGGACACGCGCATCAGGTCCGCCTGCTTGAGCGACCAGAACCGCGCAAAGGCCTCGCTCGCCAGGAGTGCGTCGATCAGCTGCGCGCGTTTGTCCGCGGCTGTGCTCTCAAGGAACTGGCGGGCCTCGTCCGCCGTGGGAATCAGCCCGGTGAGGTCGAGGTGCAGGCGGCGGACAAACGTCGCGTCGTCACACGTTTCCGCCGGAAGAAACTGCAGTTCCCGGAGCTTGGCGTTGACGTGAGTGTCGATAAAGTTCGCCTCGGCCGGCGCCTGCCACACGAAGTTCTGTTGGTCCTCGATGACCGTGAAATAGACCGATTGGAGGTGCGCCAGATAACGCACACTGATCGCGGCCTGCCCCCGGCGGCGGCCGGTGACGCGGCCATGCGCATCGACGGTGGCGAGATCCGCGCTCGACGTTTCGTAGGTCGCGATCCGCGTGACGTCGCGCACCTGGCCATCAGAATAATGGGCGAGCACGCTGAGCTGCTGCGTGAGGTACGGAGCCTTCAACACGCGGTCGGTGCTGGGCGCGACCACGATGCGCTCGCACTCGGCCGTGGGGAGATCGACGTTGGCACCTTCGGAAATCCACAGCAGCAGCGTTTCATAAGGCGTCTCGCCTTGACGCAGGCGCTTGCCGCCGACGTGCGCGAGTTCGAGCAGCGGTTTCCGCAGCAGCAAACTTTCCTCCGGCTGCACCATGTCGAGTCGGCGGCTGAATCCATCGCGCGTGAGCGAGCGCCGATCGATGGCGGGATCGTAGCCGAAGAGCGAGAGGGCGAATCCGGCCTTCCCCTGCGGTGAGCCGTGGCACGATCCCGTGGCGCACCCTTGCTTCGTGAGCACGGCCATCGTCTCGAACGTGAACAGCACTGGATCGGGTGCGGCGAAATGGGCCACGTTCACCGGCACCGAAAGTTTCTGGCCCGCGAAGGCAATGGTGAGCGACGCCTTGCCATCACCCGCGGCGAATGCGGTCGCACGGGTACCATCGATTCTGACCACGCGCTCGTCGCTGCTGAGAATCTGCGCCAAGTGCGACACGTCGCGAGCCTGCCCGTCAATGGTGGCCGTGACGACCAGCTGCCGCGAAGCTCGCCGGCTCGCAAGGTTCAACGCCGCTGGCTCAACCTCGAGCCGATAGCCCGCCCGCAGGTCCCGCGGGGACTCCGCCGCCGCGACGAAGCCGACGCTCGCCGCACCCAGCAGCCACGCCAGAATGATCGCCATGCGTCCCAGCGACTGCCGGCCGAACTCAGCGAGTGCGCGCGTCCCAGGATAGCAGGTCCGTGGTGTCGCATCGAGGAACGCGGGCGGAAGCACCGCGCTACTCCCAGCAATCGCGCCAGCCAAAGACGCGAGACTCAATCGACGACAGATTGGCGATCGCATTCGAAAAAAGTTATCCCTTAACTGAAAAGTTCAGGAATCGGCCGGCCCTTGGCCGCGAGAATGATCGGCCGGTTGCTCGCGGTGTGCAGGGGCTTGCTCCGGTCGATGCCGAGCTTTTCGTAGATCGTCGCCGCGTAATCCTCGATCGTGTAAGCCATCGAACTCGTGATGTAGCCGCCGTCGCGATCCGTCGAGCCGACGAGTTGCCCTCCCGGCACGCCTGCCCCAGCGAAGGCGAAACTAAACGCGTGCGTCCAGTGATCGCGCCCCTGCCGGTCGTTGATCTTCGGCGTGCGGCCAAACTCGGTGACGAAACACACCAGCGTTTCCTTGAGCAGTCCGCGTTGGTCCATGTCCTCGATCAGCGCCGCCAAGGCTTGGTCGGTCGAGCCCATCATCGGCCAGGTGCCGATGCCCCAGCGCCCGGCACCCGCGCCGCCGCCAGGGATATTAGTGTGGCTGGTCGAGTAGATCGCGTCGTGGTGATCCCAGTTCATGTTGGTGCCGCCATCGTAGGATCTTTCGACGCCATCGACCCACGATTGCCGCGGCTCGCGCACGTCCACGGTCACGAAGCGCACGCCAGCCTCGATGAGTTTTCGCCCGAGCAGGTAGCACTGGCCGCGGTGGCCTTTGCCATAGCTGGCGCGCATCCGCTCCGACTCGCCCTCCAGATCGAAGGCCTCGCGGGTCTTCGGATTCGTCAGCATATTCTCCGCTTGCTGGAGCAGCGCGTGCATCGCCGCCACGTCTTTCACGCTGCCGCCGTGCGCGAAACCGACATCAAGGTTGCTCAATAAATCGCGCCGCCGCTGGAAACGCTCCGGCGCGATGTCCGCCATGAGACCGAGATTGGGCACGCGCCACTTCGGGTCGGCGAGATTGCCGCCCGTTTTGAACACTGCATAGCCCGGCGGCATAAACCCGACGCGGGACTCCTTCGCCTGCTCGCTGGTGCCAGGCACGAGGATGTTGCTCGGCAGAAACTCGGAGCGCGTCCCCATGATGGAGGCGACGACGGAGCTGATGTCGGGCATGTCCACCGCCCCACCGGGGGCCTCGCCCGAAAAAATGTATTGCGAACCCTTCGGGTGCGAGTCGCCGATCCCCGGCGTCGGCTGCGTCATACAGCGGACGACGCTCAGCTTGTCCGCCACTTTCGCCGTGCGACTCAGCAGCTCGGTAAACTGCATCCCCGGCACCACGGTCGAAATCGTCTTGAACGGGCTGCGGTGCTCCGTGGTCGCGTCCGGCTTCGGATCGAAGGTGTCTATGTGCGACACGCCGCCTTGCTCGAAAATCACCAAGACCTGCTTCGCCTGCCCTTTCCGAGCGGGACTGGTCGCCGCCCGCGCGGATGGCAAACTCCCAAAGCCCGCCACATGCGCGAGGCCACCGAGCCCGAGGCCGATGAAACTGCGGCGTCGCAGGAGGGGCATGTGAATATCCATGGAAGGTAGGTGAGACGTATGGCTAGCCAGGAGGATTCCCCGAAACATCGCCCGCTGGCCAATCCAAATAAACAGACCGTTCGCCCGCTGGACAGTCCAGTCCAACAGACCGTCCGACGCGGCTACGTCGTCACCCTAGCACGAATTTCTCATAGTAAATAATATTTTCGTGATAAGGGTTTTGACACTGGGCCCTGAGGCCAAACGCGGTCGTTGATGCAGAATTTACGCGGGAACAGACGGCCCGGGTAGACGGAGAGCCGGCGCTCGCCGTCCCGTGGCAGGAATCTGTCGAAGGGCGGGACGTCGGCAAGCGACGGCCCGCCAATCTGTCGTATTGCTACGGTTATTACAATCGGCTCGTCCGTTTCGGATTTGGTGGGATGTCCTTGGGCGGACGCTCAGAGTGTCCTGCGGACAGGCGACCGACAATGAACCTAAAAAGCTGTGTGCAGAGTCCTCTTGCGCCCGCGGTGAGATGGAGAACGGGCTCAAAATCGGTGTTCATTTACATTACGGCCTGCGCGCTCCCTGCTCCCTGACGGGACCTTTTTTCGGAGTGCTTGAACGCCTTCGTTGCCTCCACCGTCCCTCTGGGCGGATCCGGGCGGAACGACCTTTTCCACCTGGGTTTGCTCTAACTGCCCCACTGAAGTCCCCTGGCTCGTCACGGCGCACTGGTAATAAGGGATGAGAATGAATCCGCCCTGAAGCCCGTCAGCGGTGATTCCGTGATTGCGGGTTGCCAACGCGCTATGGCTTGGTGACTTTCCACGCCAATTTTATGGAAGAAACCCACGATCCCCTCGTCATCCCCGGTTGGGTTTGGTTCATGGTTGTGATGTTCGTTGTTGGCGTAATCGTCGCACTCGTGGTTAAGCGCGACCGACGCAGCAGTCGCAGCAGTCGCAGCAGTCGTAGCAGTCGCCGTGGCCACCACCGCAGCCGGCACGAGTCCTCTGCCCACCACCAACGCCGACGCAAGGACGCGCCGTTCGACAAACTTTAGACGCTCACAGCATGTTCGCCTTTCGTACCCGCCGCCCAAGGATCTGTCGTTAATCGAGTCGGGCCTTTTCCATTGACCGCCCCCGCCGCCCGCTGAGACGGTCCTAGTCTCTATTTATGCTTAAAGCTGGTATCGTCGGCCTGCCCAACGTGGGTAAATCCACTCTCTTCAACGCCCTCACTCGCTCACGCAAGGCCGAGGCTGCGAACTATCCTTTTTGCACCATCGACCCCAACGTCGGCGTCGTCGTCGTTCCCGACGAGCGCGCCTACGTTCTCCAAACCATCGCGAAAACGAAGGTCGTCGTTCCCGCCGCCATTGAATTTGTAGATATCGCGGGGCTCGTCGCCGGTGCCAGCAAGGGCGAAGGACTCGGCAACCAGTTCCTCGCCACCATCCGCGAGGTTGACGCCATCGTTCAAGTCGTTCGCTGCTTCGAGGACAACGACATCATCCACACCATGGGCGGCGTGGATCCCGTTCGCGATATCGAGGTCATCACCACCGAGCTCATCCTCGCCGACCTCGACGCTGTCACCAAGCGGATCGACAAAACGCAGAAGAAGGCAAAGTCCGGCGACAAAGAAGCCATCATCGAAATCGCGCTCCTCGAAAAACTCGCGCCCCACCTCAACGGCGGCAAGACCGCCAACACCCTCTCGGCCACCCCGGAGGAAATTACGCTGATGAAGCTCTTCCAGCTCCTCACCGCGAAGCCCGTGCTCTTCGCCTGCAACGTCGCCGAATCCGACCTCGCCACCGCCGAACAAAATCCTTTTGTCCAAAAAGTAGCCGAGTTCGTCCGCACCCACCACGACGCCGCCTACGTGCCCATCAGCGCCAAGATCGAGAGCGAGCTCATCGATCTCCCAGCGGACGAAGCCAAAGCCTTCCTCAAGGATCTCGGGGTCGACGACTCCGGCGTGTCCTCCCTCATCAAAGGCACCTACGGCCTCCTCGGCCTGATGACCTATTTTACCGCGGGCGAAAAAGAGGTTCGCGCATGGACCATCAAGAAGGGCTGGAAAGCCCCCCAAGCCGCAGGCGTCATCCACACCGATTTTGAAAAGGGCTTCATCAAAGCCGAAATCGTTTCCTACGATGACCTCACGCGCCTCGGTAGTGTCGCCGCCGCGCGCGATGCCGGAAAATACCGCCTCGAGGGCAAGGAATACGTGTTCGCCGACGGCGACGTCGCGCTGTTCCGTTTCAATAACTGAGCGGCGTTTTCTGCCCCACTCCGTTTGATAGCGAGCGCACACCCTGGGGATTGCGGCCGACTGCATGATTGCCTCCGTCGACTGCGTTCCCTTGGTACTTCCACGATGTCGCGCCGCACCAACCTCTTCGTTCTCGCACTCTTAAGCGCGACTCCAGCCGGCGCACATCCCGAGATTCAAGACGCACTCGAACGCCTCACGACAGCACTCGCTGCGACTCCAAACGAGGCGTCTCTCTACCTCGAACGTGGCGAACTTTACGCTCGGCACGACGATTGGCCGGCCGCCGAGGCCAACTACCTGCGCGCCGCCGAACTCGCCCCTCGCTTGCCGCGCCTCGCTCTTGCGCGCGGATCGCTGGCCCTCGCGCGCGGGCAAGTCTCCGCAGCCCGCGTCTTGCTCGACTACGCCATCGCCCTTGCGCCGTCAGATCCCACCGCGTTGATCCTTCGTGCCCGCGCGCTGGCCCGACTCGGCCTGACCCCGGACGCCCTGACCGACTACACGCAAGCGTTCGCTCTACTCGCCACACCCTCGCCCGAACTTTACCTCGAGCGCGCGGCACTCTTCGCCTCTCCAGCCGATGCCCTGCGCTCCCTCGCCGACGCCTTCGTCCGCCTTGGCCCCGTGATCTCGCTCCAGCTCCGCGCGCTCGATTTGGAAGTTGCACTGCGTCGCTTCGACGATGCCCTCACCCGCGTGGATCTCCTGACTTCCGCCAGCGAACGTCGCGAGCTCTGGCTCAAGCGCCGTGGCGACATTCTCGTCTCGGCCGGCCGCCATGCCGAAGCCCGCGCCGCCTACGTTGAGGCCCAAACTGCGATTGCCGCCCTGCCCGCTTGGCTGGTGACTTCACCCGACACGGTGCGACTTTCGATCGAACTCACTCGTCTCGCTACCACCACACCCTGAATCCCGGCTCGCCCGCTTTCGGCCCCCTCCGCTTTTTTCCCCTATTTCCTATGCCTCCGTATCACCACCTCCGTTACATCGTGGCCGTCACAATCGCACTTTGCGCGATTTTCAGCCTCCCTGCGGCCACAACTGTTATCCGCGGACCTTACCTCCAATCGGCGACCCCCACCAGCATGGTCGTCCGTTGGCGCACCGATAATACCGAGCCCTCCATCGTCCGCTACGGCCTCACTCGCACCGAACTCACGACGACCGTCAAAGCCGAGGGGATTACCACCGAGCACTTTGTTCACCTCAGTAACCTAAAACCAAATACCCGCTACTATTACACCATGGGCGCTGAGCCAGTCGCTAAGCCCGCAGCAGCCGGCACGAAAAAAGCCGGCGCCGCCCCAGCCGCCGCCGAAGCCGAAGACGGTCCCGGCAAGGCACCGACGAGCTCATTCGTGACCCCACCCGAATCTGGCTCCTCCCAGCCGACGCGCGTGTGGGTCCTCGGCGACCCTGGCACCAAAGGCGACACCCAGCGAGCCGTCCGCGACCAGTATTACAAATTCACCGACAAACGCGCCACCGACCTCTGGCTCCTGCTCGGTGACAACGCCTACCCCGACGGCACCGACACCGACTATCAAAAAGCCATTTTCGAGATGTATCCCGAGACTCTGCGCACCGTTCCGGTCTGGTCCTGCCTCGGCAATCACGACGGAAAATCCGCTAACTCGATCACGCAATCCGGCGTTTACTACAACGCATTCACCTTTCCCACCCGCGGCGAAGCCGGTGGCGTCGCCTCCGGCACCGAGGCCTACTACTCGTTCGACTACGCGAATACCCACTTCATTGCCCTCGATTCTCACGACTCAGATCGCTCGCTGGATGGGGCGATGATGACGTGGCTCAAGGCCGACCTTGCCGCCACGAAACGCGACTGGATCGTCGCATTCTTCCACCACCCCACGTATACAAAGGGCACGCACGATTCCGACAAGGACAGTGACAGTGCCGGCCGCATGAATGACATGCGCCAGAATTTCCTTCCCGTCCTCGAAGCCGGCGGCGTCGACCTCATCTTGACCGGTCACTCCCACGTTTACGAACGCTCGTTCCTCCTCGACGGCCACTACGGAAAATCCACGACCTTCAACGCGGCCACGATGGTGAAACAGAAAGGCGAAGTACGGGCCGACGGCGTCGTCGTTTACCGCAAGCCCCGGGCCCGCACCGCTCACTTTGGGGACATCAACGTCGTCACGGGCAGTGCTGGCCATGCCGGCAGCAAGACCAAGCCCCCTGCCCTCAACCACCCCGCCTTCTACATCTCCCTTAACGAAGCCGGGTCCTCAGTCCTCGACATTGACGGGCTCCACCTGACCCTCACTTTTCTGAACGACAAAGGTGAACAGCGCGACCGGTTCACCATCATTAAAGAGTAGCGTCACCCGCGCGGGCTGGGGCCGTTTCGCCGTGTGCGACATTGCTATTTCCGGCCGCGCACCCAGCCGCCCTTTCGACCTGCTCATTCGATCTCCGCAGTGCGCCGGTTCATTCCTCGCTTGAGCCCGCTCGTTCATCTGCCGCTCGTTCATCACGTGGTTGCTTGCTCCCGCCAAAACGTCCCATCATCTCTGCGCTCATGAGCGAAACGCCTCCCGATCTTTCCTCCACTGCCGCTCCCGCGCAGTCCCTCGATTCGACCATTTTGCACGTCCTGATGGACACGATCCCTGACCGGATTTATTTCAAGGATCTGCAGAGCCGTTTCGTGCGCAACAACCTTGCCCAAGCTCGCTCCCTCGGAGCCGCCAGCCCGGAGGACTGTGTGGGTAAAACCGACTACGACTACTTCTCCCGCGAACACGCCGACCAAGCCTTCATCGACGAACAGGTCATTATCCGCACGGGTCGCCCGATCATCGCCAAAGTCGAAAACACCACCATGCGCGATGGCACCCGTACTTGGGTTTCCACCACAAAAATGCCGTGGCGCGACCACACCGGTCGCATCATCGGAACGTTCGGCCTCACCCGCAACGTCACCGCCACCAAGCTGGCGGAAGAAAAACTCACCGAGGAGCGCAATCTCCTCCGCATTATCATCGATCACCTCCCGAGTCGCATTTTCGTCAAGGACCTCGCTTCGCACTACGTCCTCAACAACCGCGCCCACCTCGACATCCTCCAGGTCGAGCACCAAGAGGACGCCCGCGGCCGTACCACGCTGGATTTTTTCCCGGGTGAACGGGGCCAGCAGGCCATGGAAGACGACCGGCGCGTGCTCGACACCGGCACCCCGGTCCTCAATCAGGAAAAATCCGATTTCGGTGCCCAGGGGCAGGTCCACTGGTCGTTGACGACCAAAGTTCCGTATCGCGACATCCGCGAAAATATCATCGGCCTAGTCGGTATCAGCCACGACATCACCGAACGCATGCGGATGGAGCAGGAGCTGCGGCAGCGGACCGAAGAAATGGAAACCGATGTGCGGATGGCCCGCCAGATTCAGGAGGCCTTTTTTTCGCAACCTTACCCCGTGTTTCCACGGGGCGTCGCCGCCGCCGACAGTACGCTCCGTTTCGCGCATCGCTACGTGCCCGCCTCGACCCTCAGCGGAGATTTCTTCGATATCGTCCGGCTCTCTGATACGCGTTGCGGCATCCTCGTATGCGACGTCATGGGCCATGGCGTCCGCGCGGGTTTGTTGACCGCACTGATCCGCGGCATCGTAGAGGAAGTGGGCCCCCATGCCCGTGACGCCGCCCAGGTTCTAGGCGAGATCAACCGGAGCCTCATGCCCATCGTACACCAGACGGGTCAGCCCGTCTTCGCCACCGCTTTCTACGCCGTAATCGATACCACCGAGCGCACGCTCTCCTACGGGAACGCTGGCCATCCACCTCCCCTGATTCTCCGGGCTGCCACCGGTGTCGTGGATCAACTTTCCCTGTCCGATCCCGAGCCCGCCACCGGCCTCATCGAGGATTTTTTCTACACCAACTACGAATGCGTATTTGCGCCCGGCGATGTGTTCCTCGGCTACACCGACGGCCTCTTCGAAGCCGGCAATGCGAGCGGTCAGCAGTTTGGCGAGGCCCGCCTGCGCGCTTTCCTCACCAAACACCGTGGCACCTCGGGCCCTGCCCTCTTGCAAGGTCTCGTCAACGAGATCGTGGCCTTCACCGGGCACCCCCAGTTCGACGACGACATCTGCGCTCTCGCCGTGGAGTCAACCGGTCCGCGTTAGCTCAGTGGGTCTCACCGCCCGCTCGACGAATGTCGCGGCGGGTGGCCAGCGAAATAGCCACCACCCCAGTGATCGCGGCGATCATCGTATCGAGGGGGAGACTCGGTTGCCCGCGTTTCGCTTGGTGAGGAAGAAAAGGCACGTGCACGAATCCGCCGCGGACTCCTTTCCTTCGCGCGAGTGTGCGCATCAGACGGTAGAAAACGTGGTTGCACACAAACGTTCCGGCCGTTGGCGACACCGCCGAAGGGATCCCTCGCGCGGTTAGCCCAGCAACGATGGCCTTGATCGGTAGCGTGGACCAATACGCCGCCGGACCGCCGCGCAGGATCGGCACGTCCACTGGTCTAACGCCGGCATTGTCGGGGATCAGCGCGTCGTCGACGTTGATCGCCACTCTTTCCGGCGTGATCGCCGAACGACCGCCCGCCTGCCCCACACACACGACTAACTCCGGCCGCACCAACCGCAACCACCGTAGCAGCTCCTCCGCACTCGTGCCGAACACACACGGCAAAACCGCACCAACCACTGGTCGGCCTTCGATTATTTTTCCATCTAGCGCGCGCGCAATCTCCGCCGACGGATTGCTCGTCTCCCCGCCGAACGCCTCAAACCCGGTGACCAACACCGTCCTGCGTTTTTTATCCGTGTTCATCCGTGGGCCCCGTAGTTAAAAACCTATGACTTCAATAAACGCAGCCATACATCACCCCTACATTAAAAAGCCAGATCGCTCCCGCAAACGGCACCTGCGCTTTGATCACCGCATAGTTGTCTTTCAGCTCCAGTAGCCTTGCGGGCACGATATTAAAATTAGCCGCCATCGGCGTGACCAGCGTCCCGCAGTACCCGCTCAGCATCCCGAGTGCACCCATCACCGCCGGATCCCCTCCGTGGACCTGCACGATAAACGGCAATCCCACTCCCAGCGTCATCACGGGAAATGCGGCGAACGCGTTCCCCAATAAAACAGTAAACAGTACCATACCTCCGCAATACGCGACCACCGCCACCAACGGAAACTGCACCGGCAACGCCGTCGCCACGAGCCCCGCAATGACACCCCCCACGCCCGCTTTTGCCATAATGCCACCGAGAGCCGCCAACATCGCGGGTAAAATCAGCGACCAGCTGAGCAATTGCAGTAGCCTCCCGCCCTCGCGCGCTGCGGCCAGCGGGCGTTCACCCGTCGTCCTCAGCGCCGTAGCCAAGCCGATGATACAACCCAGCCCGAGTGCGATTTGGGCCACCTGCTTCGGATTGACCAGCGAGACATCGCCGAATTTCACCCAGTCCAATCCCGCACCGCCCACGATCGCTACGACTGGCACCCATAGCACGGGCCACAGGAGCCGGTTGCCGAGCACCTCCGCACGTTTCGTCAACTCCGCAGAATCTCCCCGCGCAAACTGCGGGGCACCCACCCGCTTGGTCGCGACCAAGCTCGTGAGCCCGAGCACGGCATAGCCCACCGCGATAGGCGGGAGCCACTTGCCCAAGCCGACCGCAACCGCCAGCAACAACCAAAAAATAGCCGAGCCCCATCGCTGCGGATGCGTCGTATCCCACGCGATCAACGCGCCCACCGCCGCCAAGACGACGCCGCACCCCACGAGAAACAGATCGAGCGTCAGCAACGTCACGGCGCACGCTCCTTCGCTTCCGCCCCGGTTTTTTTCAATCGCGCATCGAGTCGCCGATACCGCCACCACCCCACGAGCACCACCCACAGGGCCGTCGGGAGACTCCAGAGCTTGAGGTCACTCAGGGCTACAGCGACACCCGCATTGTCAAAAAACGCCTTGATCAGCAGCAATGCGCCCACCGCAACGAAGATATCGTCCGAGAAAAAGTTCCCCACGTTCTCCGCCGCCGCCGCGTGCGCTCGGATCTCGTCGCGCGACTGCGGGCTCGGCGTTCCGGGCCGCACCAACTCCGCACCTTCGGCCATCGGTGCAATCAACGGACGGACCATGGCGGCATGATTGCCGATGCTCAGCCCAAACATGCTCGTGAAGCCCCGGAGCAGCTGATAGCCCCAGAGCACCCGCCCAGCCGTTGCCGCAGTGGCTCGCCGAATCAGCATCGCCACCCGCTCCTGCAGACCGTGCCGCTCCAATACGCCGACGATCGGCACCATGAAAATGATCGGCAACATGAGCGCCCGATTGTCGGTGAAAAACTGACCGATCATCGCTACGACTTCGTTAAACGAAAAGCCTGCCGCCACTCCCGTCGTGAGCCCGCCGGCCACGACGACCAGCAGCGGATTTGCCCGTAACGCAAAACCCATTACAACAACCAACATGCCGAATAACGTGATCATACACCAAACGCTCTGATTTCGATTCCCGATTGCCGCAACTCAACGTGCAAACGTCGCGCCAATCCCGCCGCGTGCGCCCCGTCGCCATGCAGGCAGATCGTATCCGCTCCCGCCCGCACCATCCGCAGCGCCTGCGCAATCGCTACCGCTTCATCCGTAATGACCGCTCCCGCTTCAGCTCGCGGCGTCAGCGCGCCATCCGCGCGATAAGTGCGGTCCGCAAACACTTCCTCGGCGACCCGCAGCCCGACACGTCGCCCCGCCCTCACCAGTTTGCTGCCTCGCAAAGCGAAGAGCACCAAGCGCGCATCGACGGCGTGGACCGCTCCCGCCACGGCCTCTGCGATGACCGCGTCTCGCGCCGCCAAATTATAGAGCGCACCATGTGGCTTCACGTGCACCACGGTGCCGATCTGTTGCAACGCCCGCACCTGCCGCTCCACGAGCGCCCTCACCTCGGTGGCCGCGAGGGCCCATTCCCGGCGTCCGAAATTTTCCCGATCTGCAAATCCCGGATGCGCGCCGATCGCCACGCCGTGTTGGCGCGCGAGCGCCACGGTCGCCCCCATCGTCGCCTCATCACCCGCATGCGCTCCGCAGGCGATGTTCGCCGACGTGATGACCGCCATTAGTTCGGCATCGTGCCCCGCGCCTTCACCGAGATCGCAATTAAGATCAACGCGGAGCGACATAGTCAGACCATCTTTTGGGCCAGCCCCTCTCGCAGCAAGGCCAAGGCTCTCGCGCGGTCGAGAATAAGTTGATGCGCCGCTTGAAGCGTTACTTCCCGAAAACGCAGCGTATCGCCCGGTTTGAGCTGCGCGACGAGCGGCAGATCCACGCTGATGACGTGAGCGATTTGCGGATACCCGCCAATGGTCTGGGCATCCGCCATTAATACGATCGGTTGTCCGTCTGGGGGCACCTGCACGGTCCCCGGCGCGACGGTCGCGGAAATGAGTTCTCGCGCGTCACGACGGACCATCTCCGGTCCGATCAGACGCACGCCCATGCGATCCGACTTCGACGTCACCTTAAAGCCCACCGAGGTCAGCGGGCCGTCAAACTCGCCCGCCTGCGCGCCGCGGACGATTCGCACCGTCGGTGCGGCCGAGTAGGACGGCAAAATGCGTTCATCGATCTGCCAGCGACCCACCATCTCCCGGGAGACCGCAGCGGCGCGCAGCTCATCGCCGTCGCGCAGCGCGCGCCCCTCCAGTCCACCCAGCGCCGCTCGCAAATACGTGCCCCGCCCACCCAACACGACGGGGACATCGAGGCCCCCGGCGACCGCCAAATAACCGCGACAGCCCGTCCGCGCAGCGCCAAATTTCACGCGCTCACCCGCGCGCACGCGCACCGGTTGCCACCTGGGCACGCCACCGAAATCCCCGCCGCCCATCGCAATCGTGGTGTCGGCGGTGAACACGAGCTCCGGCCCCGTCAGTGTGAATTCCAGCGCGGCCGCGTCCTCCCCGTTGCCCACCAATAAATTTACCAAGCGCAGCGCCATCGCATCCATCGCTCCGCCAAGTGGCACACCCGCTGCACGATGGCCGCGCCGCCCGAGATCCTGCACCGTCGTCAGCATCCCGGACCGAATAACCGTTATCGCCATGCTGCAAACTCCTCCACGTTGATCGCGCGAAACGTCACCCGATCCCCCGCCCGCAGGAGCGCGGGCTCCTGGCTTCCTCCGTCGAAGAGTCGCAACGGCGTGCGCCCAATGAGATTCCAACCTCCCGGCGTCATCAGCGGATAGACCCCCGTCTGCGCGCCACCGATTCCCACTGTCCCCGCCGGCACAGCCGTGCGGGGCGTCGGCCTTCGCGGCGTGTGGATTTTCGCAGGCAGACCACCGAGATAGGCAAAGCCGGGCGCAAATCCGATCGCCTGCACGAGGTAGTCACTTCCGGCGTGCAGGGCCACGACTTCCTCCGAACTGAGCCCCGCCTGTGCGGCCACGTCGGCGAGGTCCGGCCCTCCCTCGCCACCATAGCATACCGGAATTTCCATCACCCTCGCTTCCCTCCTGAGGTCGGCCGTCTCCACGCGTTCCGCCCGCGTCTCGATCTCCCGGCACAGCCGCTCATATCCACCGACCTGAGCGAGGTCGTAAAACACGGTCACGCTCGCAAACGCTGGCACGACATCGACCACACCCGCGGGTCGATCGCGCTCGAGCGCCTCAGCCAAAGCCCGCACTCGCCGTAGCCCCGTCTCATCGAGGCCGGAGCCGAGCGCGACAACAACGGCGGAATCGCCGAGGGGTATTAACCTCATTCCGTAACTATTTCCGCGCCGCTGTGCGCCGCAAAAGAAAAAGCTCAATCCTGTGATCTAGAATCCACCAGTTTGGGTTGCTGTCGGGCACCAAACGCGAAACTTTAATCTACTCATGCGATGCACAATCCTTCCCCTCGCCGTCATGGCTGCGGTGTGTTTTAGCGCCAGTGGCTGCCGCGATCCTGAGGTCACCACGTACCGCGTCTCCAAAGAAACTCCACCCGCCGCCAGCGCGGCGGCGAAGGGCCCTGCGGCCGCCGGCCCCACCACCATGGCCAACACCACTGTCCCCACGACCGACGGCGAGAGCCTGACGTGGACCGCTCCAGCCCACTGGCAAGCGAAGCCTGCCACGGCCATGCGCAAGGGCAGCTACGCAGTCCCGACCGACGGCGGCCCGCCCGCTGACTTGTCGATCACGGCCTTCCCCGGCGATGTCGGCGGCGAACCCGCCAACATCAATCGCTGGCGCGGACAAATCCAACTCGCCCCCGCCAGCGACGCCGATCTCGCCACCGCCATCACCCGCTTCGAAAATAGCGGACTCACGTTCGCCGTCGTCGACTTTGAAAACGCCCAACAGCGCGTCCTCGGTGCCATCATTCCGTTCCGTGGGAGCACGTGGTTCGTCAAGCTCACGGGCCCAGCCACTGAACTCACCAAAGAAAAGCCGGCCTTTCTTGCGTTCCTGAAAACAGTGAAGCCCCCCTCTACGCCATGAATCCTCTCGTTCGTTCCGTCCGCGATTTTTGCGTTTCGCTCAGACTCACCGTCATTCTCCTCGCGCTCTCGCTCATCCTCGTCTTCGCGTCAACGCTCGCGCAGGTCGACCTCGGCATCTATGCCGTTCAGGAAGAATTTTATCGTTCGTTCGTCGCGATCTGGCAGGTCGGCGGAATTTTTATTCCCCTCCCCGGCGGCTACCTCGTCGGCGGCCTGCTCCTCATCAACCTCCTTTCGGCGCACATCTACCGGCTCAAACTGGAGTGGCGCAAAGCCGGCATCCAGCTCACGCATTCCGGTCTGATCGTGCTCTTGCTCGGCGAACTTTTCACCGGTCTTTGGCAGGAAGATTTTCAGATGACGATCTCCGAGGGCGAGACGAAAAATTATTCCGAAAGCTTTCGCCTCTACGAACTCGCCATCATCGACACGACGGACCCGAAGATGGATGAGGTCGTGGCGATCCCCGATTCCAAGCTCGCCGGGGCCGCACTCGTCCAACACCCGAAACTGCCGTTCCGCGTGGCGACCAAAGCGTACTACCCCAATACCACCCTCGCCCGCCGCGATGCGGCCGCACTTTCGCCCGCTGCTGCCGCCGTGCCGGTCGCGACGCGGGGCGTCGGCAGTAGTGTCGCCGTGACGCCACTCCCGCTCACCTACAAGATGAACGAAATGAACGTGCCTTCCGCGGTCGTGGAACTCATCGGTGACGAGGGCTCACTCGGCTCTTGGCTCGTCTCGCCCCATCTCGGTGCGCCGCAAACCTTGTCTCACGCCGGCCGCACGTGGCGAGTGGAACTGCGCATCGCCCGCGCTTACAAACCGTTTTCCCTGCAGCTGCTCAAGGTGACGCACGACATCTACGTCGGAACCGATCTCCCCAAGAATTTCTCCAGTCGGATCAAGCTCACTACCCCGGACGGTCGCGACGACCGGGAAGTCCTCATCTACATGAACAACCCTCTGCGCTACGGCGGCTACACGTTTTTCCAATATCAGATGGATAGCTCGCGGGGTCAGACCGGCCTGCAGGTCGTGCGCAATCCCAGCTGGCTGCTGCCCTACATCGCCTGCATCATGATGACCTTCGGCCTCCTCCTTCAATTCGGCCTGAGCCTCCGCGCCTTCATCGCAAAACGCCGCGCCACCGCCAAATCCGTCGTCGTATGAAAAAACGCCTTCCGCTCCTCTTCCTCCTGCTCGGCCTCGCGCTCGTCGCTCGCTCCCTCCTGCCCGAGCGCAATAAAACCGACTTCGACCTCGCCGCTTTCGGTCGCCTCCCCGTCGTCGTCAACGGGCGCGTCAAGCCCGTGGATACCGTCGCCCGCACCGCACTCGTCGTCCTTCAAAGCAGCCAGAGCATCGCCGCTCCCGACGAGACCAAGCTCACCCCCAACGAGTGGTTGCTGGACGTCCTCTTTCGCAGCTCACGCTCCGACGCCTACCAACACTTCGAAATCAACCACCCCGACCTCCTCGCGATTTTCAGCCTCACGCCCGCGGAGGGTCGCGCCAAGCGTCGCTTCTCGTTTCGCCAGCTCGAACCCAAAATCGACGAACTCCAGCGCCAAGCCCGCCTCGTCGAGCCCGTCGAAGTCGCGATCCGCACACCGTTCCAAAAGGCCGTCGCCCAACTCTACGCCAATCTCGGCCTCTACATCCGTCTCAAGGCCAGCTTGGTCGCTCCCGATCACCAAGATTTCCTCGGCGAGCTACTGACGTATCAGAAAAATGTTACCGCAGGTGTCGCCGCAGTCCGGGCCAAAGAAGCCGGACAGCCCCACGATCCCGCCCTCGTTGCCCAAATGATGGAGTCCGGCGGACGATTTTCGCGCATGGGCGAACTCGCCTATCTCCTCGCCGTCCCCCCTAACGACGGGGAGAGCAACACCACGGGCTGGAAGAAAGTCGGCGAGTCCCTCCTCGATTCGTTTCCCACTGGCCAGATCAATCCCGCGATTATGGTCTACGCCGGTTTGGCGCGCACGTGGAAAGCCGATCAGCCGAAAGAATTTAACGAAATCCTCCGCCTCTACCGCGCGCAGCTCGAAAGAAATTTTCCCCAGTCGCTGGTGAAATGCGATGCCGAGGCTCGCTACAACTCTGCCCAGCCTTTCTACAATGCGATGATTCTCTACGTCCTCGCGTTTCTGATCGCAGTCATCTCTTGGCTCGTGTGGCCTGTCGAGCTCGGTCGCGCGGCTTTCTGGCTCCTCGGGATCGCTTGGGGACTCGCGACTGCGGGTCTCCTCGCCCGGATGTGGCTCGAAGGTCGCCCGCCCGTTACGAACCTCTACTCCTCGGCGCTCTTCGTCGGCTGGAGCGCCGTCGGATTCTGCCTCGCGCTGGAATACATTTACCGCAACGCCATCGGCTCCGTGGCCGGCGGCCTCGTCGGATTTGCGACGCTGCTCATCGGCTACTACCTCTCCCTCGGCGGAGACACCTTGGAGATGATGCGCGCCGTGCTAGATTCGAACTTCTGGCTCGCGACCCACGTCGTCACGGTAACGGCCGGCTACGGAGCGACGTTCCTCGCGGGCTTTCTCGCAATCATCTACATTTTCCGCGGCGTCTTCACCAAGTCCCTCGACAAGGCCACCTCCGATGCCCTCTCACGCATGATCTACGGCATCGTGTGCTTCGCCACTCTGTTCAGCCTCGTCGGCACGATCCTCGGCGGCATCTGGGCTGACCAGTCTTGGGGCCGTTTCTGGGGCTGGGACCCCAAAGAAAACGGTGCCCTCATGATCGTAATTTGGAACGCCATCTATCTCCACGCGCGCTGGGGAGGATTGGCGAAACAACGCGGTCTCGCCGCCCTCGCCGTCTTCGGAAACATTATCACGGCTTGGAGCTGGTTCGGCGTCAACATGCTGGGCGTCGGGCTGCACAGCTACGGCTTCATGGACTCGGCGTTTCCGTGGCTGCTCGCCTTCGCCGGGAGCCAACTGCTCTGCATCGCCATCGCGAGCATCCCGCTCGCCATGTGGCGCAGCTTCCGGGCTTAGCCGCATCCAGGCAGTTGCGGGATGAGCGTCCGGTCCAGAGCTGAGTGACCATTTTCAGTGTCCAAAAGCGTACCGTCACACCTGAGCCCAGTTCCACTTTGGGGTGCTTGCTCGTCACTCAAATCTCAGCCAGATCTCAGCCCGCAGCTCTCAAAAATTGCGGGCTTGTGGATGGAGAGGTCCAGGTAACCCCGTGGAAAGTCGCTTCAAGTCTTGCTCAACAATTCCTCCGCGTGGGCCAGCGCGCTCTTAGCTTTGCTATCTCCCAGCATCCGCGCGAGCTCGCTAACCCGGGCCTGCCGACTCGCTTGGATCGGTTCGATGGTCACGACGGCGCGATCCTTCGATTGATCCTTCGTCACCACCAAATGACACGTCGCCTGCGCCGCGACCTGCGGCAAATGCGTCACGCACAAGACTTGGTGGCTCTTGGCAATCGCGGCCATTTTCTCGCCGACCACGCGGCCGATCTCACCGCCGACGTTCGCATCGACCTCGTCGAATACGAGCAGCGGAACGCCGTCGAGATCAGCCAGCACCGTTTTCAGCGCGAGCATCACGCGGGCCAGCTCACCACTCGAGGCCACGCGATTGAGGGGTAAGGGAGCTTCCCCTACATTCGGTGAGAACAAAAATTCGCACCCGCAATCACCGGTTGGTCCCATTTCCGCGAGGCCCACGACGCGCACCGAAAAATCCGCCTTCTTGAAACCCAGCTGGGCGATACTCTTAGCCGCCACCTTGGACAACTCCTTGGCCGCCTTCTCGCGCGCGGTTCGCAACGCCTGCGCCTCTTTCCTGGCTGCCCGCTCGCTCTCGGCAATAAGTTTTTCAAGGCGCGCGAGCGTGCCCTCGATATCCCCTTGCACCTCGAGCCGTCGCTCGAGCTCTTCGCGCGCCGCCAGCACAGCGGAAACTTCACCCCCGTGCTTCCGCTTCAACTCCTGCCACGTATTCATGCGGGAGGTAAGCTGCTCGGCGTGCTCCGGATCGAACTGCAACTGCTGGCTCAACGCCGAAAATTCCGCACCGAGGTCATTCAATTCCACGGCGGCAGAGGAAAGCCGATCCGCCAACGGCTTACTCGCTGCGTCGATCAACTCAAGTTGGCGCGCCTCACGCAACAGCGCGCCCACCCGCGATTGCACACCCTCTTCACCCGTCAGACCCGCCGCCAGCGCCGACGACAACTCAATCAACTCTTGCGCCCGGCTCATGCGCTGAAAATCCCGCTCCAGCGCCTCGATTGCCTCGTCGGTCAATTCCAACGCGGCGATGCGGGCGAGTTGATTGCGTAAAAAATCGATCTGCTCGGGCGATAATCTCGTCTCGTGCGCGATTCGCTCGTGCTCATTGACCGAATCTCGCCAAGCTCGGTACTTCCCCTGGTAGGCAGCGAGGGTTGCCCCGCAGCGCCCGAACAAATCCAGCAAATCGAGCTGACAACTTTCCTTGAGTAAGCGTCGCGGCTCGCTCGGCCCATGGAAATCGACCCAATGCTCGCCTAATCGCTGCAACGCGGACAGCGTCGCGAGACTGCCGTTGATCGTAATCTTAGGCGCTTTTTCCCGTGCCAGACTGCGCTTGAGAATGAGCAATCCCTCCTCGCACGGCGGAAGCTCGAGTGCACCGAGGACGCCAGTAATCTGCGTCGAATCCTCGAAATAGAGTGCGGCTTCCACCTCGCACGCCGTTGCGCCCTGTCGAATGACGCTCTTATCGGCACGCTCGCCCGCTAAAAGACTCAGTGCGCCCAGCAAGATACTCTTGCCCGCACCCGTCTCGCCCGTGACGGCGGTGAAGCCGGCCTCAAAGTCGAGCGAGACCTCTTCCAGGAGTGCGAGATTGCGGATACGAAGCGATTGTAGCATGGGATAACAGGCACAAAAAAACCGCCGACATTCAAGCGGCGGTTTCAGATGGTGGACCTTACTGGACTCGAACCAGTGACCTTTTCGATGTCAACGAAACGCTCTAACCAACTGAGCTAAAGGTCCGAAAATCTGAGGTCGGCGAGTAACGCCATCGCAGCCGTTCAGTGCAAGGAAAAATCCACATTTACGCACGCTCGGTCCTTTTCGATCTGCCCACGCAGTTCCTCCAAACCGGAAAACGTCATCTCTGGACGCACAAAACGCAGCCAATCAACCCTGATAACGTCGCCTTCCGCAAACGGACACGGCCCCAGCACGTGGACCTCCAGCCGGGGCTCCGTCGATTGTTCAACGGTCGGCCGCAATCCGTAGTTCGCCACCGCCGGAAGCCCCGCGGCCGATTTCACACCCGCTACCCGCACCGCATAGACGCCGAAACGGGGTTTTAAATCAGGCGCCCAGTCGATGTTCAGCGTGGGAAACCCCAAGGTCCGGCCGAGTCGCTTGCCGGGCACGATCATACCTTCGGCAAAGTAGGTGTAGCCGAACAGTGCGTTCGCTTGCACGACTTCTCCCGCCTCAAGCAATCCGCGAATCCGGGTGCTGCTGATCATAGCCCCCTGCAAAGTCACCCGCGGGGCGCTCACGACGCGCAGCCCGTGCTGGCGGCCGCTCTGGATCAGCAGGGCAACATCGCCCATGCGCCCGCGACCAAAGCGAAAATTTTCACCCACGTACACACTCGCCAGATACGGCAGCCGTTGTTGAAGCCACGGCAAAAAATCTTCCGCCGCGACCCCGGCCAACGCCGGCGTGAAAGGCTCGGTTATCACCGCATCGACTCCGAGCGTGAGTAACACGCGCGCCTTCATCGCTCCATCCTGAATCATGCGCGTCGGATTTTCCGGACAAAAGAGCGCGCTCGGGTGCGGCCAAAAGGTCAGCACGGCGGCGACGCCACCACTCTGGCGCGCCGCCTGCACCGCAGCCGCAATCACCGCGCGATGCCCCAAATGAGCTCCGTCAAACATCCCGATGGCCAAATGGAGCGGGCGGGCGGGGAGCGTACCCGCCGCTTCCAAACTGGAAAACTGGGCCGGCAGGCTCACCGCACAAAACTGGGCACTGCTTCGCGGGCCGGAATCAGCCGCTGCTCGATCTCGGGCAGCGTCATCGCTTGAATCTGATCGAGAGTCAGTGCCTGCGAAACCGTAAACTTATCCGTCGCCGTGCGACGCAAGGCCGCCAGATGGGCTCCGCACCCGATTTTTGCTCCAAGATCGTGCGCCAAGGTGCGCACGTAGGTGCCCTTCGTGCAGCGCAGCCGAAAATCAATTTGCGGCGACGCGAAGCGCAGCAGGTCCCAGCTCATCACCCGGATGAAGCGTGGTTCGCGCACGACCTCTTCGCCTTTCCGCGCAGCTTTGTAGAGCGGTTGTCCGGCTATCTTAATCGCGGAATACATCGGGGGCAGCTGGTATTGGTCGCCCAAGAACGACTTGATCGTGGCCTGCACTTCATCCTCCGTCAGCACCGGCACCGGCTTCGTTGCCATCACTTCGCCCTCCGCATCCTGCGTATCGGTCACTTTGCCCAACTCGATTGTGCCTTCGTATTCCTTGTCGAGACTGACGAGGTATTGGGAAACCTTGGTCGCCTTGCCCACTAAGATAACGAGCAATCCGGTCGCCATCGGATCCAGCGTGCCGGCATGACCGATTCGCTTCATCTTAAGCTTGCCGCGCAGGCGGGCGACGACGTCGTGCGACGTATGGTCCCGCGGTTTGTCGATGAGGAGTATCCCCTCCAGTTCTCGTGCTTGAAACAACATGGGTTAGAATTTCCGAATGGCGTCGACGGTGATGATTTGTGCGGCCAGCGCCGCGACCAAGCGCTCGGGGAAGTCTCCGGCGCCGGACTTGAGATTGAGACCGGCGGCACACGCGTGACCACCTCCGTTGAACTTCGCAGCGACCAAGTCGACCCGGAAGGCCGGCTCCTTCGCCCGCAGGCTCGCCTTCACGGAACCGTCGGGTTTCTCCTCAATAAGCGCTCCTATATCCACACCATCGATACTGCGGGCATAGTCGACGAGCCCCTCGGTATCCTCGGCACTGGTACCGGTTTGCTCAAAGATTCCCGCCGACAGTTTACCCACGCAAACGCGCCCGCCACACTCGAGTCGCAGAGAAGCGAGAAAGTGTTGCAGCAGACGAATCTTACCTGGGGTTTCCCGCTCGTAGAGTTGATAGCCAGCCTCGCTCGCTTGCGCCCCGCGGGAGACGAGTTCCCCAGCGAGCACGAAGCAACGGCGCGACGTGGAGTTGAAACGAAACTGCCCCGTGTCGGTGAGAATGCCCACGTAGAGTGCTTGCGCGGTTTGGGCGTCCACCGGCAGATCGTTGTCAAAAAAAACACCCGCCAGAATCTCACAGGTGGCCGCCGAGGCACGGTCGATGAGATTGGTCACTCCATAGCCGACGTTGGAAATATGATGGTCCACGACCGCCACCGGCGAGGGATACCGGAGCTGCAAACGTTCCCCGCCTCTGGCGTGGTCCGCGCAATCGACAAAAATAGCCACCCGATCATCGGGCAACGCGAGGACGTCGTCCGTGCGGAGAAACGTCATCCCTGCGGAGAGAAATTGCAGGCGGCGTGGGACGGGGTCGGCGTTGACGCACACGACGTCGAAGCCCAAGGCCGCGAGTACCCGGGCCAACGCCACCTGCGAGCCGATACAATCACCATCTGGCCGAGCGTGACCCACAATCGCAATGCGCCGACCCGCGAGCGAGGCCAGTAGCCGGGCAAATTCACCCGAGAGCGTTGGGTAGAACGTCTCCACGTCAGGATGTTTTATCGGCCTCCGGTTTCGGCTCCGACTCGGACGGTGCCAGGGGACCAAGATCGTCAATTAACCTCCGGGTGCGTTCGCCGCGGAGGACCGACTGATCAAGCACGTAGACAAACTTAGGCAGGAACTTGAGCACGATCCGACGCCCCAGTTCCTGGCGGATATCAACCGCGCGGGTACGGAGCCAACGGAGCTTCTTTTCCGCCATCTCGTCGTCACCGATCACAGAAATGAACACTCGGGCATCGTGCAAATCAGGAGAGACTTTCACGTCGGTAATCGTGATCGCGACCGCCTCGCTCTGGTAGCGTCTATGCAAAATGTCACTGAGCTCTTTTTGTACGAGCTCGTTGACGCGGATGGTGCGGTTGGACATGGAAATTTCTATCCCGAGCTCTCAATTTTCGATTGCTCGGTCGCCCATGAAGCCAATCGAAAATCGGTCGCCAGCAAGGGAGGTTACAGCGAGGCACGAACCTTTTGCACTTCGTAACACTCGATCATATCGCCAGGTTGGTAGCTGTTGAAGTCGTCGAGCTTGATTCCGCACTCGAGGCCGGCGCGAACTTCGTTAGCGTCGTCCTTGAAGCGTTTGAGGGTCCCCACCTTGCCCTCGTAGATGATTTCGCGGCCGCGGCGCAAACGGGCGGAAGCGTTGCGGTTGATTTTGCCCTCTGTGACGAGGCAGCCCGCCACAAACCCCTTGGCGAGCGGAAACACTTGGCGAACTTCCGCCGCGCCGGTCTTCGTTTCTTTCAGATCGGGGTCGAGCAGGTCGGCCATCATCTCCCGAACCTTGTCGCCCATCTCGTAAATAATCTCGTAAGTCTCGACCCGCACGCCGTGGTGCTTCGCCAAAGACGTCACGCCATTTTCAAGTTTGGTGTGGAATCCAACGATCACCGAGCCCGCGGCACCGGCCATTAAGACGTCGTTTTTCGTTACGATGCCGACGTCGATCCCAACGATTTCGAGCGCTACCTTGGCGCTCTTAATCCCCTCCAGCACGGAGCGCACGGCTTCACCAGACCCAAATACGTCAGTTTTCACGATCACCTTGAGCACCTTAGCCTGCGTGGCGGCGATGTTCTTAAACAGATCTTCGACGGAAAGCTCCTTCGGTGCAGCGTCGGCCGTCGTCACCACTTTCTTGAGACGCATCTCCTCCACTTCCGCGATTTTTTCGGCCTCACGGGAATTTTTCACGGCCTTGAACGCGGCTCCGCTGTCCGGCGTGCCACTCCAACCGATCACCCGCACCGGCGTGCCCGGGGAGGCTTCTTTTACGTTCGCGCCTTTGTCATCAAACATGGCTCGAACCTTGGCGTAATGCTGCCCGCAGACGATGGCGTCGCCGACGCGGAGAGTGCCGCGCTGGACGATCACCGTGGCGAGCGGCCCACGACCAAAATCGATTTCGGACTCGACAACGATACCGCTGGCCTCGGCCTTCGGGTTGGCCTTGAGCTCAAGCACATCTGCTTGGAGCAAGATCATCTCGAGGAGATCATTGATTCCGGTGCCCTTGATCGCCGAAACTGGCACGGTAACCGTTTCCCCACCCCAGTCTTCGGGCGCAATGTTACGTTGCTGCATCTGCGTCTTGACCTGCTCGATGTTGGCGCCCTTCACGTCCATCTTATTAATGGCGACCAAGAGCGTGACCTTGGCGTTTTGCGCGTGTTTCAGCGCCTCGTCCGTCTGCGGCATGAAGCCGTCATCGGCCGCGACCACAAGCACAGCGATATCGGTGACATTGGCTCCACGGGCGCGCATTTTCGAAAACGCCGCATGACCCGGAGTGTCGAGAAAAGTGACCTTCCGATCGTTAAACTCGATTTGGTAGGCACCGATATGCTGCGTGATTCCGCCCGCTTCACCGGCGGCCACGTTAGCTTTTCGGATGGCGTCGAGTAGGGACGTTTTACCATGGTCGACGTGCCCGAGAATACAGACCACGGGAGGACGCGGCACCAAAAACTTGGATTCGTCCTCGTCGGGTTTCTTCTCTTTCTTATCCTTGGCCTGCTGTTGCTGCAGGGCTGGATCCGCCCGGTGCTTGATCTCGAGGAGAAAGCCATATTTTCCGGCTACTTTTTGCGCCACGGCCTCATCAATCGTCGAGTTCATCGCCGCAAAACCCACGAGCTGGTTCAGTTCGGAGATGAGCTTAAACGGCTTCAAGCTCAGCGCCGCGGCGAAGTCACGGACCACGATCGGCGGCTTCAGGTGAAGGATCTTGATGTCCCCCTGTATCGTAATCACCGGCGCAGCGACGAGCGCGGGAGGAGCGATATGAACCGGCGAGGAACCGGGCATGGGCGGCAACTTCGGGGCCATCACGGGAGCCGGAGCGGACACGCGCGGCGGCAGCGGCGGCGGCGCCATCACTGGAGCCGGAGCGGACACGCGCAGCGGCAACGGCGGCGGCGGCGCCACGGGTTGCTTCGCCGCTGGCACCGGAACGGAAATAGCGGGCGCAACCACAACCGGGGCCGGACGCACCATCACGGGCACAGGCGCAGGCAGAACCGCCGGCGTAGTAGGGCGAACCACCAGCGACGACAAAAGCGCGGGAGAAGCTGGGCGCGGCATGGCCGGCAAAGGCGCGGGCATCTTGGCCAGCGGCGGAGGCATCTTGGCCATCGGCGGAGTCACGGCTACCGGACGCGGCGGCAGCGGGGCCGGTGAATTGCTCGGGGGCGGCGCTGGCGCGGGTGCCGGCGGAGCAACAAAAACCGGCGCGGTCACGGTCGGCGCAGGACCCTTGAGCGCAGCGGCTTTCGCCGCCGCCGCGACTTCGTGCTCGCGATCAATATCTAATTTCGACTTCACGAACGCTCCCGTCGGCTTGGCGGAGACGTTGGGCAGCTCTGGCACGGCTATCACCGGTGCAGCCACTGGAGTTGCCGGGGTGGCGGCGGCAGCCGCTACCGCTGCAATCGCAGCCGCAAACTCTTTTTCGATTTCCTCGATGTAGATCTTACTGACGGTGCTCGAAACCGACTTGGTATCAGCCGACACCCAATTGCGCGCCTTCAGCAGAGCAAGAAGTTCCTTGCCCTCCATATTGATTCGTCGGGCGAGTTCGTGGATGCGGAGGCTCATTCGTGATCGGTCGGTGTTAGTCGGTGAGTGATCTGGGGACGGGCTCAGGCTTTCGCACCGGTGACTCGTCCAATAATATCCAAAGCTTCTTCGGTCGTGAAACCGGCGCCCACGAGGTCGTCGGCCTCGACGCCCTCAAACAGCTCGAGCGAAACAAAACCTGCCTTGACGAGACGCAGCGAGATGGGCTCGGCGATCCCAAGCGCGGCTACCAGCTTACGCTTCGCATCGCCCTCCGGATCAGCGCCGACGACACGGAACTCCTCGATATCCAGACGCCAACCGATCAGGCGCGACGTGAGGCGCGCGTTCTGACCTTTGCGACCGATCGCAATGGCCAGATCATCCGTCGCGACTTTCAGAAGGATCCGGTGGGTCTTGTCGTCTAGCACGATCTCCCGTGGTACCGCTGGCTTGAGCGCCTCGATAATCATCTCTTTCGGGTCGGCGTAGTATTTGATGATGTCGATCTTCTCGCCACCCAGTTCGCGGACAATGGTCTTCACCCGAGCGCCACGAGCGCCGACACACGCGCCGACGGGATCCACCTTCGGATCGCTGCTCGTCACAGCAATTTTCGTGCGATAACCCGGCTCACGGGCGAACGCCTCGATCTTTACCGTGCCATCGGCCACCTCGGTGACTTCGAGCTCGAACAGACGCCGGACAAACTTGGGGCTCGCGCGGCTGAGGATGATCTCGGGGCCACGCGGCGTGCTTTGAATTTCGACCAAGAGGCAGCGGATGCGCTCACCTGGCTGGTATTCTTCGCCTGGGACCTGCTCCTTACCCGGCATAATGGCCTCAGCTTTGCCGAGGTCGACGTAGAGATCGTTGCGTTCACGACGGCGGACCGTGCCGGTGACGATGTTGCCGACCTGATCCTTAAAGTCGTCGTAAATCCGGTCCTTCTCGAACTGGCGCAGGCGTTGCATGACCGCCTGACGCGCCGTCTGCGCGGCGATGCGGCCGAGCGTCGAAGGATCAATTTCCTTTTCAATCAGGTCGCCGATCACAGCGCCCGCCTTTAACGCTTGTGCCTTCTCGACGTGCACTTCCGTCTTGGGATTACTGACGGAGTCAACGACCTTGACCACGGCCCAAGCGTGGAGCTGGCCGTTCTTGGGGTTGATATCAATTTTCAGCTCCTGACCGGAGTTGACACCCTTCTGGGCGGCCGTTTTCAGCGCATTCGTGATCGTAGAGATCATGTCGGCACGTGGAATGCCCTTCTCCTTCTCCATGTATTCCAGGACGGAAAGAATTTCGCTGCTCATAGGTTGGATTTATGGGAAAAAAAAAGCGGGCCAGACGGCCCACCTCTTGAGAGTGGTTGTTAAAGAGGGGCGGAACGTATCGGGCACCCGGAATCCTTGTCAAGCCCAGTGCCCCGCCCCGAGCGCCCCGCCGCGAGCGTCACCGTCGTTCAAGTGCGTGCGGAGCCACCGCCCCGTTTCATCCCGTTAAACTACCTTCGCCAACGCTTCGCGAATCACCACCACGGTTCTTTCCAAGGCCCCGACATTTGCCGCCCGCCACACTAACGCCGCCGCCGCCAGCGCCTCGCGCCGACCAGCGTCGCGCATGAGCTCCTGCACCGCTGCCGCCAACGCCGCGGCGTCGGAGACCTCCCGCGCCGCACCACGGGCGAGCAGATCGCGCGCGAGCAGACGGAAATTCCCCATGCCCGGACCGAAGAGAATCGGTTTCCCGAGCGCCGCCGCCTCAACCGGCGTCTGACCTTCCGTATGCGGCGGCAAACTTTTCCCCACAAATACGATATCGGCCAACTGAGTTATTTTCCTCAGCTCGCCGGTGGTGTCTCCCACCAGCACGTCAACTCGGTCCGAGGCCGGACCTGTCGATCGAAAATGATAGCTCACCCCAGCCTTCACCAACCACCGCTCCATCTCGGTGCGCCTCTCCGCATGCCGCGGCACCAGTATCAGTGAACAGCGCACGCCGCGCTCGCGGGTGAGTCGCAGAGCCCCGAGCAGGGCGTCTTCCTCTCCCGGCCAAGTCGACGCACCGAGCAGCACGAGACCGTCCGACAGGCCCAGTTCTCGCCGCAATTCGGCGCGCTCCGCATCAGCGAGCGGCGGGATTTGCACATCCAGCTTGATGTTTCCCGTCATCGTCAGGTGCTCCGCGGGAACCCCTAGCTCGCGAAAGCGCGCCTCGTCCTGCGCGGAACAGGGCAGCCATCGGGTGACACCGTCTAACATGAGGTGAGCCGCCGGAGCGAACCACTTCATCCGCTGAAAACTACGGTCGGAGAGCCGCGCGTTGACACAGAGCAGCGGCACCTTGCGCATCGCCGCCTGCCGTATGTGCTCCGGCCATCGCTCGCCTTCCGTCAGGATCACGAGGTCCGGTGCGATCCGCTGCCAAGCCCGAACTGAAAACGGCCACCAATCGATGGGAAAATAGGCGATACCGGCGGTGCTCCCGCTGTAGCGTTCACGCGCGAGACGATAGCCCGTGCTGGTCGTCGTGGTGAGATAAATTTCCACGCCATCGCACCGCAACGCCTCGATCAACGGCCCGATCGCCAGCATCTCACCCACGCTCACCGCTTGCAGCCACACGCGCCGCTTGCCCGCCGTTTGCTTCGCCAATCGCGGATGTCCGCCGAAGCGCTGTCCGAAATTCTCGCGGTAGCCCCCGCGCCGCCGCATCCGCCAGAGATAGGCCGGCGCCATTGCGAGCAGCACAGGTATGAAGAAAAATCGGTAAAACCAAATCATCGCGCGACAAGGCCGTATTAGCCAAAAAGCCGCCATCGGCGCAAAGGAAAACGTCGTCCTGCATTTTCTTTGCACCCCACGAGGCCTCTTGCAGTGATACTCTCATGCCTCTTCCGTTTTTAAGGTCCGTCCTCCTCGCATTTTGCTTCGGCCTGACACTTCCCCTCTGCGGGGCGATCCCCTTCGCCCACGAGGGCAGCGATCTCAAGCCCGACCCGGCTGTCCGCTACGGCACCCTACCCAACGGTCTCCGCTACGCCCTCCGCGCCAATGCCGAGCCGAAACAACGCGCTTCACTCCGTCTCCTCATCGAGGCCGGCTCCCTCCACGAAACCGAAGACCAACGCGGCCTCGCTCACTTTCTCGAGCACATGGCCTTCAACGGCAGCGAACACTACGCCCCCGGTACACTCGTCGAATTTTTTCAACGCATGGGCATGAACTTCGGCGGCGACACCAACGCCTCCACCGGCTTCGAGCGCACCCTTTATCTCTTGGAATTACCCGATACGAAGGCCCCCACCCTCGCCGAAGGTTTGCGCGTCCTAAACGACTATGCCGGCGGCCTGCTCCTCTTCGCACCCGAAATTGAGAGGGAACGTGGCATCATCTTAAGTGAGAAACGCACCGGGGACTCGGTCGGCTACCGCACCGCACTCGCCACCTATGGATTCCTTTTGGGCGGTTCGCTCTTTCCGCAGCGTTTTCCGATCGGCGACGCCACGATCAT
>Ga0209550_10000674_pt1 | contig 32514 bp, 13 predicted proteins | sample LauGreSuBDMM15SN_2_FD_187567 | JGI IMG/M metagenome (GOLD analysis project Ga0209550, IMG submission 187567) | Freshwater lake microbial communities from Lake Michigan, USA - Su13.BD.MM15.SN (SPAdes) (version 5) | ecosystem: Environmental > Aquatic > Freshwater > Lake | place: Lake Michigan... | reverse complement strand
CACAGAGGTCGAAGCACGAAGGCGTGTGCTGCGCTCGGCTTCAAAGTTGTTAAGTTTAATAACTAATTCAATAACTCCCGGCTCCCGCCTACCACCCGACCGACCCGTGCACCGAGCTGGGCACCGTACTACGCGCCGCCCATGGCGCCGCCGGTTGAGCAAACATGTGTTGCTTGAGGGCCGAAGATGATACATTCGATATTCGAAATTTTCGCGATGGAATATATACCAAATACGCTACCCCGCCCGGTATGGAACCATTTATGCTATACGAACGGATTGTTTTAATCATGGTTTTAATACGAAATACGAACAAGCTTCGCAGCGCGAGCCGTGTTTGGGCGGGGTCCGGTCCGATCTCTCGTCCACGGTCTTACACGATAGTCAGCACGACACGACCGGAGAGTAGGCCAGGACGCAGGAGCGCGGTCCACATCGACATTACTACCCGCAGCAACCGCGAACACAAGAACAATACCCTTTCACGTCAAGGCTCCCTCCCGTCCCCATGTCTGTTCCACCTTGCCACACGTCAGCCCGGCCAGTGGTACGGACATCAGGTGGAAAATCACGTGGAGGATCCTGCTGCCGAGTGCACAGGAGATGAAGACCGAGGAGCAGGCGGCTTCTGCTGCTTCTTGAACTTGCTCATGGCAGACGCGGCGGCCATAGTGGGCATAAGAGCTTGCTTCACGAAGGCGGCGCCGGGCGGCGACGGGGGACTCTTCAAGACTTTGCTTAGCTCCTTGAAGTTGAGTGCGCCACCTCCGTCCCTGTCCCAGCTGTCGAAGAGGGCGTCCACCTCCTGGACGGACACATCGAGCCCGATGGCAGGCATCGCCTTGCGAAACTCCTTCTTGCTCACCTCGCCGTCGCCATCGGCATCCCACTCGCGGAAAAGGTCCATGACCTTGCCTGCATTCTGGCGAAGCGCCGCCGCGATCTGTTGCTGGATCGGCGGGGCGTCGGGCCCTTCGTCGAGGTCGATCTTTCCGAGGGTGCTCGAGCCTTTCTTGGTCGACGGCGGCTTTGGTAGCGGCTTGGGCGGCGCCTTTGGCTTGGCGCGCTCCTCCTTGAGCTCCCTCTCGAGCCGCTCGACGGTGGCCTTGAGCCCCTCCTTGTCCCGCTCCATCCGCAGCACCTGCTCCTGGCACGTACGCAGCTCGCGGCCCGCGCGGTTGCTCTCGTCGCGCGCCTGCCTCAGATCGCTCATTTGCGTGCTCATCTGCTCCTTGTAGCGCTGGCGCTCCTCATCATACGAGTCAGCCACGGAGTCTCGGTACCCCTTGCCTTGGCTGTTGACCATCCGGAGCTGCTCGCGCTCCTCATCAAAGGTGCTCCGCTGCTCAGCAAGGAGCCTCTCAAGCAGCTGCTGCGCCGCACGTCGCTGCGCAAGCGCATCCTCCTCCGACTCCTGCCGAAGCCGCTCCGCCTCCTCCGCCACCGCCTGCGCGCGCTCGACCGCCTCGACGAGCGAGTCGTACTTGACTCGCATCTCCGCCGCTGCTACGAGCTCGGCCTCATTCGCGTTGCACTCCTCGGCGAGCTCGCGCGTGCGCTCACGGAGCGCCTTGATCTCGTCGATGTGCGCGGTCTTCTGTAGCTCGAGCTGCCCTGCCTCGTGCCGCGTGCGCCGCAGCTGCGCCTCGAGCGAACTCGTCTCTCGCTCGAGCCTTGCCTTCTCCTTGAGTTGTCGCTCCTCGGCCGTCGAACGGTCCCAGTGCGCCCATGCACCCAAGAGCTCGGGCGACTGCAGCCTTTGACCCACCTCACGCATCCGGGTGAGCGCGTAGCTACGTGCATTCCACAGCTCGAGCCACGCCGACCACGCGTCGGCGAGGTCCCGATTCTGGATGCGGCGCATGCTCTGCCGGCGCAACATCTCGACCCGAGCCTCCTTCCCCTTCTCCTCCTTGAGTCCCGCGAGCTCCTCCGCACTGCCACACAGCTCGACGCGCTGACGAAACAGCGCGAGCTCCTTAGCCTCGCTAGCCTCCTTGAGCTTGGCCTCGTACTCGGCGCTCACGCGCTGCAGCTCTGCAATTACTCGATCGCGATCCTTGGCAAGCTGCTCCGCCTGCTGCTTGTACGTCGTCATCACCGCGCGCTGCACCCCCTCCTGCCAGACCTCCGTCCACGTGCCGAAGGCCTCAGCGAGCTCGGGAGCTTTGAGCATTCGGGCGCACGCACGCAGACGGCCGATCGCGTAATGCTTCGCCTCGGCAAGCTCGAGCCATGCGCTGAAGCCAGTGGTGAGGTCGCGGTTCAGCATACGGCGCATCGACTGGCGATGGCACAGCTCGACGCGCTCCTCCTTTTCCTTGGCCAGCTGCGCCTCAAGAAGAGCCTCGATCTCCACCGTCCCTCCGCTCAGCTGCGTCACTTTTCGCTGCAGCTCGGCGCGCTCCGCCTCGGCCTCGCGTTGCTTGGCCGCACTGCTCTCCAGCAGCGCGCGCAGCTGCGCCTTCAGGCCTTCGATCTGCCCCTCGAGCTTGGCGGTCTGGTTGCGTTGTCGGATGGCCTCCACCTGCCGTCGATGCTCGACGAGATCTGCAGCCCAAGTCTCGAGTGCGAGCACCTTGGCTGGCTCCTGCAGCTTGGCCGCCACGCGGCGCAGCGTGCGCAGCGCCGCCGCCCTGGCCGCGGCAAACTCGTTCCAAGCCTGCCAGCCGCGCGTCAGACCCGCATTGAGCATCCGACGCCCGAATTGGCGGCTGTACAGCTTGATGCGCGCCTCCTTGTCCGCCGCCTCGCGTGCTTTGCGCTCGACGTCGTTTCCGCCGCTCATCTCGAGCTTGATGCGCTGCAGGCTGGCCTCGTGCTCCCGCGCCGCTGCCGCTAGCTTCTGCTCGCACTCAGCACGCACGCGCTGCAGCTCCGCCCCCAGGGTGGCGACCTTGCCAGTCAGGCCCTGCTCGATGCTCTGCCACGCCACACGCTCCCGCTGCCGGCGCGCCGCGCTCGCCACTGTGCTCCAGAAGTCAAAGGCGTCGTTGAGCTCGGGCGTTCGCAGCCGGTTGCCAACGAGACGCAGTGTGTCGAGGGCGTAGCTGCGTGCTTGGTAGTTAGCGAACCATGCGCTGAAGCCCTGGCTCAGCTGGGACGAGAGGACACGGCGCGCCGCCTGCTTGGCGAGCTGCCCGACGCGAACCTCCTTCTCCTTGGCAAGCTGCTCCTCGTGCAGCCTCTGCGCCTCGGCCGCGCCTCCGTCGAGCTCGCTGATGCGCTCGCGCAACTTGCGGCGCTCCTCGATGCTCGCAAGCAACTCCCCTTCGAGCTGCGCGATCCTCGCCTCCATCTGCTCGCCCCGGAGCTGCGCCGCGTACAGCGCCGCGTTGTTCTTCTGGGCAGAGAGCTTGGCCTTGAGCTGGACTGTCAGGTGCCATGCGCGCGCCCAGAGCGAGAAGGCCTCCGCCTGCTCCGGCGAGCGAAGCGTATTGCCCACCTGGCGAAGCCGCGTCAACGCGTACTTCCTGGCTTGCCAGAGCTGCTCAGGAGCACGGGCGAGGGTAGGGCGAGGGAGAGGCGAGGGATTAGCGAGGGATAGGCGAGCACACGTGTTAGGTGAGAGGAAGGTGTGAGTCGGTGTGAGGCGGTACGCGCACTGCCACCCTCCCTAGGCTGCGAGAGGCATGGCGAGAGGGGCCTGGAAGATGGGGGTCGCTATAGGGGTCGCCTGTCAAACGCACCTCGATCCATGCCGCCCATCCGTGGGCAAGCCCCGCGTTGAGGAGGCGCCTCGCCGACTGGCGGCGCAGCAGCGCGATGCGCTCCTCCTTCTCCTTGGCTGCCAGTGCCTCGACCTGCTGCGTCGTCGTGCCGAGCAGCTCGACCCTGAGCAGCTCGAGCGCGCGCTGCTTCGACTCCTCGGCGAGGGCCAGCTTGCGCTCCATCTCGGCATGAAGGCGAGCGATCTCGTCCTCGAGCTCAGTTCGCACCGAGAGCAGCGTCTCCTCGTTCTTGAAGGCGGCACGCGCGAGCTCCATGCGCCGCGCCGACTCGCGGTGCCGATTCAGATAGAAGAAGGCCAGGCTCATCTCGGGCTTGCGCAGCCGATTGGCCACCTCACGCAGCCGGGTGATGGCGTTCGTCTTCGCCTCCCAAAGTTGGAGCCACGCAGACCATCCGTTGGCGAGCCCCGCGTTGAGCAGACGGCGCGCGCTCTTCTGCTTGAGTACCTTGATGCGCTCCTCCTTGTCACGCTCCGCCTTTTCGCGTGCCTTGTTCTCGATGTCCTCCTTGAGCGCCGCCAGCCGCGCCTCGGCGGTCGCATTCACGTCGCTCGTGGAAGAGCGCAGGCGCTTGTCCCACTCGCGCGAGGTGGCGTCGAGGCGGCTCTCGTACTCGTCGCGCACGCGCTGCAGCTCGGCCTCGTGCTCCTGTTGCCACTGCTCCTTGGCGCGGTCCCACACCGCCACCTGGCGCTCGAGGTCCTCGCGCGTCGTGCCGTGGGCGGCGCGCTCACTCTCGCGGTGCAGCGCGGCAATGCATTTCTTGAGCTCCGCCTCGAGCAAGCGTAGGCGCTTGCGCAGCATCGCAATCTCCTCGTCGGGATGACGCCTCTTCGGGATCGAAGGGCTGCCGACGCCAAGCGGCACCAGGTCAGCCTTGACCGCGCTCATCTTGGGGAGGCTCGCGCTCAGAGGAAGGCCCGCTACGATGGTGCCTACAACTAGTGCGCCGCTGCCCTGCCGAGTGGCGGGTACTTGGGCGGGTAGGTAGGTGGCCACAACGGCGTCGCCACCCTGTAACATTGGGCGATTGAGCTTGGCAGTCGGAATGATGACCGCCGCGGAGCTTGGGCGAACCCGAATGAGTTTGCCGCTGATGCTGCTGGTCTCCGAGATGTTGAAAGATTGCGAGACATTGAAGGATGATTGCGGTGCCCTGGTGAATGTGGGGATACTCACACTGAGCGCCGATTGAGGCGCCCGTCGTCCCATGAGATTCAGGTGCGAGTCATCGTGGTAACTGGTTGAGGCAAAGGCGCCGGAGGCAGGCGGCATCACCGAAACGGTCGAGCACAGGTTTGCATGATTTGCCCTGGGCGAAAGAGCACCCAAAACGGTCCAGTTTGCATTAACATTAAGCATGCGATCGCGGGGGCCCAGGTTGCGAGTCGTCGCGGGCCGTGAGTCCGAGTAAATGTCACATAGACCGTTTTTTGCTTTGCATGCCGCATGACCAACACATTTCGAGCCCGTCTGTGATGAGGAGTCTTCTTCACGCCGCCAACGCAAACGGCCTTGCACGAGGGTGGACATGAACGACGTCGAGCTGAAGCGCTGGCGCGATCAGCTCGCAGCTGAGGAGGCTGAGGATTCGGAGGACGAGGGCGTCGGCGGCTACGGCGCTCAAGACGTTCAGCTGCCGCCCGACCAAGACCTCGGCCTCGCACTGGAAGAGCCTATGCACATCCCGGGGAAAAGCCCCCGCAAGGGCGTTGCCGGTGACATCGGTCGTTCTCTGGGCGTTGCTGGCGGTGGCGGCCCCGACCCGCTCGATATGTACGCGGGCATGCCGCGCCGCGCAGGCCAGGCGCCACCTGGGCCACCGCGGCCGATACCACCGAAGTTCACGCCGGCTAGTGGTTCTGAGGACCCGCAGATCCTTATGCACAAGCTGCATGTGCTGGAGCTCAAGCTCGAGGAGCGCGAAATCGAGCTCGAGGCCGCGCGCATGAGCGGCGGCGGTGGTGGCGGCGGCGGCGCGGGCATGAGCGATGCTCGGGAGGCCAAGATGAAGGAGCTTGCGCGCCGCGCCAAGGCGGCGACGATGGCCCTCGGCCGCGAGCGCGCGAAGACGGCGCAGCTCGCGAGCGAGCTCGCTTCGCTCAAGCAGCAGCAGCAGCAACAGCAGGGGCCACCGCAAGGTGGTGGTGGTGGCCCGTCGGTGGCAGGCAACGGCGCGGTGGCCGCGGGCGCGCTCGGCGGCGGCGCGGCGGCGCGACTCGAGGCGGCAGCGGCGCGTGTGGGCGAGGCGCGGGAGGGCATCAGCAGCCAGGATCGCGAGCGGGAGCTCAAGGAGCTGCGCGAGCGGCTCACGGCGACCGACAGGCGGCTGCACGAAGCCAAGATCGCCGTCCAGACCTCGAAGCAGGAGCTCGAGCGCTACCAACGCGCACTGAAGAAGGAGGTTGGTGAGGATGTGTCCGTCGCCAAGCTTCTGGACGAGGCTTCGGGCGCTAAAGGGCGGGCACAGCAGATCGCGCTGCTCAACGACAAGGTCAAGGCGCTCACCCGCCGTCTTCAGAGCCTCGACCCAACTGAGGAGGGCGGCGGCGCCGGCGGACCCGGAAGCCCGGGCAGCGAGCGCGACCGCGGCGACGAGCGTCAGCGCGGTGCCCTCCAAAAGATGGATCATGACCGGCATCGCGAGCTCGAGCGGCTGCTGCTGCGCGAGCAGGAGCTGTCTGCGGAGGTGGTCGACTCGCGCAAGAAGAGCGAGGCCATGGGCGCGCGCATTCGGAACCTCGAGCTCGACGTGCGCGGCAAGAAAGAGAAGCTCAAGACACTCCTCGACAAGAGCGACGCTGACGATCAACTCGTGGAGGCGCTGCGGACCGAGCTCGACAAGTTCCGCAAAGGCGGCGGCGGCGCTGGCGGCGGCGCTGGCGGCGGCGCTGGCGGCGGCATCGCAGGCGCGGCCGAAGACGCCGCACAGAAGAAGCGTATGAGTGAGCTTGCATCTCGGGCCGCGCAGCAGCAGACGCAGATCGATCGCCAAGAGCAGATTATCCTCGCGCTGCGAGATCAGATGCAGCAGCTGCAGCAGAAGTTGCAGCAGAAGCCGCCACCGCCGCCAGAGCAGCGGCCGCCGCAGGACCTCATCAAGCTGCAGACGGAGAACTCGAAGCTCCGTGAGCTCGTCGCGCTGCTGCAGGAAAAGCTCGCCGATGCAGCAGATACGTACTGATCACGTGTTTTCACGACCGGAACAAGACCTTGGTCGGTGCTCGAGCCGAGGTCAAGGGGCCCCTGGTCGCTATGACCAATGTGGCTCTGTCGGTCGCCGTGTCTGGAAGCGCGCATAAGATGAAGTTTTTCGACGAGAGAGTTGAAACTGAGCTCCTAGCTAGTATGTCGGCGGAGGTGGCTTTCGGATCCGCATCGATCGGTAACCATCAGAATTAGTTCTTCGCACTATAACAAGAAGTTTCTCCTGTTTCTCCGCCCGATTTAGCCAATTCGAGATTTGAAGTTTCGTCGCACTTTTTGTGATGATGGCGCTCTGCACGTCGCTCGTGCTCTCCCATGCGCCTCAGTTTCCCCCCGGGCAAAAATTGTCGACGTTGACCCGTCGCATACCACCCATTCACATGGCGGCCACGATGACCTTGACCGTCACACTCGTTGGCTGCGCAAATGGCGTTGGTGTTGGCCTGGATCCAAGCAACGTCGTGGACATGCTGAGAGAGGGCTCGCCCGCGGAGAGAGAGCTTCAGAGGGGCGACAAAGTGCTGCAATGGAACGGCATCGCAATGGTCGATCCTGATTCTGGGCAGCCACGGAAGCTGAAAGATGTTGTCGTGCCCAGTGATGTGCATACTCTTGTAGTTGAACGAGCGCAAAGTGCCCCCAAGTCTACAGCAGCGCCTCCGCAGGCTGCGCGAACTTCGGAGTGGAAATCGACAACAGACTACAAGTCGCACTCCTGGCAATCTACAGAAAGCTGGTCTTCGGATTCGAAATGGGGCTGAAAAGAGAAAGTGCGGTTGCCAAGCTTTTCGTGGCCTCCACGTTCATCGGACACTGAATGCGTGCCCAAACCGTCCAACTGCGCCTGGCCACCAGGCGGCTCTCTTTCCTTTGGACGCATCGAGGTGACCGCCGAGTTTTTTCTCGAGTACGGCGAGGGCTTGCCCGTCTCACGGCAGCACGTACCGCTCATGTATCCGCGCACGTGCACTTTGTGGATATGTAAAATAACCTTGATTTCGACTCTGACTGGGGTGCTCGTCCACTTGCATGCTCCATGCGATGCAAACCGATCGCACGCATAAATACCATGAATCCGTGCGGGTCCACTAGACCACAAGCGGAGAGAATGCAGGCGCGCGGACCGCCGCCGGGCCTCCCGGCACATTGGACGCACAAATCGGTAATGTAAATGCGTAGACATAAACGGTGCGCCTCATACAACCTTACAACGCCCGCCGGAACTTGTTAGGTGTGCGGACTCGACTACTCGCTCCACATCGATGTGCTGTGATCCTGGGATCCTAGTTTAAAACCTAGTAGATCGCCGCTTCGCCGGCCTCCACCCGCATCCCGTCTCGCTTGGCCGGGATTCGATGAGAGGCCGCGCGCGAGAGAGCCGTCCTCACACAGTGTAAAGCCGTACTTTTCGGCGGAGTCGAAGTGGGCAATAGTAGGTAGGGGTCATCCAACTCAGAGCGCGTCCAGGATGGCGGCCCGCTTCGCATCGAATTCCATCTGAGTGATGAGCCCATCATCGAGGAGGCTCTTGACGAGTTGCATGCGCTCCAGGGCGCTCGGCGCCGTGGCAAGCGCTTCCGACGGGGCGCGGTATGACACTGATGCGGCCACTTCACCCCCCCGCGTGCTACGCGCCCCGTAGAGCTTGGCCTTACGCGCGGCCGCCGCCTGCTGCAGCGCGCCGAGCGCAGGCGGCTCGTCTCGCACGATCGAAGCGTCCTCGCTGCCAGCGCCGCCGCTGTTGGCCACCAGCGACGGTGCCTCACTCTTTGGGCGCGGCGTTGGCTTGGTGGCATGCGGCGGCTGCGTGTTCGCCTTGACGATCACCGAGTTCGATTCGGCGTCGTACACACCCTGGCCGGCGAAGACGCCCTGCAATGCGTCGATCTCCCACTTGAGTTCGTCATGCCCAAGCGCCGCCTTCATTGCATTGCCAGACTCATTCTGGCGGTAGATTTTCGACTGCCTCACGACAGGACGCTCGCCCAGTCGGTTGCCGTTCTCGATCGAGTTGCCCACGTGCGACATGCCCTGCAGCTGCCGCCGCGTCGAGCCGGCCGCTGCTGGCGGCGTGACGGGTCGCCGATCGTTGGTACCCAAGGGATCGAGTGCCGCATCTGCTGCGGCAGCTTTGGCCGCATGCTTCGCCTCCGCCTCCACCTCAGCTGCGGCACACCTGGCGGCCTCCAGGGCACGCTCTGCTGCCACCTCCGCCTCTGCCTCAGCAAGCTGCGCCATTCGCTGCTCGTGCACTGCTGCAGCACGCTCCGCGGCGCCGGCACGCCATTTCTCATCTCGGCGTGCCGCCTCCTGCGCCATTTCTATTGCCGAGACGACGACTTCCTTCCTCGGCGGCGCACCAGCCTCCCGCTCCAGCCTGCGGCGCTGGGCAGCCTCAATCTTGTCCCGGACTGCGGCAACGTTGGCAGCGTTGGCAGGTGGCGTGGTCGGGCGGCTCGACGGTGTTGTGCGCACGGAGCTTTTGCGACGCATCTCGAGTCGTCGGGACTCGGGGTCTCGGGCGTCGGGGGGCTGCATGAATTTTGGGGCTCGCTTATCACGACGCTTTTCGTCAACTTTTGTGTCATCGCCCCATTCGCGATGCCATGGCACATGCCGCGGCGCGCGAACCGCCCTGCGTGGGGTCGGTGCACAGGCGCGCACAGGTTCTGCTGGAATGGGATGAACGTCGGGTGTGACTTGGGGTGTGGGGTGCTAAAACCTAAATGCTGTTGTATTGGGTCATGGTGGGAGCGGTGGGTTTGTTATCGGATACGTATCCTGACGTATTTCGATGCATGTGTCCCTGAGGATACGTTATCCTGATGAGTGTATCCTGAATGTATCGCCAGTTCGCCACTGAGCACTGTACCCGGTGTACCGCATAATTGGTTACGATTCAATTGTTACGCGTGCTGTCGCCGGCACGAGTAGTGGCAATCTCGCTTCTCGGTTGTGTTCTCGCAATCACCCCCTGGCAACCATGTCCGATTAACAATCTCCCAGACAATCATCATTCTTGTTACTGTTGCCACTGATGCGCTCTTGCACTGTGTGACCCGTACGTGACGTATAACATACTCCGAACGTAAACGTCGCCGCGATAGGGTGTATCAGATGAGAAACTTCACCACGGAGCATGCCTGCTCCGCTTCGCGCCTGGCCCCATCCAGCCATGACCACGTCCGCGCTTGGACGAGGATCCACCCTCGCCATCACTATGGCTATCATCATCCGAATCCGCCGCGTCCGACAAGGTGGTACGCCGGCAGGCCGAGTCCGGCACGGGCGGGAGCACCGCCGCGTCGAGCAGCAGGCCGCGAGCCTCGGCGTCCTCGACGAACGCTCGCCACGCGCGCGCGCCGTCTGTGGGCTCTAGAGACCCCTCCTCCGTGGCCGCCGCCGGCATTGAGCGCGGCGTCACGCTTCTCGCATGTCGCAGCGTGCGCACGTTCGCCAGCACGAGTAGTCCGCGCTTCGCCCGCGTGATCGCGACGTTCATGCGGCGGCCGTCTGAAAGGAAGCCAATCTCGTGCGGCCCGTTCTTGTCCAACGGAGCGGCCCGCACGCAGGAAAACAAGATCACCTCCTTCTCGCGCCCTTGAAAGCCGTCTACAGTCCTCACCTCGAGCCGTGCGGCCGTCGCCGCGCCCAGCCGCTTCTGTGCGAGCTTCTTGATCTCCTCGACTTGGCGACTATACGGCGTCACGATGCCCACGTCGGACGTGTCGAGCGGCCGCGCGTCTGCCCCGGCGGCACTGGTAATCAGCATGTACACCGCCCGCACCGCCGCCTCGGCCTCCTCCATATTGAAAAGAGACTTGGAGTTCTCCGTGCCTTTCTGCTTGCCGTTCGGCACGTCGATGAGCGTCAGGGGCATGCCGGGATTGGGCCAGGGGATGCCGGGCGGCACGGGGCGCTCGCGCTCGCTCACGCCGTCGGTGAGGCGCCCGTGGTAGAACTGCTTCGACGGGAAGTGCGCCAGGCTCGGATGCATGCGATACTGGATCGTGAGCATGCACTTGGGCTGGCCTGCGCGCACGAGCCGCTCAAAGGGTGAGACGCCAAGCCCAGCCGCGCGTGCGGCCTCTGACTTGATGGTGGGTGGCAGCTGCATCTCGTCGCCGACAAGGGTGACAATCGGTGCACCGTGCTGCAAGGCGACGAGCAACTCCGGCTCGCTCGCCTGCGTCGCCTCGTCGACGATGATCGCGTCGAACGGCGGCAGCTGCGGCCGGTGCGCGTGACCCGTGGCCTGCGGCTTGGGACGATTGAGAGCCAGAAGGTTATCAGTGCCTGCGCCAGCTAGCGTTGCACAGACCACCTCGGCCTCGGCAAGCAAGCGCGCACTCCACCAATCCCTGCTCTGCCCGCCGCCGCCGCCGCGCTTCTCCTCGACGAGCAGGTCGAGGGCCACGGGGCTTGACGTGGTCGCCATCTTATCCGAATCGGTAGGGCCGAGGCGAAGAAGCGGCGCGTGCGAGCCGTTTGGCTTGAGGCTGCGCGGCTTGCCTGTGATGGCGTCGATCACCCCGTCCACGAGCAGCCGCGCCACCACCTCATCAATCGCCGCATTCGACTGCGCGCACACGAGGATGCGACGCTGGCGGCGCAGCCCCGCACCTCCATTGGCGCCGGCGCCGGCGTGAGGATCGGGCGAGGTAGAATTAGACGGCAGCTTTGCCGAGCCGAGCTTTGGCATCTTGACGGCCTTACCTCTGGCGGCCTTGCCGTCGCCCGCGAGCGGCGGCGGCGGCTCGGGCGGCGGCAGTGCGAGCAGCGCGGCGATAATGCCGACGACGGTGGTAGTCTTGCCGGTCCCAGGTGGACCCTGGAGTAGCTGGATGCCCTCGCGCGCGGCCGCGCACGTCCAGATCGCATGCTGCTGATCAGCGTTGAACCGGCCGCGGATGGTCTTCTCGAAGGGAGCCTTCCACGTGCTCCGGGGCCAGGGCGGCCGCGGCACGGCAGCGGTCGTCGTGGCGGAGACAGATGCACCGACAAGCGATGGTGGCGGCGGTGCCGCCGCCGCCGCACTCAGCAGGAAGCGGCCTGCCCACTCGCCGAGGCCCGCTTTCCCCTCGAAGGCACCGAGGGCCGCATAGCTTCGAAGGGCGAGTTTCATTTGCGTCTTCTCGAGCCGACGCACACTGACCGTCACCTGAACGTCAGGGCCGAGCGCGGCGGCCTTCGCGTCCGATGAGAGACGAACGCTCACAGTGCCATCGCTTCCGGGGCCCGCAGCACGCACGACAAGACCCACGCAGCCTAGTGCCCAGGCGCCTGCGTTCGCTGGTGCCGACATATCCCACTGGCGAAATCCGCCGTACTTGGCATGGAAAGTGGCCTTGGTATATGCGCGACCATCGGTAAGATCGATGCGCCGCTCGCCGCCTCGGCCACTGCTGCCGCGCGCGTCGCGATCCTTGACGGTGCTTGGAGCGGCGTGGCGCTGGGGTGTGATGAGCAGCATCGACTCTGCTTCGAGCTCGGCGCGCCACTGCTTGAGGTGTGACGCCGTACTGTCCGTTGGGCAAAGACGAACCTCGAGCTGCCCCGCAGCCCCAGTCTCCATCATACGCAGCTCGGCGTGCAACGTATGCTTCGCCTGCTCGCCCCCTGCCCAAGGCTGACGCGACGAGCTCTTCTGAGCGTCCTCCCGGACCACCTCCGCCGTCTCCTCGACGACGCAGCGCCGGAAGAGGTCGGCGTATTCGGCCATGCTGCGGAAGCAAAAGGGCAGCGGCGGGAGGCGCGCGCCCGCGGCGAAGCTCGACGGGTCCCGGCTCAGCACATCGCGAAGCAGCGGCGCCGCGTCGGAGAGAGCGATGGACTCTCCGGGCAGACGGTGGCACGAGCCAGCCGTGCTGAAGGGCTGTCCACCGGCACTACGCATGCTGCTTGGAACGGCGCCTCGCATGCTGCTCCCTCCGGCACTGTCGCCACTGCTGCTGTCAGCTGCTCGTGGCGGATTGCCACTGCTGCCGCTGCCACCGCCGCTGCTGCTGCCTTTGCCCTGGCCACTGCTGCTTCTGCTGCCCTGGCCGCCGCTGCTGCGGCTGCCCTGGAAGGGAATGCTCGACGGTGGATGTCCAGTCCCAACGCGGTGGGGCAGCACCGCCGTCGGCAAAGCCACTGCCGCTGACGAGTGCGCCGGCGGTGCTGCCGTCGGCGCCACGGCTGGCGCAGGACTCGAACGGGGACTCGAGCGGGAGGCTTCGCCTGTCACGAGCTCCTCCGTTTTGCTTCCGCTGGTGTCGTCGCCGTCGTCGTCGCTGTCGTCATCGTCGTCGCTGTCGTCGCTGTCGCTTGCGCTCAAGGAGCTCGAGTCGTCGCTGTCGCTCGCGCTCAAGGGGCTCGAGTCGGCGCCATCGTGGGCGCCATCGTGACCTTGCGGCGTCACGTCATCCTCGTCCTCGCCCGACTCGCACACGATGGAGGTGCGCGGCTTCTTGGGCTGCTTCTCGGCTGAGCCTGAGGCGGAGGCCATCGTCACGTCGCCCTCGGGGTGTGACGCGTCACCGGCCACCTCCGCCCGCTCCACCGCCTCTGACCGCTTACGGCTCGCGCGGTCTTCGATGGCGTTTTCGTTCGCAAGCGAGTCGCGCTCGGCAATGGCCGCGTCTCGCTCAGCTGCTGTCTGCTTCTCGCGGGCTATGGCCGCGTCCCGCTCGGCTGCTACCTGCTTCTCGCGGGCAATGGCAGCGTCGCGCTCGGCTGCAAGCCTTTGGACGGCGCCGATGGCATCGGCGGCGTCGACAGGCATGCACGTGGTGGGGGCGCCACCGCTGGCGCTGCCACCACCGCTGGCGCTGCCACCACCGCTGACTCTGCCACCACCGCTGGCGCTGCCACCACCGCTGACTCTGCCACCACCGCTGCCGCCGCCGGTGCCGGTACCGTTCGCGTCGCCGGTGCCGGTGCCGTTCGCGCCGGCACCGGTGCTCTCGGCTGCGACTGATCGATGGCTGCCGCCGTCGCCCTTGCCTCTCGCGGTTGCGTCATCTGCCGCGATGAGAGGGTGGTCGGACGGATGATCCTCCTCTCCAAAGTGTAACGGGTTCTTGCGCGTGCACGCGAGGCCATATTTGCACTGAGGCTTGCCCGGGGCGCGACGGTATGCATGCGACGATGGCGGTAGAAGCGCTTGAGGCAACGGCGCTTGCGGCGCTGGAGGCACTGGTGCTGGAGACACTTGCGCTGGTGGGCCGGCTGCTGCTACTGCTGCTGCTACTGCTGCTGCTGCTGCTGCAATTGGCGAGGCGGCCGTGGCGCTTGGCGGGGTGGAAGTCGAACGCGTGCTGGGCGAGAGGTCCGCCAAAGGCGACCCCGCTGCTGCTGCTGCCAGTTCCTCCCTTTGATACTTTGCGCACATGGCGCACATTACCACTGCTCCGCCCTGGTGAGGTTTGCACCACTCGGAGACAAAGTGGACGCTGAGCTCTTCCGCAAGCTCACGCTGTTTGCGGGAGCTTGTGTCACGGGAGAAACCGTGCGCAGCGCACACGTTCCGCAAGGCCGTGACTAGCACCTTCTTCTTTTGGAGAGCTGCTGTGAGTGACTCCTGGACCGTGGCGACCGGGATGAGTTTCAAGCGCTTCGGTAGCACGGCAGCGACGGCCTCTGTCGTCGTGTCTCTTAAGAGGCGGCCGTCTGCCAACCTGTCTAAGTGGTTCGGCGGTTTATGGTCGGTTTCCTTGAGGTGCATGTAGTATTCGAGGAGCGGAGTTTTGCCATCCACCGCCCTCTGCCAGATGGGGTCGGTCAGCAGGTCGTGCAGCAAGGCTCTTAATCGAGCCTCGCACACGGCGCGGGGGATCGACGCAGCTGGCGGCGAGGTCGGCATGGGACGGCGGCCTCCGCGGGCTCGCTAGCCGCTGAATGTGGACGTCAAACAATGAGATGGTAGGGGCCGGCGCCGCGGAGAGGGGCGACGTGAAAATAAGTTGACGAACCACGCGACGCCAAACAAATTTCTCGCTTCGCAGCACCACGATGATGAGCGCGAGCGCGCGGTTGCTCGACCTGTTCATGCAAGCGCAGCAACGCGAGGATGCGGACGACGCTAGCGGTGCTACGAAGCTCTACGAGAAGCTCATCCAGTATGCGGAAGCAAACGTGTCGCCAGACATTTCTTCCGTCGCCGATGAGGCCCTCACATCGGCACTCAGCCCGCCAGCAGATCTGATCGTCAGCACAGCGCTCACTTCGCTGGGCGGCATGCACCTCGACACATGTACGCTCGAAGAGGCTCGGCGGTGCTTTCGTCGCAGTCTCTCGTGGTGGCCAGGCAACGGAATGGCGCTGCTCAACCTCGGCGACATCGAACGTGAGCACGGCTGCCTGGCCATGGCAATCAAGCACTATGAGGCCGCGGCCGCGCTCCCGCCATTACATGTGAGCCCAGAGGAGGCGGACGGTGATGAGGTGGACGACGACGAGGGCGAAGAGGACGACGACGACGACGCGAGTGAAGGCGACGGGGTGGACGGGGACGAGGACGAGGAGGACGAGGACGAGCCTGGATGGTGTGCATCGTGGGTGGGCCAGCCGCGCGTCGAGTCTGTGAGCCTCGCGAGCTACATGTGCGCGCTGCTGCACAGCCAAGCGCTTGCCTTTGACGCGGCACTGCCATACCTGCATCGCTTTGCGCGACTTCGGCTGCGCCTCGCGCCTTCAGTGTGGCGGCTCGCAGCTAACCGGCCGACCGCGACCCTGCGAGAGCTGGGTGCAGCTGAGCGTGACGACGCGCAGGCCGTTCGCCGCTTCGAGGGATGCGTGCCGGCGCCACTGCTCGAGCGGTTGCGGCACGGTTTCGCGCTCGGCTCGCCATTTTGGCAGGAGACGAATTACGCCGCGCGCGGCTACTTCTCCTTTTGGTACGATGTGGCGTGCGAGCCGAGCAATACGGTCGAGGCGCTCGCGCGGCACCTGCTGCCGCTGACAGGCGCGGCGGACGAGATCGTCGGTTGCGAGTGGTGGGTGCACACGCGCGCCGAGGGGCGCTCGATTGGGCACCAGATGCACTGGGATACGGAGGAAGTGAGCCTGCAGAGAGGCGAGATCCTTCACCCCCTCGTGTCGAGCGTGACCTACCTCAGCGGAGCCTCGGGCGGCGACCCGACTGTCGTGCTCGACCAGCGTACGGACGATGATGAGGTAGGACGGGCATTCGTGAGCCATCCCCTAGTCGGCGCGACCCTATTCTTTCCGGGCGACAGGCTTCACTGCGTATTGCCAACGAAAGCCACAACCAAAAAGCGCGCACGAGGAGCCCAGCCGCATAACTCTATGGCGGCCGACGATGATCCTGCGCGGGGCGACTTACCTCTGCTAGCCGCGAGCGCGTGCCCACAGCGGGTGACGCTCATGATTGGATTCTGGACCCGCCCAGTCAATACGCTCTGTGAACGGCCGCTCTATGGCGCGTGTGGCCCAACGCCCCGCGCTACGCGCAGATGCACGTGGCCAGCACGCGTCGCCCTGCCCGAAGACGGCGAGCGGGCTGCTCTCGAGAACGCCTCAGCGCGCGCGCACGCGACCACCGTCGGCCGTGCGGTGCCATGCGTCGAGGGCAACACGTGGGAACGCCTGGAGACGAAACCGACGAAACCGACGAAACCGACGAAACGCACGGCACGCCAGTGCAAGGAGAGCGCGTCGGCATGGGTCGGGCTACCAGTGCCCGAGGCGCGAAACCATCGCTTCTTCGTGCGTGCCGTCTCGGAATTCCGTGAGCAGATCTGTGCTCTACCACCCGTCGATGGCTAAGAAGCCGGCCGCGCGGGCTTTTCCTCTTCTGCAAAGTGTATGCCAGCTCGTAACGTATGCCTGCGCGGAGATGCTTGTCACTTGTCACGTTGGCAGACCACCCACCGACATGGCGATCGGCGTCTCACTCCGCACAGGGGCGAGACGAGGCATTTCTGACGACTGGCCGTACTGCCTGGGTCCTCGCCGGGCGTGCCCCTCGTTGTATGCGGACCGCGGGTCACGGGCTCACGAAAACCGATTCTCGCCGCGCGCGCGGACAGTCGAACTAACGAGCGCCGTCGTGGGCTCGTGGCGCGTCGTGGGTTGACGCGTTCGTAACTTGTATCTCGTTCGTATCTCGTCTCGGCGGCGGGCCGCCGCGAGCCTGTGCGCGGCAGTGCCAGGGATCGCGATCGACCCGTTTCGACCCGTGCACGTGCGGGGATCACTATGCATGACGCTGGAGCAGTGAGTACCGACCTCACCGCACCTAGACCTACGCCGCCGAGGGACCGAGTGCGTAAGCGGATCTTTGCTGAGCCGGTAGCCAGCCACACCGCACCTGGGTGCCCTGGCGCCTGGGAGGTCCCCTGGCGGCCCGCACGAGCGATCGAGGTGCCGGGTACTCCGTCGTCAGTGTTAAAAGCTTAAAACGTCAGCAGTGGCCGGGCGTCGATAACTCCACTCGCGATATCACATTTATCTCCCGTCGTGTGGCGTGTAATACGCTACATGTTATACGGGTACGGGGGTAATACCGCCGAATTTGCCTATTTCAATGCAGGCGCATTCAACTTAATCTCACATGACCACGTGTCCACGTGTTCGTGGCTGCTGTGTACTGGGTGAGTTTGTAGAATGATGAGCTGATGAGTGATGTGTGATGACGGCATGAGCCATGAGCATGACCACGCGATTTGAATGCATGTTCGATGTTGACCCGGAATACCCCCCACCGGGAGCAGCGGAGCCGTAATTTGAGACTTGAAGTGGTAAGCGCGGGTGAGGTGAACTGACTGACTGACTAACAAGTATCACGAACATCCGCATAGGCTGTTGGGCCACAGCGCGTGATTACGACCGCAATCGACATTCATTACCGGTATTACCCACATCCACACGTGCACGGCAGCCCAAATTTGAGGGCCGAACGGAGAGACGCGAACCGCCTGCTCGGCGACGCCATGGCGTCAACGCACGACGATGCACTCGCGCAGAAGGAGGCAGAGCTCGCTGAGAGGGAGAGAAGATTGAACGAAATGCAGGAGAAATTTGAACGCCTCTCTCAACAGGCGTCGCCACGCTCGGCATCGCCGCAAGCGTTCTCCAGGATGCCAGCGGGCTTGCCAGGCAAGAGCCCGCGAAGCCCGCAGGCGCAGCGTAGCCCGAGGGCCCGGTCGGCGAGTCCACGCGGAACGCGTACCCTCAGCGCCTTCGGGTCGACGACGAAGAAAACCCCGCCTTCCTTCTTCACTGCGAGCATGCGTGGTGGCCCGCTCACTGAGCCACTGCCCCAACGAGGGCTGTCGGAGCGCGAGCGCGCCGACCCCAAAAGAGCATGCCGAGGTCCTTCGCTGCTATACCGCGACAAGTTTGGCGCTCCCAAATCTGAGTGGGAACGGTTCAACGGCGAAGACATGGAAGCTATCAACTTCCTTGAGGACGACAATCCCTTCAACGATCCGTTCAAGTACCATCCGTTCAAGGGAATGGCGTTTCCGCCAACGGACTACATCGGCCCGGATGACCCACGCGAAACCGACGATCTGACGAAGCTTCAGCCTATCAATGGTTTGCGTCTCAAGTTTGTTCACGGCTACAGTGCGCGCAACGGCTTAACAGCAAACTCGCGCAGCAATCTGTTCTACAACAAGGACGGGCGGCTCGTTTATCATGCTGCCGCTCTTGGCATTGTCTACGACAAGAAGACGCACGAGCAGTGGCACTTTCACGGCCATGACGATGACATCTGCTCGCTCGACATGAACAAAAAGGACATGCTGACGATCGTCACGGGGCAGCTCGGCAAGGAGCCCAAGATCCTCGTTTGGTCATCGCGCCCAGAGCCCGGCAGCAGGCATTTGCCCCTACTCTGTCTGATCAACGGGGACCACAAGCGTGCCGTCATTGGTGTAGCCTTTTCTGCCAATGGCCAATTCCTTGCTAGCATCGGCTTGGACAACAATCGGTCCATCGCAATTTATCAATGGGGCAAGGACAAAAGCATGGAGAAGATGAGGGTCGGCGTCGACAAGGGCCACACCGACGACGTGTACTGCCTCGAATTCAACCCGGTCACGAATCATATTGTCGCCGGCGGCAAGAAGATGCTTCGTTTCTTTGGTCTCAAGGATGGAGCAATGTCCGACATTGAGGCGGAGGCCCGTGCAGCTGCAAAGTCAGGGCAGTCGCACACGCCTGTGCTCTCTGATACGGAGTCCAAAATCTGGGCAAAGAAGGGCACCTTCGGCTCTGACAGGGGCGCGCAGGACATTCTAAGCCTCGCATTCGACGACAAGGGTTGCACGTACGCGGGCAGCGGCTTGGGCGAAATCTTCCGCTTCAGGGAGCAGGCGCAAGACTTGTGTGTCAAGGCCCACCCGTTGCCGGATGGCAGCACCGGCTGGCCTGCGGCGAACGCATTTTGCAGGGTGACAGCTCTGTATTACGGGCCGCGTAAGAGCAAAAACGTCCTGATCTCATCGGGCGACGATGGCTGGATCCTCATGTGGGATCCATCTTCGTGGGACGACGTTATGCGAACCAAGAAGAAAATTGATCCGATCGAGAGATTCAACCTGAACCAGTACGTCTCAGCAGGGCTCGAGGGGACGATAACAAAAATGGACGACAAGGAGTTTGATAAACCGAACCCCCTCAAGGGTACGCCAGCTGCGGCCCTGTCCCTCAACGGTGATGGCGAGAATCTGCTTATTGGTACCATGTGCAACGAGATCTACGAGCTGAGCTTGACCTTCAAGTCCCCTCCCACTTGCTACATGCAAGGGCACTTCGACGAGCTCTGGGGCCTCGCTGCGCACCCGATGAAGGCCGAGATGGTCACTGCTGCCGAGGATAACACGTTGCGTGTGTGGGACCTGAAGAACATGACCATCCAGGCGATGACAGTCTTGCCCGGCCCGAGCCGCTGTGCTTGCTACAGCCCTAAGTGCACGAATGGCGTGTGGATTGCCGTCGGCCTCGGAGGTGGCGACAAGGACTGCCGTACAAACGGCAAGTGGTTGATTTTGGACTCGATAAAGTTGACTGAGGTCTTCGCGCCACCTCAAGTGCGCTTCGAGCGCTGCTGCGACATCAAGTTCTCGCCCGATGCGCGTTGGATTGCGATCGCCAACGCGGACAACGGCATCGATGTCTATTCGGTCCCAGCCCCAGATGGCAGCAAGGACGGCCTTCGCCGCGTCGCCAAATTTGAAGGGCACTCCTCTTTTGTAAACCACCTCGACTGGTCTGCAGATTCGATGAAGCTGCAAACCAATTGTGGCGCGCATGAGCTGCTCTACTGGAAGCTGTACGATGAGCCGAAAAAGGGCGTGTTCAAGTGGCGGCCGCATCAAGAGAAGAGCTCGAGCAGCATGCGTGACGAGCAGTGGGCGACGCAGACTTGCATCTACGGATGGCCAGTTCGCGGCGTGTGGCCCGAGGGCGCCGACGGCACCGATATCAACGGAATGAGTCGTTCGAACACTGGCAGCCGCGAACTGGTCGTCACCTCTGACGATTTTGGTAGGGTCAAACTCTTTCGCTACCCTTGCATCGTGCCATACGCTGGGCACAAGCCCTACAGTGGCCACTCCTCCCACGTCACCAACATCGTGTTTTCGTTCGACGATCGATGGGTCGTCTCAGCAGGCGGCGAGGACGTTGCCGTCTTCCAGTGGGAGTGCGTCAAGGAAAAGTAAGCAACGTCATACCAATTTGCCGCTACTCTACCGGGTGATGACTGAAAGCCAGCATGTACAGGAGCTTTCAAGCGAGTCTGTCTGAAAGCTCCCGTACACGACTCATCGGATTATGAGTCTGTTGGTGTAGCAGACGTTTCGTGTGTTCAGTGAGGACCCTGGGTGCGAGCGCGCGCTGTTGTTTCGTGTGTCGGTTTTCGCGCGTGCCCCCCGGTGCGTTGCCGTTGGCCCGGGGTGGAGGTCGGCGGGCCGGCGCCGCTGCGAGCCGCGACGCTGCTGTGGACGGTCGGGTAACGTGATCGTACGGTAAGACGACGAACCCGAATAACAACCGCTTGAAAGGCTTGATTAACGATAACGCGATAACCGCGCGCGCGCCCGGCTTTCTCTGATGTTTGCAAAATTGCATGGCACGGTGCGATGGGGTGCTGACCCGGGACTGGGACCATCGACAGAAACCCATAAACAGACCGTCAAATCAAATTCGGCGAGGCGAGGCGTGCGCACGAAGCCTCGAGCTCGGGGCACAGAGCAATCGCTGCGTCGAACTCGTCCGCGTCCGCAGCACGCAGCCACGCGAGAGCCCTCAGCGTCGTCTGCACCACATGCGGCCGTTCCTCGCGACGGTCAAACAATCGCAGAAGGGCGCCCGCGGCGCCATCTGCGATCAGCAAGGCTCGGCAGCTGGATTGTGGCCTTGCGGCGCCGAGAGTCTGTGCAAGAAGGCACACGCAGTGCGCTGCCTGTTCGGCAATTGCCACAGCGTCGTCGACGAGCAGCCGGTAGAGTAGCGGTAGGCTTTCGAGTAAGGGCAACAGATGAGCATGCAGCGAGCGCGCTTCCCGCATCCCCAGCCCTTCAGCAGTCTCGCTCGCGGTCGCAGCGGTGCCGTCGGAGGCCGATTGGAGCAGCTGACGGACAAAGAAGAGAGTGAGGTAGAGCGACTCGAACAGGAGCATTAAGCGGCCGACAGCACACGGACCGCCAGGGCCCGTATTGCCTGCAGGGGTGGCAGCCGCAGCCGCGGTAAGCTGCCGTTGCAGCAGCGGGAGCAAGCCAGCGTCTAGCAGCATGGCAGGACGTTCCGCCATGCAGCGCACCAAGGCCACACTCGGCCCCGGCAGCTGCCGATTCGGACGGTGGGCAGCCTGCATACACAGCGCGCGCAGCAGCAGCGGCGGCAGCCGAAGCTCTTCGAGCGACGCGCCCAGCTTCGAGCGGATCTGTGCCGGCGCGGCGCTCGCGACAGTGCCCAGGAGGGAGAGAAGTGGGACGGCAGTGGAGGCAAGCTGAGTAGACGAGCCAAGGAGGCTGACGCAGCGGGGCAGCACATCAGAAATCACGATGCTCAGCAGCAGCTCGAGGAGCGCCTCTGGTGTCACCGCGTCGGACGCAGCGCCCATCTCCACTGCCACGGGTCCATCCAACGTCTTCTCGTTGTCAGTGTGATCCATCCGGCCGTCGCGCTTGCTGCTGCGCTCGCCACCTCGCGCGATCCGGGCGGCACGCGCCACGCAGCACGCGGCAACGAGCGCACGCTCGGCAAGGTTCGCATCCGATGTGGTAGCGAGCGATGCGAGCGCCGGCAGCGCAGTACGAAGCAGCAGCACCGCCTCCCCCGCGGGTAGACGCGGCGTGGCCAACGGCCACGCAGACAGCGCCATCGATCCGGACGAAAGGGAGCCGGAGGCAGAGGAGGCTGCGAGCGAGCTGCCGTGGCCTTCGAAGGAGTCGTCTAGAGCACCGTTCGGCGACTCGCCCTCGAGAGATGCCATATCCAGTCGTCGGTATGAACGGCGGCCGGTGGTGCCACAAGCCGCTCGCGAGGACGGCACCGCCGGCGGCAGCATGGCAAGTGCCAACTCCACCGCGGCAAGGGCGCCATGCTGGGCACGCGGCTCGTCCCGCACCGCACGTGCGCGCGCCGCGTGCACGTACGCGGTGGCTGCGCTGAGCAGAGCGGGCGATCGAAGCGGCGCCGATTGTGGCCAGGGCGCGAGTGCGCCTTCAGCATCGGCGGCAAACACGGCAAAGGTGTCATGCAGCAATGAGCGGGGGGCCTCGAAGAGAGGGCTAGTCACCAGGGCGTGCAGAAGCTTGAGATGGGCCACTTCTGGCCATTGGGCTGGGGTGATGGCGGCTGTAGATGCAGGAGGCGTGGCTGTCGCGCACGATGTGCCTGGTCGTGCCACGCCAGCGGCACTCGATGGCGGTGGCGGCGAGCGCACGCGCTCAAGGAGCTCGATGGCCAGCGAGACACCCGATGCAGTGAGCGCCGCAGCAAGCGCGGTGGCCACGAGTGCACTGTGCGGGTGCTCGGAGGGCGACGGCACAGGTGGCTGTTCGGCCATCGCGGCCCACGTGGCTCCTGCGACGCCATCGCCACCGTAAGCACTGTGATTGACCCCAGCGACAGCTTTTTCGACCGCCGCCAGCATCTGAACCTCGGAGGCATGATGCAGCCACGAAGGCCCGAGGGAGAGCGCAGCAGCGAGCGTGATGCCCCCCTTGAGAGCCAGCGCCGCCTGCGGCCGTCCCATGGCGCTGATGGCCGCGCGGCACACGCCCCGCTGCAGCGCAGCCGAGGGTGCCCAGCTTGGCGGCACCTCGCAACCCGAGGGTGTCTGCGACCGTGTCGAGTCAGAAGCACTCGCGTCCTGGCCATGGCCGCCGCTGAGCTGCTGCCGTGTCGCAGGAGAGAGCAGTGCCGCCGCGACCGCCGTGAGCATCGGTTGTGCCAGGCGCGTGCCACCATCGCGTACTGAAGCGAGAAGCGCCCCAGCCTTCGCATCGTTCAAGAGCACGGGGCCGAGCGACGGCTGCAGCCGAACCAGCTGCGCGGCGGCCGCGGCCGCAGTGATGCGTACAGGCTCTGGCGCGGCGGTCGACGTGGCGAGGCGCACCAGACTGGTGAGCGTGGCGGCCGTGCCGAGCACGTGTGCGATGCTCCCTTCGGGCGCTGCCACCGAAGCTGCAAAGACATTCTCGAGCGCCTTGGCCGCATAGTGACTCGTGGTCGGCTCCTCTGTAGGCAGAAGTGCTGAGAGCAACGCCTGAGGCACTGGCGGCGGCGGCGTCCACGGCTGCGCCCACTCCGCCTCGTCAGGTGTGCCGTCGCCCGCGAGGCTAGCGCTACCACTCGAGTGACACGTTTGGCGCGGCGAGCGCTGCTGCTGCTGCTGCTGCTGCTGCTGCTGGACGGCAATGTAGAAGACCAGCTCTCCCAGCGCCGCCGTCGCGCGGCGGCGCACTTTGGCATCGCGATCGCGCGTCGCGCCGGCGAGGGTTGTGAGCAGGTCGTTCCGCGCGAGTTTAGCTTGCACGTAAGTGGTGTGCCGCAGGAGCAGCGCAAGAAGTGTAGCGAGCCGTAGCTTGAGCGAAGAGTGCGCGCACGTACGCAGCATGGTGGAGAAGAGGCCGGTGAGCCCCGAATTGATCAGAACAGTGGCGAGCCGCCCATTGGTCGCCAAGGCCTCGAAGTAGAGCAGCGTGTTTTCCTTCTCGGCGACAGGGTTGGGGCCGCCGACGGAGCGCCAAAGCGTTGCAAGGAAGGCCTCGAGAGTCGGGATGTCCATGGTCAGCAGCTCCTCGAGCGAGTAGGCGCGGAACTTGAGGCTACGCGCCTCGTACTGTCCCGTGGGCTCGAGCTTCTCGATCGCCGCGTTGAGCATCACGGGCCGGATCGCCATCTCGGCGGGGGAGAAGAGCACACGGCTCAGTGGTTGGAGGGCGGCCTTGGCAGCAGGCTGGGTGGTCGCGCCAAGCTCCTTCAGGCGCTCGCGCGCTGCGGCGGTCGCCGTCGCCGCCATCTCGGCCAGGGAACGATCGGCAGCCGCGGCTGCGTCTGCCGCTGCCGTTGCGGCGGCATCCTGGGCCCCCGCGAGCCATGCCTCAGGGTCTTCGTCAACGCCGAGAACCTTGCCGAGCGGAGGCGGGGAAGCCACCGCAGCCAACAGATTGTCGAGCCGCTGGACCGGGAGGGGCGTGGTCTGCTGTCGTGGCGGCGGCGGCTGCTGCGCCGCGGGCGACTGCTGCGATGCGGGTTGCTGTGGCGGTGGCTGCACCTTGCGCTTCTGCTCTTGCGATTGTGAGGGCGCTGGCATGCCGTTGGGTGTTGGCGTGTGAGCAAGCGGCGGCCGCTGCACCTCCTGCCGCCGGCGCGGGCCCTGCTCGGTTGGGCGGCTGCCGCCGCCCTTGCTGCCGCCTTTAGCTGTCCTCGCCCCTAAGGCCGAGGCCAGGGCAGGGGCGGCAGGCGCGGCTGCGGCGAATGAACTGCGCGGCGATGCAGCAGCGCTAACCGCTGCGTCATCGGCCACCAGTCGGGCCGACGGCAGCGGCGAGCCAGCGAGCAAGCCCGGGTCCTCCTCAACCGTCCGCGCGGCGCCCTCGAGTGCACCAGGCGGCGCTGCGGCTGGTGGCTCTGCGGCAGGCGACGCCACAGGCACGCGACAGAGCGATTCCTCGAGGAGCGCTTCGGCGTCGTCGTGGCTCTCATGGGAGCTACCGAGCCACTCCCCGTCGAGCGCGCCGCCTTCGGACGGCGTGCCGACTGTCGACGCGGAACGGTCGAGATCGCAATCTCCGGCGCCGATGAGCCCGCCTCGCGCTCCTCTGCTTACCCGTCCGCAGGCCACTTGACTCGCAGCGTCGGGCACCAAGTCTTCCGAAGCCGTTGCCAGCGGCACCTCGTCCGCCACTTCGTCCTCTCCCGGTGCCTCAGGACCGGTGGGCTCGGCGGCTGCAGCCGCACCGTCGCCATGGGCCGCGTCGACGCCAGGCGAAACCACCGGCACGACCCGCGCCACCGGCGCCACCGGCACGGCCGGCGCCGCCACCGGCACGGCCGGCGCCGCCACCGGCGCGGCCGGCGCGGCCGGCGCGGCCGGCGCCACCGGCGCTGGCAGCTGGCCAGGGGCGACGGAGACGCGCCAGAATGGGTGCGATCCGAGCTGCGCCCAGACCGGTCGGTCGGCGGCGCGCTTGGCATGGAGCCTCTGCAGCAGGTCGTTGAGCAGCTCGGACGACTCGGGAAGGTGTGGCAGAGGCGCGAACATCGCCGCCTGGACCATGTCCTCGGCGCGTCGACAATTTGCGTACGGCGGTAGACCGGTCGCCATCTCGACCAGGAGGCTCCCGAGGGCCCAAAAGTCGGACGCGGCCGAGTAGCCGCCGGTGCGCGAGAGCAGCTCGGGCGCGATGTAGCTAGGACTCAGCTCATGCAACAACGCCAGCCGCTGGATCGTCGCCTCGTTGTCTGACGAGAGCGGGCTGTCCATGCACCGCGCGTGTCCGAAATCGGCGAGCTTCAGGACACCGTACTCGTTGATGAGCATGGAGGTGGGCCGCAGGTCGATGACGAGCACTCCGTGCGAGTGCACGTAGTGTAGCGCCGCGAGCACGTCGAGCCCGAAGGACAGCACCGTCTCCTCGGGAAGGCTGCCGTCCTGAAGCAGGAGCCGTCGGAGGTCGCCGCCCGCACAGTACTCGGAGATCACCCAGAGGTGGTTGGTCGTGGCGAACCATGCCTGAAATTTCAGCACGTTGGCATGGTCGAAGGCGTGCATCACCTGCACCTCGGCAGAGATCTTGGCGCTGTGCCCCTTTTCGATCCGGCGGATGGCGACGAACTCGACCGAGCGCCGCAGCCGTCCCTTGTAGACGGTGGAGAAGCCGCCGCACCCTATCTCCTCGTAGAACTGGTACTGCTCCATCGATCGTGGACGTCACGCGCGCTTTGACCCTTGCGTGCGGCGCGAGTCCCAGAACTTTATTTTTTGGCGGGAAGAGAGAGAAATGAGACGTCTGTCATGACGGAACGCCCTACACACTCCCTACACTCGCCAAAACGCGCACGACCACCCCCTGTTTGGCCAATTCGCTCGACCTAACGAATTCGGCGCTTGGTGAATCTCATGCGCTCATCAGTCGAGATGCTTTTAGCCCTCGTCGGCTTGCTACCGTCCACCGGCGTCCGAGCTTTTCAACAGAAGCATGGCGTTTGGGCTGCACGCCACTGTCAGCTTGGGATTTCTCGAGCGTTTTTCTTGACTTGTGTACAAGATGTGCCAGAGAATGTTGATGATGAATTGGCCATGGAATTCAACAAGCGTTTGCAACAGGAGGGTGGTCCCACCATTTTTAAGGTGAAGTCGAGCATCAATGACGTTCGCGATGCGGCAAAGACGAGCGCCCGAAAGGTCACGGCAATCGGCGAGGACGTTGCCGACGCCGCTGGAAGTCTCACGTCGAGGCTGACCGAGCAACAGAAGAACATTGCAAAGATCATCCTCGCGCTGATCGCGTTCCAGATCGCAATACAAACCATCGCTGGCGTCTTTGGTAGCCGTTGACCGTTGCAACAACGCCTGCAAAATTGGCACACTCCGGACCGCGGGCAACCAGGGCAAGTACAGTGCTGAGTGTTGCAGGATCTGATGCAGGCATGCAGCGGGGACCGGGGAACGTTACTAGTCGTGAATGTACGCGCTCACACGCATTGGTGTAATTCTTCCTAGTTGCGTTCTGAGAGCGGCCTCAGGACATATACGTATGCGCGGTGCTGGAGGGGACCCAATTCATGCATCTTTTAGAAGAATCGTCGAGATGCAACACCTCCGAGCTCCGTGCCGCATGCGCTTAACCTGATCTGACATGATCTGAGGAGCGTGAACGCAGTGAGTCGGAACACGTGGCCGGCACGTCGTCGGCCCCGCCCCCTGCCGCCGCCGCCGTCGGCTCGCGCTGCCGGCTCGCGCTCGCCCGGCCAAAGTTACAGAACGAGAGCTCAGGCATCTCGCTGCGAGCGCTGCCGCCTAGCCTTCGAGCGCGGCCCGCGGGACTTCGAAATGCCAAAGCGGGCCTCGATGGCCGCCAGGGTCACCTCTTCCATCTTGCGCCGCCGCTGCTCCTGCAGCGCGGCCTCCTCGCGAAGTCGCTCCACCAAGGGCTTGCGAGCCTCGAGCTTCTCGGCCAGTTGCTTGGGCATCGCCGCGCGTTGGAGAGCATGCATCTCTTCGAGCCCACGGCGCAGCTCAGCCTCTTCGGCCAGCCGCATCTCCTGCCGCAGCTCGTCGATGCGCTCCGCGCGCCGCCGCTGGTACTCCCGGGCGCGTGAGTCGAGCGACTTCGCATAGAAGCTTGAGTTGCCGCTCGCTTTTAGGATCTCAATCGAGCGATCGCTCAGGCTGACTAGCAGTGGTGGCGGCGGCTCCTCGAGGGCAAAGCGTGGGCTCAGCCCAAGGTTCACCCGGAACTCGCGCAGCGTGCAGCTTCGCTCGAGGGCTTCTGCAGGGTCCGAGGTAGTAAGATGACCTACCCCCTTAGAGGTAGAGCTACAAGCGGGAGCCACCTCACGCGCACCGTCATCAACATCAGAGCTCGGCGCCCGAGGTGACGCCCGAGGGTCCTTGGCGAAGAGCTCCTTGCCTTCGACGGGCATGCGGCGCGACCACGCATTCGGTTCCAGACGCAGTGTACCCTCTCGCGTCTCGTGCTGCAGGCTCTTGACACGCTGCAGCCCATGCGCGGTGATGGCTCCCTGCGGCAGCGCATCCGTCGCGCCCAGGATGAGCACGCCCTTCGGAGCCAGCCGCTCCATCATGGCATCGAGCGCCACCCGCGCAGCGTCCTCCGAGCAGTACAGAAAGATCGAGTAGCGGCAGAAGATGATGTCGAAGAGGCCGTCGCTCGCGGCCTTGGCGCCCTCGTCTGAGCATGGGACGGTCGCGTCGGAGACCTCGAAGGAGCAGTTTGCGCGAGCACTCTGGGCAAGGACGAAGCGGCGTGGAGCGGGCTCCGCGTCAAAAAAAGCAAACTGAGTTGCCGGGCTGGAGGAGGTGGCGGCGGCCGCCTGCTCGAAGTAGCCATCGCGTAGCTCGCGAGGGAGGCAGTCGAGCGCGGCTTCCGACCACTCGTACTGCTCGTCGTGTGCAGTGCCAATAATGGAGCTATCGCGGTCGCTACCATAGCCTTCAAATAGCGGCGCGCGCGTGCCAAAGACGGGTGCGAGCCAGCAGCGCCAGATCATCTGCGCGGTGAAGAGCTCCTCGCCACTTGAGCAGCCGCAGCTCCAGACGCGCAGCGGACGGCCTTCCGCCACTGCTGCCCGGGCCGCGGAAAAGAGGGCGACATCCGCAATGTAACTCTCCCACAGCGAAGGTCCGTCGCGAAAGAAGGCGGTGTTATGAATCCAAGCTCGCGACGTAATGTTTACTGTTGACCAGCCCGTTGGAGCGATCAGGCGCCGAGGCTCCCTCGCCTCGACTTGGCGCTTCTGGTCCGCTTTCACTTGCTGGCGCATCGCAGCAACGACAGAAGACATCACACTCATACGCACAGGCGTTTTTGAGCTGGGCTCCGTGTTGCTGCCCGTGTTGGCGGACCCCACGTTGGAGCCCAGCGGCCCGAGTGCACGGTTGCTTCCTGAAGGCTTCGGTGGCGCCGCATCGCCTTTCCGCGTCAGCAGTGCCGGCATAAATGTGACCTCCGGCATTTTCGCGTGGATCGACTCTTGCATTCGGCGACCCTTGCCCTCGGCAAGTGGCGGATCGGCGGCGGGGGCGAGAGGGAGACAGAGATGTCAAACAGAAAAAGTGATCATGAAGACGCCATCAAGTTTCAGAAGCCAGAAAAGTTTGACTTGACTTGACGCGGAACAACGGTACATGTCAAAGTTTAAAAGACACTCGGGCACAGTCCTGTACGGTACGGTATAGTACCGGGGGTCAGCTACCTTCATGCTTCAACCTTCAATTGTCAACCATTGTGGAGTCCCTTGTCGCGTTGTGCAACAAGCTCACTGACTCACCAATGCATGAATGCAAACTCCCTACCTTACTAGCTTGCAACAAGCTCACTGACTCACCAACTCACCAATGCAACGTGAGCGCGGTCACCATGACGGTCAGCATCGTAGCGAGCGGCAGCGTAAGGCACACAATGCTCGGACTGTTCTGATCGAGCTCCTCACGGTCAGGACGAAGGAGGAAATCATCAGGATCGGCGACCACGGGATCAAAGTGCACGAAGCGCGAGTCCTCGTGGCCGAGAACCGGGACCTCCTCCGCACGTGAGCAGCAACTGACGACGCGCCGCGCAAGCATCCCGAGGTCCGCCCATGCGGCGAAGGTGAGCCCGAGCAGCAACCCCTGCCACGACGCGCCAGCCTGTGCTGACCAGACGGAGATCACCTGCGGCGGCAGGGTGACGTTCGAGGCGGCGGCCACCTCTTCACTGGCAAAATAGTTGAACGCGAACAAAGCCGCCGTCGGAGGCTGCAGCACGCAGAAGCACACGCAGAGGCAGAGCGCCCTTCGCTGGTGGCGCTGTCGCACGACACCGGGCGTGTCCACGGCTGCGCGCCCGAGGAGTGTGGAGAGGTGTACCGCGCCATTGAAGATGGCAGTGACGCCGAATGCGGCCGTGATCGCATACGGCGGCCATGCGGCCGGGCGCGTCGGCAACGCGCACACGGCGATCGGATCCTCCACCGCGTAGGCGTCGGATCGAATGAGCGGCAACGAGACGGCCGCCGCGAGCAGCCAAACCAGCTGAGAGCCACGGGAGAGCCAGTAGCGCGCACCTGCGTTGCCACGCATGTGGAAGCGCACGAGCAAGAGAAAGTCGAGTGTGACCGGCCACGACCACATCCACGACGCGACCCAGCCGGCGGCGGTCACCTTGACCGCGACGCAGCGCGCAGTGCCGTCGGGTAAGGCGGCAACGAAGAGCACGCCCACGGCATACCAGGCTGTGGCCACGGCAAGGCACGTTACATGGCCGAAGAACACCGAGCGCAGCGTGGGCCAGGCAATCCACGAGGCACACACACAGATAAGGCCGAAAAGGGACGCAACTGCAGGCACACCAGACGCGATGCGTTCCTTGTATGGCATCCGAGTCATAACGACAAGGAAGATAGGCGCCGACAGCAGTGCGAGCAGCAGAAGCACGAGCGCCAAGGCTGCGCAGCGCCCCCAACTGCAAAGCGGAGCATGCTCTGATGGCACAGGAGGCAATGGTGGCCGCTGCGCACGGAGGCGCCCCGATGACCGCCGGCCCGCCGGAGACTCATCTCCATCCCCGGTCAATTCGGCGTCGTTGTCGTCGGCGGCAGCATCGAGCAACGGCGCGTCGCGAGCAACCGCCGATGGGTAAAAGGAGCCGCCCTTCATCGGCATCGACACGCGCTGGCGCGTGTCGAGACCAGGGGCTCGTGGTGGGAGGTTGAGAGACTTGAGACACCATTCATCACAGGAACCCCGGAAACGCATTCGGGACGTTCACAGCAGCACCCAAACAGGCATGCCTTCAGCACCCCCACCCGAGGCTCATGAACTTGCCCGTGATCTCAGCTGATTGCAGCTTCCATCCCGTTCGTCATCACTCGAGAACTAATCTCACGAAAGCGACGTGTCGTTCTCGATGTGGTCTCTCTCAATGTCGTCCTTTCCGATGTGGTCCGGGTACAATGTGCCGCTGACTCACGCTGCATGCAGCCTTTCGATGCGGCGGCCGCCACTCGGGTCTATACCATCCGCATTCGAATTGATGCCCTTCGGGCGTGGGCGAATTGCGCCGCCATCCATGCAGCAATACCAGGAGGACGACGGCTATGGTGGCGGCGGCGGCTATGGCGGTGGCGGCGGCGGCTATGGAGGAGGCGGCGGTAGGTATGGCGGCGGCCGCGGTGGCGGCAGAGACGACTACGAGCGTGATCCTCAAGACACTGCCGAGGTGGACACCCAGCGTGTCGAGGAGCTGCTGCAAGAGCGTACCGATCTGAGACGATCGCGTGACTTTGACGGGGCTGATCGTATCCGCGAGCAGCTGCGCGACGAGTTCAGCGTTACCGTGTTGGACAAGGATAAGCTTTGGTACGTTGAGAGCGGTGGCCGTGGCCGTGGCCGTGAGGGTGGTCGTGACCGTGACCGGGCGCCTTCATACGACCGGTCTCCTCAAGACTTTGGGCCACTCGGCCACGACTACACATTCGTGGCTGAGGAGTCCACCGAGCCCGAAGCGGACGTCTTGAGCAAGATCAATGCTCTCATCGCGCAGCGCTTGCAGGCCAAGCTGAATCGTCAGTTTGACGAGGCCGACAAGTGCAAGGCGCAGCTTGAGGTGATCGGCGTGCGCCTTCAGGACCGTTTGCGTGAGTGGCGGTTTAAGAAGTTCGAGGCTCAGGACTACGGTCCGCTCGGCCATGACTACGTCCACGCGACCGACGACGCCGTGCAGCTCGACGAGCAAGCGCTCGCGACGATCAATTCGCTGCTCGCCAAGCGCCTCGAGGCCAAGCTCCAGATGAAGTACGACGAGGCTGACAAGTGCAAGGAGGAGCTCAACGAGAAGTTCAACGTCTTCGTGAACGACAAGCTGCGCGCGTGGCGCGCGGACGGCGGCGTGTTCCCGACCCATTTGCGCGTCGAGGGCGACGGAGATGCTGAGTTCCCCGTCGACGAGGCGGCTGTGCTCGAGAGGCTCGTGGCGCGTGCGCTCGCGCGTAAGGACGGCGACTTTGAAGCGGCCGACACCATCAAGGAAGAGCTCCTCAACAAGCTCCACGTCGCCTTAGACGACAAGGCGGGCACGTGGCGTGTGGTTCGCCTCTATGGCGGGTATTATCGCGTCGGCCCACGCGTCGATGAGTTCACCGAGAAAATAGTGGCCGAGAAGCTCGAGAAGCGCAACGCCCTCCGCGCGGACCGAAACTACGACGAGGCAGACGTGCTACACGCGGAGCTCACGGCGATGGGCATCAGCCTCGACACGCGCTCGCGCACGTGGCGCAAGGGCGAGCCGGGCGAGGCACGCAGCAGTGGAGGACAAGAGCGCGGCGGTGGGCGCGGCGGTGGGCGCGGCGGTGGGCGCGGCGGGCGCGGGGGAGGACGTGGCGGTGG
>Ga0209550_10000672_pt1 | contig 32565 bp, 48 predicted proteins | sample LauGreSuBDMM15SN_2_FD_187567 | JGI IMG/M metagenome (GOLD analysis project Ga0209550, IMG submission 187567) | Freshwater lake microbial communities from Lake Michigan, USA - Su13.BD.MM15.SN (SPAdes) (version 5) | ecosystem: Environmental > Aquatic > Freshwater > Lake | place: Lake Michigan... | reverse complement strand
CTTATCGCTCCAATCGCCATGGAAGAAGGTCTTCGTTTCGCTATCCGTGAAGGTGGCAGAACAGTAGGGGCCGGAGTTGTAAGTAAAATTATTAAGTAAGAATTTAGCTAGTAAATCAGAAATTATGAAAAACAAAGAAAGTATAAAAATAACGCTTGAATCCTTTGATCATTTCGTTTTGAATAAAGCGATGAATGAGATTATTGGAACAGTTAGAAGAACAGGTGCCGCCATTAAAGGTCCCATTCCTCTTCCTACTAAAATTCAAAAGTTCTGCGTTTTGCGTGGACCACATGTGGACAAAGACTCAAGAGAACAATTCGAAATAAGATCTTCAAAAAGATTATTAATAATTTCACCAACAACGCAAACCGTAGACGCACTAATGAAACTAAACCTTTCCGCTGGTGTTAATATAAAAATTGCACTAAACGAAAATAAAAATTAGAGGATTAAATGTTGGAATTACTTGCTAAAAAAATCGGAATGACCCATGTCTATAAAAACAATGGGAGCTCAGTAGCTGTTACTATGATAAAACTGCATGATAATAGAGTTATTGAATTAGATAACACTAAAGAGGAGTGTAATCCAGTTTCACTTGCTTTTATAAAGACTGATAATCTTAAAAAAATTAGCAAATCAGTTGTGGGCTTGTTTAATAAAAAACAAATTCCTGTATATAAAAAAATTCATTGCTCTAAATTAAAAAAAACAACAGAAATTAATGTTGGAGATTCAATAGAAATTTCAAAATTTTTTAAAGAGGGTGATAAAATTGCTGTTAGAGGAACAACTTCAGGAAAAGGTTTTGCCGGCGTTATGAAAAGATGGAATTTTAGAGGACTTGAAGCATCTCACGGTGTTTCTGTTTCACATAGATCTCATGGTTCTACTGGTCAAAGACAAGATCCAGGTAAAACCTTTAAAGGTAAAAAAATGGCTGGACATCTTGGAGTTGATAATAAAACAGTCAGAAATTTGGAAATCGAATTCATTGATAACGAAAATTCGGTTATAGCAGTAAAAGGATCAGTTCCAGGAAAAAATGGTTCAGATTTAATTGTAAAATTAAGTAATTATTAAAATCTTTATGAAATCATTTAAAGTACCCGAAATAAATTTTGAAGAAGGAAAGGTGACTTCCAAAGAATTTAAAACGGAAGAAGAAGTCAGTATAACTAGCGCTAAAACTGTTGCATATGTTATAAGATGGCAACTCGCAAGAAATAGAGCTGGTACTGCAAGCACCAAAGAAATGTCAGAAATTTCTGGTACAACCGCTAAACCTTGGAAGCAAAAAGGAACTGGAAGAGCTAGACAAGGAAGCAGAAGATCTGTTCAATTCGTTGGTGGAAGAGCTTGTCATGGACCAAAACCAAGAAGCTTTGATTTCTCTATTCCTAAAAAAATTGCCAAAATCGCAATAGTGGATGCAATTAAAAATAAACTAATTGAAAACAAAATTTACACTTATTCAAATATTACGAAAACAATAAAAACATCATCAATTGGAAAAATATTAAACGAAAATAATATTAAAAGCGCTTTAATAATTCACAATGGTGATAAAAAAATTGAATTATTTGCTAGAAACATTAAAAATGTAAAAATTCTAGATTGTAAAGCAATAAATACGCTTGATTTGGTTAATTATGAACATTTAATAATCGACTCCGAATCATTCATAACTAAAATTGTAGGAGCATTAAAATAATGACAGCGATATTAAATTACGATAAAATAAAAGGTTTAGTTTATACTGAAAAATCAAACGGACAACTTTCTCTTGGTAAATATACCTTTAAAATAGATAAAACTTGTACCAAAAGTCAGTTAAAATCTCTTATAAAGAAAATCTATAATGTTGAAGTAATTAAAGTTAACATTATAAACACACCCGAAAAAAACAAAAGATTTAAAGGTGTTCTTGGAACTAAAGGTTCTATAAAGAAAGCCACTATAACATTGAAAGACAGTCAAACAATTAATTTTGGATCATAAAAATGGCACTGAAAAATTTTAAACCAGTAACATCAACGCTGAGACATTATGTCGCGATTGATAGAAGTGAGCTTTGGAAAGGCTCTCCTTTAAAAATTCTTACCAGAAAAGGCACTGAAAAAGCCGGAAGAAATAATTTTGGTCATATTACCGTTAGACACAAATCTGCCGGACATAAAAAAACTTTTAGAGTAATTGATTTTAAAAGAGATAAATTTGATATCGAAGCCAAAGTTGAAAGAATTGAGTACGACCCAAATAGAACTGCTTTTATAGCGTTAGTTAAATATTCAGATGGAATATATTCTTATATACTTGCCCCCAATAAATTAAATATTGGTGATACAATTTTATCATCAAAAAATCTTATTGATGTCAAAATCGGCAACGCCATGCCTTTAGCGGTAATTCCAATTGGTTCAATTGTCCATAATATTGAAATAAAACCTAGTTGTGGAGGTGTTGTTTCAAGAGCAGCTGGAAATTATTCTCAATTAGTTGGAAAAGACGGTGGGTATGCTTTAGTTAAAATGCAATCTGGAGAAATAAGATTATTTTCACTGAATTGCATGGCTACAATTGGAACCGTATCTAATCTAGATAATAAAAATACTACAATAGGAAAAGCTGGAAGATCAAGATGGTTAGGTATTAGACCTACGGTAAGGGGTGTTGCTATGAACCCAGTTGATCACCCGCATGGTGGGGGTGAAGGAAAAACTTCTGGTGGAAGACATCCTGTTTCTCCTACTGGTAAACCAACCAAGGGTAAAATAACTAGAAAAAGAAGTAAAAGTACTAATAGATTTATTGTAAAATCAAGGAGAGTTAAATAATATGGCTAGATCAATTAAAAAACCCCCGTATGTTGACGGGTATTTATTAAAAAAAGCAAAAGATTATATAAATTCATCAAAAAAACAGATCATTAAAACTTGGTCTAGAAGATCAACAATACTTCCACAGTTCGTTGGTATAAATTTTGCAGTGCATAACGGAAAAAAATTTGTATCAGTTTCTGTAACAGAGGGTATGGTTGGTCACAAATTTGGAGAATTCGCTCCTACCAGAACCTTTTATGGACATGGTGGAGATAAAAAAGTTACAAAAGATTAGAAATTTATGACACAAAAATTAGTAAAAGCTTCTCAGAAAGTTGTTAAATCAAGCCCGGTAAAAGTTATGAAAGTAACTAAAAATATTACTGGACTTAAGGTTTCCGAAGCATTAAAGTTGCTTCAATTTTCAAAGCTTAAAATTTCAACTACAGTTAGAGCGCTAGTTTACTCCGCTATGTCAAATGCTGAAAACAACCACAACATGGATGTTGATACGCTATTTGTAAAAGAAGTAAATGTTGGAAGAGCTTTTGCTTTAAAAAGATTTGCAGCAAGAGGTCGTGGTAAATCAAGTAGAATATTAAAAACCTATAGTAATATTACTGTAATTCTTGCTGAGAAATCAGTGGAAGAAAAATCAAAAAAAATAAAAGAGGAAAAATAAATGGGTCAGAAAGTTAATCCTGTAGGATTCAGGTTATTAAACAATAAAAATTGGGAATCTGTTTGGTTTGATAAAAAAAACTATGCAAAAAAACTAATCAATGATGTTGCTATAAGAAAATTTATCATGACTAGCTACTCTCATTGCGGTATTGGTTCTGTCATAGTTGAAAGACCCTCAGATAAAATAAATTTGGTTATAAAAACCTCTAAACCAGGAGTTTTAATTGGTAAGAAAGGTTTGGATATTGAAAAAATTAACCAATCAGTTGAAAAAATAGCTGGTACCAAAGTAGAGGTTAAAATTGTTGAAATTGACAAACCAGATATAAGTTCTTCACTTGTTGCGCAATCAGTCGCCAAACAATTAGAGGGCCGAGCTGCATTCAAGAAAGTAATGAAAAAGGTAATGCAATCCGCTATGAAATATGGCGCTCTTGGTATTAAAGTTAGTTGTTCTGGAAGATTAGGCGGAGCAGAAATTGCGAGAACAGAATGGTATAAAGAGGGATCTGTTCCTCTTCACACTCTTCGTTGCAACATAGATTATGCAATTGCAAACGCGTATACTGGTTATGGAGTTATAGGTGTTAAAGTTTGGATATATAAAGGTTTTGTTGAAAAAAAGAAAATATCAACATTGTAATAAATTTAATTTTTTAAGAAATGCTAATTCCTGCTAAGACAAAATATAGAAAGGCGCAAAAAGGTGGAAAAAAGATTCTTGGAGTAGCTTGCTCTGGCAACACTCTAAAATTTGGTTCATTTGGTTTAAAAGCTCTTGAGCCTGCAAAGTTAAATTCCAAACAAATCGAATCTGCCAGAAAGGTTATAACTAGATACATGAAAAGATCTGGAAAATTATGGATTATGGTTTTCCCGCATACGCCAGTTACTAAAAAACCTGCTGAAGTTAGAATGGGAAGTGGAAAAGGAAGTGTTGAATACTACATTGCAAAAATAAAACCAGGTAGGGTAATATTTGAAATAGATGGAATTGATAATGAGTCTGCGCAAAACGCTTTGCTCAAAGCTTCATCTAAATTACCATTTAAATCAAAAATTATTAATAATTTATAAAATGAGCGAAACAGATAAAAAGTCAATGATATCAGAAATTTATAATCTCAAAAAAGAGTTGCTTTTACTTAGAATGAAAATAACATCGGGAGATAAAATAAATTTAAAAGATTATAGAGAAAAAAAGAAAAAAATAGCTATAATTTTTACAACACTTAATAAAAAAGCATAAATTATGAAGGCAAAGATTATTAGCATCATCGATTCAAGTACTATAAAAGTTTCATCGACAACTTATAAAAAGCACGAGAAATACGGAAAATATATAACGGTAAGCAAGAAATATCTTGTTGAAACCGATGGAAAAACAGTAGAAGTGGGTCAAGACATAGAGATAATTAGCTCTAGACCTATTTCTAAAAAAAAGAAATGGAAAATTAAATAACAATTTTAGAATAATATGATTCAAATGCAAACAAATCTAGTTGTGGCCGACAACTCTGGGGCTAAGACCGCTAGATGTATAAAAGTTCTTGGTGGATCCAAACACATGATAACGGGTATTGGCGATGTTATTGTCGTATCAATAACATCCGTAACCCCAGGATCTAAAGTAAAAAAAGGTCAAGTTGCAAAAGCTGTTATAATTAGAACTAGGAGTAAAATTGTTAGGCCCGATGGAAGTTTTCTTAAGTTTGATGACAACGCTGTTGTTCTTGTTGATAAAGAAAACGAACCTCTCGCTTCAAGGGTTTTTGGTCCAGTTTCAAGGGAAGTTAGACAAAAAAACTTTTTAAAAATAGCATCATTAGCATCGGAGGTTTTGTAAAATGGCGAATAAATTTAGAAAAGGTGATCAGGTAATTGTTATATCTGGTTCTGATAAAGGAAAGGTTGGTAAATTAATTTCAATTTTAAATGACAGAGTTATTGTCGAAGGCGTAAGATTGGCGACAATTCATAAAAAGCCTACAGGTCAACAACTAGGTCAAATTAAAAAAGAAGAAAGGTCGATACACATCTCAAACATATCTCATGTGGAAGATGGAAAATCGATTAAAATTAAATTTGTGATCAATTCTGATGGAGAGAAAAAACCCATTAAAAAAGATCGTGTTTCAAAAAAAACTGGAAAAAAAATTGAATAGAGATGCAAAGTATTACAGAAAAACTATATAAGGATTCGATTCCTGAAATAAGAAGTAAGTTTTCTTACAAGAATGACATGGCCATTCCAAAAATAAAAATGGTCAGCATAAATGTCGGAATCAAAGCGGTTGATAGTGATAATAAACTTCTCGCCTATTTACTTAACCAGGTATCTAATATATCTGGTCAAAAAGCCGTTTTGACAAAGTCAAAAAAAGCTATATCAACTTTCAAACTTAGGAAGGACCTGCCAATTGGCTGTAGAGTTACACTAAGAGGAAAAAAAATGTATCAGTTTCTTGATAAGCTTGTTAACATAGCTTTACCAAGAATAAGAGACTTTAGGGGGCTTACATCAAAAGGATTTAATCAGAGCAATCACTATAGCTTTGGAATAAAAGAACATAATATATTTCTAGAGGTTGATCTTGACAATATAGTAAAAATATTTGGTATGAATATCACGATAGTCACCAATGCAACAGGCAAAGAAGAGGCTCTTTTTTTGCTTAAGAAGTTAAATTTTCCAATTAAATAAAATATGGCAAAGAAATCATTAATTAAAAGAAATGCTAGAAGAATAAAAGTCTCTTCTTCATGCAAAGTAAAAAGAGATAAGTTAAAAAAAATAATTAAGGATCCTAATATTCCTTTTAACGAAAGGTTGTTAGCTCAGATTAAGCTTTCTGAAATGGTTAGAGACGCTTCTAAGGTAAGAGTTAGAAATAGATGTGCTTTAACAGGAAGACCTAGGGGAAATCTTAGGAAATTCGGCATTTCGCGTATCGCTGTTAGAGAATTGGCTTCTTGGGGTCAAATTCCAGGTTTAATTAAATCAAGTTGGTAAAAAAATGTCATTCAATCATTCCGTATCAGATCTCGTGGCGACTATAAAAAACGGTTATTTAGCCAAAACGCAAACCGTTTCAATGCCCGTTTCAAAGCTAAGAGATAATATTCTAAGCATATTAAAAGAAGAAGGCTACATCCTTAACTACGCAAAAATAAAGGATGGAGTTCATGAGCGCTTCAAGATCAGCTTGAAATATCATAACTCAAGTCCAGTCTTAACAGAAATATCTGTTGTTTCTAAACCTGGAAGAAAAATTTATTGCAATTCTAAAGAAATACCACTAGTAAAAAATGGTCTTGGTATGGTTTTGATTTCAACCTCTCAAGGTGTTGTTACAGATTATATAGCTAGAACTAAGAATTTAGGTGGCGAAATTTTATTAAAAATATTTTAAATTTATAAAAATGTCTCGTATAGGAAAGTTACCAATCTCGATTCCAGAAAACATAAAAGTTTCACTTGTAAACAATGAGGTTATTTTAGAGTCTGGAAAAGTTAAGAAAAATTACAAAGTTAGCTCTGGGATTATTATTGATTTTAAAGATAAGCAAATTAAACTGGTCGCAAAAGAAAAAAATGATCCAAATGTCTCTGCTCAAATCGGAATGGATAGAAGTAATCTAAAAAATATTGTTCAAGGAATGCAATCTCCTTTTAAAATAATTTTAGAAATAAATGGAGTTGGATATAAAGCTTCTGTAGACAAAGGTCTTTTGTTTATGACTTTGGGTTATAGTCATGAGATTTGTTATGCTCTTCCAGCTGGCATCGAAGCTGTATACGAAAAGCCAAATTTAATAACAATATCTGGAGATGATAAAGTTTTGGTTGGCCAAGTTGCATCTGAAGTTATTGGATTTAGACCTCCTGAACCCTATAAAGGTAAAGGTGTTAAAGTTTTTGGCAAGAAAATCTTGCGAAAAGAAGGAAAGAAAAAATAAATAATTGTAAAATAATCATAGTTTATGTTAACAAGTTATCAAAGAAGAAAAGTTAGGGTTAGGAATAATGTTAAAAAAAATAACAAATCTAACAGACCAAGAATAATTGTAAATAGAACCAACAAAAACATTTACGCTCAAATAGTAAGTATAGACGGAAATGTTTTGGTACAAGCATCAAGTATTTTATTTGACGAAAAAATTAGCGGAGTTGAAAAAGCTAAAATCGTTGGAAAAAACATCGCTGAATTATGTATAAAAGTAAACATAGATAATGTTGTATTTGATAAAGGTGCCTATAATTACAACGGTCGCGTTAAAGCCTTAGCTGAGGCTTGTCGTGATTCTGGATTAAAATTTTAATTATAATTGATAAGATGATAAAACCAAAAAATCAAAAAGAAAAAGTTGCTCAAGAGATCGTTGAGAAGTTAATAGCTGTCAATAGAGTATCAAAAACCGTTAAAGGTGGAAAAAATATGTCATTTTCCGTTTTAGTAGTTGTCGGCGATAAAAATGGAAAAGTTGGTTTCGGAAAGGGAAACGCAACGGAGGTTTCTGATGCTAAAAACAAAGCATTTGAAGCTGCAAAAAGAGCCATGATTAAAGTATCTTTAAAAGAAGGTCGCACAGTTCACCACGATATATTTGCTCGTTTTTGTTCAGCTAAAGTTTACCTAAGATCTGCTCCAGTTGGAACTGGCGTTATTGCTGGTGGACCTATGCGTGCAGTATTTGAGTGTGCTGGAATAAGTGATGTCGTAGCTAAATCGGTTGGAACATCCAATCCTTATAACATGATCGGAGCAACATTTTTAGCTTTAAAAAATCTATCATCGCCAAAATTAATTGCAGAAAAAAGATCTAAAGAGATTTCTGAAATTGTAAAAAGAAGAAATCTGGCAGTAAATAACATTTCAGAAACTAAAAACGATTAATATGAAAATTGAAAATTATTTAAATAAAGTTATTAAAATCACCCAAGTCAAAGGTGGCTCAAAATTAAATGCAAGACAAAAAGGTAGTCTTATCGGTTTGGGATTGAGGGGTATAGGATCGTCATCTGAATTTAAAGCTGATAACTCAATCATAGGTATGGTAAAAAAAGTTTATCACGTTATTAAAATTTCATAATTCATTCAATATGTCATTATCATTACAAAGTCTTCCAAAAATTAAAAGAAATTCCAAAATCAGAGTCGGAAGAGGTATTGGATCTAGCAAAGGAAAAACATCTGGAAGAGGTGTAAAAGGTCAAAAAGCTAGAACGGGACACCATTCTGTAAAAGGTTTTGAAGGTGGTCAAACGCCTGTTCACATGCGTTTACCAAAAAGAGGATTTGTAAATACTCTTAGAAAACAAATTGAAACTGTTAATATCAGAGATTTAGTTAACCTAATTGAAAATAAAAAAATAAAATCTGATTCTGAAATAAATAAAGAGCAGTTAGAAAATTTAGGACTTATTAGAAATAAAAAATCAATAGTTAAATTGATAATGGGTAAGTCTAAAGTAGATTTAAACTTCAAAGTTTTGGTTGATAAATATTCCAAAAACGCACAAAAGTTTTCATAAAAAATGAAACAAGAATCAAACTTAACAGATTTAAAGAAGAGAATTTTATTTACGATTTTTATATTACTCGTATATAGGTTTGGCACTTTTGTTCCAATTCCTGGAATCGATACAAAAGTCTTAGAAAAAATCTTTTCTGGATCTGCTTCGAATATATTTGGCATGATAAATCTTTTTTCAGGTGGTGCACTTGAGAGAATGAGTATATTTGCTCTAAATATTATGCCATACATCACTGCATCAATAATAATGCAACTACTTACGTCGATGCATTCTGGATTGGAAGCGTTAAAAAAAGAGGGTGAATATGGTAGAAGTAAAATTAATCAATATACTCGTTATTTAACAATAACTCTAGCTTTTTTTCAGTCTTTTGGGGTCTATTACGCTTTATCAAATTCTGAAAATAATGCATTTATTTCCGATTCTAATATTTTTCTCTGGACAACTGTAGTAAGTCTTGTTGGCGGGACTGTTATGTTGATGTGGTTTGGTGAAAAAATTTCTTCATCAGGAATTGGAAATGGAATATCTCTAATAATTTTTGTTGGAATAGTATCTTCTCTTCCATCCTCAGTAGTTTCGATGTTTGATTTATTAAAAACTGGAGTTTACAGTTTTTTTGTAATATTGGCATTCTTTGTATTATTTACAATGGCTGTAATTTTGGTATGCTTCATAGAAAAAACTAACAGAAAAATAAAAATACAATATCCAAATGCTTCAATGATGAAAAGCGCTGGAATGTCAGACTCATCATTCTTGCCATTAAAAATTAATCTTTCTGGTGTTATTCCGCCAATTTTTGCCAGTTCGGTTCTGATGTTTCCTGTTGCAATAGTTCAAATCACTGGCGTTGATGGAAACTCCTTTTTATCAATGTTACAAAGAGGGGGAATGCTATATGTAGTTCTTTTTTCTTCCTTAATTTTATTTTTTTCATATTTCTATTCATCAATAATTTTTAATACTCAAGATGTTGCTAATAATTTAAAGAAGAGCAATTGTTTTATTCTCGGGATTCGCCCAGGAGTTGCAACATCGGAGCATCTAGATAAAATAATTTCTAGACTTACATTAATAGGCGCTATTTATTTAATAGTTATATGTGCAATTCCTGAAACTTTAATTGCAAGGACATCAATTCCACTCCACATAGGTGGAACGGGAATACTGATTATGGTAAACGTTGTTATGGATTTAATAAATCAAATACAATCTCATATGTTTGCTGGAAAATACGGATCTGGAATTAACAAGAAAAAAAGGGTTAAAGTAAGAGGATGAATATTATTTTTTTGGGAGCTCCTGGATCTGGAAAAGGAACGCAGGCTTCTTTACTATCAAAAAATCTTGATATAGAGTCAATTGCAACCGGTGATTTGTTAAGAAAAGAAGTTGAAAAAAATAGTAGAATAGGAAATATTGCCAAAGAACAAATGGAATCTGGCGCTTTGGTTTCCGATGAAGTTGTTATTGATATAATTAAAGAAAAAATAATAACAAAAAATTGTGAAAAAGGATTTATATTAGACGGATTTCCGAGAAATATTAATCAGGCATTAAAGCTTGAGGAAATGCTTCATAATTGTGATAAAAAAATAAATAAAGTCTTTAACTTTGAAGTTGAAGAAGATGTTTTAGTAAAAAGAATAGCTGGTCGCTACATTTGTAAAAAATGTGGCGCGGTTTATAATCGTTACTTTAAACCAACCAATAAGGATGGTAAATGTGACAATTGTGATTCAAATGAGTTTGAAACTAGATCTGATGATAATGAACTGACGGTTAAAAATCGTCTTAAAGTTTACAAAGAATCTAGTTTTCCACTTATTGAGTATTACAAAAAAAAACACTTGCTTGTTTCGATAGATGCTTTAAAAATATCTACCTTGGTTTTTGAAGACCTAAAGTCGAACATTAATAATTAACTTAAATTTGAGGACATAACATTGGCTAGAATCGCTGGTATAAATATTCCTAAGGAAAAGCGTTTTGTAATTGCTTTAACCTATATATACGGAATAGGCACAACATCTGCAGAAAAAATTTGCAATAAATTAAAGATAAATTTGAATCTTAGAACTAATCAAGTAAGCGAAGAAAAGCTTGCGCAGGTAAGATCTCTTATGGAAAAAGAATTTACAGTTTTAGAGGGCGATCTTAGAAGAAAGATTTCTTCCGATATCAAAAGGCTAATAGATATTGGCTGTTATCGCGGTATAAGGCATGTTAAAAAATTACCAGTTAGGGGTCAAAGGACCCATACTAACGCCAAAACTCGTAAGGGTCGTGGAGTTGCTATTGCTAACAAAAAGAAAGCAGTAAAATAATCTGAATCAATAAATTTTAGTATGACTGAAACCAAAAGCGATATCGCGTCAAAAGAGAAAAAATCTAAAGGCGCATCAAAAAAAAGAAAAAATATTTTAAACGGTGTTATTCATGTTTACGCAAGCTTTAATAACACAATAATTTCTATTTCTGAAACTAACGGAAATATTATATGTTGGTCTTCTGCGGGTAAGCATGGTTTTAAAGGGTCTAGAAAAGCCACTCCATATGCTGCTCAAGTTGCAACTCAACATGCTGTTAATATTGCCAAAGAATGTGGTTTACAAAATGCGGTTGTTGAAATTAGAGGTCCAGGAGTTGGTCGCGAAGCTTCTTTGAGAGCTATTCAAGTTTCTGGAATAATAGTTTCTTCGATAAAAGATATAACATACCTTCCTCACAATGGCTGTCGTCCAGCAAAAAGAAGAAGAGTTTAGTTAATTATTAAAAAAGTAATTATAATCAATTTATAAAAATATGGCAATTTTAAAAGAAAACTGGAGTACCCTCACCAAACCAACTTCAATTGTACTAAAAGAAGGTTATAATGATCTAACAAAATCTGTTATTATTATGGAGCCTTTTGCAAGAGGATATGGCAATACTTTGGGAAACTCATTAAGAAGAGTTTTGCTTTCATCGATAAACGGATTTGCCGTTACATCGGTTAAAATTGAAGGTGTCATGCATGAATATGCTGTTATTGATGGTATTAAAGAAGATGTACTTGATATAATAATGAATTTAAAAGGTTTGGCTATTACAAAAAATGATCCATCTCCATCAATATTGAAGCTTTCAGTCAATAAGCCAGGTCAAGTTTACGCAGGATCTATCGATTTGCCAGCTGGAGTTGATATCATAAATAAAGATCATTTAATCTGCACTTTAAGCAAAGGTGCCAAAATTGATATGACTATTGTTGTTGAATATGGTAGAGGATATTGTTCAATTGATTCTGATAGAAAAATTGACAATTCAATTGGTTCTATAAAAGTTGATTCAGTATTTGGTCCCGTTAAAAAAGTTGCATACAAAGTTGAAAATGCTCGTGTTGGACAAATTACCGATTATGATAAACTTATTCTCGAAATTGATACCAATGGAACGCTTACCCCACAAGATTCTTTAGCGATCGCAGCAAAAATTTTACAAGATCAATTGCAAAATTTTATTAATTTTGATGTATCTAAAATTGATGCGCCAGTTGAAAAAGAAATTGTAATTGAGCCAGAATTTAATAAAAATTTGTTAAAAACAATTGAAGAGCTTGAGCTTTCGGTTAGATCTTATAATTGTCTTAAGAATGAAAATATAATTTACGTCGGAGATTTGGTTGTTAAAACTGAAATTGAGATGTTAAAAACTGCAAACTTTGGAAGAAAGTCTTTAAACGAATTAAAAGACAACCTCAAATCTATGAGCTTGTCTTTTGGTATGAAGCTTACAAATTGGCCTCCAAAAAACATCGAAGAATTATTAAAAATAAAGAATAAAGAATTTTAATTTTATCATTATATGAAGCACAGAATAAAAGGTAGAAAACTTAATAGAAATAGCTCTCACAGAAAAGCTCTATTCAGAAATTTATCGATTGCATTGATTACAAATGAAGGCATCAGAACAACTCTTCCTAAGGCAAAAGAATTAAGACCTTTTATTGAAAAAATAATGACTATTTCAAAAAAAGATAGTCTTGCTAACAGAAGATTAGCGCTATCAATTTTAGGAAATGAAGGAGCTGTAATTAAGCTTTTCAAAGAAATTGGCCCAAGAATCGTATCTAGAAATGGTGGCTACACTAGAATCTTAAAACATGGTTTTAGAGTTGGTGACAAAGCTCCAATGGCTTATATGGAATTGGTAGATCGCGTTGAAATCGAAGAAAAAGTTGAAAAAATTGCAAAATCATAAATTATAAACATAATATGAAAAATATCATTTTAGAATTCAATAAATCACAAGTAGAAAAAATTAAAGAAGCTTCGGGATTTAAAGTTCCAAAATTCAAAGTAGGCGACACTTTAAGTGTTAAATACAAAATTACAGAAGGGGAAAATACAAGAATTCAAGCCTTTAACGGAATTGTTATTGCTAGAACCAAAAGTAACGAAAATTATAACGCTACTTTTACTGTTAGAAAAATTAGCTCTGGAATCGGAGTTGAAAGAAAATTCAATCTTTATTCTCCATTATTGGCAGGAATTGAAGTTTTAAAGCAGGGTGATGTTAGAAGAGCAAAACTTTACTATCTAAGAAACTTGACTGGAAAGGCCTCTAGAATCAAAGAAAAGCTTGATTATATTGATTCTACCAACAACAAAAATGAATCAGCTAATTAATCTAGTGACACTCAAGATAAACAATATTAAAAAAAACATCTTTATATTTTCTTTAATATTTTTATCTTCTTGTGTTAATGGTGACTATTTCAAATACGGCAAGGTATCATTCCACGCCACCACAGATAAAAACTTTTTTGTTTTTACCGTTGATGATAATTTTTACAAAAAATATAAAAATTCCCCAAACAATAAAGCTCATCCAAGATTGAGTGACGAAGAGTATAAAATGCTCAAAACACTTCTTAAAAACAAAAAATATTGCGTTGAAAATTCTATAAATCCACAATTTGAAATTATATCAAGGCAAGAAAAGGTATTTGATACAACATTTTCTAAACTTATTGCCGAAAATTACAACGCCAAGCCCTTAACCCCAGTTTCCTATTACGGTAAATGTATAATATCAAACTAAATTAAAATTTTTTTAAGAATTTATAAATTCAGCTTTATTTTATTATCTAAAAATATTTAAAGTATTTCTAAAGCTAGAAAAATAAGCATTTAACACAATCAATAGAGCAAGATTAAGCTGAGTTTTAGGCTCTTATCATTTAAAAGCCGTAAACTCAAGAAACATTCGTTTGTATAAAATAATTATAAATCTTCCATTTATTTTGGGCGATCAAAATTTACAAAATTAATTATAAAATAGATTTAAAATATTTGTTCTGGAGCGCCATCCGCTCAAGCGCTATAGTACTTAAAGTTATCGGCAAATTAAACCAAATTTAATTCAAATTATCCTTTACTAAGTTGATCAAAAATCGCATTTAAAATTTGTTTTGAATGTTTTTAATTTTATCAATCAAATTTAAAAGGAAATTTATGTTTCTAGAAGAATTTCAAGTCTTAATAAATTTTAAAAGATAGTAAATTATCAAGCCTTAACTGATAATGGTGAAAGAGAGATGGATCTTACTCGTGAATATAATTTTACCAAAAAAAAATCTATAATTTACCAAGAAACAAAACCACTAAACATCTCCAAATTTTTTGAGGCTAAATTTTCAGGAAGTTATATTTTTTAAATTTTTACATTCTTGACATTTAAAGCCAATCTCAAGGTTTAGATTCTTGATTTCAACCCCCTTTTTTTTGCCAATATTGGTCAAAACCTTGTTAAGATTTTTATTGTGGAATTCCTCAATTTCTTGGCACATCTCGCAGATTAAAAAGCAGGAAATTTCTTGTGATTCTTTGTCAAAGCAAGCGACGTAAGCATTGATGGTATTGATTTTATGAACAATTTTATTTTCAATTAAAAAATCCAAAGCTCGATAGATGGTTGGAGGTTTATCGGAGAATCCTGCATCTCTAAGCTTCGCCAATAAATCATAAGCTCGAGATGGTTTGTGATTTGACGAGATTATCTCCAAAACTTTTTTCCTAATTGGCGTAAAATTCAAAGAAAATTTTAAGCAAATTTCTTCGGCATTTTGTATAACTTTTTTACTGCATTCGAGGTGATCATGCTTTTTCTTCATGCTATTCCTTTAAAATTGTTTATAAAATTATTCGAGACTAATCAAAAAAATAACCAAAAATTTACGCAGGATTTTTCAATTTTACCACATAATTTTTTTTAAAGTTTTAATTTTAAAGGTGGCGCTTTTAAAAATAGTGTTATAACATAACATATATTTTTTAAATAAAAATTAAAACCAAACCCAAATATGCGACAAGAAAATACTTCTGCTTTGCCTAAATTAGTTGAGCCTAAACCTGCTGAACCCGAATCAACAAACTCAGCTCCAACACCCCGTCAAGTTGAAAATCAAATAACAGATGGGCTTTTTGAAATAGAGCTCGCTCCTCTGCAAAATAACCCATTAGTTACAATAATTGATTCTACCGCCCCAACTAAACTTCAAATTGAAAAAATAGAAGATAAAATATCAGAGATTCTTAAATCTCCAGAAATTATTTATGCGGTTGTTGCAACGATGTTGGAAAATGTCGCCCATAATGATCCAAATACATTTCAAAATAAACAAGCTCTTAAAATTCTTGAAGAGCTTACCAAGGAATCAGACAATCAAGATCTGTTTGAAAATATTCTAAAACTTTCAGAATTTGCAAAAGATAGCAAAAAACTTGACAGAAATTATAGCCTTGTTGCGGATTCCATTCGTCTTATAGCTGGAGCGATTGCTTTAAGTTCTTCAATCTATGAATCAAGTAAAAAAGTTGATGATAGCGAAATGGGAAGATTAAATTCTGCAACTGAAATTTCTCTAATTATCTCCGCGGGAACTCAAATTATTGCTTCGCCGATTACCGCTTATAATGGATATCAAGCCTCAATTGTTGGGCATTTTGTGGAAGAATTATCTGACGCTTTTGAAACAGTTGCAAACAAGTTGGCAAGCAAACTTGGAGAATCTAAACAAAACTGCTCAGATCCAAATCATAAACACGCTAAAACAGGCCAACAAGAAGGTCATTGTGATCACGAACATGTTTCTCATGCTGGTTCATCTGCAAGGCATTTGGGAACCGCATTAAATGTTGCTTCAATGGGAATATCAGCTTCATCAGCTTCGTATCGTTTTATAAATTTTATTAATAACAAAACAATTAATAACCTATATACATCAACTTCAGCACTAATTGCTCCACTTTTTTCCATCACTGGCAAGACCTCATCAGCAAAAGCTGCAGAAATCAGAAAAGATGAAATTGAAGAAAAAATATCGAGATCCAAAGAAGGTATAAACGATACTTGCGCTAAAATTCTTAACGGAACAGGTGGTATTATTATTTCCGAAGAAGCAATAAAATCAGCGCTAGTTGTAATTGGCAAAGAAGCGGAAGAGAAAACCAAGGAAGAGCGAAGTAAGTCGGGGATTAAAATGCGTGCAAAAACATTATTAACCTACATGAAAGATAGCGTGTATGGAGCTCCTTATAATGCGGTGACATATTTTAGGCACACTGATGAGCAAACACAAAATTTTGAAACCCAACCAGATCCAGAACAGCAAAATAGAAAAGGCACTGGGTGGGATTTGGATTTATCTAATATAAAAGAAAAAATTGGAGCAGGTAGATTAGAAAATTGCAATGAAGAATTAACAACTTTTCTCTTTAACAAATATAAATCATCAAATCTCACTTCATCAAAAAATAAAGATGGGGGATTTAGATCAAAAAGAGCAAAAGAACCGGAACAAGAATCTTCCGGATTTTCTTCCTTATTGTCTAGCGATCCGTTTTTAGATCCGTCTCCAAATCCTTTTTCAGTAATAACTACCAAGGATATAGAATGCACTTTAGTCCTAGGAGATACAAAACAAGTGGGGCGATTATAGATTATTCTGCCAAAGAAAATAATTGGTTGGAATTTTTATGCCTACAAAGACTGGTTTTGAAAACTAGATTATATCATTTTAATTTTTCTGATAAAAATTTATTTGGTAAAAGTTTTTAAACTTTCAACATTTCTTTAGCATTAATCAAATTAAATTTTTTATCATTTTCACGACAAAAAAAATCAATTTTTTTTATAATTTGACCTACGGAAAAGTAGTTCGGGGAAATGTTAGTAAAAATAAAATTTATAATTTGATTTGATAAATCAATTTGTTTGCGCGATAAAATATTAATAAAAATTTGCTTTAACGATTCGAGCGATGCTTGATTTATATGGCAGGAAGGAATATTTTTTATTCGTGATTGCAAATCTTTTAATTCAAATATTTTATTTTCATTACAAGATAAAATCAAAAAGGCCTTACTCTCCATTGCACAATTTAAATATTGTAAAAGCTTTTCTTCATCTTCAATTTGATAAAAATTGTCAATTATATAAAATTCATTTTCACAAAAAATTCTTAAAGGATTTTCGGATTTAATTTGCTCTTCAGATATAAAATTTGCTTGATATTTTTGAGCATAAATATTAAGTAAATGCGTTTTTCCACAACCGCTTTCACCCTTTAGAATCAGTGATTTAAGAAGGTTATTTTGAAAATTATTTTGTTGAAAAAAATTATCTAAAAAATTATAAGCGTCGATATTTTCAGGAAGTTTTAAGAAATCAGCGCTTTTAAAATTATCGATATTTTTAGAATCGTAAAAATCAAAAAATAATTGGCTCACAATTTTATTTATTCAATAACTTTAGGAACGGCAAAATAGCCGTAAATTTGTTTTGGCGCATTTTTTAGAACATCATCCGCAATATTGCCAACATTGACTTCGTCGGCATTTAAATGCAAAGGCTCATTGTGGACATTAATCATTGGCTCGACATTGTCGGTATTAACTTCATTGAGTTTTTCAATCCAGTTGATAACATTTTCAATTTGAGTTGCTAAAATTTCTTTTTCATCTTTAATTTCAATTTGAGCGAGGCGAGAAATTTTTTCAATATCCTTTTGTGTAATTTTTGCCATATTTTATTTTATGATTTTTAGAGAAATAAGTGATTATAAAAAAATTTTACCAACAAAAGGGCGAATCTTGGCTCTTGATGTTGGCACTAAAAAAATTGGAGTTGCGATTTGCGATGATACGCAAACAATTGCAACGCCGAAGCTTATTATAAAGCGTCAAAGTAATTTAAAAGATTTTGCAACACTTTTATCAATAATTCAAGAAAATCCTGTAATAGCGATAATTTTTGGCTTTCCCATTAAGATGGATGGTTCAGAAAATTTAATGTCTGATTTTGTAATGAATTTTGTCAAAAATTTTGAAAAATTTTTACAAGAATTGTCGATAAAAAATGTGACATTAATTGTTTTTGATGAAAGATTATCAAGTTTTAAAGCGCGTGATTTTTTTAATAAAAGTTTTAAAAAATCAGCTCAAAAAGATTACGACGATATTTCCGCGAGCCTTATTTTAGAGCACTTCCTTAATGATCTTCGTCAAAGCTAAAATTAAATCATCAATCATTTTTTGATTATGTAAAGCGCCCGGGGTAATCCGTAATCTTTCATCGCCCTTGGCAACCGTTGGATAATTAATGTGTTGAACATAAATATCGAAATCTTCTAAAAGTTTTTGTGAAATAATTTTAGCTTTTATGGCATCGCCAATGCGCACGGAAACTATATGTGAATCGTTTTCAAAAATATTAATTTTATTTTCCAAAAGCCTTTTTTTAACTTGCGCAACATTTGCAAAAAGCTTTTCGCGTTCGATTGTATTTTTGGTTAAATATTCAATATTTATTTTTGAGGCGACGGCAATGCTTGGCGGGATTGAAGTGCTAAAAATAAAAGGCGAAGCATAAGAACGAATTGCGTCAATAATTATTTTCGAAGAAGTTATGTATCCACCTACAGTACCAAAGCCTTTGGCGAAAGTGCCTTGAATAATATCGATTTGATCTTGAGTCGCAAATTCTTCGGTTAAACCCGCCCCACGATCGCCATAAAGTCCAACAGCGTGGACTTCGTCGATGTAAGTTAAGGCTTGATATTTTTTGGCAATCTCGGCAATTTCAACAATCTTTCCAAAGTCGCCATCCATTGAATAAACCGACTCAAAAATAATTAATTTTGGTTGAGATAAGCTATAATTTTTAAGTAATTCTTCTAAGTGATTTAAATCATTGTGGCGAAAAACATGTTTTTTTGCTCCGCTATTTCTAACTCCCGCAATTATTGAGGCATGATTATTGGCATCAGAAAATAATATTAAATCGGGAATAATTTTTACCAAAGCTTGAATCGCGCCGTCATTGGCGGTATAGCCTGAAGAAAAAACCAAACCACTTTGTTTTTTATGTAAATCGGCGACAGTTTTTTCTAAATCAATGATAGGGGAGTTATTTCCAGAAATATTGCGCGTTCCGCCCGAGCCAACTCCGTAGTCTTCAAGTGCTTTTTTGGCTTGTAAAATTGCTTGTGGATTTTGACCCATACCCAAATAATCATTCGAGCACCACACGACTATTTTTTTACCATTTTTATTGTTAACGGCAAAAGGAAATTCTCCGCAAATTCTAGCAATATCAACAAACTCACGGTAGCGATTTTCGCTTTTTAAATCTTCAATTGCTTTGATAAAATATTTTTCAAAATTTTGAGACATATTTTTTAAATTTTGAGGAATTCTACAATTCAGAAGTCTTTTCCACAAGTATTTTTTTTTGTGACTTTAATGACTTTTTTTTAACGATTAAAACTAATCCAAATAAAATTATTAATGATCCAACAAAAACCCAAATATCAAGCTTCTCATCAAATACAAAAAAAGCGACAAGACTTGTAAATATTAATCTTGAAAAATCAAATGGCTGTAGGATTGATAAATCATTTTTACTATAGGCTGTAGCGACAAGTTTATAAGAAATATTGGAAATTATTCCCAAAATCAAAAATTCAATAAATGAAGTAAAATCAAGGGGCGCAAGATAGGGAATGGCAAAGGGCAACGAAAAAATAAACATAAAAAAGGTCATGTGAGCGACAATGGTTTCTGGTTTGTCGTTTTTGGTCATGGTTTTTACGATTAAATTCGAAATCGTCCAAAAAATAATTGAAAAAAATGAAAAAATATAACCTTCGTCGAATTTATTAAATCCGGGGCGCAGAATAATTATAACGCCGACGAAACTTATAAGACTTGCCATAAAAATATTTTTTGAAACTTTTTCTTTCAAAAAAATCATCGAGGCAATTGTTGTTACAATTGGCGTTAGAAAACTCAGAGAAACAGCTTCTGACAAAGGAAGGGCGTTTATCGCATAAAACCAAAAAAACATTGAAATCGTGCCATTTCCGCCACGAAAAACATGTAAATAAATATTTTTAGTTTGGAAAATGGCGCCTCGATTTTTTATAAATTGAGGCAAGAGAATAATTAATCCAAAAAAATTTCTCATCATCACGATGAAAAAAATATGAAATTCTTGATTAAGGTGTCGAACAAGAGCTACAACAATTGAAAGCAGAAAGCATGCAAGAGTTATTTCAAAAATTCCTTGATAATTTTGTTCGGGATTTATTTTTGAAGAAATAAAATTTTTAAATTTTTTATGCATATTCTTTGTTAATTTATTATTTTTTTGCATAAAAAACAATCAAGAAATAAGGCTTGGAACTATGCATAATTTTTTATTTTTTTATAAAAATTTACGGCGTTAGCATCGGCATTTATTTTTGAAAAATTTAAAGATTCTATGAAAACTCCTTCTAAATTTCGGGCTCGTGAAAGCGCTACATAGCTTTGTCCAGGGCTAAAACTATCCGATAAATCGCATGAAATTTTATCAAGAGTTAAGCCTTGTGATTTATGAATCGTGATCGCCCAAGCTAAAATCAATGGAATTTGAGTAAGAGAAGCCTCAACTTTATTGACACGAGTCTCAGCATCAAACTTTTCTAGAAGCCACTCTTCGGGAGCAATTGTGAATGTTTTTGAGTTTGCAAATTCAACGATTGGATATAATTTTTTTGAAGAAAAATCTTTAACAATTCCCAAAGAGCCGTTAATTATTCCTTCTTTTTGTAGAGTATTTTTTATCATCATCACCTGCGCTCCAACCTTCAATTTCAAGGATTGATAAGCTATACAATTTTTCTTTAAAAATTCAATTTTATAAGAATCGCCTTTGTAATCAGCTTGAAAAACTTGTTCAGGATTTGGAATATCTTTTAAATATTTGTTATTTACAAATTCGACTTTGGCGTTGTGAGTTGTTAGAATAGTTGGTTGAATCGCAGAATTATTATCCCTCACATTAATGCGCGATTCAAGAATTTCTTTATCTTCAGAATCAACTATTCCGTAGCGCAAATTATTTAAAAGTTTAATAAATTTTTCATCGGATTGTCGAAAAATTTTATCTAAAATTATGTTATGAAAATTAAGATCTTCCCATGTTTTTGAATCAAAGCAAAAATTTGATGAGTTATTGTCGCGATTGATCGGAGGAAGTTGTAAAAAATCTCCAAAAAATAACATTTGAATTCCGCCCATGGGTTTTTCATTGCCCCTTATTGCGCGAAAAACATGATCTAAAATTTCTAAAACTTCGCGAGAAATCATTGATATTTCATCGATTGCTAGTGTTTTTGTTTTTATAATTTTGCGTCGAACTTTTGAAAATTTTGGTAAAAAAATATTCTCAATAATTTGTTCAATTGGCTGATTAGCTAAGCCTATGCCCGCCCAAGAATGAATCGTTGAGCCACCAATATTTACGGAAGCAATACCTGTGCTAGCGGTTATCTCGAGGCCATTATTAGCAAAATTTCTCTTTAAAAAATTGAGTAAATAAGATTTTCCACAACCTGCGCCACCGGAAATGAATAAGTTTTTTCCTTCAAGGAATAGCTCTATAACTTTTTGTTGTTTGTCCGATAAAGTGTTGATTTCCAATGTGCGAGAGAATATTTGTTATTAATAAAAAAACCCCAAGCCTTTTATTTAAAAAAGCTTGGGGTTTTAAAAAAGATTATTTGTATTAATTATTTGGCTCTTAGAGCGCTAATTTTTTCTTTGAAAGATGCGAGTTCCATGGCACCAGGGATTAACTCTTCTCCAATAACGAAGGCTGGAGTTCCATTGATTCCAATTGAGCTTCCAAGAGCAACATTATCTTGAAGGATTTTATCAATTTCGCTTTTCTTTGTTTTTAAAGTTTCTTCAAGTTTTTTTGAATCAACTCCGGCTGATTTTGCAGCTTTAACGGCAGCAGATTTGCCTCTTTCGTTAGTTTTCATTAAAGCATCATGAAATTTTCTAAAAGAGCTTGGAGCGATCATATTAACAGCGACAGAAACTCTTGACATTTCTTGTGAAGGTTCACCAAGAATTGGGAAGTCTTTATAGATAATGCGAACTTTACTGTCAGATTTTAAGAGTTCGTCAACTGTAGTTTGTGCTTTTTTGCAATAACCGCAGGCGTAATCATAAAACTCAACAACAGATACATCATATCCTTCTGGAGCGAATTGAGGAGAATTCGCATCGTTGAATAGTTCACTTGTTTTTTGACCAATATTTTTTTGAGCATTTTTAGTTTGCTCTTCCATCATTTTTTTCTGCATGTTTTGTACAGAATTTATGATAGCTTGAGGATTTGCCTCGATCCATTTAGCGACAACTTCTTCAACATCTTTAACATCAGAAACATCCTTATCTGGATCTAATCCAGTTGACTTAATTTCATTTGCGGTTTCTGTGGTGGCTTCTTTTTTTTCGCCATCATTTTGTTCATTTTTTTTGGTATAGCTAAAATAAGCAACGCCAGCTATTGAAGCTATGATAATAGAAGAAATAACTAGTTTTAAACTAGAAGGCTTCTGATTTTTTTTGGAAAAAGTCATGTTTTTTAAAATATTGAATGATTAATAAAATTATTTTTTTATGATTTCCATAATTCTAAGAAAAACTTTTATTCAATGCAACCATCTTTTTTAATAGAAAATAATTTTGACACAGCTTTAGTTTGCGGTATTGATGAAGCTGGTCGTGGACCTTTGGCTGGACCAGTTGTTGCATCTTGCGTAATGCTAGAAAAAAACAATTTCTTAGATTCGGTGAATGATTCAAAAAAACTTTCAAAAAATATCCGAAAAAAAATTTATAATGAATTAATAAAAAATTGTAAATTTGGAATTGGCGTTGTTGATGAAAAAATAATTGATGAAATAAATATCCTACAAGCAACTAAGCTGGCAATGCTTAGAGCCTATCAAGATTTTTGTAAAAAATATAATTTATTTTTGGAAATAATTTTAGTTGATGGCAATTTTAAGCCATTCGATTTGCAAGATAAAATATTGCAAATTCAACCAATTATTAAAGGTGATCAAATAAGCTATTCGATTGCTTCCGCGTCAATAATAGCAAAGGAATATCGTGATGAAATAATGTTAAGTTATCATCAAAAATTTCCAATTTATGGTTTTGATAAACATAATGGATATGGCACAAAAAATCACATAGAAAATATTAAAAAATATGGGATTTGTGAAATTCATAGAAAGACTTTTGAGCCAATAAAGACAATGCTTAATAATTAAATAATTTTTAAATTAAAAATGTTAGTAATTGATGAAAAAAAATCTAATGCTGTAGATGTGGCAATCGATTTTTTACAAAAAGGAAAAGTAATTTGTTTTGCCACGGATACAGTTTATGGAGTTGCTGTTGATGCAACAAACTCAAAGGCTGTAGATGGTTTATATAAATTAAAAAATCGTGAAAAAAACAAGCCAATTGCTATATTTTTAAAAAATTTAGAAAGTGCAAAAAAATTATTTATTTTTAATGATTTAGCGAGTGAAATTGTTGAAAAATATATGCCGGGAGATATTACGGTAATATTAAAAACAACAGATTTTGCAAAAAAATTTCTCGCTAAAAATTTAAATAACAATGATAATAATTTTATTGGCTTTAGAATTATTGATAGTTATTTTGTACAAAAATTATTTGAAAAATATAACGGAACTTTAGCGGTATCGAGTGCTAATGAGGCATCCCAGAATCCATGTATATCAGCAAGTCTGGTTAAAAAAAATTTAAAAAATCTTGATTTGTTAATTGTTGGAAAAAAAACTAGCAAAATATCATCAACCATTGTTAAAATTGTTGATAATGAATTAACTTTAATTCGCCAAGGAAAACTAATTTTAAAAGACTATGTCAATCAATAATTTCTTAAAATTGCCAATTGTTAAAATCATTGCGATGGCAGTCATGGTTTATTATATTTTCGATAAAACCAAAGAAGATCCGCAAGCAATTTCTTATCATCTTACAAAAGAAAATTTTGTTAAGTCGGTTGAAAATGTCAAAGATAGTGTTGAAAAAATATCCACTGTTACCGCGCAAATCAAAGAAGATCAAGGGTTTGTCGATGAAGCCTCTGAAGCTAAAAAGTTCAAGTTATTTTATAGAACTATTCGTGAAGGCGCTGGTGGTAATAAAGTTGTATGCGGTAGCGAAGTAAGTATCGAATATGATTTAATGAAAATAGAAAATGGCGAAGTAATCAACAAATCTAATATGAAATTTGATATCGGAACTAAATTTAATGAATTAATAGAAAGAGCATTGATGGGTATGACTGCGGGTGGCATAAGGGTCGTTGAAATTCCTACTGATTTTAAAACTGGAGATAATGTTTATGACGAGATGATCCAAAAATCAGGAATGGTTTATAGAATTTCATTGTTAAGCGTTAGCGATAATGCAAAAAATAATTTAACTTGCGATGAATAAAAATAAAAATGCGGAAGGTTTATCGAGATTTCTATATGATTATCTTCCAATAATAGTTTTTTTTGTTTGTTATAAGCTTTCTGTGGTTTATGATAAATTATTATTTGCTACGCTAGCAATGCTCTTCACCACATTTATTGCCATTCTAACAAGCTATATTTTAACTAGAAAAATTCCAAAAGTTGCAACATTTTCAGCGTGTATTCTGGGGTTCTTTTGTGGATTAACGATTTTTTTTGATGATGAATATTACATAAAAATTAAGCCAACAATTATAAATTTAATTTTTGCCGGAATATTATTTTACGGAAATTATATACAAAAACCAATGTTAAAATATTTACTTGGGGAGCAGATAAAAATGAACTTTAAAAATTGGCAAATTTTATCTTTTCGCTGGGCTTGCTTTTTTTGTTTTTTGGCAATTTTGAATGAAATTATTTGGAGAAATTTCGCCACAGATTTTTGGGTTCAATTTAAAGTTTTTGGCATGATGACAATTTCAATGATGTTTACTCTCTCCCAGGTTCCCTTCATTATTAAGGCGCAAAAAGTTTAATGGTCTAGGTGTTATTTTTACATTAAACAAAGCTATTAAATTCCAAAAACATAAACTTAGTCGCGAATCTATTTTTTAAAAATAAGAGGAAGCGTTTTACAAATAACAATTTGAAGCTTTAGAAAATTTAATTTGTGGATTTTCGGTGCTTGTATAATTAGATTTTTTATAAGAAAAAATATGGCGAAGATGAGTTTAATTGATTATTTTATGATGAATTAATAATCAATAATTGTAACAATATTGAGGCTGTTAATATCTTCAATTCCCGAAACATAAACAGAATTTTTATCGATCTTTCTAACGACGCCAATAAGTAATCCGGGTGGAACGGCGTCACCATCGCTTGAGGTAAATATTTTATCGCCAATGTTGATTTGATGGTTCTTAGGAAGGTATAAAATTTCCATTAAGCCACTGTTATTTCCAGCGAGAATACCCCTATTTCTCGCCCTAGAAGCTATTATTGGAATGCGAGAACTTGAATCGGTTAATAAAAGTATTCGTGATTTATCTTCGAAAACTTCGGAAACTCTGCCAATAACTCCACGATTGCCGGCAATAATCTGCCCTTCTTTAATATCGCGACTTTTCCCCGAGTCAATTAATAATTTTTGGTCAAAAGCTTGGTGTGACATTCCTATTACTCGAGCAATTTTGTAGTTTTCAGTTTTTGATTTTACGAAATTTAAAGCACTTCTTAATTCTTTGTTTTCTTGGTGAATGGCAAGCGAAGTTAGATAATAATTTTGTAGTTTAAATAGCTCTTCTCTCAATTGAGTATTTTCTTTTTTCGCCATTGCTAATTTATTAAAATTAACAATCAAATCAATCGAAGAGCTAATTGGAAGCGATATTATTTTAATAATCGGAGTTGATATTATTATGAAACCATTGCTAACTTTATTATTAAAATCACGATTGATTTTTGAAGCTATTAAGCAAATTATGCATAGAAAAATAAAAAAAATAGTTTCAATTTTGCGAAAAACTAAATTGAAACTATGTTGAATTATCAGGTTTGATCTTGGTGTATGGTTTAGATAACTGGTCATTGAAAATAAATTTAATGATTTTAGTCTTGTCTAAATAAAGTTGCTCTGAACATTTTGGTATTTTCTAGAACTTTACCACAACCATTTACTACGCAAAGCAAAGGATCTTCAGCAACAAATACTGGCAAGCCAGTTGCTTGTCTAATAACATGATCAAGATTTTTCAATAAAGCTCCGCCACCAGAAAGAACGATACCTCTTTCAACAATATCTGAAGAAAGTTCGGGAGGAGTGCATTCAAGTGCGACTTTAATAGCATCAACAATTTGCTCTACTGGTTCCATCAAGCTTTCGGCAATTTGGCGTTCAGTTAAAATCATTTCTTTAGGAATCCCGTTTGATAAATCGCGACCTTTAACTTCTACGACTAAGCCATCGCCTTGCTCAGGAGGGCATGCGGCGCCAATATTTTTCTTAATTCTTTCGGCAGTTGATTCGCCAATTAATAAATTTTGATAACGACGAATATAAGAAATAATAGCCTCGTCCATTTTATCGCCACCAACACGAACAGAACGAGAATAAACAATGCCACCAAGTGATAAAATTCCGACTTCGGTTGTTCCACCACCAATGTCAACAATCATTGAACCTGTTGGTTCAGTGACTGGAAGATTAGCGCCAATTGCAGCAGCCATTGGCTCTTCGATTAAGTAAACTTCGTTAGCACCAGCGCCTTCTGCGGCGTCTTGAATTGCTCTTCTTTCAACTGGAGTTGAGCCAGATGGAACGCAAATAATAATTTGTGGACCTAACCAACTCTTGGTTTGATTAACTTCACGAATAAAGTGTTTAATCATTTCGGCGGCAACTTTAAAGTCAGCGATAACGCCATCTTTCAAAGGACGAATAGCCTCAATTTTTGCAGGCGTACGACCAAGCATCATTTTTGCGGTGTTTCCAAAAGCACAAGTTACGGATTTTCCACCTTCGCTTAAAACTGCAACAACTGATGGTTCGTTAAGAACAACACCTTGACCTCGAACATAAACTAAAGTATTTGCGGTGCCAAGATCAATGGCAATATCTTTTGAAGTAAATGAAAATAATTTTGGGAACATAATTTCTCCTAATGGTTTTTTAATTTTTCTAAACAATTTATATAAGCGATTGCTGAAGCAACTAAAACGTTAGTGCTGGCACCGCTTGCAGAATAAATTCGATTATTTTTTTTAAGACGAACGAGGACATTAGCTTGCGCATCTGTTCCTTCGGTTACAGCTTCAACTTTATAGAGTTCAAGCTTTGCTCCATGAGTAATAATTTTATCAATTGCAGAAAAAATTGCGTCAACTGGGCCGTCTTTAGATACAAAAGTAGTTTGTTCAATATTGGAGTCAATTCTTATTTTAATAAAAATTTTAGAATCCTTGTTATTTCCGCAATCAACATCAAGTTCTGAAAGGTGATAATGTGCTTGATTTTCAATGATCGACCCATCAATTAAAGAAACTAAATCCTCGTTAGAAATTTCTTTTTTCTTGTCGGCTAAATCTTTAAATCTTAAAAAAGATTCATTCATAATTTCTTCGGATAAATCATAGCCTAATTCTTTTAATCGATCTTTGAAAGCTGAACGACCCGAAAGCTTTCCAAGTGTTAACGAAGTTTTTTCGATACCAACTGATTGCGGAGTTATTATTTCATAAGTTTCACGATGTTTTAACATGCCATCTTGATGAATACCGCTTTCGTGTGCAAAGGCGTTTGCGCCAACAATCGCTTTGTTCGGTTGAATTACGAATCCAGTAATATTTGAAACTAATTTTGAAATTCTTGAAATCATTGTTGTGTCAATGTTGGTTTCAAAATTATAAATATCAGAACGAGTTTTTATTGCCATTACAATTTCTTCAAGAGCCGCATTGCCCGCCCGCTCACCAATGCCGTTAATCGTGCATTCAATTTGCCTTGCGCCCGCGCGCATTGCGGATAAAGAGTTGGCAACCGCTAATCCAAGATCATCGTGGCAATGAGCAGAAATTATAGCTTTATCGATGTTTACAACATTATTTTTTATAGCAGTAATTAAGGCAAAATATTCTTCAGGAGTGGTATAGCCAACAGTATCGGGAATATTGATGGTTGTAGCTCCGGCACTGATCGCAGTTTCAATAGCTTTAAATAAAAAATCATGCTTTGAGCGAGTGGCATCTTCGGGCGACCAATCAACTTCATCGCATAAATTTCTAGCCAAACTAACGCTGTCTTTAATGGCTTCGAGAACTTGTTCTTGCGACATTTTAAGTTTGAATTCCATGTGGATTGGTGAGGTCGCAATGAAAGTATGAATCCGTGAACGCTGTGCTCCATTCAAGGCTTTAGCGGTGATTTCAATATCATTTTTTTTGGCACGAGCTAAGCCACAAATTGTCGCATTTTTTATAGTTTTAGCGATGCGATTCACTGCTGAAAAATCACCTTCTGATGCAGCTGGAAAGCCGGCTTCAATGACATCAACGCGCATTTTTTCAAGAGCTTTGGCAATTAATAATTTTTCTTCAATATTCATGGTTGCGCCGGGAGCTTGCTCGCCGTCACGAAGTGTGGTATCAAAAATAATTATTTTTTCTTTTGCCATTTGCATTTAAATTTGCTTTCTTGAAATAATTTTTTTATAGTTTTTTTCATCTATAATTATAAAACCTAAAAACACAAAATCAAATCAATTTTTGAAAAATGAATCAATACAAAAATATAATTGATATCGCTTCAATCGCAACTCCATGTACTTTTGAAGAAAATGATTTAATAAAAAAAATTCTTGTTAAAAATAATTTTGAAGTAAATTTTTTTAATGAAAATCAAGTTTCAATCAATGAACCGCAAAATAATCATTTTGCTAGCATTGACGCTCATCAAAGATTTTTAAATTTTCAACAAGCGAGCGAAAATATTAATTCAAAAATAATTTGGTGTAATCGCGGAGGCTACGGCAGTGCAGATATTCTGCCTTTTTTATACAAAATGCCTAAGCCTAAAAATAAAAAAATTTTAATCGGTTTTAGCGATATAGTTTCGATTGCCAGTTTTGTTCAACAAAATTGGGGCTGGACAGTTATTTGCGCGCCAATGTTGGCGCAGATTTTAAAAAATAAAGTTTCCGCTCAATCGCAACAAATAATTTTTGATTTAATTCATAAAAAAATTACCGAATTAAATTATGATTTAAAATTATTAAAAGGCGTTGCAAGTGAAGTGGAGGCTGAAATTGTCGGTGGTTGCGTAAGTGTTTTAGCGGGAAATTACGCCACTAAAAATCAAATAAATTGGCGCAATAAAATTTTATTTTTAGAAGATGAAGGTGAAGATGGCGAAAGACTTGATCGTTATTTTACGCAAATCGCTTTCATGATTAATGAAAAAAAATCTCAACCAAAAGCTATTTTATTAGGAAATTTTTTAGAAGGAAATGATTTTGGCAATCCTCAATCGCAAAAAATTAACATAGCAATTCAAAAATTTTGTGATAAAATAAATGATATTACAATTTGGCAAGAAACCAGCAATTCTCTAGGGCATTCCTTCAATCAGAAACCTTTAATTTTAGGAGTTAAAAGTAAAATTTTAACTCGAGGAAAAATTTTGCAAAAAATTAATTTGAGTTTTTTTTCTAAAAAGTTAAAAATAAAATAAGCGTTTTTTTAAAGAAAATAATTTTATTGATAAAGTGACTTCTGTAAATCAAAATAAAAACATGACCATTAATTTTGGTCCACAACATCCCGCGGCTCATGGAGTTTTGCGCTTGGTTCTTGAAATGGATGGCGAGGTCATAATTCGCGCCGATCCACATATTGGCTTGCTTCATCGTGGCACCGAAAAACTGATTGAATATAAAACTTATCTTCAGGCCGTTCCATATTTTGATCGCTTAGATTATGTATCGCCAATGTGCCAAGAGCACGCTTATGCTTTGGCTGTTGAGAAGTTGTTGGGTTGCAATATTCCGCGTCGAGCGCAATTTATTCGCGTGATGTTTTCTGAAATTACGCGCCTCTTAAATCACATTATGGCAATTACGACTCAAGCCCTTGATGTTGGTGCTATGACGCCACTTTTATGGATGTTTGAAGAGCGCGAAAAAATGATGGGTTTTTATGAAAAAGTTTCGGGCTCAAGAATGCACTCGGCTTATATTCGTCCCGGTGGCGTCCATCAAGATTTACCAGCTGGATTGCTTGAGGAAATCGCCGAATTTATTAAGCAACTTCCGAAAAAAATTAACGATATGGAAAATCTTTTAACTGAAAATCGTATTTTCAAGCAAAGATTGGTCGATATTGGCGTGGTTTCAAAGCAACAAGCTATTGATTGGGGCTTTTCCGGCCCTATGATTCGTGGCTCAGGAATTGCTTGGGATTTGCGCAAAAGCCAGCCTTATGAAATTTATGGTGAACTTGATTTTGATATTCCAATTGGCAAAAATGGTGATTCATACGATCGCTATTTAATTCGCGTTCAAGAAATGTTCGAATCGATTAAAATTATTGAACAATGCATTGCTAAAATTCCAAGTGGCGAAGTTATCACCGATGATAAAAGAGTGGCTCCACCTAAAAGAGCTGACATGAAAAATTCGATGGAAGGCTTGATAAATCACTTTAAACTTTATACCGAAGGTTATCATGTTCCTGCTGGCGAAGTTTATGGTTGCGTTGAGGCGCCGAAAGGTGAATTTGGAGTTTATATAATTTCCGATGGCTCAAATAAACCGCATCGTTGTCGTCTTCGCGCTCCTGGATTTGCTCATTTGCAAGGTTTAGAATTTATGGTAAAAGGCAATTTATTAGCCGATGTTGTTACGGTAATTTCAACGCAAGATATTGTATTTGGTGAAGTTGATAGATAAAATTTGACATTTGCATTTTTTAAAATATTATTTTCGCCCTAATTTTTTAGGTTTATTTAAATTTTATTATCCAGTAGCTAATTTTTAGTTAAAAATATTTTAATTTTAAAAAATCCAATTATATAAACTGTTATTTTTCTTTAAGATGAAAATTTATAATTCAATAAAATCGGCCAAAAAAAGAGACAAGAACTGCAAAGTAGTTCGTAGAAAAGGTCGTCTTTACATTATCAACAAAGTAAATCCTCGCTTCAAAGCTCGTCAGGGTTAATTTATTTATAATTTTAAGATGAATGATTTTACTAAAAAAATCAGACTTGGCACTAGAGCTAGTAATCTAGCTATCTCTCAGGTTGCAGAAGTTCATCTTTTAATCGCCAATTTCTTCCCAGAAGTTAAGATTGAAATTATTCCAATCACAACTTCGGGAGACAAAATTCAAGATAAAAATCTTGCCGAAATTGGAGGCAAGGGTTTATTTATCAAAGAGCTTGAAGAGGCTTTAATAAATAATAAAATTGATGTTGCGGTACATTCCTCAAAAGACATTCCACCAATAATTCACGAGGACACGGAAATTTGTGCATTTACCAAACTTCTAGATTCAAGAGATTGCTTCGTTTCAAAAAAATATTCCTCATTCAAAAAATTACCAAAAAATGCCGTAATTGGCACTTCTTCAACTAGGCGCAAAGCTTACATTCTCAAAGAGCGCCCTGATTTAAAAGTTGTAAATTTTCGTGGCAATATCGATACGCGTTTGAACAAAATTGAAAATGACGAAGTTGATGGTGCGATTTTGGCGGTTGCGGGCTTGATGCGCTTGGGTAAAGAAAATAAAATTACCGAAATTTTCAATATTGAAAAAATGTTGCCATCGGGCGGACAAGGTTCTTTAGCTCTTCAAATTCGTGAAAAAGACAAAAATTTGGCAAAAATTTTACAAAAAATTAATGATGAACCAACGCAAATTTGCGTTAAAAGTGAAAGAGCTTTTTTGCGCGAGCTGGGAGCTTCTTGTACTACGCCAGTAGGGGCTTATGCCTATATTGAAAATAAAAAATTAATTTTAAAAACATCAATTATTGATTATGATGGAAGTGAAATTTTTGAAACCACTTCTAAATGCGATATTTCTTTAGAAAAAGCGATCGAATTAGGTTTTAAAGCCGGCGAGCAAACCAA
>Ga0209550_10000671_pt1 | contig 32582 bp, 34 predicted proteins | sample LauGreSuBDMM15SN_2_FD_187567 | JGI IMG/M metagenome (GOLD analysis project Ga0209550, IMG submission 187567) | Freshwater lake microbial communities from Lake Michigan, USA - Su13.BD.MM15.SN (SPAdes) (version 5) | ecosystem: Environmental > Aquatic > Freshwater > Lake | place: Lake Michigan... | reverse complement strand
ACACTGCTCGACTGGATCCTCCTGAAGGACAGACGAAAGTCGGTACGAAGGGAAATCGGCAACAACAAGCATCTGCATCCGGTGAGCCGTCTCTTCTTGCTCCAGTCCGCTCTGATCAGCAAGGACGACGATCTCGCGGAATACGCAATGAGCGGATTCCCCGCTCGTGACCTCGTGGCGATGTACCTCGATGATCCGAATCTTCCCGTGGACATCCACGCCCTTGCTGACAAGCTGATCGAGCTGCGCGATGTCGAGCTCACGCTCACGGTCAAAGACGCTGCGGGGGAGCTGATCCTCCACATCATCACCCGTGAGGACATCCTCTTCGGCTTGGACGTAGCCGAGGCTGCGGGCATCCCGGTCTCATATCTGATCAAGTGGTCGAATCTTCGTTACCCGATCACGAACGACGAATACTCGGCTGACGATCTACGGCGAATTCTCGCCGCTCTCGGCGACGAACGGGGGATACCTTTCGTCGCGGGACTCGCAGGGGACGACATAGAAAAGATGATTGCGACCAATCCACGAGTCGCGGCGTATTCGTTGAATCAGCTCGATCATATAGGAGCCGATGTTGCAACCTTCTGTATCGAACGCGATCTGGTGACATCGCTCCGACTCGGTGAGGCCGCCCTCACTGACGACGCGCTGACCGTTCTCATCGAAGCCGATGTCTGGCGAGAGAACCCGACAGTCCTGCTCCAACACCCGGACCGGAACCGTGTGTTGGCAATGATCGGGCACGACCTCGCCGTCGTGCTCGCAGGTGCGGTCGCACAGGGGAGCGGACCGGCAGCGGGGGAGTGGCTGGCATCTGTTGCCGACAGGTTCAGTCCTGCGGCGTTGTGGGACCTGGTGGCGGTCGCCGGAATACGCGCGAACTCTCGTTTTGTCCGAGCGCTCAGCCCGACTACGGACGAAGTAGCACTGTACCGAGCAGTGCCCGACAACCTACTCACCGCTCTGGAAGACCTACCGGACAAGGCCGATCTTTCGGACCTGCTCGAACGATCATCCCGCCAGCCGGCCTCGGTTCGCCAGCACGTCACCCTGCTCGTGCTCGGATCGTCACGTACGCGTGAGGTCCAAGACGACATCATCGATGATGCTGTGGACGCCATGGTCTCGGTGTTCAACGACGACGCCATCGTCAGCTGGTTGCAGGCAAAACCTGGGACACGTCCATCGACGCAGGAACTCAACTCGCTCGTCGCACGTCATCCGGAGGTGATCGCTCGAATCGCCGAACGCAAAGGTGTGTTGGGTAGGTACATCTCAGCAACGCCAGCAATCGTCGCCCTCATGCGACCAGCGAACGGGTGGGGAGCCTTCGTGGCCCAGACCGGAGCCGAGGAGGTGTACACCGTGCTTTCCCAGATCATCGGTGATGCGCACGAGCTGTGGGAACCGGCCCTGACTCTGTTCGACAGCTGGACAGGAAGTCTCGAAGAGCTCATGGCCACCGCAAGGGCGCTCTGAGGGCACCTTCCGCCGAGCAGTGAATCAGCGGAGGCTACGCTCCCGCTGTCCTGACGACCGCTCCAGCATCTTCAGGATGCGCCTTCGACCTCAGGCCGATGACTCAGCGCTGGCCGGCAGGCCCCCAGGAAAGCCGGAGCGGGTACCTCGCTTCGGATGTTGCCGATCGTCGCGGATTTCCGCAGATGTACCTGGGTGTTGGCGGGTGTTTGGCGGGTGTTCCTGGGTGGCCGTACGCCGCCAGCAGCGCCCGGGCAGGTGGATGGCGAGTAGTTGCGACGATCCTCAGGGCGGCCTGGGCGCGCCAAGCTACGCCTCGGGCGTTGCAGCGTGGACCAGTTCCGGCACCGTGTTCGGTATGGCTCAACATCTCAACGCTGGAACGACAGGTGACACACCTCAGACAGAGCGCACACCACAACAGCTGTCTGGCTCATACCTCGGCACGTTCGCAGGGGTCGCAGACTCCGAGTTCGCCCTCAGATCATTTCTCGCCACGCTTCCTGGTGTCGATGCAGTCGGCAACGACGCGCGCTCCGCGACGCTCATGAGCCGCTCTTTCAAGCAGCAATCGAAGGTGGCTGCTGTCGACTTGGCCATCTCGATGGTTGATCTCACCACGTTGGAAGGTACCGACACCCCTGCGCGAGTCCAGGAGTTGGTTCAACGCGCCATCAGTCCGGATCCGCTCGATGCGTCCACGCCGTCAACTGCGGCAGTCTGTGTCTTTGGAGACCTCGCCGGTCACGCCCGCACCGCTCGAGGTTCAGCTGGAGTGCGCATCGCAGCCGTGGCAGGCGGCTTCCCCCACGGTCGTATGTCCATTGCCGCGAAACTTCTCGATGTGGGCGATGCCTTGGGTAACGGAGCTGAGGAGATCGACATGGTCATCGACCGCGGAGCAATGCTCGCAGGTCGCTACGGCCTGGTACACGAAGAGATCGTAGCGATTCGACAACGATGCCAAGATGCAGGTGCGAGACTCAAAGTGATCCTCGAAACGGGAGAGCTCGGGTCGTACGACGTGATTCGCCGGGCAGCGTGGATATCGATGCTCGCCGGGGCGGACTTCGTGAAAACCTCAACAGGTAAGATTCCGGTAGCCGCGACACCAGGTTCAACCTACGTGCTCCTTGAAGCCGTCCGCGACTTCCACGAAGCAACGGGCGTGATGGTCGGGGTCAAACCCGCAGGTGGTATCAAGACCACCAAGCAGGCACTCGGTTACCTCGCCTTGGTGCAGGAAACGGCCGGTCCTGAGTGGCTCGATCCGAAGTGGTTCCGTTTCGGAGCATCCGGTTTGCTGACTGATCTCGTGATGCAGCGACAGAGGATTCGCACAGGTGCGTACTCCAGCCCGAACCACGTACCAGGAGCCTCATCCGGATACTAAGAGCTGAAAGCGCGGATTAGTTTCGCGTGCGTTCCAATGATTGCATCTGTATCCGCCTAGAAGAGCTATGACTCGTTGAGTCGTAAGCGAAACATCGCGCGCTGCAAGCAAAAACGACCGGACTTTCGTCCGGTCGTCTGCGTTTGGGTTGTTAGCCGCGTTGATGGCGGTTGCGAGTACGGTGGCGTTGGCGATCCGGACTGCGGCGTGCTGATGGGTGCTCGTCGCGAGTGAAGTCGTCCTGATCATTCTCATGCGCGCCCGTTGCGAGCGGTGGTGAGATGAAGACCGGTTGAACGACTGGACCGCTTGCTCGTACAGGAGCCGGAGCTTCGCTGGCGTGGGAAAACTCGGCCTTAGGGGCCGGGCCGAGGTCCGGGCGGGAGTGTCTGCGATACATGGTCTGCTTTCTGTTCGTTGCGGTGGAGCCGAGTGTGCCGGTGTTGGGCAGACAGGCATTTGCCGCTTGCCCCCGAGGTGGGGCCGTATGGGGCTTCTTGCCACGCAGGGTGGCGTGGATGGGGACAGCCCCAACAGTCGGTGGCATACCCACTCACACAACCTCGTAAGGGAGCACCAAATGAGCGTTACCTTCAACTCAACACGTCCAAGTACGTGCATCGGCCACGCCGTGTCTTGTTACGCTTACGGTTCCGAAGCGAACTGGCAGAGCAAGACGTACAGCAGTCAGGCTGATGCATTGAATGCACACACGATCGATCACATCGGCAATCCCGACTGTGATGCGAACATCGGTGGAGAACATCTCGTCAAGGTCCTCGACACTGACGTGGACCCGTCGATGAACGTATCGAACACCAACGCCGCACACCTGCTCGAGTTACTCGGGCTCGTGGAGAATGGTTCTGTGTTCATGTACGGCTCGATTCCCGCCGTCGATATGCGTGGTCGAATCCTTTTGGCCCGCGCATTGGCTGCAGGTGACGTCGGCCGCCCGGCCACTGTCACCCGGTCCGAGAACGGCCCCACCGTCCATGACGGAGGTCGCCAAGTCGGCTATGCAGACAAGCGCCTCGATCAACTGGAAGCGATCGTCGATTTCGCCGAAACTCACGGTGTTGACGTCTCCTGGGGATAACCCAGAGCTTCAACAACCTACACGACCCCGGTTCCTGAAAAGGACCGGGGTCGTTGTCGTTTCCGGGTTGCGACAGAAATCGAACTAACGACAACGACAACGACAACCACAACGACAACCACAACGACAGTGATGTACCTCAATGAACCCTTTCGCGCCAGCCTCGGGCACGGACAGTGTGGGACATGTCAACATCATCCACATCTACTGCGGTCCATCCGCTCAAGGTCAACTGCCCGTGGTGCCACTCCTCACCTGGTGAGGCCTGCAGCGTAGCGAACACTCGCATCCGCCCGCATGGTGGCTACCATCAATCCCGATTCGATCGGGCTCGCGAGGTTGAGAACAGCACACGCTGATCCACACCCCGTTTCCATTCCCCGTGCGACGTCACCGACGTGCACACCTGAAAGAGGCGCAGCGCAAGCTGCGCCTCTTTGCTTTCACGTTGGCAGCGACTGCCGTGGAAGCCAGGGGACCGGCCTCCCGCGCGAGGTTGCCGGCGAGGCTCTTCACCCGTAGGCGGCCGGCCACAGGGTCTGTGCCCGTGCGATTGCGCTGCATTGCTGAGCCTGAGCTCATGGCTGGTATTGCACTTTCGCTCACCATGACATCTATGGCATCAGCACACCTCTGGCTCCGACGTGGAGTCGCAACGCTCACCGCAGCGATGATCGCCGGCGGAGCTGCTGTCGCTGCCGAAGCTGTCGTAGCCAGTCCCACGGCGCGCGCCGCTATAGCCACCCCGTCGGCGCTCACGGTCGGCGATGTGAGCCTGGGCGCAGCTGGCGCGCTCGAACGTCTGGGAGGAACCCAGTGGGGGCTGGCCGCGTTGCGCACACAGGAAGCCTGGTCGTACTCGAAGGGAGCGGGCGCTGTCGTCGCTGTGATCGACTCCGGTGTTGACGGTACGCACCCTGACCTGACCGGTCGGGTACTTCCAGGATGGTCGAGTTTTTCGAAGACACCGATCAGTGCTGACGTGAACTCGGATGTGTTCGGTCATGGAACCCATATCGCAGCAATCATCGCCGGTGATGACGACGGGCACGGTGTGACCGGTGTTGCTCCGCTTGCGAGCATCCTTCCGGTAGCTGTGACTGATGCCAGTCTGCGCAGCCGTGGCGACATCGTCGCCGATGCGATCGCGTGGGCCGTGGATCACGGAGCAGACGTCATCAATCTCTCGTTGGCGGGCGCCCGCAACGGCGATGACGATAGTGGACCCTGGTGCCCAGCCATCAGAGCAGCATTCGAAGCAGGCGTGATCGTGGTGACCTCTGCCGGTAATTCAGGTACACGCGGGAATCCAGCGATGAATCCCGCCTCGTGCCCCCTCGTGGTCAGCGTAACGGGCGTCGACGAGACCTTGACCCACGCACCATTCGCATCTTCAGACTCGACAGTCACCTTCGCCGCTCCCGGAAGGCAGATCGTGTCCGCGTTCCCGACCGACGAACTCAATCACCCTTACATGCAGTGGACGGGGACCTCGATGGCGACGCCTTTCGTCGCCGGCGCAATCGCCCTACTCAAATCAGCACACCCAGACTGGTCACCTACCCGTATCATCGAAGCACTGACGGCGACAGCGATCGACATCGGTCCGGCAGGCAGAGATGCAACTTCAGGCTTCGGACTCGTCGATCCCGCTGCAGCTCTCGGCGCACCAGTGATCTCCAGAGACACGATCGCCCAGCGGGTGTCCGCAGCGAGCGCACCGTCAATGCTCGAGGTGCGCCGTGACCATGCGTCGACGACCGTGTTGTGGGAGCGGCCATACGCTGCGAACGCCACGGGGTACACGATCGTGCACCACGGTGTGCAGACCAGGACATTCGAACCCGGTGACAGCTTGTTCTCGATGACGATACCCGAGCGTATCGAAGGTGGGGCGTGGTTCGTGGTTGCCGCTGTCGACGGTGAGCAACGATGGTCCTTCCCATTGACCGTTCTCGACTTGTACCTACCGGACACTCTCAATCCGATAGGTCCGCTGCCACGTTCCGTCTCCGCAAGTTGGACCCAGGAAGGTCTCGCGGTCGAGGTCGACGTGGTTGGCCGAAAAGGGCCCGTCACGCTGACAGTGCTCGGTGCCCGCTTCGAGGCGGCTGCGATCCTTCCGGCTGGGGCGACCCGGCATGTCATTGCTGTGTCGGAGGTTTCAACAAGCCGCAGCATCCCGTTGCGCATCATCGCTTCCACGCCCAACGGGGTCATCGAGGGCGACATCGAGCCCCAATACCTGGTCTCTGCGAGAGTACAGACCGCAGGGGCACGCTCCATCGCGGTGTCGGGATCGACGACTTCGGCATGCCTGGAGCGCAACCTCGGATGCCCCGGCAGTTTGGTCACGGTTCGTAGCTCGCCAGGAAACATCGTCGCCACCGCAAGGGTCGACGATTCCTACAGCTACTCCGTACTCATGCCGTGGAACGGGGAAAGTGATGTTGCCTTCACCGTGTCAGCCGGCGCTGCTCGTTCACCGTTGGTGACACGTCTCAGGACCGCTGCTGACCAGAAATCGCCGGTGGTACACGGCACTACACGAATCGTAGAACTCGAAGGAGACCGCCCATGACAATGAAGACCCGTATCCGAACGATGTCGACGCTGTGTTTGTTGACCATCGCCATGACGTCACCCGGGGTCGCCCCAAGCTCAGCTGCAGGTACCAGCTCACCTGTCGACCTGAGTGCGTCGCAGTGGCACCTACCCTCTATGGGCGTCGACGCAACGACGCTGGCAGTCCGAACTGACTCCACGGTGGTGGCGGTCGTATCAGACGGCATCGACAAGACACACCCAGAGTTCCAGGGTCATCTCGTCGCGGGATGGGATGCGACAACCGACACGTCCTACACGGGGGAAAGCTTCGAGACGCTCGCCCGTCGACCAATCGGCACGGTTGCCAGTGGCTTGATCAGCGCATCAGCCGACAGGTCAGGGGTGAGCGGCGTGTCACCTGGGGTACGGATCATGCCCGTGCGGGTGGAGTCCGACTGGCGTTCCGGTGACCGCTTCGTGGCTTCCGGCATCGACTGGTCAGTCATGCACGGAGCCGACATCATCGCCTTCGTTCCGGGCCGGTCAACGACCGATTTGTCCGAACCGGCAACGTCCACGTGCGCTGCGATTACTCGAGCGAAGCGAGCCGGTGTCCCTGTTTTCGTACCCGCGGCCTATGACCTATTGCGACCGGAAGGTAGTGGTTCGCCATTTCGGCCTGCACTCTGCCGAGATGCCGTTGTCGTCGCAGGCGTCGACGACGAACTCGGCCACGTCGTAGGAGCACCCAACATCGCACGTCCTTCCTTCGCCGTGCCGTCGCACAACTTGCTCTCAACCGCACCTTTTGAAAGGACGAACGCGTTCGTCAACGTTGACGGCGTCAATTTCGCCCCTGCGCTGGCTGCGGGTGCTGCAGCGGTCGTGCGCACGGCGACGCCGGCGCTCGACGTCGACGGGCTGATCGCATTACTACAACTTCATGCGGTAGATGTGGGACCAGCGGGCTCCGACGACAGGACCGGCGCAGGCATCATTGATGTCGCAGCTGCGGCAGGATTCCGACCTGCACGCACAGCCGATCAACTACTCGCTGTCGCATCAGCGCTTGCTGCTCCGCGGATCGTTCGTATCGAGCAAACAGCACCGACCAAGGTGTCCGTTGTCTGGGACCCAGCCAACGGTTTTGCCGCGGACACACACAGGATCAGCTGGGGGACTCCTGGTGGCGCCACCAGGGAGTTCACCGCAGCAGGCAACGACGTCAGAGCAACGTTGCCGATCACCCTGGACCAGATGGCGTGGTTGACAGTAACTGCCGTCGGACCCGCTGGTAGCAGGGTGAGCGCGCCATCCAGGTCGTCAATGCTTCTTGGGGGATCGGTTGGCCAATCTGCAGGGTCACCGTTCCGCGAGGTGCGGGCGACCTGGGTCGCTGATGGTATCAAGATCACGATGAGCCCGATGACGCCGAGCATGAACGGGGCCTGGACAGCGACTGTTCGCGATGCGGTCACAGGCAAGGTCTTGGCACGCACTCCGGCTGTGGCCGGGACGTCGACGACGTTGAAGATCGCACCGGGCGATCAGCGCCGGGGTCTGCCGACGAGCATCTGGGCGGGTAACGGTACAGGCGGCGTGTCGACGCTCCTTGAACCGGCGCATCTACTCTCAGCGAAGGTCATAGGCGCGGGTGCCTCATACATCGTGGTGAAGGGCTCTGCAGAGAACGCATGCCGTAAAGGTGTTGCAACCGGATGCCCTGGGGCCAAGATCAAGGTGGTCGACCGGAACTCCGGTAAGACCCTGGGGTCGACCTTCGTGCTCGATGACTACTCCTATTCGGTGACAGTGCGTTGGACCTCCAGCTCGATGAACCTCGAAGTTCAAGGTCCCGTTCGACTTCGAGCCGTTCCACTGACCGGCAAGATCCCCGGCCGACGGTAACCGTCGTACGATGGAGCTCAGCTCCAGGAGCCTGCGGCCGTAGCTGTTTCAAATTCAGATGCGAACCCGCACGGGCAACAGAGTGCTCGGTCCACCGACGCTGGAAACCCTTTCCGGTGTTGCAGCACAGCCTCTACCCGTGGACACGAGTCGGGTGTGACGTGGAGAGCTACCGTCGCGAGCTGCGCTAGGTCTGCGCCTGACCGTCCAACCCACTGAGTGCTTTCCACCACAGGGCTCGAGCTCGTTCACGACCGATCGTTTTCGCAAGATCGTCCCAGACCAGCGCCACCTCATCGCCGGCTGCGAGTCGTGCAGCAGCGTCGGCGATGAGAACTTGATCTTCGTTGGGGTCCGCGCCGTCGTTTCGGTCTGTGGTGATGTGCCGAACTCCATCACCGTGATGATCACTGCAGCCGGTTTCCAAGATTCGTCACCTCAGAACAAGGTGTAGATGAACGGTGCGACCGGAGATGACTGTGCAAAGACTGTGAACGCGGCGATCATCAGTAGGGCGAGGGCGACAGTGAACAGGAAGAAGTTCTTCTGCCGGATGAAGTATCCGAGCGCTCGGGCAACGGGGGACGCCCCACGGCGATTGACGGCGACGATATCGACCGTCTTGTCGTGCCAGGTTGGGATTCGCCAATCGGCTTGACGGTCCACCCAAGGTGCGGATGCACTGTGGCGACGACGGAACCCGCGCCGGCCCAGAGTCCGCGCAAACGGGAACGATACGATGAACACGGCAAACAGGAGCAGTGTCGCTGCGACCGTGAACACCGCCCCGGTGCTCTTGTGTAGCAAGGCGGAGACGACACGTGCCGTAGGGCCAGGGACGATCACGAACGCCGTGTCCACGACAGCGATGCCGCCAAGCACCACAAGCGAGAGGTTCCGGGACCAATCGTAGCCACCGAAGATCCCGTATCGCAGCTGAAACGTCAGGAGGATCGCAAGAATATTGACTCCACAGATCGTCGCAAAGAATCGTATCGAGTCCTGACGTCGGGCTCTGTTACGCCGGTCCTGGACCCACGTGTCGTAAGCGTGCACGTCAGTCCTCCTTCCGCGCTGACGCCCGTCGCCCAGTGAGCGCGGCGTCGGTCTGTTCACGACGGTCGATGAGATAGTCCCCAAGGACGAGAACATCGATGTCCGTGGCGATGAAACACTCGATGGCATCGGTCGAGGAGCTCACGATGGGTTCGCCCCGAACATTGAAGCTCGTGTTGACCATCACCGCGCAACCGGTGCGCTGGTCGAAAGCAGCAAGAACATCGTGCAGGAACGGGTTCCTGCCTGCGTCGACCGTTTGCACTCGAGCGGAGTAGTCGAGGTGGGTGACGGCAGGGATCGACGACCTGATCTGGTTGACACGTTCGAACGTCGCGCTTCCTGACACATCGGAGGTTTCGAGGCGAAGGTCTTCCTTCACGCCGTAGGTCTTGAGCATGTACGGACTCTCGTGGCCATCGATGTCGAAGTAGTCCGAAGCACGCTCGGCCAGGACGATCGGAGCGAACGGTCGGAAGCTCTCCCGGAACTTCGTCTTGATGTTCAGTCGCCTCTGCGTTGCCGAGTCACGGGCGTCGGCGAGAATCGAGCGACCTCCGAGTGCCCGCGGACCGAACTCCATGCGACCGCGGGCGACCGCGACGACGCGTCCTTCAGCGACGTGCTCGGCCACTTTGCACGCCAGCTCATCAGCGCCGTAGAGCTGCGCTGTCAAGCCGTAGGCGTCAACGACGCTGGTTATCGCCAGGCCGTCATGGTCGGGCTCGGGGCCGAGGAAGGCACCTCGCATAGCATCGACGTTGACGACTTGTCGTTCTACACCCAGGAGCTCGTATGAAGCCCACAGCGCTGCTCCAAGGGCTCCTCCTGCGTCGCCGGCAGCGGGTTGGACCCAGATCTCGTCGAACAGTCCGAGACGTTCCAGATGACCGATGCTGACAACATTCAGGGCTACCCCGCCGGCGAGACACAGGTACCTGGATCCGGTCAGCTCCTTGGCTCGACGCGCTAGCCCGGCGACGGCCTCGTCGCAGACCTTCTGCACACTGGCTGCGACATCCATGTACAAGTGCGTGAGTGGTTGCTCAGGCGAGCGTGTTGGGGCTCCGAAAAGCTCGCAGAAGGCGTCGGTGTAGGTTCGCTCCGTGTCGAGGTAGTCGAACATCTCAGGATTCAGCGAGAACGATCCGTCGTCTGCGAGGTGGATGAGTCGATCCTTGATCACATCGACGAAACGAGGCTCCCCGTACGGTGCGAGCCCCATCAACTTGTACTCGCCAGAGTTGACCTTGAAACCACAGAACACCGTGAATGCCGAGTACAGCAGTCCGAGCGAGTTGGGGAATTCGATGTCAGTGATAGGAGTGATCTTCCCGTTCCGACCATGGGAGATCATCGTCGTGGACCACTCACCGACCCCGTCAATGGTGAGGATCGCAGCTTCTTCGAACGGGCTTGGGTAGAACGCTGAAGCTGCGTGTGAGAGATGGTGGTCGGCGTAGACAAGCTCCGTCCTGCCGAGCAGGTCCCTCAGATGATTCTGAACCCACAATTTGTTGGGGAGCCATGTGCGCATCGAGTGTACGAACGTCGGTAGCGCTCTGGATCTCCCGACGAGCTTCGTGGAGAGAAGTCGATCAAGTTTGACGAACGGTGATTCGTAGAACACGACGGTATCGATGTCACCTGGGCCGAGACCGGTCTGCTCCAGCATCCACTCGATGGATCGCACCGGGAGTTCCGAGCAACCCTTGACCCGGGTGAATCGCTCCTCCTGGGCGGCAGCAGCGATGACACCGTCGACGACGAGCGCTGCAGCTGAGTCGTGATAGTAGGCCGAGACACCGAGGACTACTCGCCGCCCTGTTGAAATGTGTTCGCTCACCTGGGTGACCGTCCCGAGTTCGGCCGAGTCGTCACCCCACGTACCGAACCGCTTGAGCAGTGCCGGCCTGGCGAAAGCCCCACCACCGGTCCTGATGGGGACGACGCTCCCGAGAGCGGTCATCTGCACGTCGAGCCAGGTGCGAAGCGGAATCAACCGACCGAGTCCGACGATGCCCCATGGAACCGTGCAACGAGACAGGCGTCGCTTTGCGCTCAGCGCCAGGATCCGTAGACCCGGACACGATCCTTGGAGTCCCAATGCTCCCAGATCCAGTCGACATCGACCTTCGGGGTGCGCACGCAACCGTGAGACGCCGGGTAGGTCTTCACGGACGAGTCGCTGGGTAGGCCGTGGATCGCCTCACCACCGTTGAAGAACAGCGGGCGGTACAGCATCGATCCGGGGTACTGGCGAGACTCTCGCCAACCGTTCACCTTCCAACCGACCCTGAACGTACCGATGCCTGTACGAAGACCTGCCGCTCCCGTCGAAACTCGAAAAACACGCACGATCTTGCCTTCTTGAACGAAATAGCCGATCTGGCATCGTACCGACACGTTCACACCGTCAACCGCCCCCTTGGGTGGCACGAGCTCGGCGACCGATTCCAACAAGTCCTGTTCTTGTGCTGAAAGGAGTTGTCGTCTCGGTTCCGACCCGAGCGCCAGCTCGCGAAGAGCGCAAGCGGTTCGGAGCGACTCTTGCTCACCAGACTTCCGCGGCACACCAAGTCTCGCCGCTACAAGAGGGACCTCCGGGCTCACCGTTGCAGAATTGGTGACGGATAGCGCTCCAGAAGGTAGTGCCTCGGCAGCAGCGGTCAAGAGTTGTGTCGAGACGAGCAGGATAGAGGTGATCAACGCTACTCGCGCAGCGGTCGACCCGGCACGAGCGTTCCTATCGATACTGCGGGGAGCTGTTGACATGTTGTAGATGGTGTCGTTACCAGATCGATTTGCCACGCGCAGCTGTGTTTTGGAGTCTTGTCGTTGACGATCCATCCCGACTGAACCTGTAGAATGATGAGGTAACCATCGTTCAGATCGGTGTCGATTCACGACTTGATGTCGAGCTCGAAATCGAGCGTGCGCTTCAAGTCGATGACCTCATCGGTACAGCTGGCTGCATCTCGCTCAGCGACGAGAATTCCACGAAGTCCGTATTCGCCGATCGTGAAATCGAGAACGTTCCCGGGTTCGAGTTGACCGATCATCCGAACCTTTCGACGTTGATCGCCGGAGTATCCGATGGCGAACACGTCGACTGGTTGCGTGACGTTCGACATGGAGACCCGCGACCCGGGGCGCAATGTGGGATTCAGCATCAACTCGATGTGACCACGGCCGATTCGTGCACAAGGGATGAACTGATTCCCGAACGAGGTCGCATCTGGGGGGCGTACCAGTACATTTACCTTCGCTTTGACGGACGACTGATCAACGCGCAGGCGAGAGGGCAGGTAGTTCGAGATCAGCAACCGTTCGGAGCCGGTAGCAGTGTCGCGCGCCTTGGCCAACCGTTCCGAGGACAGCATGCCGAGGACCAAATCGGCCCCATCGGTAGCCATCGCAGCGGTTGCAAGGGGTCCAGGATGGCGATCGAGTGGGTGGGCGAGTAGATCGGGGTCGTCAGGCGTGTCGGATAGAATCTGCCGAGTGCTCCGGAGTGGCGACACCGTCCAACCTGCTTTCACGATGCGTTCTCCCAAGGTGTCATAAGCTTCGTTGTCGATGCGCTGGCTGAGCATCGGGAGCACGCCGATTGCTATGCCGCCGGCGTTCTCCGTGATCGTGGAAAGCGAGGACTCAAATGCACGCTGGTAAGGATAGTCATCGGTAACAGCTAGGACATCGATCTGACTGGGCAGTGATCCACCGTTCGCACGGTCAGCTTCCTTGGTGCAGCGATTATGCAAAGCCGGCTGATCAGCGGCAGGTAGTCTTGAAGAAGCTCGCATGCAGGTGTTGAACGTCTCGTCTGTCTCGAGGTACCTGATCGGCTCGCAACCACCATCCGGGCAGACCGCCGTCTCGTCACCGGTGGGGACACCGTCGTTACCGTTCAAGGCGATCAGGATCAAATCTGGATTCAGCTGCGCGATGCGTTCCTTCGTCAACCAGTCGGCGTATCGGAACATGGATGCACCGTTCTGTCCGAGTGCGATGATCTCGAACGTCCCAGGTTCGGTTCGCTCATCAAGTTCATGTCCGAGACGCTCCCACCAACGGGAATCGAGGTCGGTGACGCCGTGACCGTATGTTGCTGAATCACCGACGACGAGCACTCTGACGCGATTGGGATTGGTGTTCTTGTAGGGCACTTGTACGATGTTCTCCGGTCCGGCCGGGAGACGAGAACTGTTCGCACCCCAGATGTAGGATGCTTCCCGTTCCCAAAGCGGTGCGGAGCTTGCCGGAATCTCGTACACAGGGCTGTCTTCAGAACCTCGTGTGATGACCACACCGACGGTAGCCCAAATGGCGAGCACGGTCGTAGCAGCTATGATGCGTCGGTTCACGCCTAGGATCGTCCAGTAGCGCAGGTGAGTGTCAACCCGGCAGGATCAGGCTACGGCAGGGCCTCGGTCGAGATTGCTGAACAAGACGAGCCGTACCTGGTTGGCCCGTTGCCACACGATCTTGAATTCGTGGCCGCCGATCTCGGCATTGATGGTGAAGACCACGCTTCCAGGTTCGACGTTCAAACCCGCAGCGGTGAATATCCGACCATCGTCGGTGACGAGGGAGAACTCCCCGTCGTTGACCTCCACCAGGCCCCCGCTGCGTGAGATCCGAACACCGACCTCCACGACACCTGGATCAGGTGACTCGACCAGGGTCGCCACTTCGACGGCGTCGGTGAGTACGACCGGCTCTTCGCCGCCCAGCTCACCGAAGACGGCGCCTTCGGGAACGAATGTGAAGGGTCTCCCGATCGAGGTACCGCCCGGAGCGTCGTTGGAACCTTCTTCGGTTCGAGGCTCGGTATCCTGACTACCAGTCGAGGTCCGGTCATCTCTGCTGCCCCCACTCATCGTGGAGCGATCGATCCCGCTGGCCAGTCCAAGTGCCGAAACAATGGCGATCAGGGCGACTGCGCCGCCGATCACATAACGATTTGGTTTGTGCTCTTCGTTCATTCCACAGACCGTGTGGTCATCACCTGAGACGACAAGGGGGTTGGGAATGACGAGCTGCGCTCACGGTATGAACTACCGCGTCGCGGCCTTAGAGCATCAGCGACTGAGCGAGGACGAGGAACTCCTCGCCGGCAGAGCACACGTAAGTTGCTCCTCGACCCGGGTGCCCACAGGCACCCGGGTCGAACTCTTTCCCAGCCAGAAATCTCGAGCGAGATCTCGAGAAGTACCTTGACATCTGGGGGCGGGCGTTCACGGTGATGAAGGAAGCAACAGCAGCGATGCCGTTGTGGAGTCAGGAGCCGAGCTCCGAAGGTTTTTCGAAACCTATGACCCATCCCGTACCGAAAGGTGCGACCGCCTCACGGCGAAACGCAGCAGCAAACTGCGTCACCCGCATGCGACACCGAAAGGTGAACTCCCCGCAAGGACCACACCCCCCATCCATCTATTCAGTAGATCAAAGATTTCCTGCATCATCATGCTTCATCGCATCCCCATATGAGATTAGACCTGAGTGCCGCGCTACGCGCGCAGCCACTCAGGTCTTTTTCTTTTGGTACCGGATACCGGTATACAGCCGATATCAGGCGTTCGAAGAACGGTCGCCTGTTCGAACAAGATTCGGCTCCCGCCCTTGGATTCGAACCAAGATTCCCGGATTCAGAGACCGGTGTCCTGCCGTTGGACGAAACGGGATCAATCGCGCATGGCTCGCGGATTGCCGGTTGAGGCTGCGTCAGCCTTGCTGCTCGTCTCGCTGTCGGACGAGTTCAGCGATACGTGCGTAGAACTTCCCAAGACGCTCGTCCTCGTAGAACGGATCCGCATCCGACCCACGTATCGCATCAGCGATAGAAGGATCCGCCTCGTACAGGTCATTGAAGGCCTGTTGGCCAGGTCGCATACTCACGCCACCTACGGTGCCGGGGCTGGGGTCGCCGGCAACCACGAACACCCGTTGAGTGCCTCGGACTCGGGTACCGGCACGATTACTACCATGACACGCTTACTTGACCCTGTAGCAGCAGCCCTCGAGTCTGCACTTGCCCAAGCGACGGCAGATGGAGCAGAGATCAGCGGTACCAGTGCGGTCCGACTCGTCCGGGACGCTCTGAACGTCTTCGTCGGGGTCGGAGATCCTGTTGCCGTAGCGGTGATGGCGTCGCTGAGTCGACTGGAGCTGGACGGAGCCTACGGTGCGAATGCTGTCGGGGTAGCCATCACCGCCCGTTCAGCCTTCGCCGAGGTAACAGAGATCGATCAGTCGGCCTTCCCTGCATTCTGACGCCCACAGTTCGTTTCATGAGCGTGAGTCCCACCCGGGACGGCTGAAGTCCGAAAATCAAACCTCCACTTCGATGCGGTGCCGAGTTCTCGAAGAGTCTTTTGCACCAAGTGTGTGTCGTGTCCTATACACGCAGCACACTCTCTTGTACACCAACGGGGTGTAGCGCAGCTTGGTAGCGCGCGTCGTTCGGGACGACGAGGCCGCAGGTTCGAATCCTGTCACCCCGACGATTCCGGTCAGTGACCGGAAGCCACACGCGAGTGGCGGAACAGGCAGACGCGCACGGTTCAGGTCCGTGTGCCCGCAAGGGCTTGGGAGTTCGACTCTCCTCTCGCGTACGAAGTCCAGACCCACAAGGGGTTTGGCAAGACCGCGCGCGAGTGGCGGAACGGCAGACGCACTAGCTTGAGGTGCTAGCGATCCAAAAGATCATAGGAGTTCAAATCTCCTCTCGCGCACAACCCGACATCCCTGTCGGCCGATCCTGAAAGGATCCACTATGAAGAAAAAGTACATCGCAGGTGTCTTGGGTACTGTCGGCGTCATAGCCGCCATCGCCTACGCTGCAATCACTCTGAACAAGTTCATCACTGATGACGAGTTCTTGCTCTCCGACTTCGGAGATGAAGAATAAGATCCCAGCCGGGATGTAGCGCAGCTTGGTAGCGCGTCTGGCTGGGGGTCAGAAGGTCGCAGGTTCGAATCCTGTCATCCCGACACAGTCTATTACCCATAATACGAAGCCCGCCGTTCACGGCGGGCTTTCGTCTTTCCAAGCGAGGTTCGTCCATTGCTGAGATGTCAGATTGTGAGACCGTTCGGCAGCTGACCGTTACTGACGATCCCGAGCCGCTGCGTGGGTCTCGTGAGAGCGACGTAGAGACCGGCCGGACCGTGCTCTTGCTCGATCGCTGAAGGGTTCACGACGATCACGTTGTCGAACTCGAGGCCTTTGGCATCCACCGCCGACAGCACAGGGATCGTAAGCTTCGAGCGTAGACGCTTGACCTCGGACGACGGCGCCACCACTGCTGTCAAGCCGGCGTGTTCCCTGGCGAGCAACAAGATCGCCTCGACCTCGCCGCCGTTCGTGACGACGAAGTCTGGTTCCACTTGGGTGTCACGCACGGCCCGTGACGGGGTCACAGGGGCGTAGAGGGAGCGGTATCGATCCGCCAGCGCACAAATCGAAGCAGGTGTCCGATAGTTGACGGAGAGCGACGCGCGGCGCCAACGCCCGGCAGCGATAGGTTCGAGCGCCGTATCCCACGACGAGCACGAACCGGGTGTCGACGCTTGCGCGAGGTCACCGACCACGGTCATCGAGCGAGACGGTACCCGGCGTGCCAGCATCCTCCATTGCATCGGAGTGAGCTCCTGGGCCTCGTCGACGATGATGTGCCCGTAGGCCCAATCTCTGTCTGACAACGCCCTGTCAGAGAGGTCTCCGCTTGCTGCGCTCGAGACTTGACCGTCATCAACGAGCTCGTCAGCATCATCTCCGTAGCTCACCAGGCGAGGCTCTCCGATTCCTGTCGGTCCCAGGAGTTCGGCTGCCTCGTCGAGGATGGCTATGTCACCGACGCTCCAACCGGTCCGTGGCCGAAAGAGCAGCGCTTGCTCATCCTCGGTGAGGATGCGGTCGGCGACGCGACGTAGTCGCGCAGGGTCGCGCCAGAGGCGATCGACAAGCTGATCCGCGCTGACGGGCATCCACAGCAGGTTGATCGCACGCCGTGCATCGGTGGTCTCGTTGACCTCATCGAACAGCTCACGCCGTTCGTGCTGGTCCCCGACTTCGATGCCCCTGCGGCGGGCGAGCTCGTCGATCAGCTGGTTCACCACAGCGGTGATGAAGACAGGCCTCGCGACGTTGTGCCTTGGGTCATGATGCAGGGCGCGGCGTGCTGCACCTGCGAGGAATCGATCGGAGAGGTGAATCCTGTCCCCTCCTACGCTGATCGAACACCCGTTGGGCGGGGTACGGCGGGCGAGCTGCACAGCCTTCGCGATCACATCGACCATACGCAGATCTGCTTTTACCACGAGGGTTGCAGGAAGGTCACCACGGTCGACATCGATCCCCGGGAAGAGGTCAGCGACAGTCGCAAGGACGACCCCGGTCTCACCAAGACCCGGGAGGACGTCGTCGATGTATGTCAAGAAGCGAGATGATGGGCCGATGATGAGCACCCCGTTACGCTCGAGGCGTTCACGATCCCGGTACAGCAGGAACGCAGCGCGGTGCAAGGCGACGACGGTCTTACCTGTCCCAGGTCCTCCGTCGACGACAAGGACTCCTCTGGAGTCACTGCGGACGATGGCATCCTGTTCGGCCTGGATGGTCTCGACGATGTCGCCCATTTTCCCGGTGCGCTGCCTTCCCAGCGCTGCGAGCAGTATTCCGTCCGCAGAGAGCACGACGTCTTCGCCGGCCACCTCTGCATCGAAGACATCGTCGTAGACCCCGCTCACGGTGCGACCGTCTGTTGCGATGTGACGTCGCCTCACGAGCCCTGACGGGTTGGCAGGTGTTGCCTGATAGAACGCAGCCGCTGCCGGTGCTCGCCAGTCGATCTGAATGCGTTGTTGCGTATCGTCTGCCAGCCCGATACGTCCGACGTGGTGAACTTCTCCGGTCTGCGTGTCTATACGACCGAAGCAGAGTCGTCGCTGAGCTGCCCCGTATGCAGCGAGTCGCTGCACAAGGTTGTCAGCGAGCGCTTCGTTTTCCAGTCGATTTTGAGCATGGGAGGTTCGTCGGCGCGCTGTCTCGGCCAGCCTAGAGGTTGCATCCTTCGTACGCTCATCGAGCACTGCATAGGAGAAATCGAGATGAGCCTGTTCTTCCACCCGGGCGCGTGCTTCCGCTTCAGTCATTTCCTAGACGGTGGCTCGATGGGGTGAGCACGCCAACCGAGCCGTGCGCCCCTCGAGAGCGGGCTCTCCGCTCAAAGGTGCCTGGCTGATGCTTGCGGGGGCGTGAGGTGCCGGACCGTTACATCGGTGTTGACCAGTGAACCCGTCGAGCTCAACGGACGGCTCCGACGGGTGTGGTGGGTGGGGCCCTGCATCCTCCCGCCCGGGGTTGCGGCTATGACCCTGGGACGGGTCGTCCTGGTCGGCCGAGGGGTCGTCGTCAATGATGCCTTGTACCGTCATGAGCTCGAGCACGTACGTCAGTACTCACGCCATGGCTGGTCAGGCTTCCTTGTTCGTTACTTCACCGAATACCTGAGACTGCGGCGAGCGGGGAATCCGCATGCTGGCGCGTATCGTGGAATAAGTTTCGAAGTCGAGGCCAGAGCTGCCGAGACAGAGAAGGAAGCTTAGGCGATCACGGCACGACGAACGCCGCCACAGCCGCACCCACAACCGATCTCTTAGACCGTATGAATTGGGGCTCAGCCGCGTGGTAGGGCCAGCACGCTTGCAACACCAGCGACAGGTTGCCCACTGAACCAATCAGGAAATCTACCTAGAACCTGGCCGGCAGGATCGACTGTGGACGTGAACAGGGCGACCCCTTCAACGTTGAACGCTGATGCGTTCCTCGTGATGCTCTTTTCGAACCTTCCGACCGGGCAAGTTGCCCAGTGATGTCGTTCTGTGAGCGCTTGCACGAGATCTGTCCACGACAAGCCTTCTGCCGGCACATGCTCGAACGCCGCTTCGTTCAGGAAATCGCTATCGAACATCGGTAGCCAGGAACCGTCAGTCTGAACCCAGACACTGACAGGCCCGGCCTGTACGGCGTGTGCGGTACCGTTGGTAGGGTCCCAATCGACGACAGCAGCGCCGCAGAACGAAGTTTCCCCGACCATGCCACCGGTCTGCCAGATACGTAGGTTCGCAACGGGCATGACCATGGAAAGCGACACGGCATCGCGCGCAGCAGTGGTCACCACTGAGGACAGCGAATTCACGGGACCCGGTTCGGTGAGAGTCAGTCGAATGAGCGACCCGTGCTCGGTGACCCCGATCGAGGGGTATTCGGATGGTGTGTCACGGAGGTACACGTTCGCAGCACCCGCGTCCTGTACGCGGCCGTTGTAACCGAGTTCGAATCCATAGTCATTGCTGCGTGTCATGTACAGTGATAATGCGCCGTCCGAGCCCTGCTGCCACAGGCAGGTGTTGACTCGCAAGTGGGTAAAGAAGTTGCGCGAGGTGGGGGAGTCGGTCAGGATCCCGCAGGGAATGCCTCTGCGATCGACGAGGTGACTCGCTGGACGACTTCAGGTTGAAGACCACCTCGCCGGCCGAGAAGCCAACCGGGGCAGGCGGGTACAAGTTCGATACCGAACGCAACTTTTGGGTGATCGAGGCCTTCAACAACAAGAACAGAGCGCACACTGATCTGTTCGGCGCTCACCACCTTGGACACGTACTCAGATCTCCGGAGGAGACCAGCTACGGCGGTGTCGGTGTTACCGCCCGACGACACTCTTTCGACCAGGCTGATCCCATCGCCGCCGATGACGATCTGCTCGAACAGCATCGTTGTGCGTGGCCGCCTTCTATGCTCGAGGACACGAAAGCCAAGCCCTGCAGCAAGATCGACGACATGGACTGCAGACGCGTCGACACAGCCTTTCGGATGCCGAGACGTGGAACGTTGCGCTCGGCCCGCCGGTGACGCCCCTTCAGTACGTGCGTTGCGACCGCGTGTGACCGGGCAGGCCTTTGCGCATCGCAGGCGACGCTTCGTCGGGTGCCACCAGGCAGAAGTGCCGGTCAGCAAGGGCCTGTCGCATTCGCTGCACGAGCCATCCTTGCCCAATACCAACGTGAAGTACCCACCAGAGTTGACCGCCATGACCATAACTGTCCGGCTCTGACGACCGGACGCCTTGGTGATAGAGCCCACCACGAGATCTACGGCCAGTGAGCTCGAGTTCGTTCTACCAGTGTGCCGCAACAGTGGAAGGAGCTAACCCATACGCATAGGAGCACCAACGTGTCGACTACGACAACCTTGGATCCTGAGCAAACAGGCCGTTGGGCAGTCACAACGGACGACGGTGTCTACCTCGTCGACTTGAACCGCCACCGCCCTACGTTGACCGTGAACCGTCATTCGTCCACGACCACCTACGATCTCCGATTCCTCATCAGCTGCCACATCGGCGAACCGATGAGCTTCGTTGTACACGACCTCGACCCGACCTCGCTCTACTGCTACATGCAGAACAGCCACATCGTGCGCTCGATCCGCTCAGCTTGATCCACCAACTCGAACCCCTCCCCTCAAGGAGGGGTTCGTTGCGTTCCAGGTGATTGCCCCGGGGGAGCAACGCTTCACTGGTCTGACGATGAACGTCACGAGCGTGATGCCGGAGCATCGCCCTACAGTGAAGCAGTATCGGGGTTGGTTGCACAACGAGTACACCGAGTCGTCTCGAGACCAACGCTGGTCCCGGGTTGCACTGACCGCGGCAGCATCGAGCCGTCATGCGTCACAGATGTCCGCGATTGCCGTGCAGGGCGGCCGGGTCGTTGCAACCTCAGTGAACCGGCGCCGCAACGATCCGACCACGGTGAGCTGGCAACATTGCTCTTTCCACGCCGAGGAAGGCTTGGTGCGCCAACGGGCAAACCTGGTCGGCGCCACTGTGTACGTGGCCCGATTTACTCGCGCAGGCACGGCAGGAATGGCGCGCCCATGCTTGAGGTGCTTCTTACTCCTCGCAGGGGCTGGCGTGCGCCGGGTGGTGTGGACCGCCCCTAAGGAAGAACTCGGTACAGAGGACTGCACAACGTGCTGTCAAACGTACCGCGATCAGCACTGAGCATCGAACATTCCGGTATTGTTAGCGTGGCCGCAAGAAGGTTCTTGTGCGAATACGGTGTTCGTTCTCCCGACACCGTAACGAATCAGGCGCACGATGTAACTATGATAGAATTTCGTCAGGCAAACGTGGACGATTTCACGCAGGCTTTGGCGCTCAATGCCATCCTCCGTGGCATTGACGACAACGATGATGTGCGTCGCATCAGGGCTGCATCCGGCGTCGCAGTCGTCGCTGTTGACGGGCAACGTGTCGTCGGATTCGGTGTGGCGTACCCGTGGTGTGGTGAGGCGCCGCGCTCCGATGAGATGTTTCCACAAGGTAGTGGTTGTGTGTGGTGGCAACTCGATGACGTTGTCGTCGACCCGTCGTACCGTGGCAAGGGTGTTGGTAGCCGGCTCGTTCGCGATCTTGTACGTCAAGGAGAAGGATACGGGACTGCGAAAACCTGCCCGGCCAAGAGCTCTGCCTCCTTCGCGGCACACCAGGGATTCCGGGCCTCGCAAGCAGACGCCGGTACGGGGCTGTGGGAACGCTCAATCTAGTAAGACTTTGATAGCTGGACCGCGAGAGTTCTCAAGGAACAGTTGACGGAATGCGCAAGGTATTAGCCGTGTTCGCCATGATCGGCTGCGCCCTGGCCGCGTTCACCGTCACTCGAGGGGACTTGCCTGAGGTGCCGGTCGAACAGTCTGTTTCGGTCATGTTCAGTCGATGCCTGTCAAGTGATGGCGGGTTCAACCTTCCTTGTATGTCCGAAGCCATTGCTGACGCAGTGGATTCCACATCCGACCTCGCGGGTCTGGCAACAGCCATCGTCGAACGAGTTGGCGATGACGAGATGCTCCTGCGCAGCTGCCACGGGGTCATGCACATTCTCGGAAGGGCGGAACCCGTGACACTGGTTGCCTCCCCACCGCAAGATGACGTTTGGTTGGCATGCGGCAACGGACTCATCCATGGAGCCGTCGAGTACGCAGAACTACCTGATGGGGAATCCGCAGCAGGCGCTGAAATATCAGCGTTGTGTGCCAAGTTCCAGGCTTCACTCTTCGGATCGTGTGTTCACTCGGCGGGCCATGCGGCATCGTTCAACAACGAAGGAGACATCCTGGCTGCGATCAGGATCTGTGAACTCGCGTTCGAGGGCACCGCTTCCCAGGCGTGTCGTGTCGGAGCGCTGATGATCCTACGAGATGACATCGTTCAACGTGTAGATCAAGGGGAGCTCCCGGCCCCGAAGGATCCTGAGTCGCTTGACGTCGTTGCTGCGGATTGCAAGAAACTGCCCCCGATGTATCAGGTGGACTGCGTACGCGGTCTGACACTGAAGGTGCTGGAGACGGGCGAGGAGCTCGTTCCAATGTTCATGGACTGGTGCGAGAGTTCGTTCCCCGACGCAACAGCTACCTGCGAACACGACACCGGAGTGACCCTGGGGCTGCAGTTCTCAGCTCACATCGATCGAGCGATCCCGTTGTGCGACGACCGTGACGGATGCATTGCTGGCATCGGTTCAGGGCTGATCGACTTCATCGGTGCGGAAGCGGCAACGCAGAGAGTCTGCGATGCTCTCGGCAGCAAGAACAAAGAGAACGTCCGGCGATGCGCCATGGTCACCGATGCGATATCGCGTTACGGACAGAGCGATGGCAACGAGCAAGACGCTTCAAGCGCCCCTTCTGAGGCTACAAGACAACCGTGACACCCCTGCTGGTCAACAAGACCACTCACCCGTGGGTTTCGTGAAGCCGATCTCCGAGATCGAGGCAGTGCTGGCCTTACGCTGCGACAGAGTGTGCGTGACAGCCTTCAAACACGTGTACCCGTCGGCGAGTATCACTCGTTCCCGGAACGGCGTTGTCGTCGGTGACAAGATGGTTGATGTGAGCCAAGCCACTGACTTCGAGCATCGATTCCTCGCTTCGTACGGATTCGTGGAGGAAGGGGAGGGGGCGACCAGCACCGTGCTGTCGACTTTGACAGAAGATCTTGCAAGTATGCAGTATCACGAACCTTCAGGTGGAAGGTGTAGTCACTTGATAGTGGCCGATGAGTTGAGTTCTGCCCGCAGATTCCTGAGGATGGCCCCGGAGTCGGTCCAGCTCGCGGCTTCGTACGCGTTGGTCGGATTAAGAGTCGGAGACCATCCCGAAATTCCAGAGCATCCGATACGGATGCCAGCATACGACCTTGCGCCATCGGGAAGTCGGGGACAGGCCTCGCTTCCATCACTGAGTCAGCTCGAACCAGGCGCGCATTACGAGTCAGGCACTGCCCGCGTGCACTTCGAGACATCCGTGATGCTTGCTCTGACGGCACGATCGTGGTGGTTCCCTGCAGCACAGCAGCTCTTCGGCGATCCAATGGGTCGTCAGGCCGCGTACGCAACGATCGCTCGCCTTCGGGCAGGCGATGAGAGAGGGACACTCAGCTCGCCTGCAACCCCTCTGTCGGATTCGGTGCTCGACACGATGCTGCGCCTCGCGCCAGGCTGGTCCGGGCGCTTCGAAGACCTCGTCATCGCAGCGTCGCTGCTCTGAGCTGAGCAGCGACGCATATGTGAACAGCGTCCAACACATTCGATCGCAGTGGATGCGCGCAGCGAGCTCCCTTGCAGCACATGGCCCTGCAGGAGGGATCAGTGGTTCCACCAGCAATCACTACTTGTTAGCACATCATCACAGCGCATCAACACAAGCGGCAGTTCGCTCCTTCCAGAACGAATTCGTGGTGGGGAAAATCTTGATCCACAATTTACAAGTTTCTCAACTCGTCAGATAGCCCTCTGGAATTCGAAAACTCCTGCAAATGCGATTGCGTTGCAATCGTCGGCTCGAACGCTGGCTCGTAGAAGAAAAGTGCATCACCGATGCAGGAGGGGCAGATGTCAACGACTTCGAACAATCGTCACGATGCTACAACGTTGGGTGTTTCGTACAAAGACCACGCACGAGCGCGCCAAAACGAACAGGATGCTCCAGGTGACCATCACACCCCCCAGGAGCGGGTATTCGGGACGTCACCACTCGCGATGTCACGACCCACGAGTCAGGAGTGGCCAGCGGTCGTACCGATCGTCACTTTGCAGCACCGCGACGTCGTCGCACAGATGGCGAATCGTTGTGCCCTCGTAGGTGACGCCAGGTTCATCGAACCCGATCGAGTCCTTCCCGCTGCGATCGCACGGATGCTTCTTGCGACGAGGGCCATCGACTACCAAGGAGGCCATCCTTTGTGGTGCTGGATCGACGACGGTAGGCAGGTGTGCAACGTGCGGTGTACGACGCCCGGGTGTCGCGGTCTCCACGTACCCCCTGGACTCGTCGCAATCCGCGCGGTTGTCCCCTGCTGGCGAGGTGTGGCGGTCGCACCCAATGAGCTGTCGAAATCCGCATCGTTCCCTGGCGACCCCTTCGCTGCTGCCAGCAATCCTTCGACCCTTTACAGGAATGAGCCGTTCCGTTTGTACTCGTCGCTCCCGGTAGAGATGTCGCCGGCCGGTCCGCCTGGGGTACCGACGGAGTTCATCACCGAGACGGTTCACCTGCGGGAGGTCGTCGACATCGTCGAGAGCTTGCCACCTGCGCACCTCGGAGAGTGGTACCGGTTCGCGAAGGTTCGAGGAATGCCGGCCCACGCAGTGACGCGGCAACAAGACTGGCACGCGCAGCGGATCAACCGCGCGCACGCTTGCCCCCCTGCACCACCAGTAGCACCTGAAGCACAACGATCCCTCGTCGAGGCATTGAACGATTTCCGGTTCGAAATTGGATGGCGATCGGACCTGCGATTGAATACACAGATCAAAAAGCAGGCGGATTCTGTTGCCTGCTTGGCATTGTCGGTGACGGGTGCTATTGATCTCAGCAAGATTCTCAGGGCGATCCCAGGCTTCGAGGCCCGGGTCACCGTTTCAGCTCTGCTGTCGGCTCCCGGTTTGAATCCTCTGAGCAGGCTCGATTGGGTACGTCAATCACTACGCGTCGAGGCAGTCGCAGCGGTTGAGGGTCCACTCGCGAGCGCACTTCTCAATGCCTCTACCGACCGTGGACGAGCAACCGAAACCCTGCACAGCCGTGCAGCACAGCTAGCGGAGTCGGACCGGCGTCGGAAGATGGCGACAAAGCGGAACCGCGAACGACGTATCGAGGTGTGGTGAGAGTTGTCGACAGCGCTCAACAACTGTCAGCAACGGTCGACATTGTCGACCCTTCGTTGACGGGGAATGTCGATGGTGAGTCACGCCCACCGACAAGCACCAGTCAGCATGCCAGCAATGCCTGTAGGCTTTTACTGAGACGACTCTCCGATGTCGTGGCATCTTGCTGCCTGTGTACGGAGAACAGCTTCTTCAGTTCCGCTCAGGACTTGTCGACAGTAACCCTTGAACACCTTCGCTCAGGACTGGCGGCAAAGAGGGAGCTCATCGAGACCACACGTCCCATCTAGCATTTGATCAAAGTGTTGCAGACTGCGACAGTGCCTGTGATACCCGCTCGCCCGACGACCCCGACAATCTTGCCGTCGTCTATCACCGTTGCGCCGATCTCGAGTTGTCGATTCGAAAGCCCAGATACATAGGAGAGATCACCGACGCGTCCTGGCCGCTCGCCGGTGAGGTACATCCCCTCGTCGACGTTGTCAGTGAGTAACACAGGTAGCGATCCCAAAGGGAGTGGTACAGCAACTAGCGCAATCCCACTTCCCATATCACTTCCGATCCATTGAGCAGGAACATCGGATGCACCGTCGGAGACGGACAGCTGATCCGGCGCGCAGCCGGCGACACCTTCGGAGCGCGTGATGACCGCAGTTGCACCAACCCCGGCAGAGAGGCCTACGAGAGTGCCCTGGACTCGCAAGTCGCCGCAGACGACTTCGACGATCGCCCTCGACTGACTGCTCGCCGTGATCTCCTGACCCAGTAAGAGAGGAGCAACGGGGAAGTCCGGGAGCTCGATGACGATACTTGAGTGCGGCTGCGTCGGACCAGGTACCCACTCCTGTTCTTGTGGTGCAAGGATACGAGCTTGAAATCCGGCGACAGTGATGGCGAAGACGCCAAATCCGATCATCGGCCACAATGAGCGTTGACGCTTCGACTTCCGATGTGAACCAACGCTCGAGATTCCACTCTCAGATTCCTGGCTGGCGCCGTCCGGTGTGAACGACCAGCGTTGCGAATCAACGACATCAGCGCCGAAAGGGGTTCGGGAGTCGTCATCGACGTCATGCCCACGGGCATCAAGAGCGGGAAGACGTTGTGGTTCCGGCTCGATGTACCAGTTCTGTTGTTCGTCCTCGGAGCCGGGATGGAGGTATGCATCGGTTCGCGCCACTCGATCGGTTCCGCACTTTGGACAAACGGCGCCCTCTAGACAGGCACTACACTCGACGCAAGACATATCCAGGATCGTCGGGCGCGGGGGAGCGAGGGCACGGGTCGCCAAGTCGATTCGGGCACCACTCGACTGTGGTTGGCACCGTATCCTGCGTGAAGCGCCATCCTTTCATCGTTGCTGTCGTTCTAGCCGGTCAGATGGCCATGACGGTCTTCGTGGGCTCCGCCTCTGCAGTGGTCCATCCTGACGGGAACCTCGACTCCTGGCAAGAACGACCTGAGATAGTACAGGTCCGCGCCTATACGGACCGTAACGGTTTCAGATACTTCGGTAGCTCGTGCACAGGAACACTTATCGGTCCTTCAAAGGTTCTCACCGCTGCACATTGCCTCGACGACAGTGACGTCACCGGGTTCATCATCGTCGTCGGAGCTGACGCTACTAACGATGGCTCTGCATTCGACGCATCTGAATGGGCGATCCACCCGGACTTCGATTTCAACGCCATGTCCTCGGACATCGGCCTTGTCCGACTCAGCCGCCAGGTAGAAGACGTCACCCCGGTGAACCTACCGCCGGAAGGCGACAGGTTTCTAGATCGCATGAACGACAATGTATTGTTCGGTTGGGGAGTGGACGAGCAAAAGCGCAACCCTGACAGCCCTGGATTCGCCCGACTCGATGACTACACCGAGACTGCCGCATCAAGACTTGGCGGGTTCGACCCGCGCACGATGGTCGCTGCAGGCCGCATGCTGCCTGAAGGGGAGTTCGTAGGGGCTTGCTCCGGAGATTCGGGCGGGCCGCTCCTCTCGACTTTTGCCGGCACGACATTCGTGATCGGCGTGGTCTCCTATGGAGCGCAAGGGTGCGCCGCTGCTGCACCCACGGCGTTCACCAGGGTCTCTGCCTACGTTGAATGGGTTCGCAGCACGTTCTAGGTGGCATTTCAACCTGTCCTACCAAGTAGCACCCGTTTCGTCACCCGTCTGCGCGCGACGAGACATCACGGGTTCGGCGTCGTTGACCATCGGAGCTGTCGACGGACCGTCGGACACATGGACCGTCAGACAGCCGAACATCTAGCAAAAGCAGCAACCCTGTCAGCGGACGTGCAGCGGATGCTCTGGGACACGCGAGATCCATGGGTACGACGCTCCCTCGCTGCCCGCCATGACCTGTTGGAAGAGCTCGCGGTGCGCATCGTCAGCGACGATGACCTGATAACACGCTGGGGAGGTATTCCACGAGCAGTTGATGCCTTGCTCGAGACGGCGGTCCGCAATGCTCTGAGTGAACACTCCCAGATGAATCTGATCACCACACAGCAGTTGACTCGAGAGATGTGCGAACAGATCGCCGTGAAGTGTTCACCTAACGTCGGGTGGGAGCTTGTCGCGCACCACGAACTCGAACCGGCCACCGCATCTCGCCTCGTCCAGCGGTTCGTTTCTTCCATGTCACCGATGTCAGACGGGCCAGGTCGTGTATTCGAAGAACATCTCAAACAAGACGCCCATCTCTGGGCCGCAGCTGCATCGGCGACAGGTTGGGGGACGCTTCCTGTTCTGCGTACAGCAGCCTCCCAGCAACACGGGAATGAGTACCTGACCAACGCGGTCATTGGCGCACTCGAAAGTCTCGATCACCAAGGAACAACAGGTACTGACGAGCGCACGGATAGGACGCTCGCGTCCGTCGTCAAAGAGTTGCTGAGAGATCCCCACCTGAGCGCAGACGCACTTGATCGCCTATCCAAGGTTGCTGCCCTCGCCCCTCAACGCCCCGATCTGATCGCACGTCGCTCAATCGACATCGCGTCACTGATGGCGAAGCTCGACTGCGGACGAGCCGGGAACGGGGACCACGACGAAGAAAGGATCGAAGCCCATGTAGCTGCCCTTCGTTCGTTGTCCCCACACCTTGCTGACATATCTGTGCCGGGCGAACTGATAGCGTACGAGGCGCTCCGTCATCGGGCGCAGCTCGGGCCGGTGGTCACTCAGCAGCTCATCTCCACCTGCAGGGGGAGGAGTTCACGATCAGTAGCTGCACGTGTCGAACAGGAGTCTCGTATCGACGATCTCGTCGCGTTGACCGAACTCATGGGAACGCTCGTCCTGGAAGATGTCTTGGACCCGCTTCCCGTCCTGATTGCCTTGGCTACAGTAGGGAGTCGGGAGATCACCGATCGATCCGTCCCTGAGCAGCTCAGGCCGGCTGTCGCCCTGGTGTTCAGGCCTCTGCGCGAGCTGCTCAGCCAACCGGTGATGCTGTCTGTCGTGCTCGAGTCGCTGGGGGAGCTCGATGAGCGCCAGGCTGAGACTGCTCTGCACCTGATCGGTGAGTGGGAAGGCGACCTACGGTCACTCTGTGACGCTGCTCGCAACCTCGTCGGCGATTGATCGAACCACCTTGGGCATAGCACTGGCGACCTGCTGTTCCGCGGCAACGGTACGACCCATCAAACATCCGCAGCACCCGCTGCCCCGTCAAGGGGTTCGACGGGTGCGCAGCACCAGTCGACGGAACTCTCGCCGCACGGAGGTGCACATGTCAGACATAACAACCTGGGACTCATGGCGCACAAGCGATGATTCCCCAATCAAGATCGACTTCGACTGGAACGACGACCACTCATCCTGGAGACTGGAAGAGGCCAGTGAGCTGATCAAGGAAGCGCTGACCATACTCGAGAAGGCTGGAACGCCTGTCGAGATGCCAGACCACGTCTTCGGACTCGCAGAGATCGCGAAATCTCTTCGACGTGTCCATAGGTGCGATGTGATCTCCGACGCTGTTGTACGCCGATCATTGAGCCTGGCAGACAGTCTCGACTTCGGACAGTACTGCGAATCAGATGACGCATCGTTCAATCACGACTGTGCCGTTGACAATGCCGCCGAGATTCTCGAGGCATGGGACCGACATCAGACGTGGACTCACACCGATGAAGATTGGCAGGTATCGGCTGCCGACCTCTTCGAAAAACTTCAGAAGAGTCGCAACGGACTCGGAGATCGATGGTCACTGACCATTGACGAGGATTACGTCGAACTACCCGACGGAACCGTCGTAAACGGGCTCCGCCCGAACGACGTTCATAGGAAACTCTTCGACGAAATCACCGTCGACTTGGCGTACGTAGATGATGACAAGTACCCAAGTGTCGCAACAGCGATCTTGAAGGTTCCTCTTGAGCTCGTCGACCGCGTAGCCCAGGCCGTCTGCGACATCGCAGCCGGCAGGGAAATGCGTCTCGATGGCGACGTTGTCGAAATCATCACCGCAGTGATCTCGCGACACGAGATCGAGCAGTTCAACAGAATCGTAGAAACCGCGGCCCAACTGGGCGAAGAATGGTCAGGTGAAGAACAAGAGCTCATCATCGCATCAGAGTCACTTGTCTGCGGCTGACCGAATCCATCGTTCCTACATCCAGCTCGAACAAAGGACCCCCTGTCTAGGGGGTCCTTTTTGCTGCGTGAATACCGTGTAGCCAATCCCGTGCCTCCACAACATTGGCAACCAATTCGTGGGCGCAACGGTGTAACAAGATCAGGTCTGCCGTGACTCGAAAGTAATGAGTTCGATCTGACGTCACCTGGACTCGTGGGCGCTCTCCTGCTGACCTGAAGCATCGGGTATACGGTGGTCGTGCCAGGGGACTTGTCCTCGACAAGGGCACAAATCGCCAGCGTGACGGTGCATGTCGCTCGTAGTGGTCTCGCCAGTTACGATGATGTTCGTTCTCCACATGTACCCACTCCTCGCATTTGGTCCTACAGTGCCACAATGGCGGGTCGCCACATTCACACTTGTACGCCGGAAGGCGATGAACGACGAGTTGAGTCCGAAGGTTCAATCCATCCGATGGAATGCAGTTGGCGCCACATCGCCGGGTACATAGAGAGGGTGTCCTGGGTGCCCGCCTTTCGTCAACCGCAGGTAGTGAGGGGTAACTCCGGCGTTTGACAAGAGATCCAGCACTTCGTTCTCCCGCCCGAGGTACGTCGCGTGAACGCCCCACGCAATCACGACCAGGTCAGCAGCAGTAGCTGCAGCCACGATAGCTTCACTGTTTCGTGGCCCTACAGGGTCGGAAGTATCCCGCAGTCGTGCGGGCTGCGTTGCTCTGAGTGCGTAGCAGTTGGTCACCTCGACGGCACCAGCACCCCACGACTCTGCGAAGCCCATGCAGCGTCGGACTGTAGGGTCGAGCTTAAAAGCGTCCGCAGTGGATGGGTTGAGCATGAGGAAGTTGACACGCGTACCGTCCGCATCCCACACCCGCGATAGTCGATACCGGTACATACGGTCCTCGGAGAACGTGGCGGTCGCAAGTCCCCAGTCTCCGATCGTCGATTCTACGACAGGCCCACAAGGGGTAGCCGCAACCACCGGATCAGGGCTGGGGATCGTTGGTGGATTCGATGACATTCCATGGCGCATCCTAGCTACGGTGCGGCTACTACGACGGAGTTCAAGGGCTAAAGTTGCAAAGGGTTGTCGACACCGAAGGGGTCGGTCGCACAGCCACAGCTTTAGAAATGTGGGCAAAAGTGATGAAATTCGGCAAAATGTGACGAACAACACACTTGCGTCGAAACCGCCTTCGAGAGTGTGTCGTTATGCATCTCGCACGGTCACGAGCGTGATGGTGCAAGCTCTTGAGGGGAAGGCCTACCGATCCAGCTGAATTCACGCTCAAATGTGCACATTTTTGCCTAACTGATGCCCTACTCTCCTTCCATGAGCTGTCACCAGATTTGCAACTGGCAGGGTGGCTCTGGAGAACAGCGATCGACGACGTAGCACGCCACCAGGTTGCACAATCTACGCACAACGGCACGATTTTTCCCGAGGTGCTAAACGGTGCCCGTTAGGAGAAACACCATGTCAGCGAAGAAGCCAGCTAAGAAGGCAGTCGCAAAGAAGGCCACCAACAAGGTAGCTGCTGCAAAGAAGACCGCGAAGAAGGTAGCAACCCCTAAGAAGGCTGTAGCCACAAAGGCTGTCGCAAAAAAGGTCGCAGCAAAGAAGGCCGTAGCCAAGAAGGTTGCAGCAAAGAAGGCCGTAGCCAAGAAGGTTGCAGCCAAGAAGGTTGCCAAGAAGGTCGCCAAGAAGGTTGCAGCTAAGAAGACTGTTGCCAAGAAGGTAACCGCTAAGAAGGTAACCGCTAAGAAGGTGACCGCTAAGAAGGCTGCAGTCAAGAAGACTGTTGCAAAGAAGTCTGCAGCAAAGAAGGCAGCTTCAAAGAGCTCGAAGATTGCTTCAGCAAAGAAGGTTGTTGCGAAGAAGTCAGTCGCTAAGAAGTCTTCAGCAAAGAAGGCTTCGAAGAAGAAGTAGTAGTATTGATCGCCGCCCGAGACGCTGCTGAGCAGAGTCAAGGGACCAAGTGAGGACAAGGGCCCCGGAAACGGGGCCCTTTGTCTTGCCTAGAAATACTGGAGATGGTCCAGCCCGGGTTGCAGTAAGGGGCATGTAATTGACAACGATGGCGCCCATTCATCTCCTTGTGCAGTGCGGCATCTGCCTGGGCAGTGTGGCATCCATTTGCGCAGCAGCCGTAGAAGTAAGATCGAAATGAAGAAAGCCCCCGCGTTGCGAGGGCTTTCTACGTCTGCTGTCTAGGCCGGCACCGGTTCGGTTACCGGCGCGGTGACAGGTTCCTGTGG
>Ga0209550_10000670_pt1 | contig 32585 bp, 33 predicted proteins | sample LauGreSuBDMM15SN_2_FD_187567 | JGI IMG/M metagenome (GOLD analysis project Ga0209550, IMG submission 187567) | Freshwater lake microbial communities from Lake Michigan, USA - Su13.BD.MM15.SN (SPAdes) (version 5) | ecosystem: Environmental > Aquatic > Freshwater > Lake | place: Lake Michigan... | reverse complement strand
CACCCAAATGGAGTGGTAACCAAGTTCCTCTGCACGCAGCGCAACATCGACACATGTCTGCCATTGCGCTTCGGCGCCCTCTATAGAAGACAACTCCATCTTCCAGCCTTGTGGCATGAAAACACCAAAAATAAGATCGTTGCTGTACATAGGTTCCTAGCGCTTAATGACGACTCACTTTAGAGCGGAAGATCTCCGGTTGCCTTAGTGGTGCTACCAAAATCTTTATATGCAGCAATTGTTCGCTGAGCAATGCGCATTTGATGAATTTCATCGGCTCCGTCAGCGAATCGGCTCCAGCGCGCTTGGGTAAGCATGCCAGCAAGAGGCGTGTCTGTGCTGTAGCCCAATGCACCGTGCACCTGAATTGCGCGATCTGTAATTTTCCACAGACTGTTGGCCACGAAGTGCTTGGCCATCGACACCTCTGAGATGAAGTCAAGTTTGTTTTCCAGTTTGTACGCAGCATGAAGAACCATCAACTTGCTTTGGTACAGCTCCATTGCTGAGTCTGCAATCATCCATTGGATGCCTTGCTTTTCGGCCAGTAGTGAACCGTGTGAAAAACGCTCAAGTGAACGCTTCACCATCATGTCGAGAGCAATTTCTGCCTGACCAATCCAACGCATGCAATGAGCAAGACGTGCAGGCCCCAAACGATATTGACCCAACAAGTGACCTTGCCCGCGCCCGCCGAGCATATTTTCAGCAGGCACACGTAGATCTTCAATCATAATTTCACAGTGGTTGTGACCACCCGACATGGTGTGTATGTCGCGAACTATTCTGAATGCAGGATTCGGCAGATCTACAATGAAACATGAGTTTGCGGCTTGCGGAAGATCGGGGTCTTCTTCGGTGCGTGCAATAAGAAGAGCAAACCTTGCTCCACGTGCACCTGAAATAAACCATTTGTGTCCGTTGATGACCCACTCGTCGCCATCGCGGTAAGCAAATGTTTTAATGAGCGTTGGGTCGCTTCCCGCTACCTCTGGTTCGGTCATTGCGAAGCATGAGCGAGTTGTGCCTTCACATAACGGACGCAGATACTTTTCTTTTTGCTCTGGGGTTCCCCAGTGCTGAAGTGTGTGTTGGTTCCCTTCGTCTGGTGCTTGAGCATTCAACACAAATGGCCCGATGCTTACCTTTGCTGCTTCAGCTGAAACTGCCGCCATTGCAGTGGCCCCTAGACCCATGCCACCCCATTCGGCGGGCATATGAGGCAACCACAGGTGCTCTTCATTACGAGCACGCGCACGCAAGCTCGTAATGGTTTTAACAATGGCACTGCGGTCACTTTGGTCGGTTGCATCCCATGCAGGACGAACGACATCGTCCATGAAATTGCGCACTTTAAGGCGAATTTCTTCCACCTCAGCCGGAAACGAAAAATCGATCATCTCTACTACCCCATATATCTTGAAAGCCCCACGTAATTAGTCATCTTGTCACTTCGCAGAAGAGTGCAACAACTTAGAAACGGTCGTATTGTTCAGTTGTGGTATTTAGGCGAAATAAAGCGCAGGAAACACTTCCCCAAGGTGAAGCGAAGCAACAAGCAATTAGAGAAATGTTCGACACTATTGCCTCGCGATACGACTTTGTCAATCGGGTCATGACCTTCCGTCTCGACACTAAATGGCGAAAAATTGCAATAGAGGCCCTGCAACTCTCTGCCCCTTCACGTGTTCTCGACCTCGCGAGCGGCACTGGCGATCTGTGTATACCAATTCAAAAACGAGGCCACACCGCCATTTCAGTAGACCTTTCTTACGGCATGCTCTCTTACGACCGTTCTGGCGCACCTCGTGCGCAGGCAGATATATTGCGGCTGCCATTTCCACATTCTTCTATCGACGCGGTCATTTGCGGTTTCGCATTGCGCAACCTCGTAGACCTGTCGACATTTTTTGTCGAAATAGCTCGCGTCCTTAAACCAGGTGGACGCGTTGTTTTGCTCGACGTAGGAGTTCCACACAACCCCATCATCCGCTTCGGTAACAGTATTTATTTTGGAAAAATCGTTCCGAAAATCGGCGCCTTGCTTTCAGACAAAGATGCCTATCGTTACCTACCGCGAAGCATCGCCTATCTTCCGCCCCGTGAAGAACTCACCGCAATGCTACGCAAAGCGGGTTTCAGCGATGCTGAACATCGGCAACTCAGCGGCGGGCTTACACAGCTTCTCTCTGGCAGCCGAAATCAGTAATGAGCAGACTCGTTGCCACTTCTATTGCGGTAGAAAATCTGCCGCCCCTACACGACATCGCCGGATCTCACGGAATGCTTTTCGTTCATGGTGATGACGGCATTGCCACAGTGGGTGAATTCACACGCGTAAACAGTGCCAATGCAAACAATTTTCTGCGGAATATTGAGCACCGCTTTACCGACGCACACGATGAAGGTGGACCTGTTGCACTCGGCTTTCTCCCTTTTTTATTGGAAGAAAGCGAAGATCTTTTTGTTCCACACATATTTGCACGACACTTCAGCGATGGATACGCCTCAATAACCGTTTGCACAGACGCTCTACTTTCGGAAGAAGATCGGCGCAAACACGTAGATCTAACAGTGTCATCGGTAATGGCATCTCTTCGGGTTACACAAAGCCCTAAAGATGGTGGACGCCAGTTGCGCAGCGCCCCCCTCACACCAATTGCCACTTATTTATCTGCAGTTGGTGAAGCACGCGATGCAGTTCGATCTGGTCACATTGAAAAAGCAGTTATTGCCCGCGATATTGAGTTGACATCAGATACCCCGCTCCGCATCCATTCAGTTGTGCAATACCTCCACGAACAATATTCAACGTGCTATCAATTTTCCATCGACAATATGGTTGGAGCATCGCCGGAACTGCTTGTACAACTCGATAACGGAACGGTACATAGCAATCCGTTAGCGGGCACCACCCCGCGTACCGGCAATCAAGAGACTGATGCAATGAATGCGGCTGCGCTTTTAGCAAGCAAGAAGAACCAAATTGAGCACCGTGTTGTTGTAGAGATGGTGCACGACACGTTGCTTCAGTGGTGTTCGTACCTCGACTGGGAACCCGAGCCATCAGTTGTAAGCGTTGCCAACGTGCAACACCTTGGCACACATGTAACCGGCCCTCTTTCTGCTCTCAACACTCGTGTACTAGATATCGCACGAGAACTATGCCCTACTCCGGCTCTTGGCGGGTTTCCACGCTCTGCCGCAATCGACCTCATCAACCGGGTGGAGAAGATGCATCGTGGCCGCTACGGCGGTGCTGTGGGCTGGTGCGATGCGCAAGGCAACGGAACCTGGGCAGTCACCATTCGATGTGCACAATTCAGTGAAGATCTCTTGTCGGCACGCCTATTTGCTGGTGGCGGAATTGTGGCCGACAGCGAACCAGATCTAGAACTTGCCGAAACCGAAGCGAAACTAAAGGCAATGACTAACGCAATTATGAATTCGTAACTGCATCTACCGCTTGGGCAATTGCAGAATGCAAATGTTCATGAACACGCACATTTGTTTCGCGATGAGTTTTCAGCAAAATGATTGCAGTACCCGAACCTTGCATGGCGCTGCGCAACTCATCTAGCGACTCGGGTTCAATAACTGTGATGCCGTGTGCAGCAGCCAGCTGGGCTATGTCAACACCGTGCGGAGTTCCGAAGAGATTCTCAAAAATTTCTTTTTCAATGTGTGCTGCTTGTGGCAAAAATGAAAAAATGCCTCCGCCATCATTATCAGCAACAACAATGCGCATATTGAGATGACGATTATTCAAACCAACGAGAGCCGTCCCATCGTGCAGAAAGGCAATATCGCCGAGATACACGCCAATTGGAGTGCGTAGAGACTGTGCAATTCCGATGGAGGTAGAAATAACGCCATCAATACCATTGGCACCACGATTCGAAAAGAGGACTCCGTTTTCCTTACCTTCAGAGAACCACTCAACATCACGAATAGGCATAGACGAACTCACCATGCCTACCGAAAAGGTTTCCGCGAATACGCGCGCAATTGCAGGCTCAGAAATTTCTTTGAGCTCAGATAACTCTTTTTCAATTGTTCGTGAAGCCGCTCTTTGCGCGTTTCTCCAAGCCGAGTCCCATTTCCAAATAGTTTCTTGCTCACGTGTATCAACAACTGCCGCCGCAACAGAGCACAGGCGATCAATAGTGTTCGCCACGTCGGCCTCTATATGCATAAAGGTCATGTGTTGGGCATCTTGGTAAGTGCCCGGGCCATGCACCGCAATGACCTCTGCCTCCGATGCAACAATCCATTGTCCAAGAACCTTTGAGGCCGGCGGTTTCCCCAGTTGCAGAACAACTTCTGGAGCCAATACACCTAGTGCACTTTGCGAACGGACAATTCCATCGAAGTGCGAAACAATATTTGCCGAGCCCCCTCGCACACCACTGAGCGGACAAGCCAATATTGGCCAATGCAATACCGAACTCAAAACACTCACTGCAGATGTGTAAGTGGCTAAATCAAAACCTGCACCCACATCGCCCGCAATAATGACCCCACGCCGACCCGCTAACCGGTGAGCTAGGTCGTCAATTTCCCAATCGGAAAGTTGTGATCGCCCAGCATGGAAACCCGACCATGATGCATCGTGTTGTCGCTTCGCTGGCATATCGACCACTTCGCCAAGCAACGGTTCACGGAAGGGCAAGTTGAGATGCACTGGCCCCGACACTGGCCCCATTGTTCGTGCCACCACATGGTTCGCAAGAGCCCGCCAGGTGTGTGCGGCGTCGTATGAAGCAATGCCTGGGTCGTGGAACCACCTCACCGAAGTGCCGTACAAATGGGTTTGGTCAATGGTTTGTGCGGCGCCTACATCTCTCAACTCTGGTGGTCGATCTGCTGTACAAACGATCAGTGGCACTCCCGAGAGCGAGGCTTCGGTGACGGCAGCAGAAAAATGGGTTGCTGCAGTACCCGAAGTACACAATGCAACCGCAGGAAGACCAGTTGCCTTACCCACGCCTAAAGCGGCGAAGGCTGCACAACGCTCATCAATGAACACTTCAACCGATATCTCAGGGCGTGCCGACAGGGCCAAGGCCAATGGCGTGGAACGTGACCCTGGGGCAATGTATGCATGTTGCACTCCATCGCGAATCCACTCGTCGACCAAGGTGGCGCAAAAAGTGGCTTGAGCATTAGCGGTCGTTGGTACTGTCATTTTTCGCCATTTCTTTGATCAGGTGTAAATTCTTACACTCTTGACTCCCCTAGAGTGACCTTATGAACGTAGAAATTTGGTCTGATGTCGTTTGCCCGTGGTGCTACATCGGCAAAAGGCGATTCGAAACGGCCCTGGCAAATCTTGCCGCAGAAGGCATTGAACTCGATATCAACATCACCTTTCGCCCATTCCAGCTCGACCCCTCTGCACCCAGGAATGCACCTAGCCCCGTCATTGATGGATATGCAAAGAAATTTGGTGGTATAGAAAAAGCTCATCAAATCATTGACCACGTCACTTCCGCAGCTCGCGATAGCGGCATTGAATTTCAGATGGAAAATGCAATTCGCGCAAACACCTTGCAATCTCACCGCCTACTCCATTTGGCATTATTGCATCATGGAGCTGTGACCCAAGTTGCACTCAAGCAAGCTCTACTTGAGGCCTATTTCACCGACGGTAAAGATATTGGCAGTTCCGAAGTTCTTGTAGCGTGCGCACTGCGTGCGGGAATTTCTCCAGAGACTACACAGGAATATCTTTCGTCAGACGAAGGCCTTGAAGAGGTTCTTAACGATTTCTCGCTCGCCGGTGAACTTGGCATCACTGCAGTTCCCACGTTTGTCTTTGACGGCAAATGGACCGTACCGGGGGCGCAAGATGTTGCGGTCTTCGAGAATGTATTGCGGCGACTCGCAACACGCACCCTTACCTCTTGAGTTCACATCTCAACATGCTTGGTTTCACTGCGATACGGCCTAATAATTCTTCCGAGAAAATTGTTCTCATTCATGGCTTCACTCAAGCAAAAGAAATATGGCGGAACATTGCTCCCGCTCTTGCCGAAGAACTCACTGACCTTTCGCCACAAATTATTTCTGTCGACCTACCTGGTCATGGTGAAAGCAGTTCAGAGGAAGCCAATCTTTGGCAGACCGCACAACAGATCGTTGAGCTCTGTGGAGAAGCAACGTACGTTGGCTATTCACTTGGGGCTCGCGTAGCTCTTCATTGCGCACTGCAATCTCCGCAATCCGTGAGGCGATTGGTGTTGTGTGGTGCCACACCTGGCTTGCGCAGTGAACAAGAACGCGAAGCACGCCGCAATGCCGATGAGAACATTGCACAAACTATTGAACAAACTCCGCTGACTGACTTTCTCCATAACTGGAGTCGACAGGCGATATTTAATGGCTATGTTCCAGACGAAATTGATATGTCGATACGACTCAAAAACAAGCCGGGCGGACTCGCAATGAGTTTGCGCACAATGGGCACAGGCACACAAGAAGACTTGTGGAACAGACTCTCTGAACTCCTAATGCCCGTATTGCTCGTCACCGGTGAACATGATCTCAAATTCTCACAGACAGCCGTCGAAATGAAAGCCCTGATCGGACCAGCCGCACAGCATGTACTCATTCCACATTGTGGTCATTCGGTTCCATTTCAAAAACCAACGGAATTCTGCTCAGTTACTTCGAAATTTATTTTGTCGCTCTAGCTATTAGCGACGAGCAAACCGAGAGAGAAGAGCAGACCGAAAATAAGTTGAGCACGACCTGTCGCGCCTAAAACCGCAATGAGATCTCGGCCAGTTGCTCCGCCACGCACGGTACGCACGGCACCGCGAGCGCTCGCAATACCAAAAAGACCCAAAATTGCGGCAGGTTTCTGAACAGCTACCGCGATAACGAATACTGCGGAAAGCGCGAACAAGAGGAGAAAAAACTGTCTCGTTCGCGCGTCGCCTAACCGCACTGCCAAGGTATTTTTGCCCACTGTGCTGTCGGTTGGTATGTCACGCAAGTTGTTGACCACAAGTAGCGCACAAGCAAAACATCCGACCGGTACGCACGAGATCCACATTGCGCTAGTGAGTTCTTCGGCAACCACGTACGCGCTGCCTAAAGTTGCAACAACGCCAAAGAAGATGAAGACGAATATCTCTCCTAAACCCAAGTACCCATAAGGTCGCGGTCCTCCGGTGTAGGTCCAGCCCGCAGCAATTGCACACACCCCAACAAGGAGCAACCACGGAGTTGTTGCCATGGAAAGAACGAGCCCGCACACAGCAGCGCAACCAAAAGATAAAAACGCTGCACGTTTTACAAATTGCGGAGCCACAAGACCAGAACCAACAAGGCGCACAGGACCAACGCGAACAGCGTCGGTGCCTTTCACCCCATCGCTGTAGTCATTTGCATAGTTCACACCCACCTGCAAGCTCAGGCTCACCACGAGTGCGAGGCTAATACGCCACCACACAGGGTGTGCTGAGCCAACTGCCAAAGCCGCCCCCACTAAAACCGGCACAACAGCTGCAGGCAAGGTTCTCGGCCTGGCCCCCATGACCCATAGCTTGATGGCGGGAATTTCCTCGGTGTGTGAATGCGAATCTGTCACCTCATTAGTGTCTCACGAATTAGCGGTCTAACCTTTGATTATGAACAAACTCGTGGGCATCGACATGGCTCTGTCTGCCGAGTTTGTGTCTGCACTGCAAGACATATGGCATGCGGGTGACTGTGCGTTTCCTATTGACCAGCGCTTGCCGCACGCGCAAAAGACCCAGCTTGTTGAAGATTTCGGAGTACAAGAACTTGTCACAGTAAATGGTCGAAGCGTTATTGCACAACACGAATCACGCGTCACCGAGAATGACGCTGTTATTTTCACGACCTCTGGAAGCAGTGGTACGCCAAAAGGAGTCGTACACACGCACGATTCTCTTCACGCCAATGCCAATATCGTTGCGCATTATTTTGGCGACACATCAACAATGCATTGGCTCGCTTGTTTACCTCCCTCTCACGTTGGTGGGTTCGGAGTCATTTCACGGGCTCTTCATTGGGGCTGCAAGCTCACAACCATTTCACAATTCGATGCTGCGCAAGTTGAAGATCTCGCCCGCAACGGCGTCACACATACTTCGCTTGTGGCAACCGCGCTTGGGCGCATCAACCCTGCCCTGTTTGAAAGCATCCTCCTCGGTGGCGCGAAACCACCACCTACGTTGCCACCAAATGTCACCACCACATACGGCCTCACGGAAACCATGGGCGGCGTTGTGTACAACCGCAATGCACTTACTGGTATAGAAATTTCAATATCTGCAGATCAAGAAATTTTGTTACGCGGACCGGTGCTCCTGAACCGCTACTACCAGCCGCAGCTGAGTCACCCCATCGATAGCGAAGGCTGGTTGCACACTGGTGATCTCGGAACTATGAGCCCAAACAATCAACTGTCAGTCGTTGGTCGCCAAAGCGAACTCATCATTTCTGGTGGTGAAAATATCTGGCCAGAAATAGTGGAAGCCGCCCTTGCGAACCACCCTGACGTGAGCGATGTGTGCGTTGTGGGCGTAGATGACCAAGAGTGGGGTCAACGAGTAGTTGCGTTCATCGTGCCTGCAACTACTTCGGCTACACATTCTTTGACTGAGTGGAGAGAGTTCGTGGCAGAGTCACTGCCTAGATTCATGACTCCACGCCAGGTGGTAATAATCAACAGCATCCCACGAAGCGCACTTGGCAAACCTCAGCGACAAGCGTTAAGAGAAATACTCACCCCATAGACAACGCGGTCTATGAGTGGGCAACCCCTGCTCCACCGTCGATGACATAAGTTTCACCAGTAATCCAACTCGCGGCATCTGAAACCAAAAAGGCAGCAAGATTGGCAATGTCTTGAGGTTCACCGAGTCGACCCAACGGTGTTCGCTTTGCAAGTGCATCTCCAAAATTGTCTACCAGCACCGCTGCGAAATCAGTTTTCACTAACCCAGGAGCAATACCCACTACTCGGTTCGGACCAATTTCACTGGCGAGTTGCCGTGTGAAGTGGATGAGCGCTGCTTTAGTGAGGTTGTAGATACTTAGACCCGACTCGGTTCGCATTCCGCCAACAGAGGCAATGTTCAAAATAACGCCTGGTTTTTCTTTGAGCGCCATTTCATAGGCCATCTGTGTCCAAAACAATGGGCCTTTTAAATTGACCTGAAAGGTTTTATCGAATCGCGCTTCATCGACGCCCAGCGAGTCGCCGTAGTAGGGGTTGGTGGCTGCGTTGTTAATGAGAATATCGATACCACCGAATTTTTCGATAGTGGCAGCAATGCATTCCCGTCCAGATGGAATATCGCCAGCGTTGGCGGCAAACACTTCGGTCACACCATTAATTTCTTTTGCAGCTTCACGCAGTGCGTCTTCCTTGCGGGAAGACAACATGACTTTTGCTCCGCTCTCTGCGAGCGTCTTTGCTATTGCCTTGCCAATGCCTTTAGATGCCCCAGTAACCAGAGCTACCTTGCCTTCAAATGAAATCTCCATTACTTCAAACTACTCCTGCTTGAAGTACCGATTTCGCATCAGGAATCGGAAATGTCGTGGACATGAGCAGAAATCTGGATGGTGCGAATTCGGCGACCCACCAGCTCTTCCACAGTAAATTTCCAACCTTCAGCTTCAACGCTCTCACCTGGCTCAGGAACATGTTCAACCATGTTGAAGACAAAGCCGGCCAATGTATCCCAATCAGTATTGGGGAGATGTGTTGCCAGCAAGTCATTCACGTCATCTATGGGCATCTTGCCATCTACTCGATAGTTGCCGTTTGGTAAACGAACTACACCAACTTCATCGTCGTCAAACTCGTCGATAATTTCACCAACTAATTCTTCAAGACAATCTTCTAGTGAAATAATGCCAACGATTGACCCATGTTCGTCGGCAACAACGGCAAGGTGATACTTCTCTCGTTGCATCTCACGCATTAAACGATTCACCGGCTTGGTTTCAGGAACAATGACCACTTTACGAATGAGATCGGTCATGACCGAGGTGCCTAGACCTTCACGTTCTGCTCGCATGAGATCTTTTGTATAGGCAATGCCAACAACATCAATATCTTCTTCGCCTTCTTGAATAACCGGCAGTCGGCTGTATCCCTCGGAAATGGCTACATCGAGTGCTTCAGTAATGGTCATGTTGTGATCGACGGTGACCATGTCGGGACGTGGCACCATGACTTCGCGCACCACCGTGTCGCCGAACTCAATAACTGATTCAATCAGTTCGCGCTCTTCATGCTCAATTACTTCATCTTGCGCAGCGGCTTCCACAATGCCAAGGAACTCTTGTTCACTAACGAATGGCCCCGACTGCAATCCTTTGCCACGCACAATAACGTTGGTCAGCGAAATAAGGCCTCGCGACACAAACTGCAGCGGCCAAAACGACACAATGAAACTCGTCGGCCGAGCAATAATGAGCGCAGCTCTTTCTGGATACAACACTGCATACGTTTTAGGCACAGCCTCGGCAAAAACATAAAACACAACAACGTTCAAGAGAACACCCACGGCAACTCCGGCAGCTCCAAATAAACGACCGGCGACAACACCTGTGAGTGTGGCTTGAACGGTTTGGCAAATGTTGACGCTTAATAACAGTGGGTTCACCCAGCGAGCTGGGTCAATGACGAGTTTTGCAAGCGATCGTGCCGACTTCACTCCTTGGTCGGCTAACGCTGCTGCCTTTGGTTTTGAAATTCTCGAGAGAGCCATTTCAGCGACACCAAAAAAAATAAGCAAGATAAGCAACCCAAGAATTGCAGCCAACATCCAGTAGTCGGCGCTATTTGGCGCAGAAGAAATCATTGTGCATCCTCTGGATGATCGATACGAAAATTGGGCGGGGCGGATGACTTCCAGAAGTACTGTTCCAAAAGTTCCCTCTCACGAGCCTGCATACGTGTTCGCTCGTCATCTTCGGCGTGGTCATAACCCAAGACGTGCAACGAGCCATGTGTAACCAACAAGGCGATTTCATCATCAAAGGTGCCCGCATGGGTGGGGGCTTGCGCTAGGGCAACTTCTGGGCAAATGACCACGTCGCCGAGGAGCAAAGGTGAATCTTCCATATTTTCCGCAGCTCTATCTGGGCCTCGCGACATTGACCCTGGACCGCTTGCGGATTCGGGCACAAACGCGTCTATTGGGAAAGCCAAGACATCAGTAGGACCGCTCTTGCCCATATGAACGCTATTCATTTCGGCCATCACATGAGTTTCCACAAACAAAATGCTCATCTCGGCAGCACCACGAACACCTTCAGCTTTCAACACATCGGTGGCGAGCAGCTGCCAGCGAGCAAGGTCTATGTCAACTCCGTTTTGTTCTGAGGCACAAAAAACAGTGAGTTCTCCGTCGCCGCCAACACGCTTTGGTTTTTTAAACCTTCCTAAAAAGTCAACCATTCAGATGTCAGCGCTGTCTTTCTTCATATGCAGACACAATATCGGCAACGATGCGGTGGCGTACGACATCTGATTTAGACAAATGCACGAATTCCAAACCTTCAATACCGGTGAGAATTTTTTCTAACCCGACAAGACCACTTTTGCCGTTGGGAACATCAATCTGAGTAACGTCGCCGGTCACCACGACTTTAGAATTGAAGCCAATTCTTGTGAGGAACATTTTCATTTGCTCAGGGGTCGTGTTTTGGGCTTCGTCGAGAATGATGAACGAGTTATTGAGGGTACGACCGCGCATGAACGCCAACGGAGCCACCTCAATAGTTTGGCGCTCAATGAGTTTCTGGGCACCTTCATGGTCGACCATGTCGTACAACGCGTCGTATAACGGCCGCAAATATGGGTCGATCTTTGCCATGAGGTCACCGGGCAAGAAGCCAAGCCGCTCGCCTGCTTCCACTGCAGGGCGAGTGAGAATAATTCGTTGTACCTGTTTTGCTTGGAGCGCCTGCACGGCCATGGCAACTGCTAGCCAACTTTTACCCGTTCCCGCAGGCCCCACACCAAAGGTGATGACGTTTTCACGTATGGCATCGACATACCGTTTTTGACCCGCTGTTTTCGGCTTCACCGCACGGCCACGACCCGCGCGCATCACTTCATCGGTGAGTACGTCACTTGGGCTCTGGTTGTTGCGCACCATGTCTATTGATCTGTCGATGACCAAAGAATCGAAGGCTTCACCTTTTTGCAACAACATGACGAGTTCTTCAAAAAGACGTCCGGCTTTTGCCGAGTCAGCACCGGCTAAAGACACCACATTGCCACGAACTGAAATTTTTGTTGACGGGAAAGCATCTTCGATGCGCCGCAAATGCTCATCGCGCATTCCCAAAAGATCGGCCATCATGTGCGAATGGGGAATGACCACATCAACAGTGGAAGAGGTAGTAACCATTTATAAGAAACGTAGCGCATTACCTAGGAGGTGTGCATGGTCGATTCTGCTTCTGAGCCGATTTCATGCGCGCGAACGAAGTCAATGGCGTAGTAACGCTGGGTCGTGATGGGAATGAGATCTGCCTCAGAGACCATCCGCGCCAAACGCACCATTAATTCTGCAGCACCACCGGTGGCTTCAGGCTGGTTGCTCTCGGGGGTATCAAACACCAGCAAAGCCCCTTCGGCAGCCTCTACGGCGAGCGCATGCTTACCCAAATGGATGACCGCTCCCTTTGCCACATACTCGGGGTCGACCACGGCCCACACCACGTAATGCACCTGACCATTGCGAAAACGGTCGGGGTAGTGCTTGGCAAAATAGAGTTCTGAGAGCCAGCGGGTGGCCCGTACATCGGTTGCAATGAGCGTCATGGCAACAGGTACTCCGTCATCCCACACCACCCAGGCGCGATTGCTCTGCAGTGTCATTTGATCGTTAAATTCCAAACGATCAAGCATCTCATGCGTTGCTGTCAGCTCGGCCTCGGGCAAATAGGCGCGCACGTAGAGATTCCACAGGGAATCTTGCAGGTTGTGGTCTACAACGTGAGAGTGGCGGGTGACATACATACGAGGAGGTACTCCAAAAAAGAGGCACTCCGCCTTCCCCCACATTAGTTGATCCACCCTTGCAATTCGGGGCATGTGTAGCCTAAAAAGTCAGTGCGTAAAAGCTTTTCTCAATTGGCATGGCTCGTAGGGGCCGTGGGAGTAGCCCTCGGGCTTGTCAACATACTCATCCCCTCCACCACCGTGGGGGACACCTTTTATTTTATAGCGGCCGCCCAATTGGCCGTTGGCGTCATCATTGGGTTCTTTGCGCATCGGCCCGACCCCCGAACCTGGCTTGTTATTCTAGCGGTTTCATTCTTCACAGTTACTGGGCAAATATTTGCCGACAATTCACAACCTGACGAAGCATTGCGCATTGTGTCGGAATCATTTTTCCTCGCAGTCCAAATACTTCTTGCAAGCGCGCTTCTTCTCGTCACCTTGCGGCGCAATGGTACGGCAATTCTTAATTCTCTCGGAGACGCATTGGTCGTTGCATTAGGAGCCTGGCTTCTCATTTGGATTGTGTTGTTGCAACCTTCGCTCAATACTGCTGGGGAACCAACGGCAATAAGCATCTTGCGTGGCGTCACCCTGGCAACAAGCACAATTGTTTTGTTCCTACTGATCTCACTTCTCTTTAGCGAAGCGAGCCGCACGCCTTCCATCTGGTTGCTCTTTGGCGCCATTTCATTATCGCTACTCGGAGATTTCCTTTTCGCCTTCGACAAGTCAGGGCATGCAAGTGTTTCCGATCGATTCCTCAACGCACCGTATGTCATGTGTCTTTTCTTGGCGTCTGCAACCTTCTTGCATCCCTCAGTACGCAGCCTCACTCATCGCAGCACCACGCGACAACGACAACCCTTGCTTGGACGCTTGGTACTCACCACAACAGCCCTCATTGTGCCGCTCATCACCATTGCTCTATTTGATCCGCGCAATCAGGTAGACCGCATTGTTCGTGCACTCTCATTGTTCGTTCTTGCTGCTTCGGTAACGGCTCGAGTTGTACAGGCCGTGAGAACCAATGCTCAAACACAGGCAACACTGGTGAAAACAGCCCAAACCGATGCACTCACTCTTTTACCCAACCGTTCACTCATGTTGAAGCACATAGAAGAAGCAGTCGATAGCGCTTGGCGCACTGGAAGAGTTCCGGCAGTTCATTTCATTGACGTCGACCGTTTTAAAAATATCAATGACTCACTTGGCCACAGTGCAGGAGACGACGTTTTGGTGGCCGTTGCTCAACGACTCACAAATGCTGTTCCATCATCGGCCATAGTTGGTCGCATCAGTGGCGATGAGTTTGTTGTTTTAGAACCCAACAGCATCAGCGATACTGAAGCCATGAAGACTGCGGAACGAATTCTTGAATGTTTCCGTGAGCCCCTTGCCCTACGACAAGGCGACGTTTTTGTTTCGGCAAGCATTGGAGTTGCATGTTCACACGCAGCCGACTCACCTTCGCCCGAAGAACTCTTGCGCCACGCCGACGCTGCGATGTATCGGGCAAAAGATGCAGGGCGCAACTGCATTGCACTGTTTGATGCATCAATGCTTGAACGAGCCACACAAAGACTCACTCTGGAAACAGCGCTCTACAGGGCATTGGAAAGACAAGAACTCACGCTTGTTTATCAACCCATTATCGACCTGCAATTAGGTGATGTTCTTGGCTTTGAGGCTCTCATGCGCTGGGAGCGTGAAGACGGATCCACTAGTTCTCCAGCGCAATTTATTCCCATTGCTGAGGAAACTGGCATCATCGTGCCCATAGGTGCCTGGGCGCTCATTGAGGCACTCACGCACTTGCGCAGCTGGATCGATGCTGGCATTTGCCCCGAGACCGCATCGATGTCTGTCAATGTGTCACCCCGCCAACTTCATGATTCTCAATTTGTGTCGGTGGTCAGTGAGGCCCTTTCGCGAACACGCGTACAACCGCAGCAGCTATGGCTCGAAATGACTGAAAGCATCATGATTACCGAACCCGAACAGGCCCTTGCTGCACTGCGCCGGTTAAATACTCTTGGTGTGCGAATTGCCATTGACGACTTTGGCACTGGATACTCATCGCTCTCTCTTCTACAAAGTTTCCCTATTCAACGACTCAAAATTGACAGATCTTTCATCAGCGGTATTGCCGACGATGTCAGCGCCAGGTCTATTGTGAAAACTATTTTGGCCATGAGCGATGCACTTGGTCTCGACACTGTTGCCGAAGGCGTGGAAACCGACAAACAGCTAGAAGCGCTGATTGACCTTCATTGCGCAAAGGCACAGGGCTACCTGATTTCCCATCCTGTTGCTCCTGAACAAATGCGCAACACTGTGATTTCCTTAGACAAGTTTTCGCAGTGGCCAAAATATTCTAATTAACGATCATTCATAAAGGGAAAATTCAGGCGAGTTGTCGCTACGTGCTCTTTCGTCACGTCGGCAAAAAGAATTTCTTCTGCAGCGCTTCCAGCAGCAAGTGTTTCGCCGAGCGGACCAAAAATGCGGCTGTCTCCTGCATAGATCAAAGACCCACCCGCGCCAACACGGTTAACACCCACAACATAGGCTTGGTTTTCAATTGCGCGGGCTTGCAAAAGCGCTATCCAATGTTCACGACGGCTGTCGGGCCAATTGGCAGGCACCAAATAGACGTCGGTCTGTTCTGCACAATTCCAAAACTCTTCAACAAACCGCAAGTCGTAGCACACGAAGAGCGCCACACGAATACCCTCAATATCGAGGGTCACGATGTTGGAACCGGCGCGAAACCACTTGTCTTCCCCGCTGTAGGAAAACGGATGCATCTTTACGTATCGCGTGAGAGCTCCATCTGGCGAGGAAACAATAAAGGTATTTCCTGGTAGTGCGTCATTAGTTTCGGGTAATTCTGCACACGTACCGCCCACCCACACGCCGAACTTCTGTGCCATGCGCTGCAAGAACTGCGAGCAGGGACCATTGAACGGTTCAGGTAATTCATTAATCCATTTTTCACCCATGGCGAAACCCGTGGAAAACATTTCACTCAGCACAACAAGACGAGCACCACCCTGCGCGGCAGAAGCAATGAGCGATTCAAGGTGCAAGAAATTGGCTTCTCGGTCGAGCCACTGAATGTCGTGCTGAATTGCGGCAATTCTCACTGGGCCCAACTTCGCAACCGCGATGCGACAGCAGATGGTTGCACAGCGTTCACAACTCTGATGTTGAGTTCTATTTACCAGCGAGCGCAGCAACAACAGGAGCCATTGCCGCCGTTGCATCTTGCTGGAATGCGATGTAAGTGATGCCCCAGCGCTCGCGCAACATCGTGATGTTGTCGGTAATTTGCTGCACGCTTCCAATTTGGAAGTATGGGGCCTGCAAGACCACTTCTGGTGGCAAGCCAAACATGGGTGCCATTTTCTCTGCAACCGACATTGGGTCATCGGTAACAACTGTTGCAAAAACTTGTAACTGCAATTCCAACTGGTCGAAGCGGTCGCCTGCTGCAGCTTTTACATAACCAATCTTTTCATCAACGACGTCTGCTGCTGCTGTAGCCATCGAACGAGGGTTAATGGATCGACCAACAATTTTTGGGTTAATTCCAATGACATCGGCTTTACGTGCCGCCATGGCAAGCAACTTAGGTCCACCACCACCAACGGTGATGGGGATATTCGAGATGGGCTTTGGCATTGCATCAATTTCAGAAACGCTGTAGAAACGACCTTCGTGCGAGAACGGACCTGCGCCCCACAAACCACGCATCACGGTAATTGCTTCTTCAAGTCGCTCAATACGTGTCATTGCATCGTCTTGAGTAATACCGGTGATGGTGTAGTCCTCTTTCATCCATCCGGCACCCAAACCCATCATGAAACGGCCATCAGACAACAGGTCGATTGTTGCTGCTTCTTTGGCGAACACCACTGGGTTACGGAAGTCATTTCCTGCAACCAGTGTTCCCACCTGCAAAGTTTTTGTAGCCGCTGCGGCTGCCATCAGGGCAGGCACGGGCGCGAACTGCTTGGTGTAGTGATCGTCCATTTGCAACGAGACATACCCCAGATCTTCTGCCTGCTTGGCAATTTCTGCCCATTCTTTACCGCTGCCTGCGGTCTTTGCTTTTGCGCCGAATTTGAAAGGTTTAAGAGTAGCCATTTGCTCAGACTACCTATTTCACTTCGTCAGCAACGAGTACCACCTTGCCTGCCACTCGCCTTTCCTCTAGATCTTTGAGCGCTACGGCAGCTTCGCTCAGTGAATACACATGGGGTTCCACGGGGCATAAATCATTCGTGGCAATTTTGGCTAATACCTCGTCGAGTAACTGGGCGTTTTCTTGCGGGTGGCGACCGGCCCAGGCTCCCCAATCGACCCCAACCACTCTGCGATTGCGCAGGAGCACCTGATTGGCCGGCAACGAAGGGATTCCGCCAACAAAGCCGATGACCAAATACTGGCCATCTTCGCCAAGTGCCCGCAAGCAGGTTTCACCAAGAGACCCACCCACCGGGTCGTACAGCACATCGATTCCGCCCCCAGAAATTTCTTTCGCCCGTTCTTTCACGTCTTCGCTCGACGAGTCGACCACTGCGCTTGCTCCCCTCGCAAGAGCAAGGTCACGTTTTTCCTGTGACGAGGCTGCAGCAATGACTCGTAAACCGAGGGCTGTACCAATGTCGACAGCGGCAAGACCAACTCCGCTTCCCGCACCCAACACCAACATCCACTGTTCTTTTTTTGCACTCGACTCAACGCTGATATGTGCTCGTCGCGTGAGAGCAAACCAACCAGTGAGATAACTTTGCAAAAAACTTGCAGCCTGACCCGTAGACAACGTGTCGGGAATATTGATGACTCGATCTGCACGAACTACTGCCTCGGTTGCAAAACCCCCGAAGCCCACGTTGGCCAAAACGCGCTTGCCTAAAAGATCCGCAGAAACATCGTCTGAGCACTCAATCACTTCTCCCACTACTTCCATACCAGGAATAAAAGGTGTGGGCGGTTTGATTTGATACTTGCCCTGAATGAGCAGACCATCGACGTAATTCACACCACTTGCCAGAACTCGCAACCGCACATTTCCGCTCGATAGAGGGGGCGCTGGAACCTCTTCTAGTGACAAATTTTCCAGTGGTCCTAGTTCTTTACATATCACCGCTCGCATAGACACGATGGTAGTTCGCTACTCTCGTTGGAATGACAAGCACCCCCCTCTCTGCAGCAGAAACTTTTGCCCCTGGTCTGTTCACAGGCCGTACTGTTCTCGTGACCGGAGGAGGCCGCGGCATCGGACGCGCAACTGCTCTCGGCTTTGCCCAATTAGGTGCCGATGTTGCCCTAGCCGCACGAGACGCCGACAACTTGGCAAAGACTCATGCAGACATTGAAGCACTCGGTGTGCGATGCATTTCTCAGGTATGCGACATTCGCAATACCGAAAGTGTTGAATCACTTCGCAACATGGTGATGACGTCATTTACCAAACTTGATTTTCTCATCAACAACGCTGGCGGGCAGTTTCCCGCACGACCATCAGAAATTTCAGACCGCGGATTCCGCGCCGTGGTTGACCTCAACTTGCACGGCACATGGAACATGCTCAGCCGGTTTGTACCCGACCTCATTGCCGGCGGCGACGGCTCCATTGTGAATGTGGTTCACAACCAAGTGGGCGACCGTGGCGCTCCGCTATTTTTGCATTCTGGCGCCGCTCGTGCAGGCGTAGTGAACATGACCAAGACAACAGCCTTATACCTCGCTCATCGTGGGGTCACTGTTAATGCTCTTGCCCCAGGACCAGTAGATACACAAGGCTTCCGAGAAAAAGAAGTTGCCAATATTTCTCCCGACGTCGTTGCGTACACCAAGGCCATCATTCGCGATACACCAATTCAACGATTGCAAAGCCCAGAAGAAACGGCTGCTCACATTTTGTTTTTATGCTCCCCTGCCGCAAGATCACTCACCGGCCAGTTGCTTATTGCCGATGCAGGAAATGCGATGGGGAACCAAAATGCTGTCTATTCACCCGACATGCAGTGGTAGAAAAAATATACTAGTTACCACTTCACAGGCAACGTACGTTTCCCCCACAACAAAAAGGTTTCAATTCGCTCAGGCTCACCATCTAATTCAAGTGTGGGAAATAGTTCAATGAGTTTTCGCAGAGCAATACGGGTTTCTGTGCGCGAAAGCGCCGCTCCTGGACACACGTGCAAACCAAACCCGAAAGACAAATGCCTGCGCAGTTGGTTCAAGTCGCGGTCAAGGCGAAAGGTATCGGGGTCTTCCCACGCAGCGGGGTCGCGATTCGCCGAGGCATAAAGCACCATCACTTTTTCATCACTCGGAATTTCTGCTCCCGACATAGTTACTGGGCAAGTGGTGGTGCGATACAAACCCAGTACCGGTGGGTCGTAACGCAGGCTTTCTTCAATGGCGACATCGATGAGACCCGGGTCATTCACCACTTCGTTCCATCTGTTGCGATCTTCGAGAAGGCGCCACACCAGGTTGGTAATGAGAGAGGTGGTTGTTTCGTTTCCCCCCACCAGAATTTGCACCAACATTGAGAGCATTTCTGCGTCGGTAAGCGGATCATCGTGCGACATCGCTGCCTGCGTTAACTCTGAAATGAGGTCATTTGGAAGCTCGCGACCTTGAGCAATGAGGTCGCGGCGCATATTCACTTCATTAATGAGATACTCGCTCATGGCACGACGCGCTGCAATTTCACGTTCTGGATCGACCATATTCATGCCCTGCAATTGTGCGTCGCTCCATTCTTTGAATATGTCGCGCATGTCTTCAGGCACACCAAGCATGCGAGCAATAACAATGACGGGAAGCGGCATCGCTAGGAGATCGTGAAGATCTGCTTTGTTGTCTGGCTGGGAACTCATAGTGTTTACAAGCTCTTCCACGAGTGCAGTGATCATTGGTTCGAGCACCATTGCCGCACGGGGAGTAAACGAAGTATTCACAAGCCTGCGAAACTTCGTATGATTCGGCGGGTCGCTAAACAGTGCAATTGCGGGTTTGCGACCAGGGCCCTGCCCCCACTGCGACGAGAACACATCTATGTTCTTTAATGCACCGAGAACATCTTCATGCCGGCTCAACGAAGTGAAAAATGGTTCATGCTCGCGAAAAGCATGCACTGGGCACTTTTCCCGCAATTCCTTATGCGCAGCAGCAGGATCTGCCAAAACTTCAGCGCTGAACGGGTTGTAGTGAATATTTTCCATTTGACTGCTCATGAAATAACCCCCGTCGCCATAGTAAGCCAAGTGAGTCACTAGTCTGCGTGGTGGAACAAGGGGACCTATGAGTGCACTTCAGAACAAGTTTGAATACAAGTGGGTCGTCGCTGTCGCTTTTGTATTAGGTCTATTCCTCGAAATTATGGACACCACCATCATGAACGTGGCCATACCAACGCTTGAAGATGAATTTAATGCCTCGGCTGCATCAATGGAATGGGTCGTCATTGGCTATCTCCTTGCCCTCGCAGTTTGGATTCCTGCTTCTGGTTGGATTGGCGACAAAATTGGCACAAAGAAAACTTTTCTCTTTGCATTATTTCTTTTCACTGCCGCATCGGCTCTATGCGGGCAATCACAAAGTCTTGGACAACTCATCTTCTTCCGGCTTCTTCAAGGTGTCGGTGGGGGCATGCTCGTTCCCGTAGGAACGGCGATGCTGTACCGCTCGTTCCCTCCAGCCGAGCGCGCTCGCGCTTCCACCATTCTCATTGTTCCCACCGTTGTCGCACCGGCACTCGGACCCATCATCGGCGGCGCAATAGTTGACAACTTGTCATGGCGATGGATTTTTTATGTCAACTTGCCCATAGGTGTCATCGGTTTTATTTTTGGAGCACTGTTTCTGAAAGAGCACAAAGAACCACAAGCCGGAAAATTTGATGCTCCTGGTTTCGCGCTATCGGGTGTTGGTCTGGCCGGCATTCTCTATGCGCTCTCACAAGGGCCTTCTCATGGATGGCTCTCGACCCCTGTTCTCGTCACCGGTCTGGGTGGGCTCGCTTTTTTCGCGCTATTGATAAAAGTTGAACTGACGGTCAAAGAACCGATGCTCGCTTTGCGACTCTACAAAGATCGCATCTTTCGTAACGCAAATATTACGAACACCATGGCATATGGAAGCTTCGCAGCATTTTTATTTCTTATGCCCCAGATGTTGCAGGGTCCATTTGGCGCCACGGCGCTGGAATCAGGCCTCACCACCCTGCCCCAGGCTTGTGGCGTCATTCTCATGAGCCAAATTGTCGGACGTCTCTACCACACCGTGGGGCCACGCCGACTCGTTACCTTTGGCCTTGTTGTTGCATCGCTCGCTTCACTGCCTTTCGCGTTTCTCGGTCTCGGCACAAGCATGTGGACCGTTCGTGTACTCATGTTCATTCGCGGTTGTGGAGCATCATTCTCATTCGTTGGTTTACAGGCTTCGACCTATTCAAATATTGAAGCCCGCGATACTGGCCGGGCTTCATCTATTTTTTCCGCACAACGTCAAACTTCAGCCGCATTAGGGGTAGCAATTTTCGCCACCATTTTCATTTCACGCGTGAACCACGCTGCGGCTTCCAGCAGCGCACCAGAAGCAGCGATGTCTGGTTACCACGCCGCTTTCCTCGGGTCCGTCGTGGTAACAGCACTTGGGGCGGTCTATGCGTATTTCAATATTCACGATGAAGACGCAGCACCAACAATGCGCCCACGTCCGAAGAAGTCCAAAGTTTCATCTGCAGCGTGACATCGTTATTCCCCACCGATTCGTTAGAGGTTCTGCCATTTGATGGCAGAGCACAGTTGTTCCCACAGTTTTTCAATACAACAACCGCACAGGATCACTTCAATGCGCTCATCAGTGAAGTGCCATGGGAAGAACACCATCTCGTTATCTTTGGTAAAAAAGTGGTGGAACCTCGTCGTTCCGCATGGGTTGCAGATAACGACATTCATTACGTCTATTCCGGCATAGAGAGACCTGCTCATACCTGGACCCCTACCCTCACCGTTATCCGTAATGCCCTTTCTCGAGAAACAGGGCACCCTTTCAATTCGGTCCTTGCGAACCTCTACCGAGATGGAAACGATGCAATGGGTTGGCATTCCGACGACGAGCCCTGCAATGGCCCCGAGCCGGTTATCGCTTCAGTCTCTTTCGGAGCAGAACGTCGGTTCGATTTCCGACATCGCACGAGCAAAGAAAAAGCATCTGTTGTCCTGCCCCACGGTTCTCTGCTTCTCATGAGTGGACTTTCACAACACTGCTGGCAACACAGCATCGCACGGAGCAAGAAGGTCACTTCTCCACGCATCAATCTCACATTTCGTTTTGTCACCTCTTCAACATGACAAGATGTGGCATGGCCGTTGTAGAGATATCGCACCCCGAAGAGGGCATCACCCTCATCACCCTGAATCGCCCCGAGAAGCTCAACGCGATGACCTCAGAATTAGTGAGTGCGCTGCACCATACTCTCGACGAAATCTCTGTAGACCCGCGCACCCGTGTGGTTGTACTCACAGGCGCTGGCAAGGGATTCTGTGCAGGGCTAGACCTCACCGGTTACGGCGTTGCACCCGGAATGCCGCATACCGGAAAAGTGGAATCGGGGTTCGCAACACAGAAACACATTGCGTCGCTCATTCCGCATATGCGATCTATTCCGCAACCAATTATTGCCGCCGTTAATGGGGCGGCTGCAGGCGGCGGCTTTGCTCTCGTACTCGGCTCAGATATTCGTCTTGCCTCAACATCTGCCAAGTTCAATGCAGCATTCATTCGCATTGGTCTTTCTGCGTGCGACATCGGCACTAGCTGGCTCTTGCCACGGCTCATTGGTGCCGCTCGCGCCCAAGAGCTCATGCTGACGGGTCGTATTTTCCATGCGGAAGAAGCCGAGCGCATCGGGCTTATTTTGGACACAGTTCAACCAGAACAATTGCTTGGACGCGCATTTTCAAAAGCTCGAGAAATCATGCTCAATTCGCCCATCGGCGTTGCTTTAACGAAAGAGGGCATGTGGAGTGCTCTCGAGATTCCCGGCATGCAGGCAGCTATTGACCTTGAAAATCGCCAGCAGATTATGGCCACGTTTTCTGAAGATGCCACTGAAACATGGAAAGCATTCGCCGAGAAACGTTTGCCACAATACAAACCCGCCTAATATCAACCCCAACATGGCCACTGCCACCCACATTCGAGCACAAATCTTTTGATTTGTTGTATGAGCTGTCTCGCGAGACGCAGTACAGTCGGCAAGTGCGTAAAAAAGTCTCAGTCGCGGTGACAGAAACCCGTGGCGACCTTTCCATTCACGCTTTAACCGTGACAGGAATATTGGCTGGCATGGCTGCCCTTGTGGCGGTTCTCGACAAGGCGCCAACAAGTGCAGTTGTCTGGCTGATCGTTGCGCTCATCATCGACGGCATCGATGGCCCCATTGCCCGCAAATGGCTGTCCGATTCTGAGGTTCCCCGCTTCGATGGCTACATTCTCGATTTAGTAATTGACTATGTCACCTGCGTCATCGTGCCCGCAGCATTCATGTGGCAATTCGATGTAGTCACCCATGGCAACCTCGGCAAATTTGCCATTGCTTGCGTTATTGGTTCATCGGCTCTGTGGTTTAGTCAAAATAATATTGAGTCAAGCGATCACTATTTTCGTGGTTTCCCGGCCGCATGGAACATGGTGATCCCGACCCTCTGGCTTCTCGATGCTGGGGCAAGTGTCAATATCGCAGTCACCCTCTTGCTCTCAGTTCTCACATTGAGCAACATTGAGTTCGCACATACCATCAAGGTTGAGCGCCTTCGCAAAATTAATGTCTCTGCCATGACCGTATGGGTCATTGCTGTATTAGTGATGTCGTTTCAAACCGCCGATGTGAACCTCACCGAGAAGCTCATACTCTTCATCGGCCCTCTCGCCGTTGTTGGTATCAGTGCCGACCGAGCATTCCAGCAGCGCCGTGCACTTCGGGTTTCGCTCCTTTAGGCGCCAAATTCCATCTGCACTTTTTTCCACTTATGAGCCATCTGAATGAGTTCGCCCCCTGAGAGTGCGGGAAGATTTACATGACGCACTTCAGTGACTAACTTGAAGTCCTGCGGGCGATGCTTACTGAAATATTCTGCGAATTCTTCAACGATGCTTGACTTGCCAGACCCGTGACCCACCAACATGACATCTGATGCGCTCGATAACACAGCCGACAAATATTTGTAATACTCAGTGCTTCCTTGGTCGCTGCGATGCCCATGATGCTCTTGTGCTTGACGAACGTGATGATGTTCAACGCCTTCATCAGGTCGGCGCAAATGCATCACCTCACGATCGTGACTGTCAGATACGTGCCAGACATCGCAGTAATCACGTGTGACCGCCGCGATTACCCATTTACCCGTTACGTCAGTAAGTGGAGTTTCATGCATACCTGTAACGTACGCCTAAGTTTGCCTGAATCTCTCATTGTCGAAAATGGGGTATTAATGAACTCGCAACATCAGCTTGCCGTAGTGCCCGCCGTCGAGGAGCATGCGCACAGTTGCCGGGAAATTATCTATTCCCTCTTCAATTTGTTCGCGCACTTTCAACTCGCCGCTCTTGAGCCATTTACCCATCTGTACTTCAGCTTCTGCATGCTTATGGGCATAGTGGAAGATCGTGAATCCGAGCATCCTGGCATTGCGCTCGGGAATTTTGAGGTAGTTCTTCGGGCCACGTACGTCGGCCATATTTTCATATTGAGATACGGCGCCACAGAGTACTACTCGGGCTTCCTCTGCAATATTCATGAGCACTGCGTCAAGCACAACGCCACCCACATTGTCGAAAAAGAGGTCGACGCCATTGGGCGCTAGTTCTGCAAGACGCTTTTCTACATTCTCATTGCGGTAGTCAATTGCTGCGGTATACCCAAGTTCGTTGACGAGGAAATCGACCTTGTGCTTGCCACCCGCTATACCAATAACTGTGCTTGCTCCCGACAAACGGGCAACTTGACCCGCGATTGAACCCACAGCGCCCGCAGCACCCGACACAACAACAGTGTCTCCAGGCTTTGCTTTACCTACATAAACAATTCCCGTGTATGAGGTAAGACCAGTTGCCATTCCTAGCGCACCAAGAAATGCACTTGCCGGAGCAATTGAGGTATCTAACTTGCGCAACATCACAGAAGGCATCAACGCATAACTCTGCGAACAAAATGGTCCGCTCACAGTGTCGCCAACCGAAAACCCTGGGTCAGCACTTTCCACCACTGTGCCCACACCTAGAGCAGGAACAACTCCGCCTAGTTGCGCAGATGTATGAAAACCGCCACCGTCAAGAGTGGTACGAATAAACGCATCTATCGAGAGCAAGTCAACGCGAACGAGAACCGAACCTGCAGCCACATCACCTATTTCTTCGTTCACAATTTCAAAGTCAGATTCTTTAAGAGCGCCCTGTGGATGCGACTTCAGCACGACTTTACGATTCATTGGTTGAGACATCTTTTCCCCTTTGTAGAACTTCATAGATTATGGTCTGTTGCTCTCACCCATAACGAATTCGCACTACACTGGCGCCCGAGGGGGTTTTATGTCTTTAACTATTGTCATCACGGGTGCTGGTTCGGGTTTTGGAAAAGGCGCCGCTTTGGCACTCAGTGCTCGCGGCCACCATGTCATTGCCACAACTGAAACAGAGGCGCAAGCCACAGCGCTTCGTGCTGAGGCCCCACAATTACAAGTGGAAAAACTCGACATCACCAACGCTTCCGATATTCAAAAAGTCGCTCATTGGAATATTGATGTTCTGCTCAATAACGCTGGAGCGGGTCAAACAGGCCCCATGGCCGATGTCCCCATGGATCGCGTTCGCTTTCTCTTTGAGGTCAACGTTTTCGGCACAATTGCCATCACACAAGCAGTACTACCGCAAATGGTGAAACGCGGAAAAGGTCGTGTCATCATCGTGTCTTCAATTGCCGGAGTTCTCGCTGGCCCCGCATTTGGCCCGTACTCCATGACCAAGCACGCACTGGAAGCCTTTGGCAAGTCGCTACGTGCTGAAATGGCTGTTCAAGGTATCGACGTCACACTTCTCAACCCTGGCCCGTACAACACTGGCTTCAACGACCGCATGGCCGACTCAATGTGGGAATGGTTCAACGAGGCATCTGTGAACGCGCCAGCAACCGAACTGCACCAAACAATGCGACAAATGGTGACCACGAATCAGATGGACCCCATTGAAGTGGTGAACCGCATGGTGGAACTAGTTGAGGCAAGTACCACCACCGAGAACAACTTTGTTCCCGAGGGAATTATTGAACTACTCACGGCACAGGTTGCCCAGGCCTAACTAGTCGTTCGTTTTTTCTTCAGTTTGCAATGAGGCGCGTTCTGCGGAGCGTTCCGCCATGCGCTTTGCGGCTTTGCCTACACGTTCGACGTGCGTAACAAGAGAAATACGTGCCTGCTCAGCAGCGGCTGTGAGGCCTTCAACTTTTTCAATTGCCCACTGACGCGTCAGTAGCGGCACAATGATTTTCTCGTGATGAATACTCAAGTCGTATATGCCTGCTTTAGCAATGGCACGGGCATGACCCACAAAACCCGGAATACCCAAACCCGGCATCGAGAAGTTCTTCACTTGCCGTGTTAAGGCTTCCATTGCCACAGAAGGATGCGTTTCAAACAACTTCGTAACTAAGTCTCGGTAGAACAAATGATGACGATTTTCATCGGCAGAGAGGCGCATCATGACGTCGTAGCCAGCTTTGTCGTTCAACATGGTGCCCGTATTGCGATGTGAAATTCGCGTCGCGAGTTCTTGCACTGCCACGTAGCACATGCCGTCGGCTGCCGACTCTGGTTCGGGAACCATTGCACTGCTGACCTGAATCATGCGGCCATCTTCTAATTCACAAGGGTTGAGTAGTCCACTAACGGTGATGTAATCGCGCATCGCAATTGCATGACGACCCTCTTCAGCGGTCCAGCGTTGTGCCCATGCACCCCACGCGGTGTCGCCGCCAAACATGCGTGAAATAGTGCGCGTGTACCACGGAAGGTTGTCTTCCGTGAGCAAGTTCACCAGCAATGCAGAACGAACTCCCTCTGGAATTGAATCTGCGGCGTAACTAAAGCCTTCTTTTGCCAAACGTGCAGCACGTTCCCACGGAACAATGTCGTGTGGATACCAAGGTTCATCGGAATCCAAATGCCTGTTCAAGAGGCGTTCTGCCTCGGGCTCAAGTTCATTGAGAAGCGCAACATCGTTCATTTCCCTACGTTATGCGAAACCAGTCGCCAAGGACGTTTTCTCAGTGAATTTTCAGTAAAAATAGGTACGAATTCTTCACAAAACGAATAATTCACAGAGATACTCAATTAACTCGCCACATAGCTCTCACCTGAAGCGAAAGGGTTCGTATGAAAAAACTTCTCGGTCTTTTTCTTTGCAGCGTTTTAACTGCCGGTGCTTTCAGTCCTCTCAGTCAAGCCAACGCCACCGCCGCTGTTGCCTTTAAATGGAACGCAACAACTCTCGCACAAGACTCCCAACAGCCACTTGCCTCTCTTATCACCACCAATGTCTCGGGCATTCGAACATGGAGAGCAACTGGTAGTTGTGTACGCAACAAAACCATCCTCACTGTTGTTGGCAAAAAAGTGTGTCGCCTCCAACTGAGCATTGGTTCACGCGGCAAGGCTCCTCGCCTCATAAAAAGTCGTACATTTCGCATTCGCTCGGTGTCAGCCGATGCCTCGGGTGCCCTTCCTGTCACACCCGCAAGAGCCCTCCCCGTTTGGTATCCCACCACCCCACCTGAAAAAACAAGTGATCTGTGGAACGCGCCCATTTCAAGTTATGTGCGTGGCCGCGATGTGTACCCAACCGAAGCAACTCTGCCAGGTGCTGAAACAGCTGCGTGTGAACAAGCCACGAAAGTGAAACAAGGCGTTATTGGTCTCTTCTTTGGCAAACAAGTTGCAACGGGTGGTAGCGGCTTCGGCATCACCATTTCCAATGCCGACATCATCACAGTGGTGCAAGCTTGGGCCAATGGTCTTGCTCGGTGTGCGCGAGGCCCGTGGGAAATTGCAATTGGAACGAGTAACTCTGGTGGTGCCACCACCTTCAATGGCTATTCCGGTGGAGCTACTTGGGCCCAACTCGTCGATGCCGCACGAGCAGTATCGAATAGTCGCATCATTATTTCTGGTGCCAACGACTTAGAACCAGGTTGGGGTCCTTCTGGCCAAGCACGGGCGTGGGTCGACGGATTTGTTGCAACTACTGCTCAGCGCCTCTGGAACTTTGGCTCGGCGGATGGTTGCCCACAAAGTGTTGGAGGCATTTTGTGCAACAACGGCTGGACCATTGACGATGTCATTTGGGTCTCTGCTCAGGCCGGGCCAAATATTGTTGCACTTCCTCAGGTGCATACAAATGGTGGTGCACAATCGAAACAATGGTCTGTTATTGCAACTCGCGCCAAGGCACTCGGAGTTCCCTTTCAATTAGCCGGAATGTCGGTACAGACCGCGGCTTGCAAGCAAGTGAAAGGCGGCTGCCCCACTACAGGAATTTCTGCATGGAACGCATGGGCACAAATGCGCAAATATCTTGACCTGCAACCGAGCCTCGCAGGTTTACCACTTGCTGCACCCACAGACATTCGCTGGGGTTGGGGTGGCCCTTTTCTGAGCCCCACACCCACCACAACTACCACGACAACAACTACGACTACAACAACAGTTGTGCCAACGACTACAACAACGACAACCACGACGAGTACAACTACTACGATTTCAACAACGACAACCGCTTCACCAACAACGACAACTACGACGGTTGCCCCAACCAGCACCTAGTGGCGATTAGTTCATGAACCGTCCACCGTTGAGGAAGATGGTCATACCGGTCACGTATTCGCCACCTTTGCTTGCGAGCCACACCACCCACGGCGCTCCGTGCTCTTCAGGATCGCCAACGAACCCCAGTGGCATTTTGTCTTTCAAGCCCTGAACAAACTCTTGGTTGTTTGCTTCCCAGTTATTCCACGCATCGGTTTTGAGTGATGGGTTCACCGTGTTCACAGTTATTCCGAGCTTGCCCCACTCGCGTGCAGCGGTACGCGTGAGAGCACGAATTGCTTCCTTCGTTGCGTTGTACGGAGTGTTGCCGGGAAACCCTTCCATGCCGGAACCCGAAGCAAAGTTCACGATGCGGCCGTACCCAGCCTTTTTCATGTACGGGAAAACTGCTTGCATTCCCCACAGTGTTGCCGTTGCGCCGGTACGGAATGTGTACTCCCATTCGGCATCATCGGTATCTTCCATCGGTGTAGGAATAGTAGAGGCGCGAGGCTTCTCTGCGGTGCCGAAACCCTGAGCGTTGTTCACCAAAATATCGACGGTGCCAAACTTCTTTACCGTTTCAGCAACCATGTTAAAAATTTGTTCTTTATTGCTCACGTCTACAACAACACCAAAAGCAATGAAACCTTCAGCTTCTATTTCAGCAACAACGCTGGCGACAGTTGCCGGAGTTCGACTTGCGACTACAACTTTTGCGCCTTCACGGGCAAAAACTTTCGCTACACCCTTACCGATGCCACGACCCGCGCCAGTAACAATTGCAACTTTTCCATCTAGTTGACCCATTGTGTTCTCCTTTACGAGTGCTTCTGGGCACACACTAACGATTATGAGTCTTTCGCCGACAGGCGGAAGACCTGTTAAGGGATCGTTGTGGGAACCCCTTGTTGGGTTCCTGCGATACCGCATTTTTCAGCGAGGTACTTTTTCATCGCTTTATCAGAGGCTTCAAGGCTATATTTGGTATTGAGGTCACCAATTTGCTTCAGTGCGTCAGCATTGGCTTCAAACTTCGCCAAGTCAAAATTAAATTTCTCAACAAGTTTAAATAACTCAACTGTAGAGATTCGCAAGTTTTCGGCGACCTCTTTAATTTCACTCGGTGCAACACCGGCCAAACTTGTAGCCGCTACTACTTGGTTGGCGTAATACAACTTAATGGCGTCGCTCTTTCCATCGCCCGTACCCAGCTCAACCTCTGAAGCCTCTGTGGCTGTCTCGCAGAACGTACGAGGCTTAGCTGTTCCGTCCGATGGCAACTCGGTGTCGTACGACTTAGTTTCGCTACCCCCGCAAGATGCAATGCCAAATATCAGCACGCCGATCAGAAGAGTTCGAGTGATGAAGCGACTATTTGGCAATGTTTTCACGGTGTTTCCTCATATCAAAGACGATCACGACAGATGCACAAAATACCTCAGTAAAGAGCGGAAACCTAATACACACCGATCAACGTCTCTAGTTCCGATACATTCCCTCTATCGATACCACCAAAATCATTCTTTTCTATGCGTTTGCCCCTATTGGCGACCCCGACGCGGTTCGCCTTTGGCAAAGGTCTTTGTGCGAAAGTCTCGGACTCAAAGGACGCATCATTATCTCTCGTCATGGCATCAATGGCACCGTAGGTGGCCCACTCGCTGCAGTGGAGGAATATGTGCGCACCACTTACGAATACGAAGCTTTCAAGAACATCGATTTCAAATGGTCCGATGGTGACGCTGAAGATTTTCCACGGCTTGTCATTCGCGTCCGCGATGAAATAGTTACCTTTGGCGTTCCTGACGAAATTCAAGTTGATGAGAATGGAATTATTGGTGGAGGCACACACCTCTCCCCAACACAAGTTCATGAGCTCATTCGAGAGCGCGGTGAGGAAGTGGTCTTCTTCGATGGGCGAAATGCCTACGAAGCAGCCATCGGTAAGTTTAAAAATGCTGTCATCCCCGATGTAAAAACGACACCTGGTTTTGTAGCCGAACTTGAGACAGGAAAATACGACCACCTGAAGGACAAGCCAATTATTGCCTACTGCACCGGTGGTGTTCGCTGTGAAGTGCTGTCAATGGTGATGAAAAATCGCGGTTTCAAAGAGGTCTACCAAATTACGGGTGGGGTAGTTCGCTACGGAGAGAAATTTAAAGACGCTGGACTATGGGAAGGTTCTCTTTACATATTCGACAAGCGAATGAATATGGAATTCAGTGACGAAATGAAAACCATCGGGGTTTGCGAACCATGCGGGTCACCTGCCAGCAAGTATTACAACTGCACCAACCGCAATTGCCGCAAAATGACGCTTGCTTGCGATTCTTGCCTTGAAGTTAACGAGCGCGTCACCTGCTCGAAGTGCACACCAGTAATTGCTTAGAGCTAACCCTGGGTTCCATCAGGCATTGTTGCACCGCTCGAATCAGATTTCTCTAGTGCCCCTTCATCAAAGACTGCTCGCAATAAATGCGCATACGAAAAGCTTGTGCCCTCAATAGTCGCCCCAGTGAAAATTGCTTCTTCACCATTTACGCCCAAGAACGAAGCATTGGTGAGGTTCGCCCCGCTGAAATCAGCACGATACATATTACTTCCGCCCACATCGGCACCTGTGAAATTGGCATTAATGAGAATTGCCCTACTCAGATAGGCCTTATTGAATGTAGACCCAGAGAAATTAGCACCAGTAAGGTCGAGGTCAGCGAGATTTTCGCGCGATAGATCCATATTTGACAGGTCTGCACCGGGCCCAGCGGTCTTGCCTTGGACTACACGCGTTGCGCCCGACTTCGTGGTGGGTTGAAAGGTTGACGTTCGCGGAGGCTTGGCTGGTGGGTTACCACATGACATTGTTGTGGCGCAAAGTGCCGCTAGGACAACTGCAGAAAAAATAGGTCGTAAGCGCATCATGTCAATTTACACGTTTCTTGACTTCGTACACCTATGCGCAGACAAACTACTCTTTGAACAACGTCGTTGAGTTGGGGGTTTTTATGATCAGCAGTGGACCAGTAGAAGATCGTCTCGCCATTCGGGAATTAGTTGACTCTTACAACGATGCAGTGATGCGGCTCGATGGTGAGGCTTGGGCCAGCAACTGGACCGACGATGGTATTTGGTCGCTCCCCGGAGTGGGCGAAGTTGCCGGAAAAGCAAAGTTTTACCCCATGTGGCAACAGGCAATGTCGGCGTTCTCTTTCGTTGGCTTTTTCGCTTCTGCAGGTCCCATCATCGTCACCGGCGATACCGCCCATGGCACTTGGTACCAACAAGAGTTCTTGCACATGAAAGCTGGCGGCAAACAAACCATCACTGGCCAATATGAAGATGACTACGTCCGCAAAGATGGACGCTGGTATTTCGCCAAGCGCGTGTATGCAGTGCTTGATCGCCAAGTAACTGAATAGTCGCCTAATTGCCAGCAGTAGCACTCGAGCTGGGGCCGCATACAGTACGTTAAGGTCATGGCTTCAACTTCTCTCAGTTCCATCAATTTGACGAAAAAACGCAAGCAACTATTCGGTGGCATCGCAGCTGTTGTCGTCGTTTTGCTAGCAGTCATCACTTCATATAACGGACTCGTCAACAAAGAAACGCGTGTCGACCAGGCCAGCGCCGACCTTGAGGTACAACTTCAGCGTCGCTTCGACCTCATCCCCAACCTGGTTTCAGCTGTAGAA
>Ga0209550_10000669_pt1 | contig 32596 bp, 24 predicted proteins | sample LauGreSuBDMM15SN_2_FD_187567 | JGI IMG/M metagenome (GOLD analysis project Ga0209550, IMG submission 187567) | Freshwater lake microbial communities from Lake Michigan, USA - Su13.BD.MM15.SN (SPAdes) (version 5) | ecosystem: Environmental > Aquatic > Freshwater > Lake | place: Lake Michigan... | reverse complement strand
CTCGTCACCTTCGGCGCCTCGCCAGAGTCCACCCCTCCTGTCCAGGAGGGGAGTCTTTGCTGGAGAAAGCCTGTATTTTAATATGCTGATTTACAATGAATTACAAAGACGTCATTATAAGCGCAGCGAAGGATCTCCACCACCCCGCCTCGTCCGATTCGCTCCGCTCATCGGGCTCGGCACCCCTCCTTACAGGAGGGGAAATTTTGGAGAGTTATTTCCTCTTTACCAGAGGCAGACGCTAGATAAACCTATCAATCCATCAAAATTTCCCCTCCGGACAAGAGGGGTGCCGAGCCCGATGAGCGAATCGGACTCGGCGGGGTGGTCAAATTAAAAAAAGGGATGGCTCAAACCATCCCCCGTTAAAATCACTTCACTCTTCATTTTACTTCCTGCTTCAAAAACGCCTTAGAATAATTAATCTTCATCGCATCCATCGAAGGCATGTGCCCTTTCAACCTTGTCTTGAAGTTTTCGAAATTCTTAGACTCCTTGGTTGACCATGCCACTTCAGACAATGCCAACGCACGTGGATAAGTCATGTATTCTGCATAGTTTATGTTGCTGATATACTCCGTCCAAACATTCGCTTGAATTCCCACTACATGCTTGGCCTCTGCTGCTGTCAACTCTGGTAAATCTGGTTCAAATGAATAACACTTGCTCAACGGCAAATTTCCTCCAATCGCCAACGGCTCTGTTTTTGAATCTGCTTGGTAATAGTCAAGGTAAAAATAACTGTTGGGCGACATCACCACATCGTGGTTTTGTTTCGCAGCTTCAATTCCACCCTTAGTTCCTCTCCACGACATGACCATGGCATTTGGAGATATACCGCCTTCTAAAATCTCATCCCAACCCAATAATTTTTTTCCCTTTGATGTCACGAATTTATCAATGCGGCGGATGAAATAACTCTGCAATTCATGCTCGTCTTTTAAATTGAGTTTTTTGATGAGGTCCTGACAAAAGCGACTTTCCTTCCACTGAATCTTAGGACATTCATCTCCGCCAATGTGGATGTATTGTCCGGGAAATAACGCCATCACTTCTGTCAACACATTTTGCATGAAAGTGAATGTTTCTTCGCGTGGACAAAGCACATCATTTGAAACGCCCCATTTGGTTTGAACCTGATAGATTTTATCTTGGTTGCAACCAAGTTGTGGATACGCTGCCAACACTGCTTGTGAATGGCCAGGCATCTCTATTTCTGGAATGATGGTGATGTATTTCTTCGCTGCATAGGCAACAACTTCTTTGATTTGCTCTTGCGTATAGAATCCGCCATAAGGTGTGTTATCGTATTTCTGGTCACTGTAATGACCTACCATGGTCTCTTTTCTAACTGATGAAATTGAAGTCAACAAAGGATATTTTTTGATCTCTATCCTCCAACCTTGGTCTTCCGTTAAATGCCAATGAAAGGTGTTCAATTTATACACAGCCATCAAGTCGATAAATCTTTTTACTGCATCCACAGAAAAGAAATAACGGCCTACATCCAGCATCAATCCACGGTATCCGAATCTTGGCGCGTCTTCAATTGAACAATTGGGTGCTGTTAATGGAGCAGTAGATGTTGATGTTGAATAGATCTGTGGTGGCATCAATTGCAAAAGTGATTGGAATGCATAAAACGCACCCTTTGCTGTCTTGGATTGGATGTCAATTTTCTTTGAACTTACCTTTAATGTATATCCCTCTTCCTCCAATGCATTGTTCAATGAAAAAACAATGCCCGAAGCACCAGCCTTACCAGTTTTGACTGCAAATACATTGCCTAATGCAGTTTTAATATTTTCTGCCAACAACGTTGCAACAGGCTCCAAGGAAGGGTCCGTGATGGTTATTGAAGTTCCTTTTTTAAAGCTGTAACTGCCTGTTGCCGGTTCTAATTTTTTAGGAAGCGGGATGATGTTGTAGCTGTTCTGAGCACCAGCAGACAACACCAAAAAAAACAAGGCAAATTGGGTTATGATTTTTTTCATATAGTTTCTTTGTATGAATTTAAATTTTTTTATCATTCATTCAAAGATATTTTTGAATCATCAACTCTTCAATCGATTGAAACTTTAAACTTTCAACATTAAACTACTTCAACCACCTCAACCCAATGAAACTTTAAACTTTCAACATTAAACTACTTCAACTTGTTTAAATCAACTACCCCTAGTCCCGCCAGTCTTAACCGGCTTCTTAGTAGCTCCTGAAGATTTTGTCGTGGCTGACTTTGCTATAAACTTCGAATTACCACCCTGAACATTGCTCTTGGTGTTTGATGTTGCGTTTTTCGCTGCTATTTTCTGATTGATATGAAATCCCATAAGGCTAATTTTATCCTTAAAGATAACCAATTTTACTGAATGCTAAGTTTTGCTGATCTGATATACACAGTTAAGCCTGGTGGCTTCCCCAAAATATGCCACCTCTTCCGTGCCAATTTTTGTAGCCCCAATGCGTTCCATCGCTATTTGAGAACGAATATTTGAAGCCCCTACATGGAAAATGATGCTCTCTACAAAGGTTAACGCATGAGCTATCATCAATCCTTTTACATTTTTATTGATAGATTTTCCCCAACATGACCTCGAAAAAAAAGTGTAACCAATTTTAATTTCTTTTTTATCAGGATGATGGTCATAAAACCTTGAACTGCCCAATGCCTTGCCAGTGGCGGCATCTAAGATGAGAAAAGCACCTTTAGACTCCATTGCACCCTTAAAATAGTTTTTAAAAACATCCCTTTTGTACCTATCAGGATTGGGATGCTGCTCCCAAATCAAAGGGTCTGAAGCCACTTCATAAAGCAACTCAAAATCCGACTGCTTTAAAGGGACTAATATGACAATTTCATTTCTTAGGTTGGTTGGCTGAAGCAAATTAAGCATGGGGTAAAATTAAAATTTTTATAATAGGATGGACTATTAAATAATTTCAAAGAAAATACTGATTAATAACAACCCATAAAATACCCTTCTTAGAAGCATAAGTGCAAAGAACTATGATTGATGCGAATCGGTCGAAGCTGGTTGGTGTGGTAGAACCAGCAGGGGGACTGCAATTTTTCAATTTTTGTTTTAAGGGGCAAATCACCGCAAAAATTTCAATAAATAACTGATTATTGAATGGATTTCTCATTTATTTTTAAAATCTTTCAAATTTTTTGTTGCTTTCGAGTATGAATTTTAACTTTCCTTTTTATTTTAACAGATTGCTAAAAACACGTCATATACTACCCTAAATCGTAATTTATAACGTTTACTAATTATTTGTCTTTAAAAATTGACAATTCAGTCCAAAACCAAATGTTTATGAGATTATTCAAAAAAAGCAGTTGGATGTTGTTGTTATCCTTGGTAATGAGTACCATGGTAATGGCGCAGACAACAATCAAAGGAAAAGTAACGGGCCCCGCGAATGAGCCGCTCGCCAATGTTAATGTTGGTGTCGACAAAACCAGCATCGCCACCCAAACAAATCAAAAAGGGGAATTCACCATTCCTGCAACCAAGGGACAAACCTTGGTGGTAAGTTTTATCGGGTACATCACCAAGGAAGTTAAGGTGAGTGGGCAAGACAATTTAATTATCAAGATTTCTCGTGATGAGAACACTTTGGAGGGTGTTGTGATAACTGCGCTCGACATCAAAAGAAATCCACGTGAGCTTGGATATTCTGTTCAAAAAGTGGATGGCGACGATATCCAAGAAACACAGCGTGAGAATTTCATCAACTCACTTCAAGGTCGCGTTGCTGGTTTAACCATCAACCCAACCAGTGGTGCTGCCGGTGCATCTTCTTCTATAGTACTCAGGGGATTTAATTCACTTTCTATGAGCAACCAACCTTTGTTTGTTGTTGATGGTGTGGTGATGGATAATCAGTCTGTAGATGAAAACTCAGATGGTGGTCGCGGTATCGGATTGGCTTCTGACCGTCCGAATAGAAACAGTGACTATCAAAACAGGATTGCAGACATCAATCCAAGTGATATTGAATCAGTTACCGTGTTAAAAGGACCTGAAGCAACTGCGCTTTATGGAAGTCAGGCTAGTTCTGGAGCGATCTTGATCACTACCAAAAAAGCCAAGACTGCCAAGTTTCAGATGCAGTACGACAACAGTGTAAGGGTTCAGCGGTTGACAAGATTCCCAGATACATTCGATAAATACACCAATGGAACAAATGGGGTACCTACAAATACTTTCAGGTATTTTGGACCAGAATACGCGCCACAAACGCAGATTTACGACAACCTTAAGTTGTTCTTTAGAGATGGAATATCACAAACCCACAACATTGGCATGGATTTTGGCGTGAAGAATTCATTCTTCAGGATTTCAGGATCAACTTTCAACCAACAAGGTGTTATTCCAAACAATGATTTCAAGCGTTTGAATTTCAGGATTTCAAATACAACCAAGATTGGAAAATACATCGAAGTATCACCTTCTTTGGCTTTGATCAAAACAGAAAACGAAAAGGTATTACGCAGTGCCGGTGGTTATATGTTGAGTTTGTTGATATGGCCTAACCAAAATTTGATCTTGAATTATGAAGATCCAGTTACTGGCGACAAGCTTCCGTTGTTTAACAGCAATCCGAATTCAGATTACGACAATCCGTTCTTCAACGTTTCAAAGAACAGGGCTAGAGATCAAACCATGAGGGCAACGGCTTCATTGGGTGTAAATATCAACCCAACTGATTGGTTGTCAATTCAAGGTCGTTTTGGGTACGATTCCTATAACGTGGATGGATACATGCTATATCACCCTCAGAGTTATTATTTAAGTGCCGCCTTAAAAGGAACACTTGATAACTTCTGGAGGAAGTACAACGGATACAACCATACCATTACAGCAGTAGCTAAGAAAAAGGTGGGCAACTTTAATTTCCGCGGAATGGTAGGAACCATGTGGCAGGATTACCAAACCCAGATGTTTGCCGTTACAGGAAATACGTTAACCAGTCCAACCAATTTCGACAGCAGCAATACAGCTCCAAACTCTAGGGTTCGTTTGTTAAGGAACTATTTTGGTGAGTACAACAAGCAGATTTCAAGGCAAATTGCAGGCTTTGGTGAAGCAGCGGTGAGCTATAAGAACATGATTTTCATGAACTATACACATCGTTTTGAATCAGCATCAACCCTTCCAAAGAAAAACAGGAACTACGATTATCCTGGAGGAAGCTTGAGTATGATTTTGAGCGATATCATCAAACCACTCAAAAAGAGTGATGTGCTTACTTACTGGAAACTCAGAACATCATTGGCTAGCACTGCACGTTTGAATACACCCTATTCTACGCAGTCAGTTTTTGTAAACAACTTCGCCAGTGGCGGTGGATATTCTTACGGCTTTACCAATGCAAATCCAGAATTGGCTCCAGAAAAACAAAGTACCTATGAAGTAGGAACTGAGATTAGGTTATTTGGAAATAAGGTTAACCTCGAAGGAACTTATTACAATACGTTGAACAAGGGACAAATCATTGAGAATTTCAGGTTAAGCTATGGAACAGGATTTGTACTCAATACACAAAACGCAGCCAGTACTAGAAACCGTGGAGTTGAAGTAACATTGGGTTCTGCCATCTTTAACAAGCCTAAGTTTGGATGGAACATACAAGTGAACTTCAACAAGATGTGGAACAAGGTTATCGACATGCCTAAGAACGTTGCTGAATACTATATTGCAGACACATGGTTGTATGGAAATGCCCGTGGTGGTTTGATTTTTGGTGGACCAACAACTTCAATAACAGCATACGGCTATGAAAGAAATACCAAGGGAGATATCTTGATTAACCCAGTAAATGGTTTGCCAGTAATTGACCCAAGGTTCTTGATTCGTGGAGACAGAAACCCGGATTATACCATGGGTATCAACAACAACTTCCGTTTCAACAAGCTTAGGTTGAGCTTCCTTTGGGATGTAAAAGTAGGGGGTGATATTTTCAACGGAACAAACAGGTTCCTAACTTCAGCAGGTCGAACTTCGTTCACTGAAGACAGGTTTAAACCACGTGTTGTTAAAGGTGTGTTGAAAGATGGTTTCCAAGAAACAAATCCAACGCCTAACAGCATCGTAATCGTACCAGCCTTAAATGATGCTTTTTATTCTAACATGCCAGAAGAAGACTTCATTGAAAAGGATGTTAATTGGTTGAGGTTGAGAGACCTAACCCTTACTTATGGGTTCTCTAAAAAGCCATTTATGGACCATACATGGATAAAAACATTGGATTTATTCATGACTTTAAATGACCTTATCTTGATTACCAATTACACTGGAGCAGATCCTGCGGTGAGCGGTAATTCAGCAGGATCAAGGGGTGTAGGTGGATTTGGTTTTGATTATGGAACCATGCCAGCTGCCATCAGCGTGAACTTTGGTTTGAGGACATCATTTTAATTAACAGGAAAATTCAGATCATGAAAAAGAATATATTATTTTATTTGGCTTCATTTGTGCTCATCTTTTCTTTCTCTTCATGTGAGAAAAAAATAGATTCAGCATTTGCCAATCCAAATGCTAGCGTAAGGGTTCCTATTGAAACAATCTTACCTGGAGTTATCGGAAATTTTATTGGAAGTTCTGCAGCCGCAGGAAGTGCTTACGGAACAGGAAATGATGGTTTATACATTGGTCGCTACGTTCAATATTGGGGAACCAATGGTGGTGGCAACCAATACGACCAAATGGGTGGTGCAACAGGCGCCAGTGACATATTGGGTTCTGTTTGGGCCATGCATTATTTTGGGATGGGTGAAAACCTGAACAAAATGATCAAGTGGGGTATTGAAGAAGAGAAATGGGATTATGTAGGCGTTGGATATGCCATCAGAGCTTGGAGCTGGCTTACCTTAACAAACATGTACGGTGAAGTGATTCTCAATGAAGCCTTCAGACCAGAACAACTTGTTTTCAAATACAATACACAACAGGATGTTTATGACAGTGTAAGGTCTATTGCTCGTCTGGCTGTTTCCTATCTTGAAAAAACCGGTGGTAATGTTAGCCAATCTAACCTCGCCAAAGGAGATGCTTATTTCTACAATGGAGACGTAAACAAATGGAAGAAATTTGCATATTCTGTAATGGCTAGGTCTTTCAATCACCTAAGCAACAAAACAGATTACAAAGCCGATTCAGTCCTTAAATATGCTGCATTAGGGATAAATGGAAACGCAGACAATGCGAGTGTTAAATTCGCCAACACGGGCATTACAGGTACTTCTAATTTTTATGGTCCATTTAGGGCGAATGTTGGTGCACTTAGACAAAGCCAATTCGCAGCCAATTTGATGAATGGATTGAATTCACGTTTCTCTGGACTTCCTGATCCACGTGCATTTTATATGCTGCGTGAAAATACAAATGGAACCATACGTGGTGTCTTGATGAACAAGGGATCTACTGGATTGGTTACAGCAGATCAACCACAAGGATTTTGGGGTCAGGTTTTCTCGTCAGCTACTTCACCAACTTCAGATGCAGCTTGTCGCTACATCTTCAAAAACGGTGCTCCTTTCCCTGTGCTTACTGCCAGTGAAGTTAAGTTCATGATGGCTGAAGCTTACCTTAGAAAAGGAGATGCCGCTTCTGCACGTACTGCTTATTTAGCAGGTGTTTCTTTGAATATCGATATGTTGACGGATGTTTATAATGCTGATGTTCCAGTGCCAAGGCAAATCACTCCGGCCATTAAAACAGCGTTCCTTGCCAATCCAACATTAGCAATCCCTGCCGCTTCTCTTTCATTGAGCCATATCATGTTGCAAAAATACATTGCACTTTATGGTTTCGGCCCACTTGAAACATGGGTTGACATGAGAAGGTTTCATTATACAGATAATGATGAAAAGGCAGGCGGACAAGTATATGCAGATTTTATTCCACCATCCGGTATCGATCTATTCATCAACAACAGCAATAAGTTAACCTACAGGGCTCGTCCTCGTTTCAATTCAGAGTATTTGTACAACGTGGCAGAATTAACCAGGTTAGGTGCTCTTGCTCTTGATTACAATACCAAAGAACAGTGGTTCTCACAGAAATAATTAGCTGAAAAACAATTAACATGAAATCATTTTTAAACAACAAGGTTCTCTCTTTAGCCATGCTAATGTTGGTCCTTGTCTCTTGCGAAAAAGAATATAGCTCTATCGCTGAAGTTAATACAGACCTCAATGGCAAAGCCTTTGTAAAGTATTATAACGCTGTTGTAGGCTCAGCCCGTAATTACATTTATGCTGATAATGTGCCTTTGAATGGTGCGTCTATTGCATATACAAATGTTTTTCCTTCTTTGTCACCATCTTATTTTTCATTGAATGCTGGAACAAGAGCAATGACTATCAAGGATACTTTGTTGACCACCACACAAGCTCCTATGAACTTCAGTGCGGTTGTTGAAGGCAATGCTTTCTACACATTATTTGCTTATGATTCTCTCAATGCACCAAAGCAAAAAATAGTAAAGGACAACATCCTTCCAATCACGGATACTACTGCAAGGGTAAGGTTTGCTAACTTCCCTTTCAGCACTGCGGCTATGCCCAATGTTGATATTTATTCAATCAAAAGAAAGGAAAATATTTTCACGAATATTAGTCCAACCACTGTTACAGAATTCATTCCCATTGCTTCTGCTTTAAATGATACACTTTTTGTAAGGCCTACCGGCACTGTTACAAATTTGACGCAGTTAAATGGATTGGTTCCAACGGCGAGAAGGACATATACTGTCATATTCAGGGGAAGTTATCGTGTAACTTCTGGAGCCGCAGCCAGAACACTTACCTCTTTCTTGAGTTTATAAAACTAGTAAGTTCCTAAAATTTAGACAGAGCCACTTGCATTGATTTGCAAGTGGTTTTTTTTATTTCATTTTAACAACAGCAAAATACATTTCAGTTCTTTTTTCAAAGCCCAATCTTTCATACATGGCAATGGCACGTGTATTGTCTGCAAGCACATGCAAAAACGGTGTAAATCCATCTTCAATAACCCTGATGGCAGCTTCGCTCAAAAGGTGCGCTGCAAGGCCTTTTCCAAGGTATTCAGGGTCTGTGCAAACTGCACTTATTTCAGTAAAATTTTCAGCATGTAATCTTTCACCGGCCATGGAAACGAGCTTTTCGTCTTCAATGATTCCAATGTAGTTTCCGAAGTTAATAGTCTCAGATAAAAAGGGTCCAGGTTTTGTAAGTGCTGTCAATGCAAGCATCTCCGGCACGTTGTTTAAATCTAGTGCGATGGATTTTTTGCTAGCTTGCATGGCCGGATTCAGTTTATCACAGACCATTTGGTAAAGGGGTGTTGTAAACACAACCTCAAATTCATCAATGAAGTTGATCTTATTTTGAATCATCACTGAAAAGCTTCGCTCTTTAGGCATTGATTGAAGCAGGATATGCTGATTTTCAACTTGCCAAGAATCCATGCCCAAAAAGGGAGAAACGTCTGATGAGAAATATTTGACAACTTGATCTCCTTGGTTAAAGCGACTATCACGTGTGCTCAATGCCTGCCAAACTGGATTTTCTAATATGTGCATGTGGTGATTTGAATATTCTTTTATGGGGATGTTAAGCCATTGATGATTTTTTCTTGCTGACTTTCTTTTGTAACATTTTTTCTTCGTTCTCAGCGATCCGGAATTGCATGATTTCCTGAACAAGTTCGACTGGCACTGTTTTCCCAAGTGGAAATTGAATGGCACCTTTTGATGTTATATAACCTTCCAATTTCTTGCTGAAAACCTCGATTGCATTGGGATATGGATAGAAGCCAATGTGTTTTTTATGGCAGGCATAATATACCAAAATACCATTTAGTTTGATGCAAGGCATGCCGTAATTTATTCCTTCCTCTGCATCCGGTACTACATTGAGAAGCATCGAACGAAATGCTTCAAATGCAGGCCTGGCCTCTTCTTGGATCAATTGAATGTATTCATCTACAGTTGAAACTTTTGTGTTTTGCATTCACTAAGCTTTTATAATACTTCAACAAGTTGAATTTTATTTCCACAGGTATCATCAATCACTGCAATTTTTACATTGCCCATTGTAGTTGGGCGCATGGTAAATTCTACATTAAACTCCCTCAACCTTTCATACTCATAATCCATGCTGTTTACCTGAAAGGAAATGCAGGGTATTCCCGCTTCATACAATGCCTGTTGATAGGTTTCCCCTGGTTCAAAAATACAGGGCTCTAACAACAACTCAATGCCATTTTCATCATCCTTTGATACAACAGTCAGCCACTTGCTTTCACCCATCGGAATCTCTGTTTTCTTCACAAACCCAAGCACATCCGTGTAAAAAGCAAGCGCCTTTTCCTGATCATCTACTATGACACTGGTGATTTTTATCTTCATTTCCTTTTTTAGTTTAAAGTTGAATGTTAGTTTAAAGTTGTTTGTTTAAAGTTTCATCCAATTAGTTTACGGTTTGATTATTAAACTTTCAACCAAAAACTTTCAACTAATTGGTTTAATGTTTAAAGTTTAACCCTTAAACCAAAAACTTTCAACTAGTCGGATGAAACTTTAAACCAAAAACTTTAAACTAAAAAGATCATACTTTCAACAAACCTACAAAAACCCCCTCCGCTCTCACCTCCACAGGGTACGTCTTCATATTATACCCTTCTCCCGTTACATTGTATCCATTCTTTAAGGCAAATTTAAAGCGGTGAAGTGGACAAACAGCGTTGCCTTGAACGTCTATATACCCCATGATCATCTTTGCGCCGGCGTGTGGACAGAGTGATTGAAATCCGTAAAGTTTGTCTTTGAATTTTGCGATGCAGATTGTTTTTTCTGCTATTTCGACTTGAATGATGTCATAGCTGCCAAAGCCCAATGCCTCGAATGATGGTGCTATAAAATGCCATGTATACTCTTTAAGCGCCATAGTCGTACTGCTGAAACCCTGTTTTGTATGGATAGCGTTTTACATATACTTCGCGCACCATTGCCAGCATGGTGGCACGCAATTGATCAATCGCCCTTCTTTCAATGGCTGAAACAAATACACAGTTTCCTGTCGTTTCATTTTCCCAACGCTTTCTAAGCTCTTCGAGCAGCGTCGATTTTATTTCTGGTTCAAGCCATTGGTCAAAAGTCCTTTCTTCATACATGTCCATTTTGTTGAAAACCGTGATGGTAGGCTTGTCTGCACAGCCCAAGTCGGCCAACGTAGCATTCACCACTTTCATCTGGTCTTCATATTGTGGATGTGAAATATCCACCACATGCATCAAAATATCACTTTCCTTTACTTCATCCAATGTGCTCTTGAAACTTTCTATAAGGTGATGGGGAAGCTTGCGGATAAATCCAACTGTATCACTCAACAAAAATGGCGTGTTTTCAAAAACCATCTTTCTGGTTGTTGTATCGAGCGTTGCAAAGAGTTTGTTTTCAGCTAGCACATCGCTTTTGCTGAGCAGGTTCATCAAGGTTGATTTTCCTACGTTGGTATATCCTACCAAGGCTACCCTGATGAATTCACCCCTTTCTTTTCTTTGTGTGAAGGCTTGTTTTTCTATATCTAATAACCTCTTTCTCAGCAAGGTGATTTTCTCACGCACAATACGCCTATCTGTTTCTATTTCCGTTTCACCGGGACCTCTTGTACCAATACCTCCACCGAGGCGTTCAAGGTGTTTCCACATGCCTCGTAATCTAGGAAGGATGTATTGGTATTGAGCAAGTTCTACCTGCGCTTTTGCTTGTGCTGTTTTTGCCCTTCGGGCGAAGATATCTAATATCAAATCACTACGGTCAATCGTCTTGATGCCAACAGCTTCTTGTATGTTGCCAATTTGAGAACCCGATAGCTCATCATCAAAAATCAACAAGCCGATGTTTTTGCCTTCGGCATATCGCTTGATTTCTTCTAACTTTCCCTTGCCTACATAGGTTTTGCTGTCTGGATGCTGAAGCCTTTGCACAATTTTTTTATCCGTAACAGCCCCCGCAGTTGAAGCCAAGAAGGCGAGTTCTTCCATGTATTCAGCCACTTGTTGCTCTGTTTGGTGGTTGTGGATTACCCCAACCAAAATGGCATTCTCTGAAGTTTCGAAAAGATTTTGTTTATCGAGCACTGTTGTTTTGTGTGTTAATTGCTATTTGTGATGTAACGAATAAAGTGAAATGCAATTAACAGCATAATTGTCAAATCCTTATTGCTTTAAAATATTTGTTTTGATTATAGTCCGCTCAACGTCAATCCCACAGTAAATGGTTTAACAGTTGGACCATAACCTGCTTTGAAGAATTCGGTAAGGGTATAGGTTCCAAAGAAACTCATGTTGCCATAACCAATTCTCCCGATAGCAGCTAGACGGGTTCCGTTGAAGTTTCTCCTGTCTTTGGTTTTGATGTAGTATCCACCTTTGTTGCTGGCGTCTAGGTCAACCTTCGACTTCACCTTAGCATCAACATTGGTGCCTATTTTTAGTCCAACCGCATATTTCCAACCCGAGTTCATGTTTTCAGGGTTGGAAGAGTACCTAAATTCCAATGGAACTTCTAAATATCCTGTTGACATTTTGTTTTTCTTGTACTGGGTAACAGAGTCAGTTTTAAAAGAAACCCCATTTTTATCGGCCAAGTTGATGGTAGTTTTATCAAAGAAGATATTGTCTGTTCCAATACCAGGACCGATTCCTACACTCAGCTTTGGGTTTGATTTGAAAGGAAAATCAAAAAGAAAATACGCATTGAATGTGCGTGAAAATCCTTTTGTTTGGATGCCGTCTTTGTTTCCCCAAGCGGCATATCCCAACTGAAACATAAAATGATCAGATGCTCTTTTAGACAGGTCTAGTTTGCTCCAATCTTTTTTTACAGCAGTTTCTTTTTTTTCTTGTGCATTTACACCCAGCGTGCAACAAATCAACAATATTCCTAAGATAGACTTCATACGATTATTTAAGATGTCAAAAGTATCGCCTCAATGCTTAACAAAAGGTTAAGATTAAGGAACTGCAAAGGTAGTGCACTTAGGTGGTTTTTTAAAGAATTGAGTGAGGAGTGGTTTTAAGTAAGTTGATATTTTTTAAAAACAGGTTTGTTGCTCAACTAAAAGCAGTTTTCTCCCTATTTTTATGAAAGTAGGCGGTAAATTGAGTCAAGTTTGACTTTTATGCTCAGAATCTGCAATACTTTGGCTAAATTAACTGAGGATTAATATCTTTTTATAATGAAACTGCTAAAGCTATCCCTGATATTTTCATTTTGCTTCTGTGTTTTTATACAAGCACAAGACAAGCTTCATCCGAACATCCTCATGCTTGTTTGTGAGGACATGAGTCCACATTTGGGATGCTATGGTGATTCTTTGGTGAAAACCCCCAACATCGATCGTTTGGCAAAGGAAGGCATTCGTTATACTAGGATGTTTTCCACTGCAGGTGTTTGTGCACCCAGCAGATCTACTTTGATTACCGGCATGTATCAAACCTCTATAGGCACCCACAACATGCGAACCCAAGGAGAAGCCTCCAAACCAGTTAACCTAAAAAGTTATTCGCGGGTGTTGCCGGAAAATGTGAAATGCTATTCAGAATATTTGAGGGCTGCAGGATATTACTGCACAAACAATGAAAAAACCGATTATCAATTTGAGCCTCCCGTTACAGCATGGGATGAAAGCAGCAAAAAGGCGCATTGGAGAAATCGACCAGATAAATCACAGCCATTTTTTTCCATCTTCAATTTCAATGTAACCCATGAATCTCAAGTATGGGCAAGGTCGGGCGAACCGCTGGAGGTAGATCCTGACAAGGTTTCCGTACCTCCATATTATCCCGAATCCCCCGTTGTAAGAAACGACATCGCCAGGTTTTTGTCGAATGTCAATGAAATGGACCGCCAAGTGGGTAAAATCATCAAGCAGCTAGAGGAAGATGGATTGCTAAGCAGTACCACCATCATTTTTTACAGCGATCATGGCGATGGCTTGCCTTTTGTAAAAAGAGAAGTTACTAATAGAGGCCTTCATGTGCCTTTTATTGTTCGTTATGGAAACAAGGTAGGTGCTGGAACAACGGATACAGCTCTGCACAGTTTTGTAGACATGGCACCATCGATGCTTTCGTTGGCTGGGGTGGTTGTTCCAGGTTATATGCAGGGACAAGCTTTTTTAGGAAAACAGACTTCAAAGAAAGAACGACAGTATGTATTTGCAGGGCGAGATCGCTTGGATACGGAGTACGACAGAGTTAGGTCAGTCAGGGATCGACGTTATCAATACCTGCGGAATTACTTTCTTGAAAAACCGTATTACATGAATGTAAAATACAGGCAGCAGCAACCCATGATGGTTGAGGTGTTGAAACTAAAAGCTGAAGGTAAACTGAATGACCTTCAGATGCGCTGGTTTTTGCCAAAGGGAGTAACTGAGGAACTTTATGATTTGGAAAAAGATCCCCATCAATTCAACAATTTGGCTAAAGAACCGGCTTATTCTACAAAACTAAAGGATCTTAGTGAAGCGTTGAATAACTGGATTGCGAGCGTTGGTGACATGGGAGCGGTTGAAGAAAGTAAAATGGTGGAGGAGCAGTGGCCCGGAGGTGTTCAGCCTGTTACGGCAGCGCCAACAATAGAAACAAGACAAAATCAGTATACCTTGAAAAGCAAAACGCCCGGTGCTTCAATTGCCTATAAGGTATTTGGGAAAAACGGTCAAGAGCCAGCAGGTTGGCAGCTTTACGCCGGACCCTTTCTCAAAAAGGAAACTCAACAAGTAAAGGCTATTGCCATCAGAATTGGGTTTGCTGAGAGTGAAATATCTGTTTTTTAGTATTATTTCGAATTGATCTTGGGTAAATCTTTTTAAACATCGTAATTGCTCATCCAAGACTCCACTCCTGGACAGGAGGGGTGGATCCAGACCGAGCGAAGCGAGTGTCTGGATACGGGGTGGTGGAGATCCCTCGCAGGGCTCGGGATGACAGGGTCCCTGACTGTCGGCAATCCACCACCCCACCTCGTCCGATTCGCTTCGCTCATCGGTCTCGGCACCCCTCCTGTCCGGAGGGGAAATTTTGGAGAATAATTTCCTCTTTACTATAAGCAGATGCTAAATTAAAAGATCAATCCATCAAAATTTCCCCTTCCCGACAGGACGAGGTGGGGTGGTGAAACAAATAACAGTTACAAAATCACACATGAATTAAAATCTTAATGTATCTTCCTATAACAAGACGATGCTTAAGAAATTTTTAATATTGCTTGCCATATTTATAGGAGGTAATGTATCAGGAGGCCTTGCCCAGTCTGATACTGCCTTTTGGTTTGCTGCGCCTGATCTACAAGGGAATATTGCGAGTGGACCAGGAGCTGACCGTCCCATTTTTCTCCGAATCAGTGCCTCAAGTTTGCCTGCTGATGTGGTTATTTCACAACCAGCAAGTCCTTCTTTTACCCCAATTAGAATCAGCATACCTGCCAACAGCTCGAGGTCTATCGACCTCACATTAAACATTGCTCAGATTGAAAATGACGCCGTCAATATCGTCATGAAAAAGGCATTGTTGATACAGTCAACCGCAGTGGTTTCCTGTTATTACGACATCGTAAACACACGCAATGGCGATATTTTTGCCCTGAAAGGCAAAAATGCATTGGGTACAAGATTCACGGTTCCTTTTCAGATGTCATTCAACAACAGAACTGCTGAACCCAACTACAATGATTTTGTGATTTTGGCTACTGAAGACAACACTTCGGTGATTGTAAACCCCAAGACTGATCTCGTAGGACACCCTGCTGGTGTATCTTTTCCAATTTTGTTAAACCGTGGTGAGACTTATGTCTGCCGTGCAGCAACAAATGCGCCTTTTCAACGTCCAGGAGGAACGCTCGTTACCGCCAACAATCCAATTTCGATTTCAATCAATGAAGACCTGTTGCAATATCCAGGCTTTGGCTGTGCGGATTCTGGGGGAGATCAGTTGATTTCAGATGAATTGGCCGGAACAGAATTTATTGTTTTGAGGGGTAGGTTCACAGCAGGTAGTCCTGATTATTATTACGTTTTTGCAACAGAAAATAACACTGTAATTAAGGTTAATAATGTAGTTGTGAAAACGATCAATGCAGGAGAATATTACAATGGTCTGCTTTCTGATGAATCATGTTTTGTAGAAACAAGTGGTCCGTCTCAAATGCTACATATTACTGGTGTGGGTTGCGAAGTTGGCCTGGCAGTTATACCATCTATTAAATGTACAGGGTCTCCTAAAGTGAATATCACCAGGGCTTCAGCAACAGAAGATTTTTATTTGAATATACTCGCTCCCAAAGATATCATCAATGACTTTAGCCTCAATGGCGACAATAGCTTGCTAAATGCGTCTATGTTCAGTTCAGTAATTGGTTCTTCAAATTTATGGATGTATGCACGTATCTTGGTGTCTACTGCAACAGTTGGGGTTGGAGGAACTGTAAACGTTGAAAACAAGTTGGGGAAGTTTCATGCGGGAGTGGTACAGGGTGTAGCAAGCGGTACTGCGCGTTATGGATATTTTTCAGATTTTAGCAACACTTCAGTGTTGTTGACTGATCCCAACAATCCATCAATGCCCATCAGCAATTCGATGGTTGTTTGCAACAATGGCATTTTTAAATTAAAGGCCATAAATAAGGAATCCACAACTTTTACATGGAAAGGTCCAAATGGTTTTTCGAGTTCTGGTGACGAATTGCTTCTCAATAATTTTAAGTCGATTGATACTGGTAAATACACAATAACAACATCGGGAGCTGGATGTGGAAACGCTTCGAAATCCATCGTGTTGGAGATTGATGAGCCCATCGCAGATTTTAATTTTGTAACAAATGGCTGCGAAAAAGACAGCATAGTATTTTCTACCTCTGCAACAGCAGGAGTTCGGTGGATATGGGATTTTGGCAATGGTAAAAAGTTAGACACGAACAGCGCTGTTATTCCACCAGTTGCTTTGAATGCAACCGGTGATTTGCCGATAAAATTGACAGTGGGTTCTTTAGGAGGATGTTTTTCAGACATCAAAACAAAAACAATTTCACTTTCGTCAAAACCTGTAGCCGCCTATTCAATCCCAGCAATCACCTGTGTTAATGATGAAATTGTGTTTGAGGATAAGTCAACAATTCTAACTGGAAATATTATTAAGTGGAGTTGGAACCTCAATGATGGCAATGGTTTCAGCCCTTTTGCAAACAATGTTTCACAAAAAAAACGATATACTACTTTTGGAAATAAACAGGTTTCATTATTTGTTGAATCACAAACAGGTTGCAAGAGCGATACGTTTCAGATGGCATCTTTTGTTGTGAATCCACTGCCTAAACCAGGGTTCATCAATCCGGAAGTTTGTTTGAACGATAAGACGGCTCAGTTTATGGACACTACTTCAAGTGTGGATGGGTATGCTAATTTCAGTTATACCTGGAACTTCAATGCAGGAGCAACACCGGTAAGTAATGGACCGCTTTTTACCACCGCAAATATCAAGGAAAAAAATCCTGCTGTTCAGTACAACGAAGCAAATAATTATGTTGTAAAACTCATTGTAAATTCCAAGGGATGCATTGATTCTGTAACACAGGCTTTTAAAGTGAATGGAGCCAATCCCATACCTGCCTTTGAAGTCCTCAAGCCATTGGAATTGTGCAGCAAAGATTCAATCAGGATAGAAAATAAATCGACGATAGATTTTGACAATGTAACGAGGTTGATTGTTTATTGGGATCAAAATGATTTAAGCAAAAAAACAGTTGATGAAAAACCGTTGATAGGAAAGAAATATGCATTTCATTATGGCGATTTTCAATCTCCATTGACGAAAAATAATACCATCAGGCTTCAAGCTTTTTCAGGAGATGCACTTTCTTGCAGTAAGAGTGTTGATAAAATCATCAACATCAATGCGAGTCCAAAAGTAAGTTTTAGCAACATGCCTGGAATATGCTTAGATGCCCAGCCACGGCAGGTTACAGAAGCTCGATATGATGCGAATGTACCAGGAACATTTCAGTATGTTGGTGCTGGGATTAATTCAGCCGGACTGTTTAATCCGACGACAGCTGGTGCAGCTACACACCTCATAAAATATTATTATCAATCATCTTCCAGTGTGTGCATGGATTCTGCGAGCAACAGCATAACTGTATGGCCCTTGCCCACAGCAGATTTTAGCGTATCTGCCTTGAATTGTGAAAAGACACCAATTAGATTCACAAACACTTCAACAGCAAATGCAGGACAGCTTACAAAGTGGAAATGGAACTTCAATGATGGCACTACGATATTCAATGATGTAACAGGAAATCCTGTTAATCATGTATTTGATTTGTTCAACAAATATGCTGTACAATTGGTGGTTGAAACCAGCAATGGATGCATCAGCAAAGAAAAGGTAATCAGCGTAGATGTGCATCCATTACCAAGACTTTCGTTCGATTTACCGGTGGTATGTTTGCCAGAAGGCAAAGCGATTTTTATTAACAACAGCACCATCCCTGATGGTACAGAAAATTTGATGACGTACTTGTGGAATTTTGGTGATGTGAATAATACAAATCCGTCGGTGCTAAAAAATGGGCAACATGATTTTGTTACAACGGGTCCTTTTGATGTGAAGCTAAAAGTTACCAGCAGCAAGGGTTGTATTGATTCATTGACAAGAAAATTGACTACAATATTGGAACAGCCAAAAGCTGCTTTTTCAAGTGAAGATTCCATTTGTTTGGGTGATGTTATGCGCTTTGCCGATGGCAGTAAAACGAAAGATGGAATCATAAATAAATGGTTTTGGGATTTTGGAGAAAGCCGAAATGGAAATACGCAAAATGAAGTTTATAGATACACAACACCCGGTATAAAAACGATTGTATTTTTTGCACAAACAAACCTAGGATGTTATACAGACACCATCAAAAAACAGGTAGAAATTTTTGATTATCCGAAGGTTTCTGCTGGTCCGGATTTGTTTGTGTTGGATGATGGGCAAAAAGAGATACAATCAACCGCCACTGGAAGAATTATTTCATACAGTTGGACGCCATCCATTTATTTAAGTTCAACAAATGTTTTGAGGCCATTTGTGGTTAAGCCACAAACTGATGTGTATTATACGCTGAAAGTCACTGCACGTGGGGGTTGTAGCAGCATGGATTCGGTGAAAGTGGTTTCATTGACACTGCCCAAGCCACCCAATACATTCACTCCAAATGGTGATGGTGTTAATGATCTGTGGGATATTAAATACTTAGATCAATATCAAGGTTGTGTTGTTGAAATTTACACGACAGCAGGCCAAATCATTTATAAAAATACAGGGTATACAATTCCTTGGGATGGTACAAACAAAGGTGCTAACGTTGCAGCGGGAACTTATTATTTTGTGATTGATCCGAAAAACGGGAGAAAGAAGATAGCTGGGTATGTGACTGTTTGGAGGTAAGGTGAATAGCAATAAAAAAGCTATATTTATTTCATGCAAAAAATCAAGTTGTTCATTTTTTCTGCAATCATCTGTTGCATCAGTACAAGATCCATTTCACAAGAGAAATATCTGTTTCCAGAAGGGTTGGCATTGGGAGGCATTCACCAATATGGTAGAGAGGCATTATACAGTGATGCGCTGGCGTATAAATTATATGCTGGTGGTTTGAAACCAACGGCTGGCGACACTTTCATCAATGTGGATGGCAGTAAAAAGGCTGTTTGGACAACCATGAAACCAGACAGCAATGGAACATTCTCCGGCACTGCTTTGGGAAGTGGCTATCTATACCTCAGGTATATATCAAAGAAAAATCAAACAGCGGTGTTGGTAGCAACTGGGCATTCGATGGCCTATGTAAATGGCGTTCCGCATGCAGGTGATATGTATCGATATGGATGGATGAACATCCCCGTGGTTTTAAAAAAGGGGATGAATGAAATTTACATACGCGCTTCAGGAATGGGAAGGTATGCATCTGTGAATGCAAGGCTTGAGTTTCCAAAGAAAGCGATTTCGATGTTGAAGACCGACCCAACATTGCCGTTTCTTGTAGAGGGAGAGTCAAGCGGAAAAATGCTGGCAGGAATGGTGGTGTTAAATACCACCCAGCAGCAACAAAATCAGTTGAGCATAGAAACCAGTGTTGAGGGCGTTAAAACAACCACAGCATTGCCAGGGCTTCATGCCATGATGAGCAGGAAGGTGCCGGTGTATTTTGCCGCACCGGGTTCTGTTGTAAAAGGCAGTTATGCCATGCAGGTTAAATTGTTTAATGGAGAGAAACTAGTTGACAGCACATCTATTGCCATTACGGCAGTAAATAAAGGAGAACATGCTAGCCATACATTTATCAGCAAGATAGATGGATCGGTTCAATATTATGCAGTGGCGCCTCAAACTGTTCCTACAAAAAACCCATCACTATATCTTTCTGTGCATGGAGCGGAGGTGGAAGCGATTTCCCAAGCAAGGGCGTATGCCCCAAAGGCAGCAGGACCAATTGTAGCGCCAACGAACAGGAGGCCCAGGGGCTTTAATTGGGAGGATTGGGGAAGGCTTGATGCTTTGGAAGTGTTGGACATCGCCAAGCAACGTTATCAGCCAGATTCGCAGCGTATTTACCTTACAGGGCATTCGATGGGTGGACATGGAACTTGGTATCTCGGAGCAACCTATCCAGGCATGTGGGCAGCCATAGCGCCATGCGCAGGTTATCCAACAATGGCAGATTATGGTTCGCATGATGGGAGGGTCCCTACAGAAGGTGCGACAGACATAAAAAAAATGTTGATCAGGGCCAGCAATCCAGGCAATGTAATCAGTCTCGCCAAGAATTACAAAGCCGGTGGCGTGTATGTTTTTCATGGTGATGCAGACCCAACTGTTTCGGTAGATTATGCGCGTCAAATGAAGAAGGTATTGGCAGAGTTTCACCCTGATTTCAGTTATTATGAATATCCTGGCGGATCACATTGGTTTGGTAATGAGAGTGTTGATTGGCCTCCGATATTTGACTATTTTAAATTGCATAAGATACCTGCAAGTGTTGATGCCAATGAAATTGATTTCACGACTGCATCGGTTGGCATTTCATCAACACTGCATTGGGTCAAGGTTTTACAGCAGGAACGTGCAATGTTCAGTAAAGTGAATTTGAAGAGAGATATGAAAATGAAATCCATCAAGGGAACAACAGAAAACATTGCAAGGATTCAAATTGGCTTGGGAGATTTCAAGTTAAGCGATACGGTAAAGCTTGAAATTGATGGACAAGTAATTGTTCATGTCAACAGCAGTTCAACGCCTTTGATTCTTTTAAAAGAGGGACTTCGCTGGGTGAAAAGCAGTGCAGCACCAACATTTGAAAAGGGTACAGAACGCAATGGTGGATTTAAAGCTGCGTTCAACCACAACATGGTTTTCGTCTATGGCACAAAGGGAACGGATGAGGAAAATGCATGGACGCTCAACAAGGCAAAATTTGATGCAGAAACATGGTATTACAGGGGCAATGGTGCGGTAGAACTTATCGCTGACATTGATTTTGATCAAGCGAAATATATGAATCGGGGTATTGTTTTATTCGGGAATATGACCACCAATTTATCTGCATCCATGTTGCTAAAGGATTGTCCAGTGCAGGTTTCACGTGGCATCGCAAAGGTTGGTACTAAAACTTGGAATGGAGAGGATCTAGGTGCGTATTATGTTTGGCCCAATGCTTCATCAGATTTTTCATCCATCGCCTTGGTTGGCGGAACGGGATTGAAGGGGATGCATGCCGCTGATGCAAATCAATATTTTGCGGGAGGAAGTGGTTTTCCTGATTACATGATATTTTCATTGGACATGCTAGAGAAGGGAGATGCAGGTGTTAAGGCAACCGGGTTTTTTACAAATCAGTGGACCTTGGGAGAAGACAGTGCTCAGCAGAAGTGAGGGATGATTTAAATATTTGGCTTGATTTGTTTTACTTCGTCCCTGGCTTCAATCATTCCAACTTAGATCAATAAGTAGTAATTTTGTGATATAACGCTCTCATGAACAACTTATCTGCATATATAAATCAAATTAATGCACTTTGTCATAGCCACAAGGTAAAAAGTTTGTATGCTTTTGGGTCTGTTCTCACATCAAATTTTAAGCCAACAAGCGACATTGACTTGGTAGTCGATTTTCAAGAAGTTGAATTGAATGAATACGCTGACAATTATTTTGATTTCAAATTTTCGCTTCAAGATTTGCTAAAACACCCAGTGGACTTATTAGAAGAGCATGCAATAAAAAATCCTTATTTTAAGCAAGTTGTTAATCAAACTAAAGAGCTTGTTTATAGGAATTGATGGTTATTTTGTCAATGTTCCAAAAGATTTTTCAATATGATTATTCAAATAAAGCCTAGCATCAATAAATGCATTTATCCAATCTTGGCAGCATTGATGTTGACTTCATGTCACACCATCAGACCAATTGCCGTTTCATCAAACAAGATGGAATCCATCTTCCAAGAAATAAAAACACCGCATAAATATGGAGTCGTTTTTCAGCATCCTGATAAAGGCAAGATGATTGACAGTCCATCTATTTTTCGTTGGAATGGACATTGGTGTATGACCTATATTGTTTTTGATGGAAAAGGTTATGAAACCTGGTTGGCAGAGAGTGAAGATCTGTTGAAATGGGAAACCAAAGGGAGAATTATGTCGTTTACAGATTCGGGTTGGGATGCAAATCAGAAGGCTGGGTATATGGCATTGTTGGACATCAACTGGAAGGGCAGTTATGCCCCTAAAGCATACGAAAATAAGTATTGGATGTCGTATTTAGGAGGAAGTGTGAAGGGCTATGAAGCAGGCAGGTTGGGCGTTGGCATCGCAAATACAATGGATCCTGGCAAAGCCGTTGAGTGGAAGAGGCTTCCAAAGCCTGTTTTATCAGCAGATGATGTTGATGCTCGCGGATTTGAAACAAAGACCATTTACAAAAGCACCATCATCAGGGATAAAAAACAACTTACGGGTAGTCCATTCGTAATGTTTTACAACGCCAAAGGAGATACCGCAAATTATGAAAGCATCGGCATGGCGGTATCTTCAGACATGAAAGAGTGGAAGCGTTTTGGCGACGGACCTGTAATCAGTCAGTATAAAAAAGGTACCATTTCAGGGGATGCACAAATTTTAAAACTTGGGAAGGTTTACGTGATGTTTTATTTCGGTGCTTTTTGGCATGGAGATAAGCATGCATACGACAGATTTGCTTGCTCGTATGATTTGGTTCATTGGACAGATTGGACTGGAAAAAATCTTGTTGAGCCATCAGAACCTTATGATGAGCAATTTGCCCACAAGCCATTTGTCATCAATTGGAAAGGGAAAGTGTATCACTTTTACAATGCTGTAGGAAAAAACGGCAGGGTAATTGCTTTAGCAACCTCCCTGCCGTTGAAATAATTTCATTTTATAGTAGCGTCGTCTGGAAAACTTAGTTTGCTAAATCCTTTTCGAGTTGTTCCAAGGAAACACCCTTTGTTTCAGGCATTTTCGTAAGAACCCAAACCAATTGCATTGCCATCATGATTGCGAAGAAAGCAAAGATGGGCCATGGGTTGTCTTTGAAAATTCCGTTGTCTTGGTCAAGAAAAACAGGAGTAACCAAGGTGATCAAAGCTGCAAATACCCAATGGACGCTCGCTCCAAGAGATTGACCGGTAGCGCGAATTTGGTTTGGAAATATTTCTGAAATGAATACCCAAATCACTGCTCCTTGTCCAACCGCATGCGACGCGATAAAAATCAACAAAAACGAAAGTAAAAATTCAGGTGATGCTGAAGCGTAAAATGCCCATGCAACCATGGAAAGGCTTAGCATGTAACCAAGAGACCCAATGATGAGTAATGTCTTTCTTCCCAGTTTATCGATAAGGTACAATCCAACAAAAGTGAAAACAAGGTTTGTCCCGCCGATGGCGATCGAATTGAACAAAGATTCTTTTGCTGCAAGTCCGGCCCTTTCAAGAATCTCTGGTGCATAGTACAAGATGAAGTTGATACCAGAAACTTGGTTGAAAAACGCCACCATAAAGGCCAGCCAAATGATGCGTGAATTTTTTGAATTGAAAAAGTTTGCTGTAGAAAGTTTATGGGTTTCTGTTTGTGATTTGATGGATGAAATCACCGATTCGATGTCGTCTGTTTTTAGTTTTTGCATGATGGCCCTGGCGCTTTCAACATCATTTTTTTTGCTGATGAGCCAGCGTGGACTTTCGGGAATTCCAAAGACCATGATGGTGTATATGGTTGCGGGGACGGTCATGATACCAAGCATCCATCTCCAGTCATTTTCACCACCAAATCCTTCGAGGAAGTAATTAGAAAGGAAGGCGATGAGGATTCCGAAAACAATGTTGAATTGATACATGGCACCAAGTCTACCGCGGGTTGATGGGGTAGAAATTTCGGAGATATAAGTAGGAGCTGCAACAGATGAAATGCCAATGCCAAGACCACCAATAAACCTGAAAAATGAGAAGGTATAAGGGTCTTGTGCAACTGCAGAGCCAACGGCAGAAACGGTGAAAAGGATTCCAATCCAGAGCAATACTTTTTTTCTTCCATATTTTTCTGTTGGTCCACCACCAAAAATCGAACCAACTACCGTCCCCCACAGGGCCATTGACATGATGAAGAAGCCATGAAACCAGGGGGTTGTATTCCAAAGTTCTTTGATGGGCAGGTTGGCACCTGAAATTACAACGGTATCGAAGCCAAAGATGAAGCCGGCAAGGGCTGCGATTAAAGAGATGCCGAAAAGTCCTTCAGAGAATTTTGTTGGAGTAGGGGAAGTTAAGTTTTGGTTGGTAGACATGTGCAGTCGTTTAATTAAGACTTTAAAATAGGATAATTTTTTGAAAAACGAGAAAGGTTCTATACAGGCATCATTCTTTCAACTTATCAACTCTTTTTGTTCCAGCATACAATTCATATTCAAGCAGCCTGCAATCAATTGTTGCATTATAAAACTCAATCCTTCTGCTGGGTTTAAGGCGTATAGATTTTGCAAGGTCGAGGTTGCCGGTGAAGACATACCCTGTTTTTCCTTTGCATTTATTTTTGAGGAAGTCGCCAATGCGTGCATAAGTGCCTTGCAGTTCAAATTCTTCACCCATGCGTTCGCCATATTCTGGGTTGAGCATGACGATGCCACCATCTTCAGGTATTGTTGTTTCTTCAAAATCACATAGTTCAAATTCTATCAAGTGATCCACACCAGCTACTTCTGCATTTATCTTGGAGATTTCTATTGCTTTTTCGCTGATATCTGACGCAATGATTTTCAATGTAGGAACCTCAATGATTTGTTCATCCAGTTTGGTCCTTTCTTTTTCATACATATCAACATCATATCCTAAAATATGCATGAATGCATAGTAATTGCGCAGCAATCCGGGTGATCTTTTGGTGGCAATTAAGGCAGCTTCGATGGCAAGCGTTCCTGATCCACACATGGGGTTGACGAAGGCGTCGGTTTGGTTCCATTTGGTGGATAATATCGTAGCTGCCGCAAGGGCTTCCAACATGGGGGCTTTACCGGGTAATTTGCGGTATCCGTGTTTTGCCAAGGTTTCGCCGGATGTATCAAGAAATACTTCTGCTTCCTCTTGTTTCCAATAGAGGTAAACAACCGCGCCAGTCAATTCAGATCCGGTGCTAGGACGTTGGTTTGTTGTATTGCGCATGCGGTCAACTATGGCATCTTTCACGCGCATGTTGGCGAATAAACTGGTTTGGATGGTGGGGTGAAACACATTGCTGGTTACAGAAAAGTAACCTTCAGGGTCAATCACTTTTTCCCAATGAACACCGAGTAAATGGTTGTATAAATCGTCTGGATCGTTGCAGATAAAGGCTTTCAGGGAATACATAACCTGACTAGCACAGCGCAGGTTGAGGTTCAGACGGATGCAATCTTCTACTGTACCTGTCAATTCAACTCCCGTTTGGAAAACCCTTTCAGGGGTAAATCCAAGGTCAGTTACTTCTTTTTCAAGTGATTTTGCGAGCCATTTGTGGCAGGTGATGATGATTTTCCGATTTGTAGTAAAGACATCCATAACAACAAACTTAAGCCAATCTTGAAAAGCGAATGAATTTATTTGGGGAAAAAGGTGAAAGCTGATGAAAAATCACCAACAAGATTCCCCTCCTGGACAGGAGGGGAGTCTTTTCTGCATCACTTCCATAGCTAGAACCAAGGGTGAGACTTCGGTTCCTTAGCTACGCTCAGGTGAGTTCCTTCACTTCATTCAGGATGACAGAAGGGTTACGCAATCCAGTTGAACTTATATTCTAGGGGTGATTTTATGGTGGTTCTTTCAGCGATCTTTCTAAATCTGTCAGGTAATGCCATCAAATAATCCCTTCCTTTTTCTGCAGCACTGTTGAGGCCGCAGATGTTACCGATGTTCCATTCTTTCACCAAGGATTCCAAAATATTGGTATAATCAAGGCTGGTATAGACACCCAAGCGCTGTGCGGCATCGCTGAAATGCGTCCAGCTTTGTCCAATTTTTTCACCTTGTTGACGCATGAAGTGTGCAGGCATCACGATTTTTTTCCTCATCATGTCTTCGAAAGCAAGTATCATTTCACTTGGATCCAATTCCATTATCTTGGTTACAAAACTTTTGTAAGCCTTTGCGTGGCGCAATTCATCGGCTGCAATGACACCACAGATTTTTGAAAGTTGTTCGTTGCCGTGTTTTTTTGCAATGGTGGCAGTCCTTCTGTGGGAAATGTTTGTTGCCAACTCTTGAAACGAGGTGTAAACAAAATTCCTGTATGGATCTCTGGCTGTGCCTATTTCCATGCCATCGGCAATGAGATGTTGGGTAGTGATTTCCATTTGTCTCATGTTTACCCGTCCCGATAAATAAAGGTATTTATTGAGGAGGTCGCCATGTCTGTTCTCTTCAGCAGTCCATTTACGGATCCATTTGCTCCAACCTTGGGGTTCAGCTTTGCTGATACCTTCAATATCAATCAGCCAGCTTTCGTATGTAGGAAGTGCTTCTTCAGTGATTACATCACCGACTAATACGGCCATGTAATCATAAGGAAGTTCCCTGCATTGTTCTTGAATATCTTTGATTTCTTTGGTAAAATCTGGGTGGTTGCTTTCCGGTAAAAAATCGGATGGTTGCCAATTTGTATCGATATCTTTCAGATATTCACTGATAAGACCATCAATATTTTGTCCTAAAAACTGCATTACTTCAATCCTGCTTGTCTTCAATTGTGTTAAGTATTATGGATTCTAATGATAGTTTTTAAGGCTAAAAGTAATCCGGCTTAAGAAATTTTTGGATGTGAATATATTCAAATAATTTCATAATCTATTATTGCGTAATTGTGTTGTGAGAAACTTTGGTAATTTTTCTGTAGAAAGTGGGTGTAGTTGAAGGATAATTCATTGAAAAGCAAGTAAATTTAAGGGTGAACTTGGAAACATGGAGGTTTTGTTGGTTTCCCATATTCAATTTTTCAATCATTTAAGACCATGTATAAAACAGCTGTACTACTTCTTTTCGCTCTCATATTTGTGTCGTTCACCTCTCCACAAAAAGGAAAATGGATTAAGTTGTTTAATGGGAAGGATATCAGTAATTGGACGGTAAAAATCCATCACCATGATGTAGGGGATAATTATGGAAATACGTTCAGGGTGGAAGATGGGATCATCAAGGTACGGTATGATCAGTATGATCATTTTCAGGAACGGTATGGGCATTTGTATTTTAACACGCCGTATTCGTATTATAGGTTGAAGTTTGAATATCGATTTACTGGAATTTGGAGGAAAGACGCTCCCAGTTATACCGAACGAAATTCGGGAGTGATGTTTCATTCTCAGGATCCACGCACGATGCTCAAGGAGCAGGATTGGCCTATTTCGGTTGAGATGCAGTTGTTGGCAGGGTTAGATGATGGAAAGCCAAGGCCAACAGGAAATATGTGCTCACCAGGCACGGATGTTGAGTATCAAGGTAAGATTGATCCGAGGCATTGCATCAATTCAACCTCAAAAACGTATAGGGGAGAGAAGTGGGTTAAGGCGGAATTGATTGTACGCGGAGATTCTTTGGTAACACAAATGATCAATGGGAAAGTAGTGCTGGAATATAGCAAACCACAGATTGGGGGTGGGGTAGCCAACCGGTATGATCCGAAGGTTAAAATTGATGGGAAGATGTTGAAGAGTGGGTTTATCGCGTTACAAAGTGAGGGACAAGAGATCGATTTCAGGAAGATAGAGTTGTTGGATATGTCAGCTGATGAGCGAGAGTAGACAGATAAAAATTTAATGATTTGGATAAATTCTGAGAACAATATTCAGTTTATATTTGCACTATATATTCATGTAATTTTATTCCATAAAAATTGTCGTATGAAAAATTTGCGTTTATTATTTTTTGTTGTTTTAGGAGTTTTTGTTTCAACCAGTCCATTTGCACAGCCATCTCAGTCAAACTTGACTGATTACGTAGCCACATTTAAGATGGCAGAAAATGAGTATTGCAAGCAAATCATTATCACCTTAAAAGATGGTAAATTATTTGGCAGTACAGATGCGAATCCATCTGATGGAGTTGAATTGATTGCAACCAAGGAAGCGGATAAGTTTACAACAACCATTCAGGGCAATGAGGCAGATATTATTTTTTCTCGCAAGGAAGGAAAGATCAGTGCCATAAAATTGTCAGCAGGCGGCGGCCAGGTGGTATTGACTGGAGAAAAAGAGGCTGCAGCAGCTCCATCTCTTGATGCTTATGCGGCAACGTATAAAATGGCTGAAAATCAGTATGTAAAGGAGATTAAGATTGTTGTAAAAGAGGGAAAGGTGTTGATGAGCAGTGATGCAAGTCCTTCAGACATGCTTGAGCTTACAATGGCTAAGGAGGCGGATATGTTCACTGCTTCAATTCAGGGGAATGATGCAGAAATCAGTTTCACAAGGGTTGATGGTAAGGTAAGTAAGATTAAGATATCAGTTGCCGGTGGGCAGGTGGTGTTGACGGGAGATAGGCAGTAGGGGTAAATCAGGATAATAATAGAAAAAATTAATTGTCTAAACAATTTGCAAGGGAACTAGATATTTCATTATTTTTGCAGCCTTATTAGAACAGCGATGTTCTTCGGGCCTATAGCTCAGCTGGTTAGAGCATCTGACTCATAATCAGAGGGTCCCTGGTTCAAGTCCAGGTGGGCCCACTTGAAAATCAAGCAGTTATGAAGAGAAATCTCATAGCTGCTTTTTTATTTGCATACAATTTGCATACATTTCACTCTCTATTGTACATCAACACATTCCCTTTTCATGAGTGCATACAATTGATTCGTTTGATAATTTCGGAGCCTGTACTATATAGCTATGTTTAAACTTTTCAAGTTTGTTTCTAAATTCTAATGAGTTAAATCCTGAATATTTATCATAAGGTATTTCAGGTTAAGAAAGAGTGAGGGTGAAAGAAGCTTCCATCCAAAACACCCCCCCAATGTTTTATTTCTCTCTCTACCCCCTGGCATGATCTTAGCCGATGATTTTATTGACGCCACCGTTGCGTTTTTTTATAGTGTATAGTTATCCTTTAAGAGAGGAAACTATTTTTTATGAAACTACAACAAGCAAAACGATCATCATCACCGATGAAGCTTCTGATCTCGGGACCGTCAGGGTCTGGAAAAAGCTTTTCAAGTCTTCAACTAGCCAAGGGACTGGTTGACAATTGGGAAGACATTTGCATCATCGACACAGAAAACGGGTCTGCAGACCTTTATTCACACCTTGGGGGGTATTCGGTCATCCGCCTTGAGGCTCCCTTTCACCCTAACCGTTACATAGAGGCCATAAACCTTGCTGTAGAGGCTGGGATGAAATGCGTAATCATTGACAGTATCTCTCATGAATGGTCCGGTAAAGGGGGATGTCTTGAGCTGCATGAGAAAGCGACAAATAGTATGAAGATCCCCAACAGTTTTGCGGCGTGGGCTTCTGTCACTCCCCTTCATCAAAGCTTTCTTGACGCCATCATTCAGTGTCCTGTTCATGTTGTCTGTACAGCGAGGGCAAAAACGGATTTTATCATGGTAGACCGAAATGGGAAATCAGCACCACAAAAAGTGGGGATGGCTCTTGTAACCCGTGATGGTTTTGATTATGAAATTTCTATTCACCTGGAGTTGGACCAGCAGCACCAAGCACACTGTAGCAAGGACCGCACCGGGTTGTTCATGGATCAGAGCCCCTTTGTCATTTCGGCTGAGACTGGTATCAAGATCCTAAGATGGTGTAACAGTTCAGGCGAAGAGAGTTTAGAGGGTAAAATCAGCCAGTGCAGCTCTATGCCAGAGTTGATAAAACTGTATGATGAATTGTCACACCCTCAACAGGACCAGGCAAAGATGCTGTTCAGAAAGAGGAAGGCAGAGCTACTCTCTGGCAAGAAAGTCAGTGATGAGGTCAAACAGATACCCATTCATCAGAACGGTCACGCTGTAATCCTTTAGAAAGTTGATAATCTATTTTTTAACCAGGGCCCCATCATCATCGGTGGGGCTTTTTACATTATTCACTATGACACATGAATTGACAGAGTTAAAGGTAAGCTACAAACCAAAGAAGGCTGCAGGTCCCAAAGTGACCTCGGCACAATCTGCCTATGAACTATTAAACAGTATCTACGACCAGGATCTCATTGATTTGAGGGAAGAGTTCATCTGCCTGTATCTCAACAGGGCCAATCAGGTCAAGGGTTGGTACCAGATCAGCACGGGCGGTTTTACTGGAACCGTTGCAGACCCCAAGATGATCCTGGGTATTGCTTTAAAGACGGCATCCTGCTGCATGATCTTGTCCCACAACCATCCGTCAGGAAACCTGAAGCCATCAGATGCAGACATCAACCTAACAGAGAAGATCAAGAAGGCTGCAGTGTACATGGACATCCAGGTGCTTGACCATATCATCATCACTTCTAACGGGTATTTATCTTTTGCCGATGAAGGCATATTATAATCTCTTTGCAATGAGATCTTACCGGCAGTATATATTGATATTTATTAATAAGTAGAAACAATAAAGTCCTACGGTATTCCGTGGGACTACCTTTTTTGCTACTTGCTTCACAAGTATTACTCATTTTGGTAAGGAGAAAAACAAATCACTCCATCTCACATCCCTACTGTTGGTAATTTTCTTGTATGATTTATCTGTGATAACAAATAAAATCACAACCAAAGGAAGCAACAATTCTAGATCATTTTTCAATAGTAGGTAAAAAGAAATACCATAAACGGATAGCAGTAATAAATAGAAGGTTTTCCATCCCCTGGGTAGGGATTTATTCGTTTCTGTTTTCATAAACAATGAATTTCGAACTACTTCAATTCTCTAATGCTTGCTAAATGATTGATTGCTGTTCTGGACCTCATTACAGTTATGATTATAGCACCGATTGGGATAAAAATTGATAAAATGGTAAGTGAGTTTTTAGTTGACTTGTCAATTAAATTATTAGAATAAAGGGTTCTGGTAATTAAGATTGAAAGAACCATTACAATAACATTGATAACCAGCACCGAATAGAAGTAATACATAAAATGAATTTTTCTTTTTTGTTAGATTGTATAATTTAATGGATAGATCATATTACCGAATGTGAAAATAACCACTAAAAATAGAATTCTTTAAAAAAATGAATATAGTTAAAAAATCAAAGCCACGGTTATGTGTACAAGGATGGGGGTGATAAAAGATACAACAGAGATCATTGCAGAAAATGTAAATTTATTAAATAAAAAGGGGCGGTGTTGAGATTTCAAAGGTGCGTATTTTGTATTGTCGAATTGAGAAGAAAATACAATTAACGAAGTGCGCATTTTGTGTTGTTTAAATCTGTTCTTCAATGAGGATCAGGCTCTTACGGATTGTTATTGTGATTAAATTTTGATTTTTGGAAAGGATAGAAAGTGCGTATATTTATGAGTTATGGGCAACCTTAAAAGACGACACGACAATAAAACTACAAACTGAAAAATGTGTAAAATGCTTTTCATAGGTATAAAAGAAAAATTGGAAGTAATTCCATTTGACCAAACACGCCCCGATTTTTATGTTGAAGTATTTGACGGAGAATTCAAACCTGTGGCAGACAAATTTGAAAATAAGAATATCTATTTCATTGGAACAAGTAGGGGTTGTAGTTGCGACTTTGGTATTGAAAAGGACATGAAACTTCAAGACTTTTCAGAAACAGAAATAGAACAGAAAGTTAGACAGGAAAAGAGTTTCCTCAATCCAATCCGACAATTCCTTGGAACTCAAGACAAACATATAAAGGAAAGAATTGAGAAGACTAAAAAAATAATTGAAAAAGAACAAAGCTATTTCGACCAAACACTAAAACTGATAGGACTTTTAAAATCAAACACAACTGACAATAGCTTTACAGAATTGTATTGTTGTTGGGCGGGTGAATATTCCGAGCCAATTGAAAAGTTCAAGAC